>Ga0209420_1001665_pt1 | contig 10364 bp, 3 predicted proteins | sample BlaSpr_A8_OM1_O1_FD_187972 | JGI IMG/M metagenome (GOLD analysis project Ga0209420, IMG submission 187972) | Forest soil microbial communities from Thunder Bay, Ontario, Canada - Black Spruce, Ontario site 2_A8_OM1_O1 (SPAdes) (version 2) | ecosystem: Environmental > Terrestrial > Soil > Boreal...
ATCTCGACAATCAGCAATCGGTGATGAACCAGGCGCGCGGCGCCGTCGAAAGCGATCGCGGCAGTATCGATAGCGCGAAACTAAATATCACCTACAGCAACATAACCGCGCCGATCTCGGGGCGTATCGGCCTGCGTATCGTCGATATCGGCAACGTGGTTCATGCGGCAGATACCACCGGCCTCGCGGTGATCACGCAACTGCAGCCGATCGCGGTGATCTTCAGTATCCCCGAAGATGATATCCCTCAAGTCGTGAAGCGGATGGGAGTAGGGCAGGCGTTGCCGGTGGAGGCATGGGATCGCGATTTCAAGACCCAGCTTTCGACCGGGAGCTTGATGACCTTCGACAATCAAATCGATCAGACTACCGGCACGGTCCGCCTCAAGGCTCAATTCGACAATCCCGACTATGCGTTGTTCCCCAGCCAATTCGTCAACGCGCGGCTTTTGATTGATACCGTTCACGATACGGTTTTGGTGCCGACCGCCGCGATCCAAAAGAGCCCGCAAGGTTCCTTTGTGTATGTGGTCCAGCCCGACAATACCGTCAAGCAACAAGGCGTAACGCTCGGCCCGACTCAAGGCGACGTAGCTTCGATCGCGACCGGACTGAATCAAGGCGACACGGTGGTGACCGACGGCGTCGATAAGCTGCAGCCGGGCGCGAAGGTGAACGTGCGCATGGCAGCGAACGCCCCGGCGAATAACAAAGCCGCCCAGTAGCGAATGAGCCTCTCGCGTCCATTCATTCTGCGCCCCATCGCGACCACGCTGCTAATGGCGGCGATTCTGCTCGCCGGCCTGGTCGCATTCCGCCAGCTTCCGGTCTCGGCGCTGCCCGAGGTCGATTATCCAATCATCCAGATAATGACCTTCTATCCGGGCGCGAGCCCCGACGTGATGGCGTCCTCGGTGACGGCGCCGCTGGAGCGTCAGTTTGGCGAAGTGCCGGGGCTAAACCAGATGACCTCGAACAGTTCATTCGGCAGCTCGGTCATCACGCTGCAGTTCGATTTGAATCTCAGCATCGACGTCGCCGAACAGGAAGTTCAGGAAGCGATCAATGCGGCGGCGACGTATTTGCCGACCGATCTGCCGAATCCGCCGGTTTACAGCAAAACCAATCCCGCCGACGCACCGATTTTGACGCTGGGGCTGACTTCCACTGAACTGCCGCTCGACCAGGTCGAGGATCTCGCGGACACGCGCCTCTCAGAAAAGATCTCGCAAGTTTCGGGCGTCGGGTTGGTAAGTATCAGCGGCGGACAAAAGCCTTCGGTGCGCATCCAGGCGAACCCGACCCAGCTTGCCGCCTACGGAATGACGCTGGAGGACCTGCGCACCACCATCGTGTCGTCCAACGTGAACGAGGCCAAGGGAAACTTCGATGGGACGGCGCAGGCCTACACTATTGGCGCCAACGATCAATTATTAACCGCCGCGGATTATCAACCTTTGGTGATCGCCTATCACAATGGCGCGCCAGTGAAGCTGTCGGACGTCTCCAACGTTATCGATGAGCCCGAGAATGTGAAGCAAGCGGCGTGGATGAACTCTACGCCGGCGGTGATTCTGAATGTGCAGCGGCAGCCGGGCGCCAATATCATCGCGGTGGTTGATAAGATCAAAGCACTGCTGCCGCGCCTGCAAAGCTCGCTGCCGGCATCGGTCAAGGTCGTGGTGCTTACAGATCGCACCACTACCATTCGCGCCTCGGTCGCCGACGTGGAATTCGAATTGATGCTGACGGTCGCGCTGGTAGTGCTGGTCATCTTTTTGTTCCTGCGCAGTCTCTCGGCAACCGTGATTCCGAGTATCGCGGTGCCACTCTCGCTGATCGGCACTTTCGGCGTGATGTATATGTTGGGCTACAGCCTCAACAATCTGACTCTGATGGCGCTCACGATCTCGACCGGCTTCGTAGTCGATGACGCGATCGTAATGATCGAAAATATTTCGCGCTTCATAGAAGAAGGCGAGGCTCCACTACAAGCCGCGCTGAAAGGCGCGCAACAGATCGGGTTCACGATTTTATCGCTAACCATTTCGCTGATCGCGGTGCTGATACCGCTGCTCTTTATGGGCGATATCGTGGGGCGCCTGTTCCGCGAGTTCGCCGTAACACTAGCCGTCACTATCCTGGTTTCGGCGGTGGTCTCGTTGACTCTGACTCCGATGATGTCGGCAAAGCTGCTGAAGCACACCAAGAAGGAGGACCAGACGTGGTTCTACAAGGTCTCCGAGCGCGCGTTTAACCGGACCATCGAACTTTATGGCAGCACCTTGAAATGGGTGCTGGCGCGGCAGCGTGCGACGATGCTGGTGGCGGTTGCGACGCTGGTTTTCACCATCCTGCTTTATTGGATAGTGCCTAAGGGGTTTTTTCCGGTGCAGGATACCGGCGTGATCCAGGGCGTCTCGGAAGCGCCGCAGGCGATTTCATTTCCCGCCATGGCGCAGAAGCAACAGGCTCTGGCGCAGGTGATTTTGCAGGATCCCGCGGTCGAGAGTCTCTCGTCTTTTATCGGTATCGATGGGACCAACATAACCGGCAACAGCGGGCGAATTCTCATCAACCTGAAGCCGCTCGATCAGCGTGACGCCAACGTGACGGATATTATCAATCGTCTGCAGCCCAAGCTCGCGCAGGTCGAAGGGATCACGCTGTTCATGCAACCGGTGCAGGATCTGACGGTGGAAGATCGCGTGAGCCGCACCCAGTACCAGTACAGCCTCGAAGATGCGAGCGCGACTGAATTAGCCACCTGGACCACGACCCTGCTCGCGAAACTGCGCTCGCTCCCCGCCTTGCGCGATGTCGCGACCGATCAGCAGGACGCGGGATTGCGCGCGCATTTGGCAATCGATCGCGATACCGCGTCGCGCCTCGGGATCACGCCGGCCACCATCGATAACACGCTCTACGACGCCTTCGGCCAGCGGCAGATCTCCACCATGTTCACCCAACTCAATCAGTATCACGTGGTGCTCGAAGTCGCGCCGGAATTTCAGAGTGATCCGCGTGAGTTAGATGATATCTACCTGCGTTCCACCGCCGGCGGCCAGGTTCCGCTAAGCGCGTTCACTCACTACAAACCGAATACCGCGCCGTTGATCGTGAATCATCAGGGCCAGTTTCCGACTGTGACGGTTTCATTCAATCTCGCGCCCGGTTACTCGCTGGGCGACGCGGTGACCGCAATCGATAACGCCCAAAAACAAGTCGGTATGCCCGATAGCATCCAGACCGCGTTTCAGGGCACCGCCGAGGCCTTCCGCGCGTCGTTGACCAACGAGCCTCTGCTGATTCTCGCGGCGCTGGTCACGGTCTACATCGTGCTCGGGGTTTTGTATGAGAGCTACATCCATCCGGTCACGATTCTCTCGACGCTGCCCTCGGCGGGCGTCGGCGCGATTCTCGCTCTGCTAATTTGCCGAACCGATTTAAGCGTCATCGCGCTGATTGGAATTATTCTTTTGATCGGAATCGTAAAGAAGAATGCGATCATGATGATCGATTTCGCGCTCGAAGCTCAACGCAAAGGCGGCAAGAACGCCGAGGATGCGATTTACGAAGCATGCCTGCTGCGCTTCCGCCCGATCATGATGACCACGATGGCGGCGCTGCTCGGCGCGCTACCACTGGCGCTCGGAACCGGCACCGGCTCGGAACTTCGGCGTCCGCTCGGCATCGCGATCGTTGGAGGATTGCTGCTCAGCCAATTGCTCACGCTATACACCACGCCGGTGATTTTTCTCTATTTCGATCGCCTCGCGCCGGAGTCCGAAAAAGCTCAGCGCGAGGCCGCTGAAATGGAGACTCCTCGCGTTCAGGCGATATGAGTCTTTCGGAAACTTTCATCCGCAACTCGGTCGGGACCACGCTATTGACGATAGCGATCGCGTTGGCGGGTGCGATTGCATTCCGTTTGTTGCCGGTTGCGCCGTTGCCGGAGGTCGAATTCCCAACCATCCAGGTGCAGGCGAGTCTTCCCGGCGCGAGCCCCGAGACGATGGCGTCGTCGGTGGCGACTCCGCTCGAGAGATCCTTCGGACGCATAGCAGGACTGACCGAGATGACCTCGACCAGTTTTCTCGGCTCGACCTCAATTGTGCTGCAGTTTGATCTCAACCGGGACATCGACGCCGCTGGACGCGACGTTCAAGCGGCTATCAACGCGGCCAACAGCAATCTTCCGAGCAACCTGCCCGCCAAGCCGACCTATCGAAAAGTGAACCCCGCCGACGCCCCGATCATGATCCTTGGGCTGACTTCCGACACCAAAACCACCGGCGAGATGTACGACGCCGCGGACTCGATCCTGGAACAAAAACTTTCCCAGGTTGAAGGCGTCGGCCAAGTTGTCGTCGGCGGAGGCGCGCTGCCCGCGGTTCGTATCGAGCTAAATCCAGCGCAACTCAACAACGCGGGAGTTAGCCTCGAACAAGTTCGTACCGCACTCGCGTCGGCGAACGCCAATCGTCCGAAAGGCGAGATGTCAGACGCGACCCAAACATGGTCGCTTTCCACCAGCGATCAACTTTTGAAGGCGAAGCAGTATCGGCCACTGATCGTCGCCTATCACAATGGCGCCGCGGTGGTTCTTTCCGATGTCGCTCAAGTGAACGACTCGGTGGAGAACGTGCGGACCGCGGGCATGGTCGATGCCAAGCCGGCGGTGCTGGTGATCGTTTTTCGCCAACCCGGCGCCAATATCATCGATACGGTCGATCGCGTCACCGACTCGATGCCGCTGTTGAGCGCCTCGATTCCCAAAGCGATCAAGCTGACCGTGGTTTTGGACCGCACCACCACCGTTCGCGCCTCGGTGCACGATGTCGAGTTCACCCTGCTTATTTCGATCGCGCTGGTCATCATGGTGGTCTTTCTGTTTCTGAGAAATGTCCGCGCGACCCTGATTCCGGGGATAGTGGTCCCGATCTCATTGGTGGGAACTTTTGGAATCATGTACCTGTGCGGCTACAGCATCGACAATTTGTCGCTGATGGCGCTGACCATATGCACCGGCTTCGTCGTCGATGATGCGATCGTGGTGATCGAAAACATCTCGCGCTACCTCGAAGAGGGCTACTCGCCATTCAAGGCGGCGGTCCGAGGCACCCGCGAAATCGGATTCACGGTAGTGTCGATAAGCGTCTCGCTGATCGCGGTGTTCATTCCGATTCTACTGATGGCCGGAATCGTGGGACGCCTGTTTCGCGAGTTCGCGGTGACCTTAGCGGCCGCTGTAGCAGTATCGATGGTGGTGTCGCTGACCACCACGCCGATGATGTGCGCCAAGTTGCTGCGGCCAGAGCATGACCGAGAGCACGGACGCTTCTATCGCACTAGCGAGAAAGTATTCAACGCGATGCTTAGCCGGTACGAGCAAAGTCTTAAGTGGGTACTACGTCATCCCGCACTGATACTTACTGTCGCGCTCGCCACCCTGGTTCTCAATATCTACTTGTTCGTAATAATTCCGAAAGGATTTTTTCCCGAACAGGATACTGGGCGTTTGCAAGGCGCGGTGCTGGCCGATCAGGATACCTCGTTTCAAGCGATGAACGATCGGCTCACTCAAATCGTGCGCGCCGTCGATTCCGATCCCGACGTTTCGAATGTGATCGCCTTTACCGGAGGCAACGGTGCAACCAACACCGCGAATTCGTACATCTCGCTGAAACCGCTGGGCCAGCGCAAACTCAGTGCGCAGCAAGAGATTGGGAGGATTCGCAAAAAAGTCGCTGGCATTGCGGGCGTGAGTCTTTACATGCAAGCGGTGCAGGATCTCCGTATCGGCGGACGAATGGCGAACGCGGAGTATCAGTACACGCTTCAAGGTGACGACCTTCCGCAGCTCATGGAATGGGCACCGAAACTGCTGCAGAAGATGCGCTCGATTCCGCAACTTACCGACGTTAGCAGCGATCAGCAGAACAGCGGCCTCGCGGCCAACCTGGTTATCGATCGCGATACCGCGGCGCGATTGGGGATCTCGCCGCAACTACTCGATGACACGTTGTACGATGCGTTCGGGCAGCGCCAAGTATCAACCATGTACACTCCGTTGAATCAGTATCACGTCGTGATGGAGGTCGCGCCCGAGTTCTGGCAGAACCCCGACGGTCTGAAGCAGATATATATTAACTCCACCAGCGGAGGTCAGGTTCCGCTCAGCGCGATTACTCACTACGAGCCCTCGACTACGCCATTGACGGTAAATCACCAGGGCCAATTTCCCGCGGTTACGATTTCATTCAATCTCCAGCCGGGCTTCGCGCTCGGCGATGCGGTCAATATCATCAACGCCGCGCAGCGAGACATTCATCTTCCCGCGGGAATTCGCGGCACCTTCCAGGGCACTGCGCAGGCCTTTCAATCCTCGCTCGCCAATGAGCCGGTGCTGATTCTTGCCGCGCTCCTTACCGTGTACATCGTGCTGGGGATTTTGTACGAGAGCTACATCCATCCGATCACGATCCTCTCGACGCTCCCTTCGGCCGGCGTTGGCGCACTGCTTTTTCTGCTGCTGTTTCACTACGATCTGAGCATCATCGCGCTGATCGGAATTATTCTCTTAATCGGCATCGTCAAGAAAAATGCGATCATGATGATCGACTTCGCACTCGAAGCCGAACGCAAGCAAGGTAAGTCGTCGGAGGACGCCATCTATCAGGCCTGCGTACTGCGCTTCCGTCCGATCATGATGACTACCATGGCGGCGATGCTTGGCGGACTACCGCTCGCGCTCGGAACCGGCACCGGCTCTGAGCTGCGCCGCCCGCTCGGCATCGCGATCGTGGGCGGATTGCTGGTCAGCCAGCTTCTGACGTTGTACACCACGCCGGTAATTTATTTATACCTCGACGGCGTAAGTCTCTGGTGGTCGCGGGTCTGGAAGCGCGATCGAGTTCGCCCCACCATCCCAGCGCCGAGCAAAGCATAGGGACGAGTCCCGTTCGCAATTTGAATGAAGCTGAATTGATTCTTAAGACCTGCGCGCGATCGATATCGTGACCTCGCCGGAACCGCGAAGCTTGATCGTGGCGCGCTGATTCTCCAAGTCGAGAATCGCGTCACCACCATTAACTTTGATCGAACATCCTTTCGGGTATTGTAAACGGGGCACGAAGATCTCGGTCTCCGCCGCGATTGAGGGATCGCCCTCGAAGATAAATTCGAAAGTGCCGCCTAGTCGATCGAATTTCATTTTGCGCGGCGTCCCTTGCGTAGCCTTCGCATACGGACGGACAAATCCGGCCAGCGCGCGGCCTCCGCTGTTGATGTCGCCGGGATCGATCTGCTGATCGCGCGAAAAAATGCTCAAGTCTTCCTGATTCCATCCGTCACCGATCGCGAGGTCGTTGCGATTGGACGCCGTGTAGTTCCATTGCGTGCTGTTGATCAGCAGCGTATCGAGGGCATTGTACATCAGGTCCAGCGCCATGATGTGCGGCGTCCACGGAGTCTCGCTGCGATCGCCGGCCGCGAACGCGCGATACGCTTCAGCACCGTTGAGGTCGAATGGGATCCCGCATTCCCCGATCAGAGTCGGCGCGCCGACGCCGATCGAATCCGACATCTTCGTGATTTTGCCGAGTTGATGTTCATAGCGTTCCTGGATTTGCCTTGCCTCGGCCGCCATCTCGTCTGACAGCCGGCCGAGACTGAAGTTTCGATTAAACGTCTTGGTCGCTAGCGTGACGACGTCGTACCAATGGCCGGCGTTCACGGTGTTGGCGGGTGTTTCCGCGGGAAATGCCGGGCCGAAAAAACCGGACAGCGGATCGAGCTCGGCGAACAGCATCCAGTCTGGATTGATTTCGCGGATATTCGTTGCGACCCGCGCGAGAAATGGCCCCATGTAGTCTTCGATGAAATCGACAGTGCGATCTCCAACCCGCTGAAAAAAGTTGTCGCGAATTACTTCGTAACTTCCATCGGCGTTTAACTTCCACGCGCCGGCTTCTTCAAAAGGATCGAGCGCGCCTGGTTTCCAAATCGAGACGCGCTTTGGATTTACGGTTCGCTCGCGTTTCGAAACCACACTCCTCGAGGCTGGATCGAATTCGAGCAGCGGCACCGCGCGAAGAACTCCATGTGACATCAACATCCCGTCGAGCGCAGACCACGCGAGGCCGGGCGCGGCGCGATGCGGATTGTCATCGCTCGGCCCAACATGGCGGTACGAGAGGCGCTGGCCGATCCATCCGGGAGTTGGTTCGTTGAGCGAATCGAAGCCCATTACGTTGGGTAAATGGCGAATTCGGCGTGCGATTTCGCGTTGCGCGCCGAGATAGTGTTCGAGCATGTAGTCCTGCACGTTGACGCCGTCGATGAGCAAGGCAGCCGCGAAATCGCGTCCGGCGAAAAACAGCGTCCACATGATACCGTTGGCGGGGCGACGAGCATTTTGCGACCAGCTCATCGTGGGATAGCGATCTTCCTGCCGTCCGCCGCGCGAATAGTCATATAGATGTTGCATGACGTGGGCCGATTCCGATTCGGCCAGTTTGCGATAATCGATGCCGACTTTTTCGAACAGCCAACATGGAGCGCCGTCGCCGCCGGTCATTCGGCTCCAAACGTCCTGATGGAAATCGACGAAAATGTAGAAGCCATAATCGCCCGCGATGCTGCACAACTCGGCAAAATAGTCGAGGTAACCGGTGTCGTAGTCGCCAGGGCCACGATGCTCGACGGCTTCCCAGGTCGTCAACAAGCGAAGGCAATTGAAGCCCCACGCGCGAAGCCGGGTGAAATGTTCGGTGGCTTCCGCGATCGGGAATGGGCGTCCGACGAATGACACCTCGCGATGATTGGAAAAGTCGCTGGGAAAATTCGTGCCGCCATCGGGATACGGCACTTTGCAATCGCCGCCCAAGTTTACGCCGCGAAGAATTACCCGCCGTCCCGCCTTATCGACGAACCATCGCCCCTCGATGTGTAGTCGCGATAGCTGCGTCTCCGAGGCCGTAGTCATTGCGCGGAGGCTGGCGCAATCCGCGATCGCTCGTCAAGCCGGGGTAGCATCTACCCTCGAGGGAGTTGTCATCGTGCTTACGATTGGTCGAGCTCCCAGATCTCCCGCGCGTACTCCGCGACCGTGCGATCGCTGGAAAACTTTCCGATGTGCGCGATATTGAGGATTGCCTTGTGGCTCCATTCCTGCGGCCGCATATAGAGGTTCGAGATCTCGGCCTGCGTATCGATGTAGGCGCCGAAGTCCGCCAGCAAGAAATATTTGTCGGACTCCAGTAATACGTCGCGAATCCATCGAAAGAGTCCAGGTTCGCCGGGACAGAAGCGGTCAGACGCCAGCTCGTCGAGGACGCGGCGCAATCGCGGATCGGTCTCATAGTAATCGCGCGGCCGATAGTTCCGGTTTTGCGCGAATTCCTCGATTTGTTGGGCGGTCAGCCCAAATATGAAAATGTTGTCAGCGCCCACCGCCTCGCGGATTTCGATATTCGCCCCGTCGAGCGTTCCAATTGTCAACGCGCCGTTCATCGCGAACTTCATGTTGCCGGTGCCCGAGGCCTCGGTGCCGGCGGTGGAAATTTGTTCCGAGACATCGGCGGCGGGAATGATTTTCTCCGCGAGTGAGACACGATAATCAGGCAGGAATGCGACCTTGATCAAACCGCGAGCGCGCACATCATTGTTGACCACCGCGCCGAGGTTGTTGATCAACTTGACGATCATCTTGGCGACCCAGTAACCCGGCGCCGCCTTGCCGGCGAGCATGTAAACTCGCGGCGTAGCGGGCTCGATCCCGTCCTCGACGATGCTGAGATACTGATGGACTATGCCCAGCGCCATCAGCAGTTGGCGCTTGTACTCATGGATGCGTTTCGCTTGCACGTCGAAAATGGAATCCGGATCGACGTCCACATTCGCGATTCGATTTACGATCCTGGCCAGGCGCTCCTTGTTCTCGCGCTTGATGTCCCTGAGTTTGGATTGGAAGCCTTCGTCGCCGGCAAACTTCTCGATTCCGGCGAGCAACTCAAGGTCGGTCGTCCACCCGTCGCCGATGGCCCAATCGAGCAGCTTCGCCAATCCCGGATTTGCCATCAGCAACCATCTGCGCTGTGTGACGCCGTTGGTCTTGTTGCTGAAACGCTCTGGCCATAGGCGATTGAATTCCGGCACCAGGCGCGTTTTCAGTAACTCCGAGTGGAGCTTGGAGACGCCGTTAACCGAATGGCTGCCGACGATCGCGAGATGCGCCATCCGCACGTGACGCTCACTGCCTTCTTCGATAATGGAAACGCGCCGCAGTGGCTCCGGGTCGTCGGGCCACACCGAGGCGGCGTGATCCATAAAGCGCCGATTGATCTCGTAGATGATTTGCA
>Ga0209420_1001667_pt1 | contig 10359 bp, 7 predicted proteins | sample BlaSpr_A8_OM1_O1_FD_187972 | JGI IMG/M metagenome (GOLD analysis project Ga0209420, IMG submission 187972) | Forest soil microbial communities from Thunder Bay, Ontario, Canada - Black Spruce, Ontario site 2_A8_OM1_O1 (SPAdes) (version 2) | ecosystem: Environmental > Terrestrial > Soil > Boreal...
GTCGTTGTGGAAGTGGCCGCCGAAGCCCTTCTGGTAGGCCAGTCCGGCCACCCGTACCACCATCGGGTTGCGGTACTGCCCGGTCGAGAAGAACTGCAGGCTGGCTGCCTCGCCGCGGAGCTGGTCCTCGGCGTTGTGCAGGTACGCCAGGTACTGGATCTCCGGCACCGGGAGCAGGCCCGATACCCCCGCGCCGAGGCCGAGCCCGAGGATGGCCTGCTCGTCGAGCAGGGTGTCGAACACCCGGCCCGCGCCGAACCGCCGGGCCAGCCCCCGCGTCACCCCGTATACGCCGCCCTTGCGCCCGACGTCCTCGCCGAACACGATCAGCTCCGGGTACCCGGCGAGCGCGTCGGCCAGGCCGCGGTTGATGGTGTCCGCCAGGTTCAGCGGCCCGGCCTCCTCCGGCAGCTTGGGCCCGAACGCGCCCGCACGCGCCGCGGCCGTTCCGGCTAGGGCCGCGCGCGCCGCCACCTGGTCGGGATGACACGGCGCGAGCGGACCTGTCACCTCGGCCCGGCTGGCCAGCCCGCGGTGCCGCGCGGCCTCGTCGGCGATGATCCGGACCCGGGCGCGCAGCGCCTCGTACCGGCTGATGACCTGCTCCGGGCTGAGCAGGCCGGCCGCCACGATCAGCCGCGCGGTGCCCAGCAGCGGGTCGCGGGCGTAGTCCGCCGCGACCTCGGCCTGGCTCCGGTAGCTGACCTCGGCGTCGCTGCCGGCGTGGCCGAGGAAACGCACCACCCTCAGGTGCAAGAACGCGGGGGAGCGGCTGGCCCGTACGTACGCGGCGGCTTCCGAGGCGGCATCATAACAGGCCGCCGGGTCGCAGCCATCAGCGCTGAAGTAACGCAGCGCGGGCCGCCCGGAGTGGGCCGCGGCCACCCAGCCGTCCGGGGTGCGCACGCTGATGCCCAGGCCGTTGTCCTCGCAGACCAGCAGCAGCGGCATCGGCAGGCCCTGGTAGGCCGTGCGGCAGGCGGCGTTGATGGCGCCGGTCGCCGTGGAGTGACTGGCCGAGGCGTCCCCGAAACTGGCCACCGCGATCGCGTCGGGGGGCCACGGCGAGGCCAGGCCCAGCTTGCCGGCCCGCCCGATGGAGAACGCGATCCCGACGGCCCGCGGCAGGTGCGACGCGATCGTGGAGGTCTGCGGGATGACGGCCAGGCCGTGGTGGCCGAATACCTTGTGGCGCCCGCCCGCGATCGGCTCGTCGCTGGCGCCGGTCAGCCCGAGCAGGACGTCCCGCAGCGCCTGCGACCCGGGCACCTGGGCGGCGCGGGCCAGGTAGAAGGCGCCGGACCGGTAGTGGAGCAGCGCCGGGTCGGTGGGGCGCAGCACCGCCGCGACCGCCGCGTCGGCCTCGTGGCCGGCGGATGCGATCGTGTAGTAGCCGTGGCCCTCGGAGCGCAGGTACCGGGCCGCCAGGTCCAGGTGCCTGCTGCCGGCCTGGGCGTCGAACAAGGCGACCGCCTGCTCGCCGGTCAGCCGGGTCCCGGCCCGCACCGGCGCCGCCCGGTCCGCCGCGGCCCAGTCCGGGCCAGCACGGTCCGGGCCGGCACCACAGGGCAGCTCGCGCACGGCCGCCACGAACCGCCGGTCGAGCTCGGTTTCCTGTGTGGTCTCCGGCATCAGCTGCTCCCGCGGATACGTCACTCGGCCAGGCGGAACGAGGCGTCCGCGATCAGCTCAGCCACATCCATCTGCGCCTTCTGCAAGGATCCTGAGTAATCCCAGTTCATCGACTGCCAGCGGGTGAACTGGTCGAGGACCCAGACGCCGGACTGGCGCGACCCGTTGCCCGACCGGCCGTTGCCGCCGAACGGCAGGTGCGCCTCCGCGCCGGAGGTGGAGTTGTTGATGCTGACCATGCCCGCGGACACGCCGCGGCGGAACCGGAACGCCTCGGCCGGGTCGCGGGTGTACATGGACGATGAGAGCCCGTATCCGGGCGCGTTGGCCAGCCGGATCGCCTCGTCCAGGTCCCGGTAACCGGTCAGCCCGATGAGAGGGCCGAACGTCTCCTCCCGGAACAGCGCGTCCTCCTCCCGCAGGCCCGCGACGATCGTGGGATGGTAGAAAATCCCGCTCGAAGGGTCCCCGATAAACCCCTCGCGCGGGTTCTCCGCGGTGATCCGGCCGGTGCCGGTCGAGCCGAGCAGCCGGTGGTGCGGCTTGACCCAGCCCAGGTACTCCTCGAACCGGCGGCCGAACCTGTCGTTGAGCATCGGTCCGTACACCACGTCGCGGAACGGGTCGCCGACCGCCGCCCGCCGGGTCGCCGCGTCCAGCTTGCCGGTGAACTCCTCCCGCACGGCCTCGTGCACGATCACTGTGCCCAGCGAGGTGCAGCGCTGGCCTGCGGTACCGAACCCGGAGAACAGCGCGGCCTGCACGGCCAGGTCGATGTCCGCGCTCGGCGTGACCACCATGGGGTTCTTCCCGCCCAGTTCCAGGCAGGCCGACTGCAGGTGCCGCCCGGTCAGCTCGCCGATCCGCGCGCCGACCCGGCTGGAGCCGGTGAACCCGACCTTGTCCACGCTGCCCTCGCCCAGGGCCGTCTCCAGCCCGGCGAAGGTCTCCTCGCCGTCGGCCAGCACCAGGTTCAGCACGCCAGCCGGCAGCCCGCCGCCGCGCACCAGCAGCTCGAACAGGGCGCAGGCGCTGGCCGCGGCGTACTCGGCCGGCTTCCAGACCACCGTGTTCCCGCACAGCAGGGCCGGGATGAGGTACCAGGAGGGCACGGCGACCGGGAAGTTCCCCGCGGTGATCACCGTGACCACGCCGACCGGGTTGCGGAACGTGAACAGCTGCTTGTCGGGCATCTCGCTGGGCACGGTCTGGCCGTACAGCCGCCGGCCCTCGCCCAGGAAGAAGTCGCAGGTATCCACGATCTCCCTGACCTCGCCCAGCGCCTCGGCGTAGGGCTTGCCGATCTCCCTGGTCACCAGCCGGGCCAGCGCGTCCGCGTTGGCCTCGACCAGCCGGCCGATGTGCGCGATGGCCCGGCCGCGGACCGGAGCGGGCACGTCGGACCAGGACGGCTGGGCGGCCCGGGCCGCCCGGGCCGCGGCGGCGAACGTCTTCGCGTTGCCCAGCGCGACTTCGGCTACCACCTCGCTGGTCAGGGCCGGGTTCACCGAACGAAGCAGGCCGCCCGCCGCCCCATTCTCCTCGCGGCCCGCGATCACCGACGTGACGTTACCGTTCATCGGACCCAGCCTATCGGGGCGCGCGCAGGCCAGATCGTGGACACAAATCCCCCGCCCGCGGGGCTGTGCCGCGCCCCGCCCGCGGGGCCTAGCGGTCCACGATAAGCCGGGCGCGGTCAGCTCTGGCGGCCGGCCAGGGCCACGGTCACGCCTACGCCGATCATGGCCAGGCCGCCCGCGCCGCCGACCAGCTCGAACCGCCGTGGCGAGCGGGCGAACCAGGCCCGCACCGCGCTGGCGCCGAAGGCCCACGTGCAGTCCGAGGCCGCGCCGATCAGCACCGACACCAGCGCCAGCACCAGCATCTGCCCCGGAACATCCCCGGCCGCCCGGTTCACGAACTGCGGCAGGATCGCGCCGAACAGGATGTACGCCTTGGGGTTCGTGATCCCCACCACGACCCCGTCCCGCACCGCCCGCCATCCCTCGCGCGGCGGCACCGGGATCGCCATCGCCGCGGCCAGCGACTTGCGCTGCCGGATGGCGTGGATGCCCAGCCAGATCAGGTACAGCGCGCCCGCCACCTTGACGATCACGAACGCCTCGACCGAGCGCTGCAGCAGCGTCCCGAGCCCCACGGCCACGCACGCCGCCACCACGTAGTTGCCGCCCGCGTGCCCCAGGGCGGTGGCCAGCGCGGTGCGCCGACCGTGCGCCAGCGCCCGACCGATCACGAACAGCACGCCGGGCCCGGGGATGACGATCAGCACCAGCGAGGCCAGCGCGAAGCCCAGCAGCCGACCCCCGGAGATGCCGGAGATCACGGTGCCACCAGCAGCGACGGCCCGGCCTCGCGCAGTTCCGCCACCGAACGCACCCCGAGCAGCTGCATGGTTCGCTTGAACTGGGCGGTCAGGATGTCCAGCGCCTTGTTCACCCCCGCCTCCCCGCCGGCCATCAGCCCGTACAGGTAGGCGCGCCCGATGGCGCAGGCGTCCGCGCCCAGGGCCAGCGCCACCGCGATGTCGGACCCGTGCCTGATCCCGCCGTCGACCAGCAGGGACACCTGCGGCCCGACCGCCTCGCGGACGGCGGCGATGGTCTCGACCGGCGGCACCGCCCGGTCGAGCTGGCGCCCGCCGTGGTTGGACAGCTGCAGCCCGTCCGCCCCGGCCGCGACCGCCCGCAGGCAGTCGTCCGGCCCGAGCGGGCCCTTGATTACCAGCCGGCCCGGCCAGCGGGCCCGCAGCTCGGCGATGTCGTCCCAGGTGATGGCCGGGTTGAACAGCGCCCCGGTGCCCTCGATGGTCACCGTGTCGTGCCCGGCGAAGTTGGCGAAGTTGATGGCCGGGTTGCGCAGCATCCGCATCCAGTACCCCGGCTTGCCCGCGATGCTGACCAGCGTCGAGACGGTGAGCTCGGGCGGGATGACCAGCCCGTTGCGCCGGTCCCGGCTGCGGTGCCCGGTTACGAAGCAGTCCACCGTCACCACCAGCACCCGGTACTTGGCCGCGGCGGCCCGGTCGACCAGCTCCTTGTTCAGCCCCGCGTCGCGCAGGATGTACAGCTGGAACCACAGGTCCGGCTGTGCCGCTTCGGAGACCGCCTCGATGGTGGTGGTGGCCATGGTGGACAGCGTGTAGGGCAGGCCGTGCCGCTGGGCCGCCCGGGCCGCGGCGATCTCGCCGTCCGGGTGCATCATCCGGGTGTACCCGGTCGGGGCCAGGGCCAGCGGCAGCGGCGCCACCGAGCCGAGGAACGCCGCGGACATGTCCGGCTCCGACACGTTCACCAGCGTCCGCGGCTGAAACCGCCACCGCCGGAACGCCCGGGTGTTGGCCCGCATGGACAGCTCCTCGTCGGCCCCGCCGTCGACGTAGTCGAAGACCGGGCGCGGCGTCAGCCGCCGCCCCGCCGCCCGCAGGTCGGCGAGGTCGTGGCAGCCCGCGAGCCGCCTGCGCGTCGCGTCGAGCTCAACCGGCTTCATCCGGATCAGCTCGCGTATCTCCGCTGCCCTCATGTCGCTGCCCTCATGTCGGTGCCCTCATGTCAGTGCCCTCATCTCTGGGACGATACGCGGCCAGCCCGGGCCCGGGAAACGCCGCGTGCCGGGTCAAGGACCGGTCGTATCCCAAGAAAACCCATATGAAGTATTCCAATCAAGATTATCGACATTTACCGCGACAGGCCGGGTATGGTCGTACCCATCCGGCGTCAGAAGGCCAGGATGCCACCAGGCCAGCAGGCCAGAAGGGAAGTACCGCGATGCCCGTCCGCTTCCACTGGTTCCTGCCGACCAACGGCGACGGCCGCGACATCGTCGGCGGCGGGCACGGCGTGGCCACCGGCACGGCGGGTACCATCCGCCCCGCCACGCTCGGCTACCTGGGCCAGGTCGCCCGCAGCGCCGAACAGCTCGGCTTCGAGGCCGCCCTCACCCCGACCGGCGTCTGGTGCGAGGACGCCTGGGTGGTGACGGCCATGCTCACCGAGGTCACCGAGCGGCTGAAGTTCCTCGTCGCGTTCCGGCCCGGCCTGGTCTCGCCCCTGCTAGCGGCCCAGATGGCGACGACGTTCCAGCGCCACTCCGAGGGCCGCCTGCTGCTCAACGTGGTCACCGGCGGCGAGTCCGCCGAGCAGCGGGCCTACGGCGACTTCCTGGACAAGCCGCAGCGGTACGCGCGGTGCGCCGAGTTCCTGGATATCACCACCCGGCTGTGGCGCGGCGAGACCGTCACCCACGACGGCGCCCACCTGCGCACCGAGGACGCCCGGCTGGCCCGGCTGCCCGACCCGCGGCCCGAGCTGTACTTCGGCGGCTCCTCGGCCGAGGCCGGCCCGGTCGCGGCCCGCTACTGCGATACGTACCTGACCTGGGGCGAGCCGCCGGCCGCGGTCGACGTCAAGCTGCGCTGGATGGACGGCCTGGCCCGCGACGCGGGCCGCACCTTGCGCTACGGCATTCGGCTGCACGTCATCACCCGCGACACCGCGCACGAGGCCTGGCTGCAGGCCCACCGGCTGATCGAGGGCGTCGACGAGGCCATGATCCGCACGGTCCAGGACGGGCTGGCCCGCAGCGAGTCCGAGGGCCTGCGCCGGATGCGCGAGCTGCACGGCGGCTCCCGCGACAACCTGGAGGTCTCGCCGAACCTGTGGGCCGGCGTCGGGCTGCTGCGCGGCGGCGCGGGCACGGCCCTGGTCGGCAGCCACGCCGAGGTGGCCGACCGGATCGAGGAGTACGCCCGGCTGGGCATCTCCGAGTTCATCATGTCCGGCTACCCGCACCTGGAGGAGGCCTACTGGTTCGCCGAGGGCGTGCTGCCCGTCCTGCGCGACCGCGGCCTGTGGCGCCACCCAGCGGCGCAGACCAGCGACGGCACGCTGAACGCCGCCCCGTTCGCCTCCACCTCGGGCCCGGCCGCGCCGCCGGCCGGCCGCCCGCGCCACCCGGCCCCCGCATCGTAGATTCCTGCTGCCGAACGGTCCGTGCTACCAGCCCAGCGACCGGTTACTCGCGAACGGAGGTGACGCCGTGCGGATCGCTGTAGTCACCGGCAACCCCAAGCCCGCGTCCCGGACCCATGGCGTGGCCGTGGCGGTGGCCGGCCTGCTGGCCGCCGCGCTGTCCGACCCGCCCTTGCCCAGCGTTCCCCCCGACGGCGGCGCCGTGCCGCTGGTGCCCCGCACGCCGCCGGATCGCCTGGTGATCGACCTGGCCGAGCACGCCCCCCGGCTGTTCGACTGGTCCGACGCCGAACTGTCCCGGCTCACCGCCGAGGTCGCCGACGCCGAAGTGGCCGTGTTCGCGTCGCCTACCTACAAGGCGGCTTATACCGGCCTGCTCAAGGCCTTCCTGGACCGGTACGGCAGCAACGGGCTGGCCGGAACCGTCGCCGTCCCGGTCATGACCGGCGGCTGGGCCGGCCATGCGCTGGCCGTCGAGGTGCACCTGCGCCCGGTCCTGGTCGAGCTGGGCGCGACCGTCCCGGCCCGTGGCCTGTACGTCATCGAACCCGAGTTCGGGAACCTGGATGCCATCGTCGCGGCCTGGGCCGATACCGCGGTCCCGCTGATCCGCCGCGCGCTGGCCGCCTAGCCGGATCAGCCTCGACTGCGCACCTTGACTGCGCACCTTGACTGGGCGCTGACGCGAGCACCAGAATCGGCCTTCTCACAGGAAGGCACAAAATTCGCCATGCGGACAAAACGCGCTTCTCGACTCCTGCTCGCGGCCGCCATCGTGGTCACCGCCGGCGCGGCCGCCACGGTCGCCAGCGCCGTCGGCGCCACCGCCAGTTCCTCCTCCTCGGCGCCCGGGCTCAACGCCCCCAACCTGCACGTCCAGCCCGCGGCCGCTCCGACGGCGGCCTCGGCCTGCGGCTACGTTGCGTCGATCCCCGCCGACCGGTTCAAGGGCATCCCGGTGTTCAACGCGACCCAGGCGGCGCAGCCCTTCATCGTGCGGTTCCTCACCACCCAGGGCGTGATCACGGTGCGGATGCTCACCACCAAGGCGCCCTGCACGACGTTCTCGTTCCGGTTCCTGGCCAGCCGGGGCTACTTCAACAACACGCACTGCCACCGCCTGACCGTGCAGGGCATCTTCGTGCTGCAGTGCGGTGACCCCACCGGGACCGGGTCGGGCGGCCCGGGCTACTCGTTCAACGACGAGAACCTGGCCGGCGCCACCTACCCCGCGGGCACGGTGGCCATGGCCAACGCCGGGCCGAACACCAACGGCAGCCAGTTCTTCTTCGTCTGGAAGAACACCACGCTGCCGCCGGACTACACGCCGTTCGGCTCCGTGATCGGCGGCATGAACGTGCTGCAGAGGATCGCCGCGGCCGGCGATGACCAGCAGAACGGCCCCGGTGACGGCTACCCGAACCTGTACACCGCATTCCGGTTCGTGCAGGTCATCCCGCAGTTCTGACCAGGTCCCCGGTACCGCAGGCGTGACGGCCCGCCGTCACGCCTGCGGTCAGGGCGCCGTGATGATCCCGGACGCCGAGATCCGCGCCGCGCTCGACCCGAAGTCCTCCGCCGACAGCTGCGCGACCAAGGAGACCGCCCCGCCGCCGGGAACCGGCTGGCCCTGCCCGACGAACTGGATCGGGTAGATCCGGGCCCGCTCGAACCGGCCGCCCGAGGTCAGCGTCACGTGCAGGATCACGCTCAGGTCCAGGACGCCGTCGGTGGCGAAGTCGCCATAGCCGGCGAAGTTGCCCACGCTATAGGCGATCAGGTGGCCCTGGTAGAACTGCATCCCCCGGATCACGTGCGGGCCGCTGGCGATGACCAGGCTGGCGCCGGCGTCGATGGCCATGTGCGCGAACTGCTCCGCGTTGCCGCGGTTCTCGCCGAGGTAATACTCCTCCCGGCCAGTCACGTGATCGGCGCTGGCGCCCTCCGCGCCGGCGTGCATGTAGACGACGACGAAGCTGGCCTCCCGGTCGGCCCGCTCGATCAGCGCCCGCGCCGCGGGCAGATCGAGCAGGCTGGCGTCGTAGTCGTAGGGCGCGAAGGCCAGGAACGCCACCTTGATCCCGTGCGCCGTGACCACGGTGATCTCGCCCGGCAACCCGGTCTGGGCCATGCCCGCCGCGTGGATCGACTGGACGGTCTGGGCCTGGCCCGCGGCGCCGAAGTCGAAGATGTGGTTGTTGGCGTCGTTGAGGATGGTGAAGCCGTCCTGCTTGAGATAGCGCGCGTAGCTGGGCGGGATCCGGAACGCGAAGCAGTCCTGGCTCGGCCCCTTCGGGCCGCACTTGCTGGCCGTCGCCGTGGTGAGCGTGCCCTCCAGGTTGCCGAAGACGATCTGCGACCCCGGTGCCAGGATCGGCTCGACCGCGGACAGGTACGCCCCGGGATCCGGCGGGAGATCGGGGGTGTCGCCCAGCATTGTGTCCCCGACCGCGGTGATGGTCACCGAGCCGCCCGGGACGGAGGCCTGCGGGCTGGTGCCCGGATGGGTCAGGCTGACGCGGACCGTCGCCGCTGCGGACGTCGGGCTGATGGCCGCCGGGGCACCAGCCGCCGAGCAGGCCGACACCACCGCCAGGACACCCGCGCCCGCCATCGTGCCGAACACCCTGGCCCGCCGCGATGCAACCCCCATGCGCATCAACCTATCCGGGCCCCCCGCCCGTCACCGGCCCGTCCGCGAAATCGTCCTGCTCGCCGCCGCGACCGGGCCAGCTGATGGGATCCGGTCACTGGGCCCAGTCCGGGGTCCAGGTTCCGGCGTCGCGGCGGGCGGGCGGCACGGAGCCGAGGTGCTTGCGGAGCGCGGCGAGGGCGGGATGCGGGTTGTCGCCGTGCCAGATCAGCGAGTGCGGGTACACGGGGACCGGGTCGCGTAGGGCCACCCGCCGCAGGTCGTAGTGGGCCGGCCAGAGGAGCCTGGTCTGCTCGCCGACGAAGGTGGCCAGCGCGGGGGAGCCGGCGATCGCGTCCAGCAGCGGCTCGGTGCCGAAGTTCGGGCCGGTTACGTCGATGGTCAGGCCGAACGCCGTGGCCAGCGCATCGTAGAACGCGGCCCACTCGGTGCCGGCCACGATGCCGGGCATCCAGATCCGGTGCCCGGCCAGCTGGGCAGGCGCGGCCGAACCTGCCCTGGCCAGTTCGTGGGCCGGCCCGGTCAGGAGCTGGACGGGCTCGTCGAAGACCCGGGTGGCCCGGATGCCGCCGGGCAGCTCCCGCGCCGGCCGGGTGACGGCGCGGAACGACGCGTCGATCGTGCCGGAGCCCACCGCGGCGATGGCCGCCTCCGCGTCGAACAGGGTCACCACGTCCAGCTCGGTGGCGGGATGTGCCCGGTGGAAGCCGCGCAGCAGCTCAGCGGGGGCCAGCTGACGGCCTATCACGTCGACGCGCAGCGCGCGGCGGCCCGGCCGTACCGAGGCGGCGGCCCGCTCCTCGGCCTGCAGCAGATGACGCGCGTGCGGCAGGAACGCCTGCCCGTCGATGGTGAGCCTGGCGCCGCGCGCGGTCCGGGTGAACAGCCGCACGCCCAGGTCCTTCTCCAGCGCGGCGATGCGCTTGGAGACGGCCTGCTGGGTAACCGCCAGGTCGTCGGCGGCGCCGGAGAACTGGCCCGTGTCCGCGACGGCGACGAAGGTGCGCACCGCATCGAGATCCACGCCCACCGACCCTAGCCGTACAACGCGCGGTTGTGGCGCGCCGGCGCGGCAGTTGTTTGCTC
>Ga0209420_1001668_pt1 | contig 10356 bp, 6 predicted proteins | sample BlaSpr_A8_OM1_O1_FD_187972 | JGI IMG/M metagenome (GOLD analysis project Ga0209420, IMG submission 187972) | Forest soil microbial communities from Thunder Bay, Ontario, Canada - Black Spruce, Ontario site 2_A8_OM1_O1 (SPAdes) (version 2) | ecosystem: Environmental > Terrestrial > Soil > Boreal...
GGCCGAGCGGAATCAGGAACCGGTACGCCAGTCCGAAGCTCCACTGGTTGAAATTCCCCGCCGAAGTGAATAGGCGGCCGTAGCTGGCGATGCCCTTCAGACCATCACGCACGAAATAATTGACTCCAAAATCGGCCTCGCGGGTATTTACGGGCTGCAGGCCAAGGGACGCTGCTTCAGCAGCGCTGATCTCTCCCGTATGAAACTGCTGGGCACGGGCGACCACGTCGGTATGGCGCATCGCCTTCCGCCAGAACTGCGCCTGGCTGAGCCGATACGCGCCTTCGATCCAGTATCCGCTGCCTTCGAACGAGTGAGCAAACTCGGAGCGCAGGTTCAACGGCACTTTCGCCGGCTGCCAGCCCATATGGAATCCAAATGCGTTCTTGTGAGCATCCTGCAAGGATTTTTGCCAGGAGCTGCCGACTTCGAGTCGCGGGCCGGGAAAGAAAAAGCCCATGCGTCCGCCGACGTGGCGCTCAGAATCGACGCTACCGATGCCAATGCTGGTGGCGGAAACGTAGACGGCATAGTTCAAGTTTGCCTTGGCATTGACCGGAAAACCGCCGCGCAGCATTCCGCCATCGCTGGGAGCCGTATTGATGGGAAGAATCAAAGGATCCGGTTGCAACTCACGAATCCAGACGGGATAGAGGCGCTCGTTAAAGATCCCGAAAGGAGTAAGAAATCTGCCGGCGGTGAGAGTGAGGTAAGGGCTGGCAATGTAGTCAACCTGAGCATAATCGACATGCTTGGTGACCGGTCCACCGTACGGTCCCCCCTCTAGCGGACGCTGAAACTGGCCCTCGAATTCAGCGCGTGATTCGATCAGCCACCGGTCCCCCAAAGGTACAAGGAGAACCGGATTGATTTGGGTATCAATCAGATTCTGTCCGCCCGTAATGAAACTGAATGTGCCGATACTGCCGCTGAGGATTGGAACAGGCTTTTCGGTATCTGGCGTTTGGCCCAGGCTCCAAGTCGGACCGAGAACCAGAAGGAGGAGCAGAAGAAGGAATGCCGTTTGTCTGGATAAAACGAGTGCCTGCTGACGCCACCCGGCCGTTGTGCACAGGGTTGCGCACGGGAAGGTGTGGAGAAACGTGTAGCGATACGCCAAAGGCAACCCCAGTCAAATTCTCTCTGCCCATTGTCTTTCACTGGCACTTGGAGGGGAACATCACCGAGGTAACTTTCGTATCCTTCATAGGGAAATGCGCAAGGAAATGCGGGCATGGGAGGGAGCGATTTTCCCGAACTGACCTCACCAAATCCGAACCGCCACGTCTAACCTAGGGAAACGGAGGGAGCCATGAACCGACATCGCCAATCTGCTACCTGGCTGGGAGCTGTCCTGGGAATCGTTTGCGCTCTGCTCGTCCTCGCCCTCGGAGCGCACGCATCCGAGCATCGGGGCGCCCTGACCGAAGAATTCCATCAGACCTATGCCGTCGCGGCCGATGGCCGGATTGCACTCGACAACATCAACGGCGACGTGCACATCTCCAGTTGGGACCAGAATCAAGTAAAGGTCGACGCCGTGAAATACGCCGACACGAAAGCGCGGCTGGATGAGGCGAAGATAGAAATTGACGCAAGCAGCGACTCTGTTTCGATTCGAACCAAGTATCCCGAGCACGACCACAACTGGAATTGGGGCTCGCACGATAACCCCGCCAGCGTTGAGTACACACTGACGGTGCCGCGCACCGCCCGGCTGGATGAGATTAAGCTGATCAACGGCTCACTCGACATTACTGGCGTGGGCGGCGAAGTGAACGCCTCCTGTATCAACGGGCGCCTGGAAGCGCACAACCTGGCGGGGCGCGCCCGGCTGGGCACGATCAACGGACGGCTGGATGCGCGATTCGACCAGCTTGCCGGACCTTCGGTGGAGTTGAATTCGGTGAATGGCTCGCTGGAATTGACTATTCCTTCCGATTCGAAGGCAGAGATCGAGGCCAACACCGTCTCCGGCGGGATCAACAACGATTTCGGACTGCACGTGAACCATCACCAATTCGTGGGCCACGACCTGCGTGGAGAACTGGGCACCGGCGGGACCCACATCGAGCTGAAAAATGTGAATGGCAGAATTGAGATTCATCATGCGCAAGACGGACGCGCCCTGAGCCCGGCCAAGGATCTGAACCATCACGACGGCGATGACGACAGCCTTTAACCGTCGAGCAGGGATCGATTCCGCTCCCGATCAATAGATCACGTATCCCGGCAGCGGCGTACGCAGGTCGGGCTTCGAGGCCATGAGCAGCAGAGCGCCCTCCCGCTTGAACGCCCGCAGATCTTCGAGACTGTGGAACGATTTGGTTTTGTAATCGTCGGGAGTAGGTGTGTCGTCCGGAATGCGGCACGCCTGAACGTCTTCGAAGGCGTGCTTCTTAAAGAGTGCGACATATTCATCCGCCGATCGCACATGGACCGGGACCTTGAGTTTGTCGACCCATTGCAGCGAATAGGGATTGTCTTTGTAGAGATTGATCAGAATGAACAGCCGACCGCGCGGCGCCATCACGCGGAATAATTCCAGTAGCGCACGATCCTGGTCGGGATAGTAGTAAAACGATTCCACCGACAAAACTTTGTCGAAAAAGTTTTCCTCCCACGGAATTTGCAGCGCCGATCCCCAGACATAAAGAATATTGTCGAAATCTTTCGAGGCCTCGCGCGCCTGGCGCACCATTTCGTCGGACACATCGAGTCCGACGACTTGCCCAAAGCCCTCCGGCCCTTCCCCGACAAGCCGTGCCAGAAGACGGGTGGCCCATCCCGAACCGCACCCCAGATCGAGCGCGCGCTCGCCCGGGCGCAGATTCATCAACCGAATCGTCTTCTCGGTAATCGCGAGATGATGGCGCTCCATCTGCGTGCCTTCGCCGGCGGCGGCCCAGCGGTTGAACTCGTGTTGCAGCTTTTCGTCGGGAGTTTGCGGTTTGTCGGGCATGGTGAGTGGTTCGTGTTGTTCGTTCTTCGTTCGTCGTTCGTCGTTCGTCGCTCCTCGTTCGCCGTTGCGCGTTCGCCCGGGCGGTGAGCTGAGGCGAATCAGTTCGGCTCGTTCGGCATTCGACGCTCTGTAACCGGCCCGTAACACCGGACTGCTAGAGTGGGCATCGCTCGGGGCAAGGGCGTTTGTAACACAACTTTAATCGAGAGGAACTCACAATGCCAGGAAAAGCTTCGAACAAAAATACTTCCCGTTGGATGCAGAAAGCGATTGCCGCGGTCTCATTCGGCGCGCTCTTTGCCGCCGTCCCCGCTATTGCGCAAGACTCCAAAGGCGACCGCGACAGATTCTTCTTTTGGCCCGGCAACCTGGTGGTTAGCCGCAGCGTGTATGACAACCGTGCGAACAACGTCAAGCTTGGCGAAATCCTGCCGCCCAATTGCGCAAACACCACCGGCGGGTGCGGCGCTTCGACCGGCGCTCCCTACAATGGGACCTACCCATTTGTCTGGAACAACGACATCTACGACGCCAGTTTCGGAATTACCTCGAAAATTTTGCTGGATCAGATGTTCCCCTTTGGCGTCGTGATTAACAGTCTGGAAGTTCCCAACAGCTCGCAGCCCGGAATTCGCTCGACGAGCGATCAGTTGGTCACCAGTTTCAGTTCGAAATCGGAGTTGGCGCTGAACCTGTCGACCGACCGACAATACCTTACATTTTCCGGCTATGTCGCAGCGATCGACCAACCGGACGTTTCCAATTCCAATACGCCCGGAGCCGTCGATCCGACCAATCCGGTGGGTGAGAATTTCTATCGAGCGGAAGCACAGGTCGACCGTGTTGGACACTTCCAGTTCACGGAAACCAACGCCTACAGCGGCAACAACGGACGCGCCGTCGTGTTGAACAACAGTCACGGCGACAACTTCTTCTATACAGCCGGAAACGCGGGAAACGGCGGTGATCCTCAGCCGGATGGCATCGTTCTCGGCGCCGGCACCCAGATCATCAATCCCGCGAATGAGACCGAGAGTGAGCAAAATCCAACCATTCCAACTCCGGTGGGAAGCTTCTCCGTCACGGAATTGGGGGCGAAGGCGGACAAGATCGGGAAGGATGACAACTTCCGCGGTCTCACCATCTTCAATAACGTGCTGTATTACTCGAAAGGAAGCGGGAGCAATGGAGTGAACACCGTCTATTTCCTTGACACCACCGGAAGTGCGTGCCCAAACGGGGTCGGCCTGCCGTCCAGTTCGGCCACTTTGCCCGCTTCTCCTCTCGCCTATAACCCGGCCACGCTCCAGACGACTGGGCTTCCCAGCAACCTATGCATCCTGGCAGGCTTTCCGGATATTCCGAACAAGACTGCGACCACTCTGGCCTTCCCCTTTGGCGTGTGGTTCGCCAACTCCACGACGCTTTATGTGGCTGACGAAGGCGATGGCTATAGCGGAGGAGCAGACCTTTACACCCACGCTGCCGCGCAAACCACGGCCGGATTGCAGAAGTGGGTTTTCAATTCCTCCACCAACAGCTGGAATCTGGCGTATACGCTGCAAACCGGATTGGGGCTGGGCGAACCTTATACGATCCGTGACTATCCGACTGGGACCAATGTTGCGACCGGTCTCGCGTGGGCTCCGGCAACGGATGGTCTGCGCAACATTACGGGCGCGGTTGGCCCCGATGGATCTGTCGGAATCTGGGGAATCACTTCCACGATCAGCGGCAACGGCGATCAGGGCGCGGACCCCAATCGGCTGGTGGTTGTGTTCGATTCTCTGCCGAACACCGATCCGGCTGTCGCCGTCAAGGAAAGGTTTTTCACTCTTCGCCAGGCTGATTTTGGGGAAGTTTTGCGCGGCGTTTCTTTTACTCCGGGAACGGACTCCCCTCGGCGATAAGCACGAGGAACTGATTCGAACGCGAGATCCTGGGCGGAAGCCGCTTCACCCTCGGCTTCCGCTTTATCTTTTGCATATTTCGACTGTGCTTTGTTCGTAGGATGGAACGTCATCGCCGCTAGTGAGACGACTATTTCTATGTTACAGTTTTGCTCTTCATGGCCACACCTCCTCAGAAACGAGAGCCGGACTCGGAAACAGAATCGCTTTACTGTCCCAACTGTGCGGAGGAGGTTACCGATCCCCTGACCTGCGGAGACTGCTCCTCGGTGATCTGCAGGCGTTGCGGCACCGCTCTGGAATCATCCGACGAACTGGGAATCGGATAGTGCCGGTCCTGCCTGCCAGCGACGTTCCGTTATCTGGATCGGAAAAGTTTTCTTTCAACGGGGGTGATTCAAAGCCCTCACTGGTTCGCGGGCTCGGGCTGCTTGATTCGGTGCTGCTGCTGGTCAGCGGTGTCATCGGGTCGTCGATTTTTCTGACAGCAAAAGATATCGCCGGTCCGTTGCCGCAGCCCGCGTTATTTCTTTTGGTGTGGGTGTTGGGCGCGCTGATCTCGCTTTGCGCATGCTTCGCATTTGCTGAGTTGGGTTCGATGTTCCCCGACTCGGGCGGACAATACATCTATCTGCGCGAGGCTTACGGCGATCTGATCGCCTTTCTCTACGGCTGGATGCTGTTTAGCGTCGCCAATGGGGGAAGCATTGCCGCACTCTCCGTGGCTTCCGCGGCTTATCTAGGCGAGGTCTTCCCGCTCGTCTCCCAGCGTCATGTGGTGCTGGCGGTCGCCGGCATCGCCTTAACCCGCGCTCATTTGCTGGGATTGGTTCTGATCGCCGTTCTCACTTATGTGAACGTCATAGGACTGCGCTGGGGCACGCTGCTGCAGAACATTTCCACCTGGACCAAGTTCACCGCCATGGCGGCATTCGTAACTTTGGGATTCGCCATCGGCAAAGGGCACTGGTCCAACTTTCAGGCGCATGGTGTCGGTATCACCATGGGACTCGGTCCGACGCAATTAATTTCGGCGCTGGGCGTGGGAATGATTGCGGTTTTCTGGGCCTACGACGGATGGGTATACATCACCTGGGTCGCCGGCGAAGTGAAAAATCCCCGACGGAACGTCCCCCGGGCAATGGTTCTGGGCGTACTCGCTGTGGGGATTATCTATATCGCGATGAACTTGACGTACGTGTACGCCCTGCCGCTCAAGGAAATCGCTGCCCACGAAACGATTGCGCATGCCGCGGCGGCGGCGCTATTCTCGCCCAGCGCGGCGGTTTGGCTGTCGCTCATGATCGCGATTTCCTGTTTCAGCGCGGCGGCAACCTGCACGCTTTCGGGCGCGCGGGTTTATCTCGCCATGGCGCAGGACGGCGTCTTCTTCAAACGCATGGCGGTGATCCATCCCCAGTGGCGGACGCCTGCTTTCAGCCTGATTGGCCAGGGAGTCTGGGCCGCCGTCCTCACCCTGAGCGGGCGCTACGACCAGCTTTACACCTACGTGATCTACGGCATGGTGCTGTCCTACACGCTTACCGTGATTGGAATGTTCCGCTTGCGCTGGAAGCGGCCGGAAATTCCGCGGCCTTACCGCTGCACGGGATACCCCTGGCTGCCCGCGATCTACGTGCTGATCGGCACTGCCTGGACGCTGAACACAATCATTACACGTCCCACCCAGGCGTTCTGGGGAACGGCAATCGTACTAATCGGCGTGCCGGGATATTTATATTGGAAGCGCAGCAACCGGAAGGCAAGCTAGGGCCTTGGAGGGATAGCCGCCTCGGCGGTGCAGCGTCGGACAGCCGAGGGCAGCTGTGCCCACATCATCGCTACACTGGGACTGCCGTTTTTCTCGGCGGATTGAAGAATGGTAGTCTCGTGACCTTCACGTTCGTCTTCAGGCGCATGGCCTCGATCGTTATTTCCATCTGCAGCGAGGTTCCCGGCTCAGAATATTCAGTACCAACGCTGGCTAGCGCAATCAATTTCTTCAGGACGGGCGACCAGCTGGTAGTCGTCGCTTTGCCGGCCTGCTTGTCTGCCGAGTATACCGGGACCGCGACCCGCGAAGCCTGCGTCGGAGCCGCGGGTGTAAGGCCGTAGCGCTCGTAGAGTTGCTCGACATCGGTCCAATCGACTTCCAAGCCTACGAGTTGTCGCGGCACGCCCTTCTTTTCGTCTTGCTCAAGCGCACGTTTGCCAATGAAGTTCTCTTTTTCGAGATGAACCATTTTTCCCAAGCCTAGTTCGTACGGCGAGAATTTCTGCGAAGGAATCAGCGCCTTCTTCGAACTGGTGTAGTCGACTTCGATGAGCAGTAGGCCCGCTTCCACCCGGGCCACGTCTAGCGCCAGCATTCCGGCGGCGTGGAGATCGAACTGCCTGCCCGTTTCCGCCAGCGCGTCCCAAACCTTCACCGCGTCACTCCATGGCATCCAGATCTCGTAGCCCAGATCGCCGGTGTAACCAGTACGCGAAATGTCGACGGGCACGCCTGCGATTTTGCCGCGAGTGACGCGGAAATATTTCAAGTTGGCGATATCGGCTTCCGCAACGGACTGTAGCAATTTCGCTGAAGTGGGGCCTTGCAACGCAAGCGCGGCAACCTTCTCGGAAATATCCTCGATCTGTACATCCATGTTCAGGCCGTTCTGGCGAAACCAGCGCAGGCTGGGATCGGCGGCCGTCCAGCGATAAACGTTTTCCTCGAGACGCGAGAGGGTGCCGTCATCGATGACCTTACCCTCTTCATCGCACCAGCAGCAATAAATGACCTGGCCCACTTTCACCTTATTGATGTCGCGCGTGATCACGCGGTTCACCAGCCGGGTCGCGTCTTTGCCGGTGATCAAATATTTGTAAAGCGGCGAAATGTCGATGAGCGCCGCCGCGTTGCGAATGGCGTTGTACTCGTGCTCGTGATGAACTTCGTACACGCTGACCGTGTAATAACCCGACCATTCACGGTAGTTCAGGCTGTGACACAGGGGGAATGTTCTTTCGTGAAATGCAGTTCCGATGGGCAAAGGGATAGCCTCTCGACAAAGATTTGGCTCGAAGCCGGATTATATATGCAGCACGTCACGATAAATGGGCACATGCGCTTTCTCTTAGGAGTCGTCGTTTGTGCCGCGTGGCAACGGGGCTGCTCATGGCTCTCGGGCCTGGTCGGTGAGCGCTATGGGGATTTATCATCAACTGTCTGCTGCCACGTCCGCCCAACCTCACTGCATTCGTTGACTTGCCCGGCTTCTAGTCCTAACATCTCACCCCAATGATCGGTGAGACCATCTCGCATTACCGGATCGTCGAGAAACTAGGCGGCGGCGGGATGGGCGTGGTGTACAAGGCCGAAGACATCGATCTGGGACGCTTCGTCGCTCTGAAATTCCTTCCCGACAACGTTGCCCAAAGCCAGCAAGCCCTCGACCGCTTCCGCCGGGAAGCCCGTGCCGCTTCCGCTCTGAACCATCCCAACATCTGCACCATCTATGAAATCGGCCGTCACGAAGACCGGCAGTTCATCGCAATGGAGTTTTTGGAAGGCGTAATCCTCAAGCATCGCATTGCCGGACGCCCGCTGGAAATGGAAGCTTTGCTGCCTCTGGCCATTGAAATCGCCGACGGACTCGATGCGGCCCACGCCGCCGGCATCATTCATCGCGACATCAAGCCCGCTAATATCTTCGTCACCAAACGCGGACACGCCAAGATTCTCGATTTCGGACTGGCGAAAGTGACGCCTCCCAACCCTTCATCGAGTGGGAACACCGAAACCGAGGTCACGTCCGATCAGTTGACCAACGTGGGTGCCATGCTGGGCACGGTCGCCTATATGTCGCCGGAGCAGGTGCGTGCCAAGGAACTTGACGCGCGCACCGATCTTTTCTCGTTCGGCGCCGCCCTCTACGAGATGGCGACGGGAAAGCTGCCATTCGATGGTTCGAGTTCAGGCGAAATCTGCGGAGCAATCCTGCATCAGGAGCCAGCGTCGATTTTGTCGTTGAATCCCAATGCCGCAGCCGGGCTGGAACCGATTATTCGCAAGGCGCTGGAGAAAGACCGCAATCTGCGTTACCAGGACGCAGCCGATATGCGAACCGATCTCCAGCGGTGGAAGCGCGATCTCGAAACCGGTGAAGCGGCCGCCATGACGTCCGGAACTGTCCCGGCAGTACTAGCCCGACCCGCCGCAACCTCAAGCTCGCAGTCCGGCTCAGCTCCCGCCATCGCAACCGCTGCCCCGCCCAGCCGCGACCGCGCAATCATCTTCTCGCTTGTCATCGTCGCCGCGCTGATCGCTGGATTCCTATACTGGCGTTCTCATCGCAAAGTCCAGCTCACCGAGAAAGACACCGTCGTGCTTGCCGACTTCGCCAACAGTACGGGCGATCCGGTTTTCGACGACACGCTCAAGACCGCGCTCAGCGTTTCCCTGAACCAGTCGCCGTTCCTGAATGTGCTTTCCGAGAACAAGGTCGCGGCAACCCTGAAGCTGATGGAAAAGCCGCCCGATACCAAGCTCACGCCCGACGTGGCTCGCGAACTTTGCCAGCGCGCGGGCAGCAAGGCATCTATTGCCGGATCGATTGCCGGCCTGGGCAGCCAGTATGTGCTGGACTTGAGAGTGGTGAATTGCCAAACCGGAGATGTGCTGGCACAGGAAGAGTCCACGGCCTTGAGTAAGGAAAAGGTGCTGGATACGCTTGGGAGGGCGGCGTCGAAGCTGCGGGGGGAATTGGGGGAGGCGCTGGCGACGGTGCAAAAGTTCGACGCGCCGCTGGAGCAAGATACCACGTCTTCTCTTGAAGCCTTGCAGGACTACACACTTGGTCAGAAGGCTTATCGCGAGAAAAGTTCAGGCGCCGCGCTGGTTTACCATCAGCGAGCCATCGAACTCGATCCCGGTTTTGCGATGGGCTACCTGGCAACAGGCAACGATTACTACGGCCTGACCGAGACGGGCCGCGCCATCGAGTATTACATCAAGGCATTCCAGTTGCGGAATCATGCCAGCGAGCGCGAGCGTCTGCACATCACGGCTTTTTACTACGAAAGCGTGACCGGAGATTTGGAGAAAGCGGCACAAACCTATCAGTGGTGGATTGCTAACTATCCCCGCGACTACATAGCCCATCTCGATCTGGGCAGTGTGTACAGCGAGGAGGGACAATACGACAAGGCGGTGGAGGAGAAACGTGAAGCCCTACGCCTTGAACCGGGAAGTGGCATCACATACTCCAACCTCGCGAACAGCCTGTTGGCCTTGCACCGGTTCGATGAGGTCCGGCAGACCGCACTACAAGCGCAGGCGCGGAACCTGGTTCGTCCTACCCTACGAGTCGCTCTATATGCTCTGGCTTTTCTGTGCGAAGATCCTTCAGGGGTGGCGGAACAGCAGCAGTGGTTTGCTGGCAAACAGGAAGAACACTTCGGGCTTTCACTCGCCTCCGACACCGAAGCGTACAAGGG
>Ga0209420_1001669_pt1 | contig 10356 bp, 8 predicted proteins | sample BlaSpr_A8_OM1_O1_FD_187972 | JGI IMG/M metagenome (GOLD analysis project Ga0209420, IMG submission 187972) | Forest soil microbial communities from Thunder Bay, Ontario, Canada - Black Spruce, Ontario site 2_A8_OM1_O1 (SPAdes) (version 2) | ecosystem: Environmental > Terrestrial > Soil > Boreal...
GGCAGCGTGACCGCGCGGGTACCCGCCAAACTCAACCTCCAGCTCGCGGTGGGGCCGCCGCGCGCTGACGGCTACCACGGCCTGGTCACCGTGTTCCACGCCGTCTCGCTGTTCGACGAGGTCACGGTGGAGCCCGCCGCGAAGGACACCGCCGCGAAGGACACCGCCGCAAAGGACACCGTAAGCGTGACCGGCGAGGGGGCTGACCGGGTGCCGGAGGACGGGGACAACCTGGCGCTGCGCGCGGTAGCCGCGCTGCGGGCCGCGCTGCCGCGTCGCGCCGCCCGGCCCGGCGGCGTCCACGTCACGATCGCCAAGCGGATCCCGGTGGCGGCCGGCCTGGCCGGCGGCAGCGCCGACGCGGCGGCCGCCCTGGTGGCCTGCAATGAGCTGTGGGCCAGCGGATTCTCCCAGCAGCGGCTGGCGGAGGTCGCGGCCGCGGTCGGCAGCGACGTGGCCTTCGCGCTGGTGGGCGGGACCGCGGTGGGCCGGGGCCGCGGTGAGCAGCTGACGCCCGCGCTGGTGCCGTCCACCCAGTATTACTGGGTGCTGGCCTTCGCCGACGGGCAGCTGTCCACGCCCGCCGTCTACACCGCCCTGGACCGGCTGCGGGCCTCCGGACCGGGTAAGACCTCCGGGCCGCGTAAGACCGCCGGACCGGCTAAGACCGCCCCCGGCGATCCTGACCTGGACGCCGCGCTCATGTCGGCGCTGCGCTCCGGCGATGCCGTCCGCGTAGGCGGCCGGCTCAGCAACGACCTGCAGCCCGCCGCGCTTTCGCTGTTCCCCGCGCTGCGCAAGACGCTGGCCGCCGGCCTGGAGCTCGGCGCGCTGGGCGCGCTGGTAGCTGGTTCCGGCCCGACCTGCGCGTTCCTGGCCGCCAACGCCGAGCGGGCCCTGGAGCTGGCCGTGTCCCTGTCCGGCGCGGGCGTGTGCCGGTCGGTGGCCCGGGTGGCCGGCCCGGTGCCCGGCGCCGCCGTGGTGACCGCCGGTTAGATGAACCTGATCAGCCTGGAGAAGGCGGCCAAGGCCTACGCGCACCGCCGGCTGCTGGACGGCGTCTCGCTCGGCTTGTCGGCCGGGGACCGGATCGGGGTGGTGGGCCGCAACGGCAGCGGCAAATCCACGCTGCTGGCCATCCTGGCCGGGCTGACCGAGCCGGACGAGGGCCGGGTGGCCCGGGCGGCGGACCTGCGGATCGGCTACCTGCCGCAGGCCGATCGGCTCGAGGGCACGGTGAGCCAGGTCGTGTTCGGCCGCAGCGCCGCGCCAGCGGGCAGTACTCCGTGGGAGGCCGACCCGCGGGCCCGCGCGGTCATGGCCGAGCTGCTGCCCGGCATCAGCCTGGACGCCCAGGCCGGGCGGCTGTCCGGCGGCGAGCAGCGCCGGGTCGCGCTGGCTGCCTTGCTGGTCGCCGAGCGCGACGTGCTGCTGCTCGACGAGCCGACCAACCACCTCGACCTCGAGGCCATCGACTGGCTCGGCCGGCACCTGCGCGACCGCGGTACCGCCGTCGTAATAGTCAGCCACGACCGGTGGCTGCTGGACACCGTGTGCGACCGGACCTGGGAGGTCGACCGCGGCCAGGTATACGCGGCCGAGGGCGGCTACTCGGCCTACGTGCTGGCCGAGGCCGAGCGCGAGCGCAGCGAGGAGGTGGCCGAACGCCGCCGCCGCAACCTGGCCCGCAAGGAACTGGCCTGGCTGCAGCGCGGCGCCCGGGCCCGGTCGACCAAGGCCAAGTTCCGGGTCGAGGCGGCCAACGCGCTGATCGCCGCGGAGCCGCCGGCGAGGGACAGCGTGGAACTGACCCGGCTGGCCACCGCCCGCCTGGGCAAGACCGTCATCGAGCTTGAGGACGTGAGCCTCGCCGTCGGGTCCGGCGCCACCGAGAGACCTCTGCTGCAGAACGTGACGTGGCAGCTCGGTCCCGCAGACCGGATCGGGATCGCCGGGGTCAACGGCAGCGGCAAGACCTCCCTGCTCAACGAGCTGGCCGGGACGCCAGGCCCGGGACTTCACGCCACCGGCACCGTGGTCAGGGGCAAGACCGTGCGGCTGGCCTACCTGTCCCAGGACCTGGCCGAGCTCGACCCCGACCAGCGGGTCCGCGAGGCGGTGGAGGAGATCAGGCTGCGGATCCGGGTCGGCGACCGCGAGCTTTCCGCCGGCCAGCTGCTCGAGCGGCTCGGTTTCAGCGCCGAACGGCAGCGGACGCTGATCGGCGACCTGTCCGGCGGCGAGCGGCGCCGGGTGCAGCTGCTGCGGCTGCTGATGGCCGAGCCCAACGTGCTGCTGCTCGACGAGCCCACCAACGACCTGGACATCGAGACGCTCACCGAGCTCGAGGACCTGCTCGACGGGTGGCCGGGCACGCTGGTGGTGGTCAGCCATGACCGGTACTTCCTGGAACGGGTGACCGAGCACGTCGTGGCCCTGCTCGGCGACGGCAGGCTGTCCTTCCTGGGCGGCGGCCTGGATGAGTACCTGGACCGGATCCGCGCGGCCCGGGCCGCCAGTGCCGCACGGGCCGGCAGCGCCGCCAGCGCCGCCCGGGCCGCGCCGCCGGCCGCCGCCGCGGGCCAGGCCCCGGCGGGCGGGCCGAGGTCATCGGCGGCCGAAGACCGGAACGCCCGCAAGGAGCTTGCCCGGCTGGAGCGCCAGCTGGAACGGCTGTCGGCCCGGGAGACCGAACTGACCGGCCAGCTGGCCGCGAACGCCACCGACTACGAGAAACTGACTTCGCTGGGCGCGGAGCTACGGGCCGTTCAGAATGAAAAAGCCGGTCTTGAGGACCGCTGGCTGGCCGTGGCGGCCGACCTGGAGGCCTGAGCGGGGACTCATTCGGCCGCGTCGAAGGGCGCGAGCAGGATGCGCATCAGCTCGGCCAGGCGGCGGCGCTCGTCGCCGTCCAGGCCCGCCAGCAGCGCCCGTTCCCGGCCCAGCAGGTCGGCCAGGGCCGCGTCCACCCGCTCCCGGCCCAGGTCGGTGAGCGTGACCAGCACCCCCCGCTTGTCCCGGGGGTCGGGTGCCCGGCGGACCAGATCGGCGGCGGCCAGCCGGTCGATCCGGTTGGTCATGGTACCCGAGGTGACGAGGGTGGCGCGGAGCAGGGCACCCGGGGTGAGCTGGAACGGCGGGCCCTGCCTGCGCAGGGCCGACAGCACGTCGAACTCCCACGACTCCAGGTCGTGGTCGGCGAATGCCCCGCGCCGCGCGAGGTCCAGGTGCCGGGCCAGCCGGGAGATCCGGGACAATACCTGCAGCGGCTCGACGTCCAGGTCGGGACGTTGCGCCCGCCACGCGGCGACCAGGTCGTCAACCTCGTCCCGCAGCCCGGGCACCGGGAGGGTCTCACGCCGGCCCATTACTAGAGGTTATAGCTTGACGTCAAGCAAACCTGTCCGGTACAAGGGAAGCGGCGTCAAGTTTCTCTCAGTATCAGAGAAGGATTAGCCACGATGTGGGACGCGACCCAGTATCTGCGATTTGGAGGCGAGCGCGCCAGGCCGTTCTTCGACCTGCTCGCCAGGGTCGGTGCCGAGCTGCCCACCTACGTCGTCGACATGGGCTGCGGTCCGGGGAACCTGACGGCGGTGCTGGCCGAACGCTGGCCGAACGCCGTGGTGTGCGGAGTCGACAGCTCACCGGAGATGATCGAGGTAGCCAGGAAGCTGATCCCGGCGGAGCCCGAGGCGGCCCTGGGGTCGCACGCGCCCGGCCTGTCCTTCGAGAAGGACGATATACGGCACTGGGAGCCGCAGAGCCTGCCCGATGTGATCATCTCCAACGCGGTGCTGCAGTGGGTGCCCGGCCATCGCGAGCTGCTGATCCGCTGGGCCGACCTGCTGGCCGATGACGGCTGGCTGGCGTTTGGTGTTCCGGCGAACTTCGATCAGCCTCACGCGCGGATCCTGCGTGAGATGGCGAGCTCGCCTCGCTGGCGCCCGCTGCTGCGGGACGCGGAACTGAACCGGCAGACGGCCGACCCGGCCGACTACGCCGAACTGCTGGCCGGCGCTGGCTGCGAGGTCGACGCCTGGGAAACGACGTACGTGCACATCCTGGAGGGCGAGAACCCGGTGCTCGAGTGGTACAAGGGCACCGGATTGCGTCCCGTCCTGGCGGTGCTCGACGCGGACCAGAGCGCAGACTTCCTGGCCGAGTACGGCGAGCGGGTACGCGCGGCGTATCCGCTGGGGTCGTTCGGCACCGTGTTCCCGTTCCGCCGGGTGTTCACCGTCGCCCACCGGAGCAAGTAATCAAGTTTTCCTATTGATTTAATAGGGAAACCCTGGCATGATCACGGCCATGCGCCGTGGCCTGCTCATCCCCTCAGTGCCTTGCCCTCAGCGCGCTCTGGCCGGCGCCTTCCCGCTGGTGCTCCACGCCCAGTGGTGTTGTCCGGCCAGCCCTCGCTGACCGGCCGGGCTCGTCTGCCGCGAGCCGGCCCGGCTCGCCCAGTTCCGGTCCCGCCCGCCCAGTCGGTCCAGCCCCCGCCGACCGGTCTGGCCCGCCGCTCCGAACTGGCCTGTCCTGGCCGTCCGGCCCGCCAGCCGGTCTGGCTTGCCCAGCCCGTCTGGCTCCGTAGTTCACATGGTTCGCTGGCGCCCCCGCAGCCAGTCCTATCGACGTGAGGAGAAAAGCGACATGAGTACGATGACCCGGTCGGCTTCCGCCCCGGTACAGCCCGGCCGGATACTCGGGGCACGACAGCTGGGCGACGTGGTGCGCCGCCTGGCGGCCAGCCCGGCGGACTGGCTCACGCGGGTACGACTCAACCCCGAGGGCCGCTGGTACGAACGGATCCACTTCGACGACAGCCACGAGGTGTGGGTGATCAGCTGGCTGCCCGGCCAGGCCACCGGATTCCACGACCACGGCGGGTCGGCCGGCGCGTTCGCGGTGGTCTGGGGCACGCTGGTCGAGCGCCGGGTGGTCGGCGCCCGGACGACCGGGCAGATCCTGGCCAAGCCGGTCGGCGCGGGCGGGTCCCGCGCGTTCGGGCCGCGCTACATCCACGACGTGCGCAACGCCGCCGCCTCGGCCGTGGCGGTCAGCGTGCACGCCTACTCGCCGCCGCTGCCGGAGATGACGCGCTACGAGCTCACCTCGGCCGGCCTGGTCAACCTGGGCACCGAGGCGGCGGCCGCATGGTGATGACCAGGCCGCCAGGGGCCCGCACCATCGATGAGATCCTGGCCGCCGCGCGCCAGCGCCTGGTGCGGGTGACGGCCGGCCAGGCGTACCGGGAAATGTCCGAGGGCGCCGTGCTGATCGACATCAGGCCAGCCGCCATGCGCCGCAGAGACGGCGAGATCCCCGGCTCCGCGGTGGTGGAGCGCAACCACCTGGAGTGGCGGGTGGACCCGTGCTCCGACGCCCGGCTGCCCTGGGTCACCGGCTACGACCACCGGATCATCGTGTTCTGCCAGGACGGCTACACCTCGAGCCTGGCCGCGGCGGCCCTGCTCGATCTGGGCCTGCACCGCGCGACCGACATGATCGGCGGCTTCACCGACTGGGTGGCCGCGGGCCTGCCGTGGGCCCCGGGCGGCACGGCCCGGGTCATCCTGGCCCCCGGGGCGGCCCCGGCTTTACCGCCCGGCCGGGCCCCGGCCGTTCGCCTCTAGGTGGGACAGGCCGTTCCAGGCCAGGTCGATCAGGTTGGCGGCGACCTCTTCCAGCTTGGGCTTGCGCGCGTCGAGCCACCACTGCCCGGTGAAGGCGACCATGCCGACCAGCATCTGCGCGTACAGCGGGGCCAGCTTGGGGTCGTGGCCCCGCGAGTGCAGGAAGTCGGCCAGGATGTACTCCACCTGGCCGGCGATGTCGCTCAGCAGCGTGCCGTAGGTGCCCGTGGTCGAACCGGGGTTGGAGTCCCGGACCAGGATGCGGAACCCGTCGGCGTTGTCGTCGATGTACCGCAGCAGGCCCACCGCGGCCGTCTCGAACTTATCCCTGGTGCGGGCGCCGTCCAGCAGGCCGGTGACCATGGTCAGCAGCCGCTCGACCTCCCGGTCGACGACCACCGCGTACAGGCCCTCCTTGCCGCCGAAGTGCTCGTACACCACCGGCTTGGAGACTTCGGCCGCCGCGGCGATCTCCTCGATCGAGGTCCCCTCGAAGCCGCGCTCGGCGAACAGCCGCCGGCCGATGTCGAGCAGCTGCTGCCGCCGTTCCTGGCCGGTCATCCTCTTGCGGGCGGATCTTGGGGGTTGGTTACTCACTCGGACATCATTGCGGCTCCGCGGAGACCGCGCCACGAGCCCGGCCGGAACGGGTGACAGAGCCGTCCCGGGAAAGTGCCCGCATGGTCATGTAGCCCAGCTTGCGCTTGGCGCCGGCCGGACGCTTGGCGCTGAGCCGCTCCTCGTCCGGCCAGCGCACGTCGTAGGCCCAGCCCAGCTGCTCGAACCAGCGGATGACGCGCGCGCTCGAGTCCAGCTGCCCCTTCAGGGCGCCGTGCCGCGCGCAGGTCGGGTCGGCGTGGTGCAGGTTGTGCCAGGACTCGCCGAAGGAGGCGATGGCCAGCCAGGCCACGTTGCGTGACTTGTCGCGGACTTCGAATTCCTCGCTGCCGAAGGTGTGGCAGATGGAGTTGATCGACCAGGTCACGTGGTGCAGCAGCGCGATGCGCACCAGGCTGGCCCAGAAGAAGGCGGTCACCGCGCCCTGCCAGGACATCCCCCACAGCCCGCCGATCAGCGCGGGCAGCAGCAGGGTCACGGCCACCAGCAGCGGGAACAGGCTGTCAACCCGCTTGATCCGCCGGTCGGCGAGCAGGTCGGGAGAGAACTTCTCCTGCGAGGTCTTGTTCGGGTCGAACAGCCAGCCCACGTGGGCGTAGACCAGGCCCTTGGACAGCGCCTTCCAGTCATCCCCGTAGCGCCACGGCGAGTGCGGGTCGCCCTCGCGGTCGCTGTACTTGTGGTGCCTGCGGTGGTCGGAGACCCAGGTGATGACCGGTCCCTCGATGGCCAGGCTGCCCGCGATGGCCATCGCCACCCGCAGGCCGGTCTTGGCCTTGAACGACCCGTGGGTGAAGTACCGGTGGAAGCCGACCGTGATGCCGAGCCCGGAACCCCAGTAGAAGACCAGGGCGATGATCACGTCGTGCCAGCCCAGGCCCCAGCCCCACATCAGCGGTATGGCAGCCAGCAGGGCCACCAGCGGGATGGCGACGAACACGCCAACCAGCACGCGCTGGAAGGTCGAGGTCGCCTCGTCCTCGAAGTCCGGCCGGACGGCCCGGGGCCGCGCCGGGGCACCGGTCGTGGCACCGGTCCTGTTGACCGTGTCGGGGGAAGTGGTCATCGTGCTCCTCGGGGGTTACGGCTGGACGAGCGGAGCGCTTATACGCTTACGTAACCGTAGCCTACCAAACCGTAGGTTCGGCAAACCTTCGCGGGTGAATTTCTGCAAATAGTCGTATGAATTTCGTATGCCCGCCACTCGTCCCGTCTCACAATCCGAGACGCATGGACGGTCCGTGTCGCTCCCGTCACCGCCGATGATCAGGTCTGGACAGCGATCAGCGTGGGCTACCCGGTAGCGGCGGTGCTATGCACGGACGCCGCGCCGGGCACGGCAGCCCGGGTGGCAACGTGTCCCCGGCGGCAGCGGCTAGCGTTAGGTCGAAATAGGCGGCCACGGATTAGTGGGTGGCTGGAAGACTAAATAAATCGAACACAGTTCCGGCGCCTGGACTCGAACCAGGACGACCCAGCTTCAAAGGCTGGTGGGCTGCCAATTACCCAACGCCGGACCGCGACCGCCATGTGCTAGGAGGTAGTGCCACGGCCGCGGTTCCACGATACCGGCCGGGATCCCGCGGCGGTATCGGCAGACTCGCTGCGCCGCAGGGCTGCCGCCATGCTCGCGCCAGCCCAGCCTTCGATCTTGCGGTAGAGATCCGTGCTGCGACAGACGTCGATGCGCAGGCATCCGTGGTAGTCCTGGCCGACGTTCTGCCGGACGGTCTTCGGGTTGTGACGCTTCATCGTCGGGGTGCGGAACCTGTCGGGTGGCGCACCGCTAACCTCCAGCTCGCCGATCTGCTCGGCGGCCGCATCACGGACCGCGGCGCGCCGGGCCTCGCGGACCGGGCGCTCGGCCGCCCAGTAACGGCGGGCGCCCTCGGCTGAGCGCTTCCGGCATTCCGCGTAGCTCAGCCTCTCGGGTACGGGCAGGTCGCGGACCCAAAGGGAGACCGAGCTCTTGGACACGCCGAGGGCGGCGGCGATCTGGTCGTAGCTCAGGCCCTGGCCGCGCAGCTCACGGGCCTTGGCCCGCAAACCATCCTGAGCGTTGGGGCGGCGGGTCCACTCCGGCGGGGGCTCGCCCCTGAGGGCGTCGTGGAGCGTGGTGTTGCTCATCGGGCCCAGGATTTCCTTGATCTGGCGGAGGGACTTGCCCTGGCGGCGCAGGGCGACGGCCTGCTCCCGCAGGCGGTCACGGTCTTATGGTGTGCGCATATTCGAATTTTAGTGCTAGATACTGACATTTTCGGACCCTGGACCAGGGAGGCCGGGGAATGTGGCTTATTATTAGTTAGTTAATGCGAAGCAAGTGATCGTCTTCCGGACTCAATTCCTTGGGGGCTTACCGGCAATGACGGCCAATTCCGGCGTGGCGGGCATGTCGGCGGGCAGGAGCCGCAGCACAGAGCCAGGGCCGCACTACAAGTGGATCGCGCTGTCGAACACCACGCTGGGCGTGCTGATGGCCACGATCAACCAGTCGATCGTGCTGATCGCGCTGCCCGACATCTTCCGGGGCATCGGGCTGGACCCGCTGAGCCCGGGGAACACCAGCTATCTGCTGTGGATGTTCATGGGATTCCTGCTGGTGTCGGCGGTCCTGGTGGTGTCGTTCGGCCGGCTGGGCGACATGTTCGGCCGGGTCCGGATGTACAACATGGGATTCGCCATCTTCACCGTGGGCTCCATCTTCCTGACTGTCACCTGGATGCACGGCAGTTCCGGCGCCCTGTGGCTGATCCTCTGGCGCGTGGTGCAGGGCATCGGCGGCGCCTTCCTGTTCGCCAACTCGGCCGCGATCTTGACCGACGCCTTCCCCGCCAACCAGCGCGGCACGGCACTGGGCATGAACGCGATCGCGGCCATCGCCGGCTCGTTCCTTGGCCTGCTGCTCGGCGGCGTGCTCGGGCCGATCAACTGGCACTTCGTGTTCCTGGTGTCGGCGCCGATCGGGGCGTTCGCCACGGTGTGGGCCTACTTCATGCTGCGCGACATCGGGGTGCGCAAGCACGCCCGGATGGACTGGTGGGGCAACGTCCTGTTCGCCGCCGGGCTGATCGCGATCCTGGTCGGCATCACCTACGGCCTGCTGCCCTACGGCGGGCACCCCATGGGCTGGACCAACCCGTGGGTGCTCACCGCCTTGTTCGGCGGGGCCGGCCTGCTCTTGGTGTTCACCTGGGTGGAGACCAAGGTGCCTGAGCCGCTGTTCCGGCTGTCGCTGTTCAGGATCCGGGCGTTCGCGGCGGGCAACATCGCCAACCTGATGATGGCCCTGGGCCGCGGCGGCATGCAGTTCATGCTGATCATCTGGCTGCAGGGCATCTGGCTGCCGCTGCACGGGTACAGCTTCAACCGGACCCCGCTGTGGGCGGGCATCTACCTGCTGCCGCTGACCCTGGGTTTCCTGGCCTCCGCGCCGCTGTCCGGCGTGCTGTCCGACAAGTTCGGCGCCAAGGGGTTCACCACCGGCGGGGCCCTGCTGACCGCGCTGAGCTTCTTGTTCCTGGTGTTCCTGCCGGTGAACTTCCCCTACTGGGTGTTCGCGGCCTTCATCGTGCTGAACGGCTTCGGCTCCGGGCTGTTCGCCTCGCCCAACCGGGCCGAGATGATGAACTCCGTCCCGGCCGACCAGCGCGGCGCGGCCAGCGGCATGATCGCCACCTTCCAGAACACCGCCTTCGTGCTGTCCATCGGCATCTTCTTCTCGCTGATGGTGGCCGGGCTGTCCAGCAAGCTGCCTGGTTCCCTGTCCACCGGGCTGACCGCCCAGGGCATCCCGGCCGCTGCCGCCCACCAGATCTCCCACCTGCCGCCGATCGGCGTGCTGTTCGCGGCCTTCCTCGGCTACAACCCGATGAAGCAGCTGCTCGGCCCGCTGCTGGCCCACCTGCCCGCCGGGCACGCCGCCTACGTCACCGGGCGCCAGTTCTTCCCGAACCTGATCACCGCCCCGTTCCATGACGGCCTCGGCGTGGCGTTCGCGTTCGCCATCGCGGCCAGCGTGATCGCCGCCGGGGCCTCGCTGCTCACCGGCAAGCGCCAGCCCGCCGGCGGAGCCGGGGCCGGGGCCAGCGCCGCCGGCCCTGCCGAG
>Ga0209420_1001670_pt1 | contig 10354 bp, 9 predicted proteins | sample BlaSpr_A8_OM1_O1_FD_187972 | JGI IMG/M metagenome (GOLD analysis project Ga0209420, IMG submission 187972) | Forest soil microbial communities from Thunder Bay, Ontario, Canada - Black Spruce, Ontario site 2_A8_OM1_O1 (SPAdes) (version 2) | ecosystem: Environmental > Terrestrial > Soil > Boreal...
CAGCAGGACGGTGTTGCGGAAGACGGCATCATGGCTAGTGGCCACGGCGGGATCGGGGTGAAGCGGATTGCCGTGGCAGCCCAGGGCGGTGATGGCCAGGCCCCGGCGGTCGAGGGCGGCGCGGAAGCGGCTGAGCGCGGCCTCGTCGGCCAGGAGCTTCTCCGGGTCGCAGTGCTCGGTCCCGTTGTAGTTGCCGGTGCCGAGTTCGACGGCGCCCACGCCCAGGGCGGTTACCTTGTCGAGCGCCTCGTCCAGCGGCAGGTTCTGGAAGACCTTGGTGATTATGCCGAGGTACACGCCGCTCCCCCGCTCATGCTGCGCAGGGCCTCGGCGACCGAGGCCAGTTCGGCCTGGCCGTAGCCGAGGGCCTCGGCCGCGGCCAGCACCGGTGCGGCCGCGGAGGCGGTCCACAGCGGCAGGTTGGTACGTTCGGCCATGTCGAGCATGATGCGCAGGTCCTTGCGGCCGAGGGCGACCGTGAACCAGGGGTCTTTCGGAGGGTCGAGCACGAAGGGGCCGCGGTAGGCCAGCATGGGCGAGGCGATGACACTATGCAGCAGCACGTCCACGGACTGGGCCGGCGTGATGCCGTACCGCTCGGCCAGCAGCACGCCCTCGCTGAAGGCGATCATCTGGATGGCCACGCTCAGGTTCACGGCCATCTTCATGGCCGCGGCCTGCTCGACCGTGCCGACGTGCATGATGACCGGGCCGATGTCGAGCAGGACCGGGCGGACCGCGGCCAGGATCTGCTCGTCACCGCCCACCATGAAGGACAGGCGGCCTTCCTCGATCGTGGCGACGCTGCCGGAGACCGGGGCGGCCAGGAAGCTGGCGCCGCGGGCGTGGGTGGCGATCCTGGCCGCCTCGCTGGCGACAGGCCCGACCGTGCTCAGGTCAACATAGACGCTGTCCGGGCCGAGTCCGGCGAGGAGCCCGTCCGCACCGCTGAGCACCTGGGCCAGGGCGTCGCCGTCGCTGAGCATGGTGAACACGACGGAGGCGCCGTGCGCAGCCTGCCTCGGGGTCGGTTCGGGCGTCAGGCCGAGCTGCTGCAGGGCGGCGGCCTTGGCCGCGGTCCGGTTGTAGCCCTGCACGGCGTAGCCCGCGCTGAGCAGCCTCTTGGCGATGGTGCCGCCCATGACGCCCAGGCCCACGAAGCCGATGGTGACCACTGAGATCCTCCTCCGCTGTCTGCTCGCCGGTTGCCAAGCTGATGTGCGGCTCGCGCCTTGATCGTAAGGTCGGCCTTTTCCTAGCGTCAAGTATTACTTAACATTCTGACCTTGGCCTGGCCATCCGGCCGTCGTACTGAGGAGTCACCCGCCGATCGTTTAGTGGCGCCGTACAGTGGCCGATCGCGAACGTCTATACTGGCGACGTGCTCGGTACCACAGCGGGAGACACTCCGCCCGCGCAACCCGCCAGCGACCGGCGGCTCCTGGGGGCCAGGCTCCGGGAAGCACGCAAGCGCCGCGGCATCGGCGTCCGCGAGCTCGGCCGTCAGACCGATTGCTCGGCCAGCCTGATTTCCCAGATCGAGCTGGGCAAGATCGCGCCGTCGGTCAGCACGCTGTACGTCCTGACCAGCTCGCTCGGCGTGTCGATGGACAGCCTGTTCGTTACCGACGGGGCGCAGGCCGGGGGGCCGCAGCGCGACGGCTCGCCAGGCAGCGGAGCTCAGCGGGAAGTTCCGCAGCCCAACGGTTCGCGTGTCGCCGGTGCCACACAGGCCGCTGCCACACACGCCGCTGTCACACAGGCCAGCGCCACACAGGCCAGCGCCACACAGGCCAGTGCCACACAGGCCAGTGCCACACAGGCCAGTGCCGGGCAGGGCGACGAGGGCCCGGCCGCGGCGCCCGCCCCGACGGTCGCCGTCTCGGCCGAGGCCAGCATGGTCCAGCGGCGTCACACCCGGCCGCACATCTCCCTCCAGCACGGGGTTCGATGGGAGCGCCTCAACCCGTTGCCCGAGCTGGGCGCCGAGTTCCTCGAGGTAACGTACGTGGTGGGTGGCGGATCCAGGCCCGACGACCAGGCAGTCCGGCACAACGGCCGTGAGTACGGCCTCGTGCTCGAGGGTGTGCTGACCGTCCAGATCGGGTTCGAATCCTACGTCCTTCAGGCCGGCGATTCTGTGGCCTTCGACTCGGCCATCCCGCACCGGTTCTGGAACAGCGGCGATACCCCGGTCCGGGCCGTCTGGTTCGAGCTCAAGGGCGACGGATCGGTGCCGCCGGAACAGCCCGCGTCAGTTCACGGCTGGCACTAGGCTGACCGGTGCTACAGGGCCGCGATAGCCTCGACCAGCGCCGCGGCCTCTTCGCCCAGGTTGTACCCGGCTATCCCCAGGCGCGCCCAGCCGCCGTCCGCGGCCACGCCGAGTCGTTCGGCCAAGGCGCTGGCGTACACGTCGCCGTAGGTGATGAACAGCCCGCGCTGGCGCAGCAGGTCAGCGCACTCAGCCGGGTGCCGCCCGGCCACCCGGAAGGCAATGGTCGGAGCGCGCTCGCCGGATGCGCCGTCCGCCCGGAACAGCTGGACCTTCGGCATGCCCCGCAGCTCGCTCTCGATCCAGTCGGCCAGCCGTAGCTGGCCCTGTGTGAGCTGGCCAATGGCCTCGCGCGCCCCGGTCCCGCCTGCTCCCCCGGTCCCGCCTGCTTCCCCGGCCAGGTGGGCGAGTGAGGTAAACGTTCCCACCAGGCCGGCGATGGCCTCGTGGTTCTGCGACCCGGTCTCGAACTTGTCCGGGCCCGAGGCGGGGGCGGGGGCGAGCTTGTACGGCACCAGCGACTCGGCCAGCTCCTCCTTGATCAGCGCGATGCCGATATGCGGGCCGTAGAACTTGTAGGCCGAGCAGAAGAACAGGTCGGCGCCCAGTTCGGCCAGGTCGACCACCTGATGCGGGACGGCATGCACGCCGTCCACCGCCACCAGCGCTCCGGCCTGGTGCGCGACCTCCGCGATCTTGGCCACGTCGGGCACGGTCCCGATGGCGTTCGAGGCGAGCGTGATGGCGACCAGGTCAACCGGCCCGGACCAGACCGGCAGGTCCAGGACGTCCGCGGACAGGCGCAGGGTCCCGGGGTCGACGGGCAGCCAGGTGGCCGGGACGCCGCGCTCGGCGAAGGCCTGCCGCCACGGATCCACGTTGCCGAAATGCTCGAGCTCGCTGAGCACGATGGCCGAGCCGGACCGGGCCCGCTGCCGGGCGGCCGCGTGCGCGAGGGCAAAGGCCAGGCTGGTCATGTTCTGCCCGAAGACCACCCGGTAGCCCGTCCCGTTGAGCAACAGCTGCACGTCGGCCCGGGCCTGCGCGATGATCTCCTCGGTAAGGTCGCCCGTGGGGGCCGCCTCGCGGCGGTTGGCCACGCCGGCCAGCAGGTAGTCGCGCATGGCGTCGATGCACCCGTCGATCATCTGCGTGCCGCTCGGCCCATCGAAGAATCTCCAGCCACGCTCCGCGCCGGATACGACGGCGGGGACATGGCGGCGCAGGTGCAGCGTCACCTCGGAATCGACTGGCGTGCTCAACGTTTCACTCTCCCTTGGTCCTCGGCGGCCACGCGATCCTGGCCGGTACCTGTTACTTCACGAACAGCGGATTCATCGGGCTTCCTGAGGCGCCGACCATCATCAGCGGGCTGGCCAGGTACAGGCCCGCAAAGATCCCGTCCCGCGCGCAGTCGGCGGCCAGGTCGGCCAGCCACAGGGCCTCGTGGAACTGCAGCCCGCGGTCGCGCAGCAAGTGCTTGTGCAGCTGGAACTCACGTCCGGTCAGCGGGCTGGTCGGCAGCTCGTTGGCCAGGCTGTCGGTCCCGATGCCGAGCAGGTCGACCTCGTCGATCCAGGACAGCAGTTCCGGCTCGTCGGACAGGCCCGGCTCGGAGTACCCGGTCCAGAACTTCTCGGCGCCTTCCAGCCGGTAACGTTCCAGGCTGCCGGTCCGGAGCAGGAGCATGTCGCCCCGCCCGGGCTCGACGCCCTGCCCGGCCAGGCAGCCCAGGACGTCGGCCAGGCGGATGTGCTCGTCGCGGGGCAGCGGCCCCTGACCGCGCCAGGCCACGATGTCGGCCAGTACCGCCCGGCAGATCAGGCCGTGCGCGCTCAGCGCCGACACGTCACCGTGCCGCAGGCCGCCGACGGTGTCGATCGCGTCCCGGCCGCCCCACAGGGTGCCATCGGCGATGACATGACCGAGCGCGTCGACGTGAGTACCGCCGTGACAGCTGAGCTGGAATCCGTCATCGACGGAGGCTCCGCCGCCGTTCTGCACCGCCGACCGGCCCGCAAGGTAATGCGACCAGTCGCGGTACATCAGGTGCTGCGGTGTGGGCCGCTCCGGGTAGTTGGGCAGGTCGGTGCCGCCGAACATGCGGTGCCCGAGCGCCCAGACCGTACCGCTACGCGGGATCTTCAGGGCGTTCAGCACAGCGGCCTGGTCGTTGAGGTTGAGCCTGCCGATCTCGTCGTCGTCCCCCCAGCGCTGCCACTGCGGGCCGGCCACCGGGCTCACGCGAGCCCGCTCGTGGTCTCGGTGAAGACCAGCGCGTCGGCGGGAACCTTCCGGCTGGCCCGCTGGTACACGACGAGCCCGATGATGCCGACCAGGAGCACCACGTACGGGGCGAGGTCATAGGGGAAGGCCGGCACCGGGATGATCGAGGAGTAGAACGCGAAGCCGAGCAGGCCGAGGGCGACCAGCGGGGCGATGTAGTTCGCGCAGCGAGCCAGCCGCGTCTCCTCGGCCCGCCAGGACGCCCGGTTGAAGTCGCGCAGCGCGGCGACGCAGATGGCCACGTACACGATGATGTCACCGAGCGTGGTGGCCGTCCCGATGAAGCCGACGATGGTCGCCGGGCTGGTCAGCTCGCCCACGAGGATCCCGGTGCCCAGGGCGATGCCGCAGATCAGCAGGATCAGCCGGGTCGGGGTGCGGAACCGGTCGTGGACCTTCACCAGCCAGGTGGCCCCGACGCCGTGGCGGCCCATGTCGTAGTAAATCCTGCTGCCCAGGGTGACGATGCCCATCGCGCCGGAGAACCCGCTGATCGCGACCATCACGTCGATGGTCTGGGCCCAGACCGGGCCGGCGTAGCGGTTGGCGATGGTGTTCAGCGGGGTCGCGTCGGCGGCCCAGGTGTGGCCGTTGGTCACGCCGTAGCCGATGGCCAGCGCGTAAGTCACGAAGATGTAGAAGACGCCCGCCCCGATCAGGGAGTACAGGATGGCCCGGGGAATGGAGCGGCGCGGGTTGCGGGTTTCCCGGCCGAGGGCGGCGGCGCCCTCGAATCCGACGAATCCGGAGAAGCCGAAGATCAGGCCGAACCCGATGCCGCCCCAGCCCTTGGTGGAGTGCCCGGGGTTGAACGGCGCGAGCGTGGCGCCGTGCAGGCCGCCCCGGGCGACGACGTAGCTCATCACGCCCGCGAGCGTGGCCATCGAACCGAGTTCCAGGATCACCTGGGCCCGGACCGAGGGCCGTACTCCGATGTAGTTGATGCCCGCGCAGATCACGATCATGGGCACGAAGAACGCCAGCCAGGACACGGCCAGGTGGTGCAGCGCGAACACGGCGACCAGGGAGTTGCTGGCGATGGCGCTGTTGACGGCCACGCCGAACATCCAGGCCGCCGCGTAGATCCATCCGGCGGTGAAGCCCGCCCTGGTCCCGAACGCGGCCCGGACGTAGCTGAATGCCACCCCGCTGGCCACGTAGCGGCGGGCGAACTTGATGATGACGAAGCCGAGGGCGAGCGAGCCGACCAGGCCGAGCAGATAGCTCAGCGGGACCGCGCCGCCCGCCTCGGAGGCGGCGAACGCGGTGCCCAGGGCCATGCCCATGGTCGGGGCCAGGCCCGCCAGGCTCAGGCCGGAAGCCTCCAGCGTGGTCAGCGGCTCCTTGGCCCCCAGGGCCGGGCCGCCTGATCCCGCACCGGCCTGCTCATGCTGAGACATGTCCATCTCCCCAGGTTTCCGCTGATGGGGCTGCGAGCCTGCCACTCGCTGGCAGGAGCGTATCGACGCCTCACATCACTGTCAAGTATTCATTTACAGTGCATTCATGATGCACATTGCGGGCGTCACTTGGCGGCCGGGGACATCCGCGGCCCGGCTAGCCGAAGTGGGGCGCCACCTCTGCGGCGACCAGACGGAGCTGGTCGAGGTCGGTCACATCGAGCAATTGCAGGTAGAGCCGCTGCGTCCCGGCCTTTACCCATTCGCCGAGGCGGTCGACGGCTTCTGACGGCGTGCCCGCGATCGCCGCCGCCTGGCGCAGCCGCCCGGGTTCCTGGCCGATCCGGGCGGCCCGCCGGCCGAACTCGGCCTCGGTCGCCCCGACGCACAGGACCAGGGCGGCGGAGCAGATGATCCCGGACGGGTCACGCCCCACCGCTGCACAGGCCCGCCGGACCCGCCGGAAGGCCTGGTCACATTCGGCCGGCAAGGACAGGGCGACGTTGAACTCGTCGGCATAGCGCGCCGCCAGCGCGGGGGTCTTCTTCCCGCCGTGCCCGCCGACGATCAGCGGCGGCCGCGGCGACTGCACCGGCCGGGCCAGGACCGGGTTCTGGTGCAGCCGGTAGTGCCGGCCGGCAAAGGAGAACCGCTCGCCCGCGGGCGTGGTCCACAGCCCGTCGATGATGGCCAGCTGTTCTTCCAGCAGCTCGAACCGCTCGGCCAGGGGCGGGAACGGGATACCGAACGCGGCATGTTCCGCCTCGTACCAGCCCGCGCCCAGGCCCAGCTCGACCCGGCCGCCGCTCATGGCATCGACCTGGGTGACCGTGACGGCCAGCGGGCCGGGCAGCCGGAAGGTCGCGGCGCTCATCATCGTGCCGAGCCTGATCCGCGAGGTCTGCACGGCCAGGCCGGCCAGCGTGGCCCAGGCATCGGTCGGCCCCGGGCTCCCGTCGCCGCTGATCTCCTCGCCGGTCTTGAGGTAGTGATCGGACCGGAAGAACGCGTCGAAGCCGCACTCCTCGGTGACCCTGGCCGCCGCGAGCAGCTGGTCGTACGTGGCGCCGTACTGGGGCTCGGTAAAGACCCTCAGCGGCAGCGCGGTCAAGCTGTCTCCCTGACCTCGTAGCCGGCCTGTTCCCTGGAGGCCGCCCCGGCCCAGACCCAGATGAGTTCCGCTTCCTCGGTGGCCGAGGAGTTGGAGAAGCCATGCCATTCGCCCTGCGGGTGGAAGGCCAGGTCACCGGCGGTCAACTCAAGCTGCTCCTCGCCGTTGGTGGCGACCCCGGACCCGCGTACCAGGTAGATCACCTCCTCGGCGCCCTCGTGCCGGTGCACCTCGTGCACCGCCTCGCCCGGGGCGAAGACGGTGCGGCCGAAGACCACGTTCTGGGCGCCGCCGTGGGTCTTGTCCACGAGGAACTGCACGGCCATGTTGACCCAGCCGTCGTCTGCCTCGAGCGTCGAGTCGGGCACCAGCTGGCTGACGTTGACCGAGTAGGTCGTCTTCGGCATCTGCTCTCCTGAGTGTCGCGTCCCTGTGTTTAGCAACTCTGTGTGTAGCAACTCTGCGTGTAGCAACTATGCGCGGGCGCCAAGTCAATCGTCAAGTATTACTTCTCACTCTGGCTTCCTACTGTCCAGCATTGCTACACTCTCGGCATGACCTCACCGCTGCGGATCGGCTGCCTCGGTGCCGCCGACATCGCCTTCGCCGCGCTGGTCAAGCCGGCCAGCCAGTCGCCCGACGCCACCTGCTACGCCATCGCGGCCCGTGATCCAGCCCGGGCGGCGGCCTTCGCGCGGCGGCACGGCGTCCCGGTGACGCACGACAATTACGCTGACTTGCTGGCCGACGGCGATGTCGACGCGGTCTACGTCCCGCTGCCGAACTCGCTGCACGCCAAGTGGACGCTGCTCGCCCTGGAGGCGGGTAAGCACGTGCTGTGCGAGAAGCCCTTCACGGCCAACGCGGCCGAGGCGACCCAGGTGGCGGAGGCCGCGGACCGATCCGGGCTGGTGGTCATGGAGGCGTTCCACTGGCGGTACCACCCGCTGGCCGAGCGGATGCTGGAGATCGTGAACGGCGGCGAGCTGGGAAAGGTACGCAGGCTGGAGGCCACCTTCTGCTTCCCGCTGCCGAAACGGGACAACATCAGGTGGTCCCTGGAACTGGCCGGCGGAGCCATGATGGACGCCGGCTGCTACGCCGTGCACCTGGTCCGTACCCTGGCCGGCGCCGAGCCCACGGTGGTGAGCGCCGACGTCCGGACCCGCTTCCCGCAGGTCGACCGGGCCGCCCGGGCCGAACTCAGCTTTCCCGACGGCCGCACGGCCCGCGTGACCGCCTCCATGTGGTCGGCCAGGCTCTTCGACATGTCGGTCACCGTCATCGGCGACCTGCGCACGATGCACGTCACCCAGCCGACCAACCCGCAGCACTACCACCGGCTGCGCGTCCGCGGCCCCGGTTTCGAGCGGGTCGAGCACTTCCGCAGCGGCACCACGTACGCCCACCAGCTGAACGCGTTCACGGCCGCGGTGGCGGGCTCACCCACCGTGCTGACGCCGCCCGCCGACAGCGTGGCGAACATGCGCGTCATCGACGACATCTACCGAGCGGCCGGCCTGCAGCCCCGCCGCGGCGCGACCGGCTAGCACCGCCGTGGCGGCCCCGTTCTGGCACGGGCAGCGGAACCTGGGGTTGCTCGCGGCCACCGTGGCCGCGACGTCCTGGGGGTTCACCGGCATCTTCGTCGGGAAGTCGGCCACCGAGCCGCTGCTGCTGACCTTTTACCGGCTCTGGCTGGCCGCGGCGCTGATGTGCGGGGCCCTGCTGCTGCGGGGCCGGAGGCTGACCTGGGCGCTGCTGCGCAGCGCGGTGCCCGCGGGCATGTTCCTGGGCACCAACCTGGTGCTGTACGTGTACGCCTTCCGGCTCACCGACGTGGCCACGGCCTCGGTGATAGGCGCCCTGCAGCCCGCCCTGGTCCTGCTGCTGGCCGGGCCGCTGCTTGGCGAGGCAGCGAACTGGCGCGACCTGCTCTGGATCACGCTAGCCACGACGGGCGTGGTGGCCGTGGTCCTGGGTTCGGGCCAGGCCGGCGGCGACCACCTGAACGGTGACCTGTTCGCCACCGTAGGGACGCTGGCCTTCACCGGGTACTGGCTGGCGGCCAAACGGGCCCGGCTCAGCCACGATGCCTTCGGCTTCACCTCCGCCGTGTGGCTGGTCGCTGCGATCGCGCTCACGCCGATCGCGCTGGCCTTCGGCCCGCCGCCCGGGCGGGTAGCGGTCGGGGACTGGCGGTGGATCGTGCTGCTGGCGCTGGTGCCGGGGAGCGGTCACCTGCTGATGATCTGGGCGCACCGGGTGGTAGATGCGGCAGTATCGGCCATGATCGGCGCCGGGAACGTCATCGTGGCGGCCATAGCGGCCATGATCTTCCTGCGCCAGCCGCTGACCGCGACCGAGGTGGCCGGCGGCCTGCTGGCCGTCGCCGCGATCTCCGTCCTGGTGGTCAGGCAAGCGCGCAGGCCTCCGGTCGCGCCCTTAGGAACGTTCCGCCGCCGCGACTGGCCGGTTGGGGCCTAGCCCAAGATCGGGCGGACCGAAATGGTGGGGTTCGCCATTGCTCCGGCCTGTCCGGCTATGCCAGCGTCGGCGGTGCGGGCCTGCGAAGGCCGTCGTCACCGGCAGGAGGATGCAATGGACGGAAATGACGGCGCGGCGAGGTTCCCGCTTCCTTCTGAGATCGCCGACGCGCCGGGGGCCGAGGACTGGCGGTCCATGTACCCGTATTTCACGCGCTTCCAGCCGGAAGACGACGGGCGATTCTGGTTCTACAACTCGATGCATTTCCCGGAGCCGATGCCGGCCTTCGACACGATCACCGCGGAAATCCCGTACAGCGCGATCGGCGCCAATACCGCACGGCTGTTCGTCTTCCCCACCACGCTGGGCATCGAGCACCGGATCGTCAACGGGCGCGTCTACATCACGGCCATCCCGGTCACCGATCCTGAGGAGATCGGGCGCCGGGCGGCGATATTCGGCGAGCGGGCGGGCTATTACTACGAGAACTGGGACCGCCTGTACGAGGGCTGGAAAGTCCGGATGCGGGAACTGATCCGCCAGATCGAATCCATCACCGTCCCCGAACTCCCCGAATTCGAGGACCGCGCCGTCGTGATGGAATCCGTCGGCATCGCGCAGAACCACTACGTGCGCGAGAACTTCCACCGCTGCCTGGACTTGTTCTCCAAGATGTGGCACCACCACACCGAGATGCTGATGCTGGGTTACGGCGCCTACGTGGTGTTCTTCCAGTTCTGCCGGCAGGCGTGGCCGGAGATCAGCGACCAGACCGCGGCGCGCATGGTGGCCGGC
>Ga0209420_1001672_pt1 | contig 10349 bp, 10 predicted proteins | sample BlaSpr_A8_OM1_O1_FD_187972 | JGI IMG/M metagenome (GOLD analysis project Ga0209420, IMG submission 187972) | Forest soil microbial communities from Thunder Bay, Ontario, Canada - Black Spruce, Ontario site 2_A8_OM1_O1 (SPAdes) (version 2) | ecosystem: Environmental > Terrestrial > Soil > Boreal...
GGAATCTCTATGGCTGCTCCTGTTGTTCGATTCAGGATCGATTTCACGGAACATTCCAGTATCGGGCCGGGGAAAATCGGTCTTCTCGAAGCCATTCGAGATGCCGGTTCTTTGTCACAAGGGGCGCGCAACATTGGAATGAGTTATCGTCGTGCTTGGCTCTTGGTCGAGAGCCTCAAGCGATCTTTCCGGGAACCCGTGACAATGGCAAGCACGGGAGGTAAGGACGGGGGCGGGATGCTGGTCACCGAATTTGGCGACGCCTTGATCAAAGAATATCGCGAATTGGAACGAGACTTTGCGACGTTGGCGGAGCGGCGTCTCCACCCCATCACTACAAGGGTTACCCGACATTCCAAGTCTCGCGCTAAGGTATCGCTACGCGCGAAGCTTGACTAAGTAAGTAAATGCTATGACGACGGCGGAAGTGTCCTCATAGTCCCAAGTTCCATGCGTGCGCGGCGGCTGCAGTTGTGCTCGCTCGGCGGTGATACGCCGCTCGTCCCGCGCGTTCGTGCGGCTCAGGAACCCATCGATGAAGCGCCGGCAGGACTTGAGATTGACGAAGTTCGCACTGCCGCGCAAAAGCAGCGCATCGCCGTTCGCGGGCTGCGGCCGCGCGTGCGGGCTCCCCATTGAGCCCGCCGCGCAAACCGCTCAGAACGCGAACCGACCACCGACTGTCGGAGCAAGGTTGTTGTCGGCGTAATAGGGCACGCCGGGTTTATGAGGGATGGCGATGGCCAGACCGCCGCTCACGTCGGAATAGGCAATTCCCGCATAAGCGTCGAAGCGCTTGGTGAAGTGATGATCCATGTAGAGCGAAACCTCGTTGAGGTTGCCCGCGCAGGAACTGCGGTAACCAGCGGCGGGTGAGCAGGTTGACGGGATACGGAAGTCGTTCTGATCCTCACGATAGTACGACACAGTGATGTCGGTTTTGCTGTCGTAAGCGTATTTCACGCCCGTCCAGCCGACTTGCACGACCTTGGTAGAGTCGAGATTGTTGTCTTCGACGCCGCTCAGCACATAGCCGCCCTGGGCCGTGGCGCCAACGCCTAACGGATTTGACGGGTTGTTCATCCGGATGTGTTCGTAGCCGGCAAAGAACTTGAACGGGTCCCAGGTATATTTGACGGCGGCCATAACCGCGGTGTTGTCGGTCACGATGCCGTATTCGGTATTGCTCGTGTCGATCAGATTGGCGCCGTTGATTTGGTTGGTATTGATGCTGTTGACAGTCGACTGATACGGCGCCGACAGACTCTGAGGCCCCAGCAACGGGTTGAGTACGCTGATCGCCTGGAAAACATGTTGGTACACGACGTCGGCGGAGAATCCGTCGTAGGCTCCGCCAAGGTCGAACCCATAGGCGGAGTTATGCGGCTGTTCCGGCGTACAGTTGGTGGCAGTCCAGCTCGCAGAGCCGGAGTAGCACCCGCCCTGCCCGTCGTTGAACTTATACATCGCGCCGAAGTGGACCGGGCCATAGGCGAGGCGATATTTCACGGCCTCATCCCAACGGCTGTCCTGAGTGTCGCCGCCGCCAGCCATCAAGCCGTTATAGCCAATGAACGAAAAGGAATAGGCGCCACCGGCCGGATCGTAAGCGAGCATCGCATCGGTCCCGAGAGCACGCTGACGGCCGAAGGTCAGCGTGCCGAGATACGTGGACGAAATACCGCCAAAGAATTCGTCGTTGAAGGTCTGCCCCGCGCGCGCGCCGTCGCCCGCGAATGAATAGCTGCCTCTCGGCAGGCCGTTGTTGTTGATGTTGGTTTGCGCCATGTTGGCGAGCTGCCCGGACTGCGGATTGATGCCGGTCGAGGCGTTGAGCACGACGAACCAGTCCTGCATGAACTCCTCCTTGGCCTTGATGCCGAGGCCTGACTGCTGCAGGTTATTCGGCGCAATGAGGAATCGTGACTGATTGCCGTTGCGGTTGACCAGCGATTCGCCTTCATAGTTATAGCCATTTTCCGGTAAGCCGTGACTTACCCAGCCCACGCCGATGTCATACGCGCCGAACAAGGTGATGCCGTGCCAGGTCAGCGGGCAATCGGTGGCGAAGAACTGCTCGACGCTCCCGCAGCCTGAGGGGCTCGCGGGAGCTGCGGCAGCCGGCCCCGGGGTTGGACCATCGACCGCGTGCGCCGCATGAGCCAAAACGAAGGTTGAAGTAAGCGCGGCAAGGACGCACCACCGGACGGACCGCATTATACATTCTCCCCGAAGAAGCCGTCACCACAGCGAGATATTCCGCCAAATATAACGCTCGCGATGAAATTGGCAACCCCTAAATGCCTGTCGGACAAATAGCAGCGCAATCGGCGACAAGATCTGACCCAGAAGGGTGCCGTGAGCTCGCAATGACTGAAGCGCATTGCCTTTCATCAACTTTGCGCAAATGTTCGCAGGCGTGTGCCAAGCCCGAGGCCTCTCTGAGGCCAGTGGCGATTGGAGCGGTGCACTGCTTTCCCCCCTCCTGACCCGCGGCGTCACCTTCCTGGAGATTCCAATCAGGGCCGTTGGAGACAGCACTTCCGTACTCCGGACCCCAAGAACATTCAATTCTTTCGTGCGCCGCGGGGCGCACACTCTTTGTTGTCGTCCACTGTCCGTTGGCCGCCCAGCCGCATTGTTTCAGGCAATCGGAGATCGCACATGTCAACGGGCTTTGTGTCGGCCACACTTCGAGCAGTCATTGTTTTGGGAGTAGTCATGGCATCAAACGTAACGCAAGCGGTCGCGGAGGGCCGCCCCAACGTCATTCTCGTCCATGGGGCTTGGGCCGATGGATCCAGCTGGTCAAAAGTAATCCCGCTGCTTGAGCAAAAGGAACTGCACGTCGTGGCCGTACAGATTCACCTGGCCTCTTTGGCCGATGACGTCGCGACCACGAAACGTGCGATCGCCCTTCAGAACGGACCGGTCGTGCTCGTTGGGCACTCCTATGGCGGCGCTGTAATCACCGAAGCAGGAAATGACGCGAAGGTCGTCGGTTTGGTCTACGTGGCCGCGTTCGCGCCTGGAGACGGCGAATCCGTCACCAGTACAGGCAAACCCTATCCGCCGGCACCGCTCGGCGCTGAACTTCGACCCGATGCGCAGGGCTTTCTTTGGATAAGCCCGAAGGGAGTTTCAGACGATTTCGGACAAGACTTGTCTACCGCTGAGAAGGCCATCTTGACCGCCACGCAGGGCCCTGCTAACGCTGCCGTTTTCGACGCTACCATCAAGAGCGCCGCGTGGAAGAGCAAACCGTCTTGGTTTGCAATCGCCGGAAAGGATCGTGCGATCCCTCCGGAATTGCAGAAGGCCGAAGCGGCGAGAATGAAAGCCACCGCGATCACGCTGCCCTCCAGTCATCTGGCCATGCTCTCGCATCCCAAGGAGGTCGCTGCTCTGATCGTAGACGCGACAAAGGGTACAGCGATGAAGTGAGCGCCCGTGCGCCGATTTGGCTATCGAGGATCGCTGTATGTCGCGAAGCTTGAGTCGCCTTGGACTTGAAAACGGGTTCATCACGGCCTAGCGTAGATCATCGTCCAAACAGCACGGTCCCCCGGGTGATACTCGTTTCCATCCCAGGGCGAACCGCAGATATGCAGATGCGCATAGGGCGTCCCGGCGAACATCACCAGCGTTCCCGCATCGCGCATTACCGTGGGCAGACCCGCGGTTTGTGCGTCGAAAGGCCAAATGATCATCCAATGCGGGCCGATTGGAATCGCCGGACTCGTACGATCGAAAGGATCCGTATAGCTTCGCTGGATAGCTCCATTGAGCATATAGATGAGTCCGGGAGTCGTGTTTGTGGGTCGCGGCTTCCTCGCGAAGATGTCCATCATCCATTGCAGCCCGACCGGATCAGCGCACATGTCCGCTTCGCCGATAACGTTTTGGTTGCCGGCTACGCAGACCCATCGGTTCGTACCCTGACGCAGCACCGTCATCTTGCCCTCGCCATCCATCTCCGCGACCGTGGCCTCTCGACTAACCGAATCGGGGCCTGATAAAAGGGCTCTCCGAATCTTTTCCTTCGTGATTTCGTCACTCATGCTGCTCTCTCCATGTGTTCCGACGACACCGGTCTGCGCGCCAGTTGCCCGCCCGCGCGCTGCCGTTGGCATCGCGAGAGTGGCGATACCAGCTGCGGCAAGCGTGGCCGCTTCGATAAACAGACGCCGGGATATCGGTGTTGGGTTGGTGAAGGAGTGCGACTCCCCCGCGACCCTCTCTCCGTTCTCACACATGTATGTTTCCTTCTGTTCGAATCGCTCTGCGCTCTTGGATGCATACTGTCCGAGTTATGATCGCGGCTCGGCTTGGACAAATGTGCCTTTGATTGTGCCGCATTGCGGTCGGCGTACCGGGCTCTCCCGAGTCCAAGCAATGCGGAAGCGGGTGCCAGAGGAATGCGGGGCTCTCGCTTGCCCCCTTCCCATTTCGTAGTGATAATCGCGGCGTCTGCCATACCACCCTGTGCTTTTTGTCTTCCGCGTAGTTTGCGCCGCGGTAACCCATCAGGCCCTCACAGAAGGATTTCACGAAATGTCACCTCGCCTAACGTTTGGCGTTCCCCGCTCCCTGGCAGGCATTGCTGCAGTCCTCGTCGCTGCTCTTCCGGCCTCGGCGCTCGCAGCAGATCCCACACAGGAAGCAGCTACGGCCGCAACGCATGCCGGTTTTGCTGCCCAAGCGACGAGCAGTGAGCAGGCACACATGCATCTACACCACACCGTAAATTGTCTCGTGGGGCCCCAGGGGCAAGGTTTTGACGCCAGCGAGGCGAACCCCTGTCAGAAGCTCGGCAATGGGGCAATTCCCGACACGACCGATGCGGCAACGAAGGCTAAACTGACGGCGGCGCTCACAAGCGCACAGGCGGGCTTAAAATCGGACGACCTCACGACCGAAAAAAAAGCCGGTGCCGAGGCACAAAAAGCCCTCAAGTAGCAGTCCGTCATGGGCAGAGCGATTAGCCCTGCCTTGAGTGAGCCGCCGGACGGGGTACGCGCTAGCTCGACGACGTTGATGACTTCATTGCCCACATCCTTTGCTATCACGGGGCGCCGCGCTGCTTTACGGCAGCTGGCGGCTTGCCTCATCGCCAGCGCCGCCGGATACATCTCCAATGGATATGGGAAAGAGAGTAAGGGGCCGGTCTGCGTCAATCTCAGCACTCTGAGTCCCGCCGAGAACCGGCAACGTAGATTGGACAACTACACCGAGAATTCTCCGGATCCTCGCAAGAGCTGTAGTGGGTGCAGCTTTTTCACTGCTGGAACGGGACCTGCAGCTTGCGGGAAGTGCCAGATTTTCAACGGTCCCGCCAATCCCAAGGGGAGGTGCGACGACTGGACCGCTCGTTCGGCCTGAACGTCAAGGGACCACCGTGCCGAGCGCTCGGATCGATCAATCCCAAACCGCGGTCGGCTCCGGCTCCTAACGAAAGACACCCGGAGCGGTTGCGCTAGTGCGACCGTTGTTCCGTTAGATCTGCCGCGTCCCGTGCCGCGATGGCAGCCTTTCTCGCCCTGCGCTCAGCGCGCCACTTGCCTGGAGGGATGCCGACAAACGATCGGAACGTACGGCTGAAAGCCGCCTGGTCGCAGAAGCCCACTTTCAGACCAATTTCTGATAACTCGTCATCCGAATGCGCGAGCAGCAGCTTGGCTTGTTCAACACGTTGCTGGACGAGATAGTGGTGGGCTGAAGACCCAAATGATCTCTTAAACGATCGCGAAAAGTGACTGACGGACAGCCCGCATTCTTTCGCGAGCCTCGTCAGCTTGACGTCTCCCCGCGGATGCTGATCCAGAAGTTCGCGAGCACGGGACATCTGCCACGGCGTTAAGCCGCCACGACGCCGCTCTGCTGGGAGCTTGAGTGCACCGTAGGTTTCTACGAGACGCCCCACAAACATCTGTACAAAGTGGTCGAAGAAGAGGTTAGATAGCTGCGCGTTCGACTCCAGACTCGGCAACAATGTCTGAGTCATATAATAAAGCACGGGATCCTTGATCCCTTGTTCACACAAGAGCGAATCGACACGCGGTAGCCCAACGTCTTCTGTGAAGGCGTCCAGCGTGGTTCGCGGCAAGTTGTAGTGCACGGCATCAAATCCCGTTGGCCGAAACGCGATCGGATCGGATTCCAAATCATAGATTCCGATCCCCCCAGCGCACCAGGAGCCAACTTTCAGGAACTTACCGTCCACCCACGTCCCCCACCCCCGAAACTGGGGGTCCATCAGATGCACCGCGACGGTGAATGCAGGCTCCGGCCGAACGCTCGCGGTCGGATCGGGCAGGCCGGTCTTACAAGTTAACCGCGTCACGGCAAGTTGCTGTCTCGACAGCGGTCTCATCAGAATCGACGGCGCCTGTTCCATGTAGAAGCACTTGGCGAAGGCATTGCCGTACGAGACCGGAAGATGAGTTCTCATTCACATTCTCCAACGCACCTGCACGCGAACCTGGGCAAACGGCCGCTTTGCGGTTTACCTCAACCCCCGCACGTTTAGAGTACTCCTGTCCGACAACACCGTAAAAGGAACGCAAGACCAGGCACTTACGGGACATCGTGAGGCACCTGGCGATGCCCCGATTTGAACGAATCAACCGTTTTTGTCCTGTGTAACCCGGGGCTGTAAATCCGTGCGCCCGGCTACGCCGAGTGCAGTCCCATGAAGGCATCGAAGCGCCGGATTTCTTGAAACAAAGAGATTCGCAAAGGCACAAGTTGCCAACCGGGGGCGGAATTCACAATACGGGAGATGCCGGTTGTCGCTAGCGTAACGTTCACGAGTTGCAGTGACTGTTTAGCCCGATTGCCATGTTGCTCGGCGCGCCGAGTGGTACGCCAGTTGCCGATCCGGAGACCTCATGCCGCTGGCGCAGATTTTTGTCCCTCAGGGCGCCCTTACTCTTGAGCAGCGTCGGTCCATCGTGAAGGGCGTGACAATGGTTCTCACCGCCGTAGAGAAGCTTCCGCCGAGCGCACTGCCGTACGTGACGGTGCTGATCAACGAGGTGGCGGACGGCGGCTGGGGCGTCGGCGGGCACGGCTATGCGCTCGCGGAATTCCCCGAGTTGATCACTAAAGGTGCGCGAGCTGATCCGGATGTGGCGCGATAACCCGCGATCCTCAGTCGCCACCAATAAACCCGCAAACTGCCTCCCCGCGGACTGGCGCACTCTCGAGCCAGCCGTCCTGACCTGGCGCTGCCGGGGCGTGCGTGAGGAGAACTGAATCGGATGCGCGTCTCGCTCCGCGTTTGTGATTAGGTCTTCGCTTCATCTTCGCCAGCGATGGCTGTCACTTTTCTGTGAGGTGCGCTCCAGCTGTCCTTAGAGTTGAAAAGACAATTCCATCGCTCTGGAGCCCGTTCGCGACCCAACAACAACTCCTGAAATTTGGCGGGATGAACGCGGATTAACGCTGTTAAGCACCTTTGTCGGCCCTATGCTTCGACACGTCCTTGGAGGATTGTGACATGCAGCCCAATGTCTCCGTCATTGATACCTCTCTCGTGGTGCGCAGGTGCGCCCTGAACAACAGAGCGGCCCCAGCGGGGCCTATTGGCGAGACTACGACTACACTGAATCACACAACGACCAGAACTGAGGAAGCCGGCGGCACCGTAGCGCAGTTACATCGCGCGGTCGCCGAACTATTCAACGCGGTGGCCGATGCACTCCAGGGCGAAAATGAATCAGCGCACGAGTGTCTTGGAAGGGCTGGCGCGCTATTGAGGATCGCGGTTCCGTCAAGGAAAACCCAGGTCGCACGACCAGGTCGGGCAGAGGCGTCAACCCGCGGTGGCTTGGCGCCGTGGCAAATCCGCGAAGTCACAACGCACATCGAGGCTAATCTCGAGGCGACGATCACAGTCAAACAGCTCGCCGCGCTTGTTCGGTTGAGTTCGTATCACTTCTGTCGCTCGTTTAGAGTCAGCTTCGGCGATTCGCCGCATGGCTACCTCATGCGTCGACGCGTGGAGCGCGCCCAGGGAATGATGTTGACCTCGGACGTCCCGCTCGGTCAAATCGCGGCGGCTTGCGGCCTGGCGGACCAAGCCCATTTCAACAAGCTTTTTCGCCGCTTCGTAGGCGAAAACCCCGGGGCATGGCGGCGCGCCCGAGCAAGCGCCCCGCGCGACACGGGGTCTGCCCTGCGTGTCGCAGTTCCGCCCCATAGACCGCCAACGCTTGTTCTGTCTCCTTGAGTGCGCTTGTGCGACGAAAGCACCACGCAACCCCACATCGCCTGGATCCGGGGAGCTAGTCCGCGGTGCGCAACTTTGCGACGCGTTCGGCGGTCAGTGCCGATGACTGCGCCCCGAAGCGGGCGGTTACGTAGTTGGCAACGCTGGCAATCTCCTCGTCCGAGTAGGCATCACCAAACGCGGGCATGCTCGTAATGTCCGCGTCGGCATGTCCCGGCGCTCCGGAAATGATGACTTGGGCTACATTGATCGCCGTCGGATCGTTCACGGCACGGACACCGGTCAAGGTGGCAACGGCCATAACAGGACTGACGCCGCTCCAGCCGTGACAACTCGCGCAGGCGCCCTCAAAGACTGCCTTGCCGAGCGGGCTGACGTTGCTCGCTACGCCTTCCTCGGGAGAGGATGGCGCGATGCGGGCGTTCACCCTCGGTAAATCGTTCGTTCCAACGGCAGGAACCGAGCGCAAATAAGCCACGATCGCTGCCATATCGGGCGGCGTGAGATATCTTAAGCTGGCGTCAACGGCCTCTCCCATTGGTCCTGCGGCCGTGCCATGTCCATCGGCGTGTCCCTTTGAGAGATAACTTGCGATATCGGCGTCGCTCCAGTCACCCAGACCACTCGTACGATCGGCAGTGATATTGTAGGCGCGCCATCCGGCCTGCGCGGTGCCCGAGAACTTCGCGCGATTGTTCAGCGCCTGAAACAGGTTCCGTGGCGTGTGGCACTCGCCGCAGTGCGCCATTGCTTCAGCAAGGTATGCACCACGATTCCATTGCGCGTCGCGCTGCGCGTTGGGTTCGAAGCGCTTGTCGGGATTAAAGAGCAACGCCCAGATGCCCATCAGCCAGCGCTGATTGAACGGGAATTTCAGATTCGTTTGTGCTCCCATCAGGCGTATCGGCCGCAGACTGAAAAGATACGCCTTGATTGCCAGTGCGTCTGCGTCCGACATATACGTGTAGCTGGCATACGGCATTGCCGGGTAGAGCCGCTTGCCGCCCGGAGCGATGCCTCTGTGCAGGACCTGGAGAAAGTCGGCATTCGAGTAGTTACCGATACCGGTCTTCGGGTCGGGCGTAATGTTCGTTGAATAGAGCGTGCCGAACGGCAGAACGAACGCGCGGCCCCCGGAGTATGGAACACCGTTCTTTGATGTATGGCACGCTTCACAGTCGGCTGCGCGTGTGAGGTAGCGGCCGCGCTCAACCAAGGAGGCCTGGGAGAGCTGCTCAGGAACACCAGTGGGATCGCCGCCCCCGTAGTTGCCAATCGGGACGCGCTTGCCGCCCGCAAAATGCATGGGGCCGGGGCCCAGCACGATCCACAGAAAGTAGATGAATGCCACCGCAGCAACGGCCGCCACGGCGTAGAGTCCGAAACGCAGCGGTCTCGATTTCACCATCACGCGGACTTCCCCGCAGCCAGCGCCTGCCGATCAACCGGCAGTTTCCGCAAGCGCACCCCGGTTGCAGCAAACAGCGCGTTGGCCAGCGCGGGCGCCGCCGCAGCGGTCCCTGGCTCGCCGATACCACCTGGAGCCTCGGTGCTTTGAATCAAGTGAACTTCAATTTTCGGCGCTTCATTGATGCGCATCATCCGATAATTATTGAAGTTGCTCTGCTGAACGCGTCCTTCAGCGAGCGTGATCTCGCTATGAAGCGCCGCAGTGAGCCCGAAGATGATGCCTCCCTCAAGTTGAGCGACAACCGTGTCTGGATTCACCACGATTCCGCAGTCGACCGCGCAGACGAAACGCCTCACGTAGACCTCGCCATGCTCGTCAACTTCGACTTCAGCGACTGTGGCGAGATAGGAACCAAAGGCAAATTGAACCGCGACACCCCGCCCTACTCGCTTCGGCAAAACTTGGCCCCACCCCGCTTTGCTCGCGACCAGATCCAGGCAGGCAAGCAGGCGCGGTGATTTTCCCAATTGGTCACGCCGGAACCTTACCGGGTCTTTCCCGGCCCTATGCGCGAGCTCATCCACAAAGCTCTCGGTCACGAAGATATTGTGAGTGGGTCCAACACCGCGCCAGAAGCAGGTCTGAATACCTGAGGGCTCCTGGCGAACGTATTCCACGTGGAGATTGGGTATGTCGTACTGCAGC
>Ga0209420_1001673_pt1 | contig 10349 bp, 10 predicted proteins | sample BlaSpr_A8_OM1_O1_FD_187972 | JGI IMG/M metagenome (GOLD analysis project Ga0209420, IMG submission 187972) | Forest soil microbial communities from Thunder Bay, Ontario, Canada - Black Spruce, Ontario site 2_A8_OM1_O1 (SPAdes) (version 2) | ecosystem: Environmental > Terrestrial > Soil > Boreal...
TTGATGCTCTGCTTGACCTCGCGCGCGTGGCGCTTGGTTTCGGATAGGTGCTCTTTCAGGCGCTTCTTGTAAGGCGCGCTCGTGGTCATCGCGATGTGCGCCTGCAGCGCCGCCTCCAGCCGCTTCTCGAGACCGTAGGCCTCGTTCAGATACTGCACGAGCTTGCTCTCGCGGGCTCTCAGCTCAGGCACGTGAATCTCCTCCTAGAGGCGCCCGCGGTAGGGACGCAGGAATGGCACCAACACTACGATCAACAACAGCAGCACCAGCAGGATGATGAACGCCCCGCCCGTCGGTGCTGAGATTGATCAAGACTATGAGCGGCAGCAGATCCAAAGAGCCTTCTTTCAGTTTGGGAGATGAGGTCAGCTGCAGGAACTGATCCACCGCTCACTACCCGAATCGGCGTTGATCGAAGCCCAATAACGCACTGACCGCCGGCGAAGAAGTCGTCGCGGTGCCCGCTCGCCTGGCCGGTGGACGTGTTTGGCTGGCGTTCCGTGCGGCCTCGTCCGACAGCAACTGGTCGAGGTCTTGGACGCGCAGGTTCGGGCGGCTCAGTTGAGACGTGACGCGGCAGGCGCGCTCGCGGCGCGCTATGGCCTCGAAGGGACACCGGGAAGCGCCGAGTCCGCACGTGCAGTCACCAGACTCGCGGCGCAGGCGACCACCAACCGCGTCAATGAGGCGCTGCGCTCGGTCGCGGCCGGTCTTGCCCTCGAACCTCTCGCACCTCTGCCGGAACCGTCACTGTCGAGCACGCGTCCGAGGAGATCGTGTGTGCAGTGCTGTCGGAACTCAGCAGCTGGGGAGCGACGCGGAAACTCGGGCGTACGTTCAGGCGCGTGTCCGAGCTCAACGGCTCGGACACGCGATGCCCCCGCCTGCCCCTGTCGACGACCGGGTTGACGCTGCAGCGCGCCTCGCCACCCCGTCGCTCACTACCGGTTGTGCGACTCGCCCTGCCATCGATCTCGCATCTCCTTTCGGGGCTCAGTCCCCCGTCGTGACCAGCTCGCCTTTGGCATCGCCTTTACAGTCGATCACATAATGTCCAGTAACGCGGGTCGTTCAGGCTATTGACATCAGCAGCCTGCCGCTATAAAGTCGCCGGCCTCGCGCATCGTGGCAGCCATGAGCCGGGCCAGCCGGCATGCTGCCTGGACAAGCGGACTTCACGACAGGAGACGAACATGACGGCACTTGCTCCACAGCTCATCACCGTGGAGAACCAGACCTCCGAAGGTGTGCTCACGGCGAAGGAACTCTTCGACCTAGCCTGGGCTCTGAACTACCAGGCAGCCTACCAGTACGGGCGCTCGCCCTGGGTGGAGCTCGGCTACGCGCCGCCCGCGCATGTCGTGTCGCTCCCACAAGATGGCCAGCGCGTCGTAAAGCCTCCGGTGGGGGCGTGGAACCTGATCCTCCTCGATACGTCCACTGTGGCCGGTGCCCTTGGCTACCACGAAGACGAACAGGGAAATGAAATCCCGTTCAGCGACGTCTTCGTGAAGACCGCGCGCGAAAACCAAACCTCTCCGGTCGAAGTCGCAAGTCATGAGATGCTCGAGATGCTCGTCGATCCTGACGTAGCGAAGGTCCGCACCGTTACACATGAAGGACAGCTCTACATCGTTGAGGTCGCTGACCCTGTCCAGGGCTGCGGCTACGACGTCGGCAAGCCCGAGGGCCGCGAAACAGGCGTGATCGTCGCGGATTTCGCGCTCCCCGCGTGGTTCGGGATGGCACAGGAAGGCGCAGACATCGACGCCACGGCGATGTCGTTCCGCAACTCTGTCTCCGAACCGTTCACTCTCGCACCGGACGGCTACATCAGCGTAGCGCCGGAAAGCGAACCGGAACAATGGAAGCAGATCTTTGGTAGCAGTTCAACGCGCGAGTTGCCGCAGTGGGCATCGCGTCTACCTCGGATTCACAATCTCTAGTCCTTCTAGCTGCCCATCGCACATCAACTCACTGGGGGTAAACAGGCATGGCACGTGGATTTGGTATTGAGAGTCGGACTGCTCGCGCGCAACTACAAAGGACACATCCGCCAGCCAAGCAGAACCGCTTCCGCAACCGTATGCGCCGGGAAAGGTTGCCCCGGCCGCCCTCGGCATTACCGACCCCGTAGATGGTCTCAGCTTCTTCGTGCTGGGCGACGTTGGCGGCGTGAAAGTTCCCACACCACAAAACGCGGTCAGCACCGCAATGGAGCGAAGCCTTGAAGAAGCCGCATTCGCATTGATCTTGGGGGATGTCGTCTACTTCAACGGCCAACAAATGGGTCTTGTCGAAGGCCGCCAGACGGGCTACGGCGATCAGTTCTACGAGCCCTACGCCAAGCTCACCCGACCACTCATCGCCTTCCCCGGCAACCACGATGGCGAACCGGAAACCGGAGACACCTCACTGTCAGGCTTCATGGAAAACTTCTGTGAGAAAGAACCGGGCATTCCTTAAGCGAAGATCCTAGGGTTCGCATCGTCGCAAGCGACGTCCGAGCTGAGGCGCTTGATGAGGTCGTCGCCAGGGAGGCGCCAAGTGTCTTGATCCTCAATGACGCCATCGAGGACTCTTTGTTGGCTCGCCTAAAAGCAAGCCAGCCACACTCGCAGGTGCTCGTTCTGGCAAGCAGTTCACCGCGCCTATACCGCACGCTGCTGCGCTCTGTCGGCGCGAGCTTGCTGGCCCCCAGTGCGTCCACAGCGGAGATCCTCGCGGCCGTCAACATTGCCGGGCGCGGCGAGCAATCGGTAACAGATCGCGACGTCCGTAATTCCCGGCCAGAAAGCCTCAACGGTCTCGATCACCTGACGCCGCGCGAGCGCGAGGTGCTTGGGTATCTATCAAGAGGAATGGCCTACGCGGAGATCGCAACTCTCTTGCGACCACCAGTCGCGCCTGAAACGGTCCGTACCCACACGCGACGGATCTGCCGCAAGCTCGACGTTCCGGGTAAGTGGAGCTTGATCGGCATCACCCTCGTTAGCGATCTCGACAATGCCGGTTAGACAGCTAGCCCATCGAACTGTCTGTCTTTGTCGTACCTGTGGTACACGGTTACGACGCTAGACGACCGGCGAAGCCTCTATCGTGGCGCGGCAAAAACCATTTGTCAGTCACCCTCTGCGCAGACTTCGCCCTACGCCCACAATGAATCTTACTCTCGCGAGCGAGGCATGCACGATCTGCTGCCCGTGGTACGAAATGCCCCCGATCGTGTAACCGGGTCAGACAACAGTGTCCTCACCGAGACATCTATCTTCATACCCGCAATTACCGGTGCCCGGGTATTGACGGGCGACCTCAACTGCAATAGCGTCAGCCATGAATGCGCTACTCATCCAGCCCAAATGAAAGCTCGGGCATCTCTCACCGGGGGCGAACCATGACGCATGTTGCACGACGACTTCTCACGCGATTTCTCGCTGATCATCGGCGCCGCGAACTGGTCGGTGGGCGCGTCGCAGGCGTCGGCGCCGCTGGGAGCCGGCTTGTAACGAAGCATTTGGCGCACGTTGAGCTGCCGGGCCGCCCCCATGCTGTGGTTGAGTCGTCTGCGACGCAGGCGCTGGAAGTCTCCCGGGGTCAGACTGTGCCGATCGATTTGTCGTTACGTGACCGCCGACACGGATGCAGTGTGGGCTCAGACAAGAGTCAGAAACGTGACTCGAAATCGGGCGAAGTCTCGAATAGACATTTACGCCGCTCGTTCAGAACCTTGGACTGCGACCTTTTCTACCATTCAACACGAGGGGGGCAACGTGAGGACCGCTAAGCGCCGGATGATTGGAGGCCGGCCCCGCCGCTTGTTGATGGGTTACTGCCATTCCAGGCAGCAGCGAAGCGGAAAAGCCCAGGCTACACACGCTGCATGGCTGACCGAGACATAGAGATTCTCGTACGCAATGACCTTCGTAGGTGCCTAGTCGGAATCGGGGTGGTGGCCCTTCTCTTCCTGTTCCTAGTGATCAAACTCGTACCCGCGCGGAGCGGCAGAGAGATTGCTGGTGGCTTCTCCGACGCGCCGTTCGGTCCGTACGCTGGCTACGGGTGGATCGGCAGAGTTAAGTCGGTCGGCGCGTCGTTCACCGTCCCCCGGATAGCTAGCGGGTCGCCCCTAAGCGAGGCGAGCACCTGGATTGGCGCGCCTTGTAGTAGCGGCGGCGAAGCGCCGAGTCCTCCAGGTAGTCGCCGTCGGGTGAGGGGAAGACGAGGTCTTGATCGGTGGTGAAGCGCCCGCGGCGCGCGAGGTCTTTGAGCGCCCTCGCGACTTGGTCGACCATCGGTGTCGCGCGCACGCGCCGGACTTGGGGACGTCCTCAAGCTGCAGCGTGAACGCCCGGCGTATATGGATGACGTGCAGCTCGAAATCGATGTCGCTCCAGCGCAGGGCGCGCAGCTCCCCCAGGCGAAGGCCAGCGAACGCGGCGGTGATGAACATCGCCCCGTCCTGCTCGTCTTGGATGCGCCGGGCGGCCAGCTCGGCGTCGGTCAGTTCGCGCTTGGGCGCCTCGTGGTGGCGTCCAAGCGCCGTGACGATCGCGAGCGTGTGAACTTCCTTGGCGCTGAGCACACGAACTCCCCGGAGCGGCGCACGGGCTGGCGCTCGACGCCGAGCGCGGGATTGACCGTCAGACACGGTAAAGTCCAGCGAGCTGAACTAGCGTCCTAACGTCTATTCGGGTCCCGGGCACATTTCGAGATACGTTTCTGACTTTTTCGACCACTTTCTTGAACGGACGGCGAGCTTTCCCCCAGCGGCGAGACCCCAGCCCAGCTCCACAGGACAGCAGACAGGCCGCAAGTCGTCGCACATCGAAACCTCATGTTGAGCCCCCAGTGAGAAAGACGCCCGAACTTTCATTCGGGCTGAATGAGCAGAACGGTCATGGCTGACGCTATTGCAGGTGGGGTCGCTCGTCAATACCCGGCACCGGGTAATTTCGGGCATGAAGATAGACGTCTCCGTGAGGACACTGTTGTCTCACCCGGTTACATGATCGGGTGCTTTTCGTACCACGGCCAGCAGATCGTTCATGCCTCGCTCGCGCGAGTAAGAGTCGTTCTGGGCGTAGGGCGAAGTCTACGCAGAGGGTGACCGACAATGGCCTTTTGCCGCGCCAACGATAGAGCTTTGCCGGTCGTCTAGCGTCGTAGCCGCGTACCACAGGGTACGTCTACAGCGGCACGAATGCCCTCAGTTCGTCGTGACCTTGATGATGTTGCTGCGGCCATCCGTGTAGGGGAAGTCGGCTTGTCCCAGGGGTATTTCCGCTTGGAAGGGGAACTGTCCGATGGCGCCGTTGAACTGGTATTCGATATCGAATTCGCCATGCCTGTTGGTACGGGGTGTGCGGATGGTCAGCCAACTGTCGCGCCAGTAGACGTGTAGATGGACGAGTGCTCCTTGTGGGGGGATCGGCCCGTAGACGATGCCTTTTACTTTGATGGTGCCTGTCGAGCTGGTGTGTCTGGGGGTGATGCTGATATGCACGCCAGCCCCGACCGTCTCAATTACGGTGTTTGTGGCCGTGTAGTCTTGCGTGTCGGTGAATGCGCGGTAGGCGATCTCGATGCGTCTGGAGGGTCCTGGGGGATGGGCGCGGTGAAGGTGCCGTTTGGGCGGGTCGTCGCGAGTTGTAGGGGTGTGACTGTGTTGCTGTCGGATGTCTGTTGGAGCAGGTCGAGTGTGGCCCCGGCGATCGGCTGTTCTTGGTTGTTGAGGAGCTGGCCGGTGATCTTGAAGGCTCGATGCGTATAGGGCTCATAGATGGCGTGTGCGCCGTAGAGCTTTAGAATCGCGGTCTGGCTTGCCGGTATTCCGTTTGCCGTGCCTGTCTGGATGACGGTCGAGCTGGGGTTGCTGGCCTGGGATTCGCCGGCTGCTTGGGGGGTACTGCTAGTCGAGGTGCACAGGTACGCGGTTTGGGGGCCGGAGTGCCCGCCCGCGCCGTCAAGGAGCGCATCGAGGAGCTTGAAATCGAGCAGGACGAAGCACGGTCCGCGTTGGCGCGACTCGTGCCCGTCTCCCGCCACGACGCGGCCAACTTGGCGGACTGCCTCGACCAGCTCCCTGACGTGAGCGACGCTCTACTCGACGCCTCGCTGGAGACCAAGCGCCAGTTCTACTCTGCGTTCGAGTTGCGGGTGGTCGTGGATAAGGCGGCTGGCCGCGTTCAGATCAGCGCATGTTTGGACGACTCGATCGCCCACGCATGCGATGACGGCTCCATTGTTCGCACGAAGGGGCATGGCGGGGGCAGGATTCGAACCTGCGAAGGCAGAGCCAACGCGTTTACAGCGCGTCCCCTTTGACCGCTCGGGAACCCCGCCGGGGGCCGACTCAGTTTAGTGTCAGGACGCCTCGCGCAGCTGCTGGGCTTCGGGCAGCGTCTGCAGCTTCTTGAGTGTGCGGTTCTCGATCTGGCGGACGCGCTCGCGGGTGATGTTGAACGCGCGGCCGACCTCCTCGAGCGTGCGCGAGCGCCCGCCGACGATGCCGTAGCGCATCTCGATGACCTCGCGCTCGCGCCGCGGCAGGCAGGCGAGCACGCGCAGCACGTTCTCGCGGCGCAGCGCGTCGGAGGCGATCTCGAAGGGCGACTCGGCGGAGATGTCCTCGACGAAGTCGGCGAGCGCGGAATCGTCCTCCTCGCCGACGGGCTTCTCCAGCGAGACGGGCTGCTGGGCGATGCGCATGACGTCGCGCACATCGCGCACGGTGCACTCGAGCTCGACGGCGAGCTCGGCGACGCTGGGCTCGCGCCCGAGCGTCTGTATGAGCCGGCGTTCGGTGTGGATCAGCCGGTTGAGCCGCTCGACCATGTGCACGGGGATGCGGATCGTGCGGCCCTTGTCGGCGAGCGCGCGGGTCACCGCCTGGCGGATCCACCAGGTGGCGTAGGTGGAGAACTTGTAGCCGCGGCGGTAGTCGAACTTCTCGACCGCCCTGATCAGCCCGAGCGAGCCCTCCTGGATCAGGTCCAGCAGCGTCAGGCCGCGCCCGACGTAGCCCTTGGCGATGGACACGACCAGCCGCAGGTTGGCCTCGACCATGTGCTGCTTGGCGGCCATGTCGCCACGCTCGATGCGTTTTGCGAGCGCGACCTCCTCCTCGGCGTTGAGCAGGGGCACACGCCCGATCGAGCGCAGGTACAGGCGCAGCGAGTCGAGGCTGGGCTCGACGGTGGTGTCGAGCTCGGGGCGCTTGGCTGCGCCGGCCAGCGTGAGCTCGTCCAGCGGATGCCGGTCCTCGCCGTCGGCGTGCTCGTGATCGGCGCTGTGCGCGTCATCGCGGGCGCCGCCCAGCGACGCGTCGCCGGCGCGCAGGCCCAGCGAGGCGAGCTGCGCGGCGGGGTCATGCCCGTTGCGCCGGCCGTCGTGCGCCTCGAGCTCGGGCTCGGAATCGCCTGCTCCGACGATCTCGATGCCGTGCTCGTCGAAGTAGCTGAGCAGATCGCGGGTCTGCTGGCTGGAGAGGTCGGCCTCCTCCAGCGCGGCGGCGAGCGCCTCGGCAGTCAGGAACCCGCGTTCCTGACTCTCTCCTATGACCCCCTGCAACTCGTCCAGCTCGACCACGGCTGTGTCCGTGGCAGTCAACAGACCGTCAAGCTTCTCGCTCACGTGGACTCTCCCAACAAACCTGTCCGATCCCCGCCGGAGCGCATCGCGCCCCGACCTCCCTCTTACCTACGCTAAGCCTCCTGTGCGTTGCGTTTGCTCAGATTGGCAGCCTCGTTGCGTACGTCCCCTCTCGTGGCCGCCTTCTCCTGATATTGGAGGGCCGGCCGGATCAGCCATGTGGCGAGTGATACCAGAATCGACGCCTTGGCGAAGTGGTTCCCTCGAAGGCTTCGACAAATAGCTGCCTCGGAGCGGGGCATGGTTGGCCTGCTGGCGAGCGCCAGAGCGGCGGTTGCGCCGCGCTAGTCTTGGCCTCGGTGCGCGCGACATGGCCCACAAGCTCGCCGTCCGCCGCTCGGGGCTTGCCTGACCAGCCGGCTTTGCCGGGCGCGGGAGAGGATGTGCAGGCGCGCGTGCCGGGGATCGCAGTGGGGCTCTCGCGTGTGGGCGTTACGGGCGTGGAGAAGGTGGTGCGTATCCGCGACGAGCTGTTCTTCGCGCGCCTGGACTGCTATGTGGACCTCAGCCACAACCAGAAGGGCGCACACATGTCGCGCTTTGACGAGGTGGTCAACGAGGCGATCGGCGAGGTGGTGCTCAGCGAGTCGCCGTTTCGCGCGGAGACGCTCGCCCAGCACATCGCAGAGCTGGTGCGCGCGCGTCAGGGCGCGGAGCGCGCGGAGGTGACGATCGCGGCGCGCTACCCCGAGCACAAGCGGGCGCCGGTGTCGGGCGTGCAGACCCAGGAGATCTACACGCTGCACGGGCGGGCGGTGGCCTACGAGCACGGCACGCGCCGCGTGGTGGGCGTGTCTGCGACCGGTATGACAGCGTGCCCGTGCGCGCAGGAGCTGGTGGCCGCGCGCGCCCGCGAGCGCCTGGCGGCGGACGGTTACAGCGACGAGCAGGTGGCCCAGATCCTGGCGAGCGTGCCGGTTGCGACGCATAACCAGCGCGGCCTGGCCACGCTGCAGATCGGCTGCGTGGAGGGGTGCGTGGCGGAGATCGACGCGAGCGCGCTGCTGGCGGTGGCGGAGGCGAGCATGTCGTCGGAGATCTATGAGCTGATGAAGCGCAGCGACGAGGTGGAGGTGGTCGAAAAGGCGCATCGGCGCCCGCGCTTCGTGGAGGACTGCGTACGCGAGATGATCGCGGGCGTGGTGGGCGCGTTCACGGACCTGGACGGCGCGAGCTTCGTGTGCGCGCGCCAGGAGAACCTGGAGACGATCCACCAGCACAACGTGGTGGCCGAGCGCCACGGGCTGCTGGCGGAGCTGCGCGCGGAGGTCGAGTCGGGCGTTCCGGCGGCGCACCAGACAAGCATCGAGGAGTGGCTGGATCAGCCGTCGAGCTGAGCTTGCGTCTTCTGCATGCGCCGGCGCAGCCCGAAGAAGTAGTCCAGGCCGGACAGCACGGTGACGAGCACGGTGAGGTACAGCAGCGCGGATACCCAGGCGGGCTGGCCGTGCACGGCGATGACGGCGAGGATGGCGGCGATCTGTAGGCATGTCTTGGCCTTGCCGAACATGCTGGCGGCCATCACGACCCCCGCCTGGGTGGCGCCGAGGCGCAGCACGGTGACGGCGAGCTCGCGCGTGATGATGACCATGGCGATCCATGCGGCCAGGCGATGTAGGGACACGAGCGAGATCAATGCGGCGATGATCAGCAGCTTGTCGGCGAGCGGGTCCATGAGCTTGCCGAACGTGGTGATGGAGTCGCGTGCGCGCGCGAGGTAGCCGTCGACGAAGTCGGTGAGCGAGGCGAGCGCGAAGACGACCGCGGCGAGCACGTCGCCGGCGGGGGTGTTGCCGAGCAGGGCGACGACGAGCGCGGGCACGAGCATGATCCGCAGCACGGTCAGCAGGTTGGGCAGGTTCAGCGGGAACACGCTGACGACATTATGTCCGCGACAGCCGTGCGGCGGGCGGGGGGGTGCTATACCGGGCAGCGTCCGACCGGGGCGTCGCGGGCGCCCGCCATCGACTGAGCGGAAGGGGAGCAGCATGAACAAGCGCACGCTTGGGCCGGGCGGCCCCGAGGTGTCTGCGATCGGTCTCGGCTGCATGGGCATGTCGGCGTTCTACGGCGCGGCCGACGAACAGGAATCGGTGAGCACGATCCATCGCGCGCTGGAGCTGGGCTGCAACTTCCTGGACACGTCTGACATGTACGGGCCGCACACCAACGAGCGGCTGGTGGGCCGCGCGATCAAAGGGCGCCGTGAGGAGGTCTTCCTGGCGACCAAGTTCGGCATCAAGCTGGAAGCAGGAAACCCCCCCATCAGATCGATAGACGGCCGCCCGGAGTACGTGCGCGAGGCGTGCGAGGGCTCGCTGCAGCGCCTGGGCGTGGATCACATCGACCTGTACTACCAGCACCGCGTCGATCCGAGAACGCCGATCGAGGACACGGTGGGGGCGATGGCGGAGCTGGTGGCGGAGGGCAAGGTGCGCTACGTGGGCCTGTCGGAGGCCAGCGCGGAGACGATCGCGCGCGCACATGCGGTGCACCAGATCACGGCGGTGCAGAGCGAGCACTCGCTGTGGACGCGCGACGTGGAGCCGGAGATCCTGCCGACGCTCAACGAGTTGGGCATCGCGCTGGTGGCCTACTCGCCGCTGGGCCGCGGCTTCCTCACCGCCACGGTCGACGTGAGCACGCTGGACGCCGGTGACTTCCGCCGCCGCAACCCGCGGTTCTCCGGCGACGGCGCC
>Ga0209420_1001674_pt1 | contig 10342 bp, 9 predicted proteins | sample BlaSpr_A8_OM1_O1_FD_187972 | JGI IMG/M metagenome (GOLD analysis project Ga0209420, IMG submission 187972) | Forest soil microbial communities from Thunder Bay, Ontario, Canada - Black Spruce, Ontario site 2_A8_OM1_O1 (SPAdes) (version 2) | ecosystem: Environmental > Terrestrial > Soil > Boreal...
CCAGGCCCCCGCTCTCGCCCACGGCCACGTGCCGCCCCAGGAGCGTGGGTGGGGCGTGGCGCAGGGCGGCCCGGGCCCGCACCGACGAGACCAGCTCGGGGTCGTGGTGGCGGCTCTCGAGGCGCAAGAGCTCCCGCAGGGTGGCCCCGCCCACGATGCCGTCCACCGGCTGCCCGGCGTTGCGCTGGAACTCGCCCAGGGCGCGGGCGGTGTCGTCACCGAAGATGCCGTCGACGCGGCCCGTGTCGAACCCCAGCGTGCACAGGCGCTGTTGCAGCTCCGCCACGTCGTCACCCCGCAGCATGGGGGTCCGGCGGTAGACGAAGCGGTCGCCTAACCGGAAACCCGCCTCCACCAGGGTGTTCCAGGTCTGCGGGCCGCACACCCCGTCGACGCGCAGGCCCCGTAGGCGCTGGAAGGCCTGGACGGCGGCGCGGGTGGCCGGGCCGAAGATTCCGTCGGCGTCGACGGGCGCGCCCGGCAGGACGGCGCTCAGGCGGTGCTGGACGTCCGAGACCGCCGGGCCGCGATCGCCGAAGGAGAGGGGCAGGCCTACAGGTAGGCCGAGATCTCCTCCAGCAGGGCGCCCTTGGGCTTGGCCCCGATCAGGCGGACCTGGGGCTCGCCGTCCTTGAACAGGATGAGCGTCGGAATGCTCATCACGTCGAAGCGACGGGTCACGTCCAGGTTGTCGTCGATGTTGAGCTTGCCGATCTTGATCTTGCCCGCCTGCTCCTCGGCGATCTCCTCCAGGACCGGAGAGATCATCTTGCACGGGCCGCACCATTCCGCCCAGAAGTCCACCAGCACGGGGACGTCCGAACTCTTGACATGCTCGTCAAACGTAGCGTCGGTGAGGGTCTCGATCTTCTCGCTCATTGCATCTCCTTGTCAGCGGGTGTAACGCAGGGGTGGGCGGTTCTGTTCCCGGCTCGCTACTCGCCCTTCATCTCGAGCCAGCGCTCGGCGTCGATGGCGGCCATGCAGCCCGACCCGGCCGAGGTGACGGCCTGGCGGTAGTAGTCGTCCTGCACGTCGCCGCAGGCGAAGACGCCGTCGACGCTGGTGCGCGTGGTGCCGTCGAAGGTGCGCACGTAGCCGTTGTCCTGCAGCTCGAGCTGGCCCTTGAGGAGCGAGCTGTTTGGCTCGTGGCCGATGGCGACGAAGAGGCCGGTCACATCGAGCTGCGACGCCTCGCCGGTGACGGTGTCCTGCAGCCCGAGGCCGGCCACCTTGGTGTCACCCATGATGTCGGTGATCACGCTGTTCCAGCGGAACTCGATCTTCGGGTTGGCGAAGGCGCGCTCCTGCATGATCTTCGAGGCGCGGAGCTGGTCGCGGCGGTGAATGACGGTGACCTTGTCGGCGAATCGGGTGAGGAAGTTGGCCTCCTCCATGGCGGAGTCCCCGCCCCCGGCCACGGCGATGTGCTGGCCACGAAAGAAGAAGCCGTCGCAGGTGGCGCAGGTGGAGACGCCGTAGCCCAGCAGACGGTCCTCGTTGGGGCAGCCCAGCATGAGTGAGCGGGCCCCGGTGGCGATGATCAGCGTGTCGGCGCGGAAGGTGGGTTGGTCCGCTTCGGGGTCGCCCACCCAGACCTCGAAGGGCCAGGGGGTGAGATCGAGGCGGCTGACCTTGGCGGTGCGCAGTTCGGCGTCGAACCGCAGCGCCTGGGCCCGCATCATGCCCATGAGGTCGGGTCCCATGACCCCGTCGACGAAGCCGGGATAGTTCTCGACGTCGGTCGTCAGCATGAGCTGGCCGCCCGGCTGGTCGCTGGTGGACGAGGGTTCGCCCTCGATGACGAGGGGCTGCAGCTGGGCGCGGGCGGTGTACAGGGCGGCGGTCAGGCCGGCCGGGCCGCTGCCGACGATGACGACCTTGCGCCGCTCGGGGCTGGCGTCAGGCATCGGGGGGGAGGCCGCGGCGCGAGTAGAGAATGGCGCCCACGATGCAAAAGAGCAGGCCAAGCACGAGATAGGAGGCCCAGATGCGGTGGCCGGCGATGGTGGTGATGCGGATGAACATCACGCAGAACAGGATCAGGACGGTCACGGCCACCACGCCGATGATGATGCCGAACACCACGCTGCGGGCGGCGACGACCGCGGGGCGCACGGCCTTGTCGTTGACCGTCGCCACCACGGTGTCGATGGTGTCGAGGGCCCGCGCGGACAGGGCGTCGGAAAGATCGTTCTCAGCCACGGGTCGAGACTACCCGGCGGCGGCACCAGCCTGGGCTGGGATGATGTAGCAGACGCCCACGGTGTTCGGCCCGGCGTGGGTGCCCACGACCGGCCCCAGCTCGGCCGCGATGAGGGGGTGCTCGGTGGCGATGCCCTCGAGGCCGCCCAGCACGGCGGGGAAGTCGCCGCAGGCGCCGTCGGCCACGGCCAACCGCTCGAGGGGGGCGTCGGCCGTCACCTTGTCGCGCATGTAGGCCAGGGCACGAGCCCGGGTGCGCTGCTTGGACTCCTCGGCCACCTCGCCGTCCTTGAGCTGGATCACCGGCTTGATTTGGAGGATGGATCCGAGCAGGGCCTGGGCCCCCCCGACGCGACCGCCGCGCTGGAGGTGCTCGAGGCCTCCGAGAACGCCGTAGATGCGGGTGCGGGGGATGCGATTCTGCGTGTTGGCCACGAGCTCGTCCATGCCGGCGCCGGCCGCCGCCTCCTCGGCGGCCGCGAGCGCGAGCAGGCCCTGTCCCAGGGTGAGGGAGAAGGTGTCGACGACGCGCACGGGGATGGCGTCGAACGTGTCGGCGGCGGTGACGGCCGAGGCGTAGGTGGCCGACACCTTGGACGAGATGGTGAGGCAAAGGACGGCCTCGGCCCCTTCGTCGGCCGCCTGCTGGAACGCGGCCTGGAACTTGCCGGGGGAGGGCGCCGCGGTCTCGGGGAGCGCCTTGGTGCCGCGACAACGCTCCCAGAACTCGGCCGGCGTGAGTTGGCGGCGGTCCTCGAACTCATCGTCGCCGAAGCGGATGGTGAGGGGCACCACGATGATGTGGTGCTCTTTTACGAGCTGATCGGTCAGGTCGCAGGCGCTATCGGTGACGAGGTGGACGCCGGGCATGCGTTGGAGTCTGCCACGGTCACGGTGCCACCGGTGGGCTGCGTCGTGGGCCGCGGCGCCGGCCCGGGTCGGCCGCTCGTTCAGCCGCCGGGGGCGCCCAGGGGCTGGGGGCGCGGCCCCGGGCGCGGGCCTGGGCCCCGTCGTGCGTCGTGGCGTTGGCCCAACCAGACGACGACGGCCCCGAAGGTCAGACCGCCTGCCATCACGGCGCCGATGACCCGGGCGGCCAGCCCGCCGAAGGTCGTCGACCCCGAGAGGTTCGAGATCACCAGGACGACGATGGCCATGGGGACGGTGGCGATGGCGACACGTCCCAGCGGGGCCCAGGTCTGGCGGTCGGCCAGCTGCCCGAACCACTGGCGGAAGAGGACCAGGGCGCAGACGGCGGCGACGGTGTAGGCGATCGACAGGGCGAGCGCGAGGCCGCGCACGCCCAGGGGGTGGACGAGGGCGACGGCGAGGGCGACGTTGAGCCCGTTCTCGATCAGGTAGAGGTAGAAGGCAACCTTGGTGCGTTGCATGGCCTGCAGGACGCGCACGAAGTAGAGGTACGTGCAGAAGCCCGGGAGCCCGAGGGAGAACATGGCCAGGGCGGCGCCGGTGGTGGCGGTCTGCGCCGGCGTGCTGTGACCGTTGCCGAGCAGCAGTGCGACGGCGGGCTTGGCCAGCAGGAGCATGCCCACGGCGGCGGGGATGATGAGGGCGAGGACGGCACGCAGGCCCGTGGTCATGCGATGGAGGAAGGCCGGGATCTGGCCGGTCGACCAGCGCTCGGCCAGGTCGGGCGTCACCACCGACATGACCGTGACGGCGACGATGCCATAAGGGAGTTGCAAGAAGGCGTACGCGTAGGTGTAGGACGACACCGGGTCGGTCCCGGACACGCTGCCCGCCAGCACGGTGACGACGAACAACGCGATCTGGTTGGCCAGGACGAAGCCGAAGGTCCAGCCACCCAGGCGGGCCACGGCGCGCAGCGCGTCGTCGCGTGGGTTCCAGCGCCAGCGCAGGAGTCCCAGATCCGCCCGGGTGAGGCTGGGCAGCAGGGCCACGCCCTGGAAGACGACACCGAGCGAGGTCCCCAGGCCGAGCAGGACCAGCTGGGAGTGGTGCGCCTCCACGCTGGCCAACGTGGCCCCGTGGCCTGCCCAGAGGCCGAACCAGATGAGGATGGCGATGCACACGAGGTTGTTGACGATGGGCGCCCAGGCGACGGCGACGAAGCGCCGGCGGGTGTTGAGGAGGGCGGCGGCAAGGGCGAAGAGGCCGTAGGCGGCGATCTGGATCACGAACCAGCGCAAGAAGGTGGTGGCGACACGCCGCTCGAGGATGACGCGCGAGACCTGGCCCGGGTGGCCGTGGGCGTCGAGGGCGGTGAGCGCGGTGATGAGGTAGGGCGCGGCGATCAAGGCGGCCACGGTGGCGACCAGGAGGACCACGACCGACACCGTCACGACGGCCGAGATCGACTCGAACGCCTCGCGCTCGGACTTCTTGGCCAGCCGTTCTATGAAGACGGGGATGAAGGTGGCCGACAGGACGCCGCCCAACACGACGTCGTAGAGCATGTTGGGCGTGACGTTGGCCAGGTTGTACGAGTCGGCCAGGAAGTGCTGCCCGAGGGCCCAGGCCAGTACGACGATGCGCAGCAGGCCGGTGACGCGCGACACGCCCGTGCCGATGGAGACGTAGACGGCGGCCGTGCGCAGCGGCATGGTGCGGGCGCGGCGGGGGGTGGGCATGCTCAGGTCAGCTCGGCTCATTGCGGTGCGTCTGCCGCCCGGAGCCGCTGGCGGCGCGAGCGCCGCCACGTGCGCACCCACCAGAGCAGGAACACCGCCCCGGCGAGGACGGTCAGGGCGATGCCCACGAACGAGATGGCGGTCGAGTGGACGGTCAGGACGGCGCGGGCCAGGACGAGCTGCCCGTTGGCGGTGCGCAGCGTCACGTCGATGGGGAGCCGGTCACCCGAGCCGCGCGCCTGCGCCGTGACCCGGACCGAGGTGGTGGGCCGGTCCAGCTTGAGCTGGCGGGTGTTGCCGTTGGGGAAGATGAACTTGTCGCTGGTCAGCGTCACCACGACGGAGACGGGGTAGGGGGTGCTCGACAGCACGGTGATCGGGATGGCGGCCCGACGCGAGGTGAACGTCACCGTGCGCTCAGTGGCGAGGGAGATCTGGCCGGTCTGGCTGTCGAAGTTCCGGTCGTACGCGGCCAGGGCGGCGGTGCGCCCGCCGCCGCTGAGCGTCCGCGCCTCGGTCTCGAGCAGTTGGTCCCCGAGGCGCGTCACCTCGGAGGGCGGGTGCCCGATGATCGCGCTGGAGAAAGAGCTCAGCTGCTGGCGCGCCACCGCGATCTTGTCGGCCGCGGCGCTCGAGACGTCGCGGCTCGCCGGGCCCGACTGCAGTCGCCGGACGGTGGGCTCGCGGTTGCCGCCGGCCGGCACCTGAGCGAAGAACTGCGTCAGCGTCACCGGCGTGAGGGCGTAGTTGCCCGTAGTAAGGCCCTCCAGAACCGTCTCCATGAAGGGGGCCGACGGGCGCCAGCCGGCGGGCGGCTCCACGATGACGCCCCGGGCGTCGGTCAGGTACGGGTCCTCGTAGTGGACGAAGGACAGGCCGGCCAGCAATTGTTCGGCTCCGAGGACGGGATCGCCGGGGTCCGCGGTGAATCCGGCGCTGAGCGAGCTGTCCGAGGCGGCGGCCGGGAGGCTTACGCCGTGGCTCAGGTCCAGCGTGAAGGGCTGGGCGAACGTCAAGTTGTTGACGACGTCGGCCGCGGCCAGGTCGCCGTCGCTGAGCACCAGCTCCGACGAGCCCGCCACCTGGACCCCAGCGGCCAGATTGTCGGCGTCGCCTTGCGCGAAGGACGACGTGGTGTCGACCCAGGGCCCGCCGGTCGGCTTGAGCCCGGCACTGCGCAGCAGCTGGTCGCCGCGGCCGACCTGCTGGTCTATCTCACCGGGGATGTGCGCGTGGGAGAGGGCCGCCACGTTGACGGGCACATAGGGCTCGTCGAGGACCTCGGCGTTGTCGAGTGCGGCCAGTTCGGCCAAGGCGTGCAGCCCGACGCGCGTGTGCTGCTGCTCGATCTGTTCCACGGCGGCCGGGCTCACGGCGACCGTCGTCGCCACGTCGCGGTGGTCGGAGAGCGCGCCGGCCAGCGGCGTGACACCGCCGGCGCCCACCGGGACGACGACCCCGACGCGCAAGGCGCCGCCCTGGCCCACCGCCGTCGGTTCCTCGTAGGTCAGGAAGGTGGTGAAGCGCGCCACGGGCGCGGACGCGCCGGTGCGCTCGAGCGCGACCGACACGGGGTAGACGTCGCCGCATATGCCGGTATACGGCGTGCAGCCGAGGATGAGGGTGCCGCTGCCGCTCGGGCAGGAGCCGGTGCCGGACGCCGGTGCACTGGCGTCCGCGTTGGGCAGGACGTTCACGCAGACGTCGGCGGTCGGGATGCCGGTGGTGGTGACGGTCGAGAAGGGGATGCTGGGGACCCGCCCCAGCACGCCCGTGGTCGGCGTGCCGGAAATCGCCTGCTGCAGCTGCGAGCCGTTGTCCAGCCGCCCGTAAAAGGTCAGGCTGAGATGGAGCCCGCTGTCCGCCGGGCTGGTGCCGAGGGAGATGTTGAACCAGGGTGCGCTGGGCGTGACGAACGGGCTCTGGGAGAGCAGCGTGAGGGGCAGTGGCGCGGGCGCGCCGGGCACCGCGGCGCCGGCTCCACCGGTGGGAAGACCCGAGGTCAAGAGGAGCGTGGCAGCCACGGCGAGCGAACAGAGGGCGGTCCTGGCCCAGCGCGTCGACACAGGGAGAGGCTAGAGGGCGCACTACCGTGGGCGGGTGCAGTCCACGTCGGTGCCTGAGCGGTTTCTGCCCTACGTCGAAGCGACCGAAGACCTGGCGCGCCGCTTCGCGGCCGCCGGCAGGGCGCTGTACTTGGTGGGCGGCTCGGTGCGGGACGCGCTCTTTCCCAATGGGCCGGGCGGGGGACCGATGGGCGACTTCGACCTGACCACCGACGCCCGGCCGGAAGAGATCGAGCGGCTCGTGACGGGCTGGGCGGACGACGTGTGGACCCAGGGCAAGCGGTTCGGCACCATCGGTGCCCGCCGGGGCAAGCTCGTCTACGAGATCACCACCCATCGGGCCGAGGTCTACGTCCCCGAGTCGCGCAAGCCCGAGGTCACGTTCGGCGACGACATCACGGTCGACCTGTCCCGGCGCGACTTCACCATCAATGCGCTCGCTTTACGCCTCCCTGACATGGAGCTGATCGACCCCTTCGACGGGCTCGGCGACCTGGCGGCCGGCCGGCTGCGCACGCCGCTCGACCCCGAGGTGTCGTTCGGGGACGACCCGCTGCGCATGATGCGGGCCGCCCGGTTCGCCGCACGGTTCTCTCTCGAGCCCGACCCCGCCCTGGTGGACGCCGTGGTGCGGATGGCCGGCCGGCTGTCCATCGTCTCGGCGGAGCGCATCAGGGACGAGTTGGACAAGATGATGGTGCTCGACGTGCCGTCCGCCGCGCTGTGGTTCGTGGTGCGCACCGGCCTGGCGGATCAATTCCTGCCCGAATTGCCGGGGCTGGCGCTCGAGCAGGACCCGATCCATCGTCACAAGGACGTGTTGGCGCACACGCTGGCCGTCGTCGACAAGACGTCGAAGAACCGGCTGCTGCGGCTGGCGGCGCTGTTCCACGACGTCGGCAAGCCGAAGACGCGCGCCATTACCGACGGCGGCGTGAGCTTCCACCACCACGAGGTGGTCGGCGCGCGCATGACGCGGGTGCGCATGGAGGCACTGCGTTACCCTGCTGCCGACATCGACACGGTGGTGCGCCTGGTCGAGCTACACCTGCGTTTCCACACCTACCGGCTGGGGTGGACGGACAGGGCGGTGCGCCGCTACGTGCGCGACGCCGGGCCTCACCTCGAGATGCTCAACGAGCTGACCCGGTGCGACTGCACCACGCGCAACGCCTCGAAGGCCCGGACGCTGGCCCGGCGGATGGACGAGCTGGAGGCGCGTATTGAGGAGCTGCGGACCCAGGAGGAGCTCGACGCCCTGCGGCCCGACCTGACCGGCAACCAGGTGATGGAGTTGCTCGGTGTCAGGCCCGGCCCCGTGGTGGGCCAGGCTCTGGCGTTCCTCATGGAGCTGCGCCTCGACGAGGGGCCATTGGGCGAGGAAGAGGCGGCTCGCCGGCTGCGGGCCTGGTGGGCCGAGCAGGGGGGCGACGTGGTCGGGGGCGGCGACGGCGACGGGCAGTCCTGACCCCAGGTCACAGGGCTAGCCTCGTCGGTCATGACGAGGATCAACGCACCGGAGTCGGGGATGGGCGAGCACATCGACTGGGCCTTGTTGCGCCCGGAGATGGCGGGCGGGATGGGCAAGCTGTCGGCGGCGGTCTACGGCAATTCCCAGCTGTCGGTGCGTGAGCGCGAGGCGGCTCGATGGACGATCGCGCTGATCAACGACTGTGCGGTGTGTCGCGACACCCGGGCCCGTGACGGCGAGGCGGTCGGCGCCGGCGAGCCGTTCTACGCCGAAGCGGGCGATTGGCGCTCGGCCACCGGCCTGAGTGAGCGCGAGCAGCTGGCGGCCGAGTTCGCCGAGCGTTTCGCCCTCGACCACCTGGCCCTCTCGGCGGACGACGCATTCTGGGGGCGGCTGCACGGTGCCTTCTCGGAGGGGGAGCTGGCCGACCTCACCATCTGCTGCGGCTGCTTCCTCGGCATGGGGCGCACCCTGGCCGTGGTCGGCGTGCGCGCCCCGGACGAGCGCATCTTGGTCTGAGCGACGGCGCCGGCCACCGCGTCAGCGGTGGCGTCAGTCGGCGGGCCAGACCTCGGGAGCGTCCTCGCCGGCGGCGAAGGACTCCACCAACGCGTGGGCCACGTCGTCGTGGTACTGCACCGGCGGGGACTTCATGAAGTAGGCCGAGGGCCCGATCAGCGGGCCACCGATGCCGCGGTCGAGCGCCAGCTTGGCGCAGCGCACGGCGTCGATGATGACGCCGGCCGAGTTCGGGGAGTCCCACACCTCGAGCTTGAGCTCGAGGTTGAGCGGCACGTCGCCGAAATTGCGGCCCTCCATGCGGATGTAGGCCCATTTGCGGTCCTTCAGCCACGGCACATGGTCAGACGGCCCGACATGGACGTCGTCGGCGTCGAGCACGTTGTCCTCGATCTGGCTGGTGACGGCCTGGGTCTTGGAGATCTTCTTGGACTCGAGCCGGTCGCGCTCGAGCATGTTCTTGAAGTCCATGTTCCCGCCGAAGTTGAGCTGGTAGGTGTGGTCCAGGGCCAGGCCGCGGTCTTCGAAGAGGCGGGTCAGGATGCGGTGGACGATGGTGGAGCCGACCTGGCTCTTGATGTCGTCGCCGACGATGGGCACGCCGGCGGCGCGGAAGCGACGCGCCCACTCCGGGTCCGAGGCGATGAAGACGGGGATGGCATTCACGAAGGCCACGCCGGCATCGAGGCAGGCCTGGGCGTAGTGGCGCTGGGCCTGTTCGGAGCCGACCGGCAGGTACGAGACGAGCACGTCGGCCCGCGCGTCGCGCAGGGCCTGTGCCACGTCGACCGGCTCGGCTGGCGACTCCTCGAGGACCTCGCGGTAGTACTTGCCGAGGCCGTCGAAGGTCGGGCCCCGTTGCACCGTCACGCCCAGCTCGCCCACCTCCGCGAAGCGGACGGTGTTGTTGAGCCCGGCGTGGATGGCCTTGCCCAGATCGGTGCCCACCTTGGCCTGGTCGACGTCGAAGGCGGCCACCGGCAGGAGGTCGCGCACGTGGTAGCCGCCCAGCTCGACGTGCATGAGACCCGGAACCACGTCATCGGGCTCCGCGTCCCGGTAGTAGGTGATCCCCTGGACGAGAGAACTGGCGCAGTTGCCGACGCCGGCGATCGCGAGGCGGATGGGGCTGGGCATGTGGGTGTCTCCTTACTTGTGGGCAGTGCGAGGCTTGGTTCAGGGTGCCGTTTCGGTGCCGGCCATGGCGAGGGCGGCGCGTTCGGACGCGATCAGGGTGTCCAGCCAGCTGATGTCGCGGGCGACTCCGTCGGCCGTGTGCTGAATGACGGAGCGGGCGTAGACGTCGAGGTGGTCGGGGCGGCCGTTGGACTCGGACTCGCCCAGGCGCTGCACCAGCAGGGCGCGCCGGCGCTCGAGCAGGGCCAGCCGGGCCTGGGGCGCCAGGTGGCGGGCGAAGGCCAGGCGCAGGTCGAAGCTGCGGGCATCGTCCGACGTGGTCCCGCCGGCAA
>Ga0209420_1001675_pt1 | contig 10338 bp, 12 predicted proteins | sample BlaSpr_A8_OM1_O1_FD_187972 | JGI IMG/M metagenome (GOLD analysis project Ga0209420, IMG submission 187972) | Forest soil microbial communities from Thunder Bay, Ontario, Canada - Black Spruce, Ontario site 2_A8_OM1_O1 (SPAdes) (version 2) | ecosystem: Environmental > Terrestrial > Soil > Boreal...
TCGCTGTGGGCGAGCGCCATGGCGCAGAACTTCGCGGCGCCCATCTGGATGACCTTTAGACAGGCATCGGAACTTGACGCCCACATCCGCAAGGACGAGAAAGGCTCGCTTGTCGTCTACGCAGATAGCATCAAGCGAAAAGAAACCGACGAAAAGACGGGCGACGAAATCGACCGTGAAATCCCATTCCTTAAGGGGTACACCGTTTTCAACGTCGAGCAGATCGAAGGCTTGCCGGAAGTTTATTACGCGAAAGCCACACCTAACCCGGACCCTGTGGCCCGCATCGATCACGCGGAGAAGTTCTTCGCAGCCTTGGGAGCAACTATCCGACACGGCGGAAATCGTGCGTTTTACAGCATCGCCGCCGATGCGATCCAGATGCCGCCATTCGAGAGTTTCCAAGATGCGGACAGCTACTATGCAACCCTTGCCCATGAATGTACTCACTGGGCGGGCAGCAAGACCCGGCTCGACCGTGACTTCGGCGGGCATCGCTTCGGCAGCGAAGGTTACGCTGTCGAGGAGCTGGTTGCCGAACTCGGGGCTGCGTTTCTGTGCGCCGACCTGGAGCTCGCCCTGGAGCCCCGCGCAGATCATGCGTCCTATATCGCAACCTGGCTGAAAGTCCTGGCTGCTGACAATCGAGCAGTGTTCACCGCCGCGGCCCACGCACAACGCGCCGCCGAATTTATCAACACCAGAGCAGCCGCCGCCGCGCAAGTCACCACGACTTGCGCGGCATGATGTGACTGCAGACGTTGACGCCCCCGTCAAGAATCTCCTCCAGGCGGCTCGATCGTGGAAGCTTGGGCAATGGTGCGCTCCAGTTCCGAGATCGTTTCATCGTCATACTCGAAGACGTACTGTGCAGCTTTAGCTGATGGCCACGAGCGGTGCTTCTTGGCTCGCCCAGTGTCGGCCTTTACCCTCTCCAACGCAGTGACCATCGCTTGCTGATCGACGCGCAGGTAAAGATCGGCCGTCGTGCTCAGGTGCGAATGCCCGAGAATCTCCTGCGCGACTTTGATGTTGCCGGTGGTGTCGAGTACGCCTTGCGCGAGGGTGTGACGGAACAGGTGCGGATGAGCCGAGATGCCTGCCTTTCGACCGATGTACCGTAGGGCCGACTCAAACGTCGCATAGCGGAGGGGCTTGCCTTTACCTTTTCGCGAAGCGATCCAAACGGCGTGAACATCCGGCGCCGCTTGGCGCTCGGTGCGCAAGTACTCTTCGTAAATCGGCCAGAAATCGTCGGTGACGGGCACGCGGTGCTGATCGCGCGCACCCTTCAGCCGCACGGTGATGAATCGCCGCTTGCGATCGACATCCTCCAGTTCCATGCCCAAGATCCCATGTCGGCCAGCGATCGGACTCCAATCGCCGATGCGCTGACCCCCGCGAGACAGCAATATCAGAATCGCTTTATCGCGATAGGAGGCGGCGCTGTCGATCAGCTTCTGAATCGCCGCGGCCTCCAGGATCTTCGGGAGCGTTCTTGGAATACGGCGGCGAAATCCGTCACGTTGCTTCTGGCGCACCGGCAAGTCGTGCCCAATCGTCCCGTGACGCAGTTCCTCGGTGAGAGGGTTCCCTGAGGCAGGGTTGATGCGATCCTTCCAAGGACCCCGCCCGTCCTCGGTATCGCGGCGAATGCAGTACTCAAAATAAGACGCGAGCACGCTTAGCCGATGGTTGATCGTGCGTGGCTGGCGTGGCTTCTGCGCGGAGTGCGCGCTGACAGCTCCTTGCCTCGCGCCCCGTGCAAACTCGGTAATGTAGTTGCCAACAATCTGACGCGTGACGTGGTCGGGATCGCCTCCCGAGGCGTGCAGCCAACTGAAAAAATGCGCGAGGCCAATCGCGTAAGCGCGTTGCGTGTAGACAGAACAATCGCGCAAGCTCAGCTCCGTCAGAAACTGATCGCACGAGCCAACGCCGGCATCCTTCGAGTCACAAACACGAAATGAGTTGCCGAATCGCTCGGCTTTTCTTAGGACGTTGTAAATCGACATAGCAGCCATCTTCGCTTGACGGCTACCGAGAAGTACATCTACAGGCGGAATCCATCGGGCGCGCAGAGGCTCGGCCGCAAATCACGAGATAAGACATCGCCCAAACCGAAGGCAAAGATCTTCCCACGCTCACCGAAGTCCACGGAGACGTGAGCGGATACCGCGAACGGCTCGCAAAGTTTGTCGAGACCCAAGGTATCGCCCTCAGCTACTCGGACGAGATTGCGCCGGCCAAGGGTTTATCGCATGGCGGAAAAATCACGCTACTTTCGGGGATGCAGCCGGCCGAGGAATTCTCCACGCTTGTGCATGAGATTGCTCACGAAATGTTGCATCGGGGCGACCGCCGCACACTCACCACCAAGCAAGTCCGCGAAACCGAGGCCGAAGCCGTGGCCTTTGTGGTCTGCCAATCGGTCGGACTTCAGAACGGAACCTCATCCCAGGACTACATCCAGCTTTGGCACGGAGACGCCAATCTCTTGCGCGAGAGCTTGGAAGCCGTCCAGCAAACCGCTGCCGTGATTCTCGGGGGCATTGCCCCCGAGCACCCCCCGGCAGTAGCCGTTTAGCACAGTCGACCAAGGCCGAAACAAGCACGATTCGGGGCGTTGGCGGTCCTGATAGCACGTTCCCCTGCAGGATTTCGTGCAGCAAAAAAAATCAAATGGGCCGTTCCGGCCTGGGTATATGCTCGCCGGCAGCGCTCGAATCGGATTGGACAAACCCAGTCTCTGGCCAAAAAGGGGCTCGGAGCAGTGTTCCCCAACATTGAACTCGGGCAGCGTCGAGGTGACAGCCATCACCGCGGTCCGGGTCGAATCCTCTAGCACTTGTCGACTCGCGACCCGATCCGCGACCGCAAGGTCGGATTAGCGCCGGTGATCGTCACGCTCAAAGTAAAGAAGGCTAGGCGCTTAGTGATAGCTGCATTCGCCTTTCTGAGATTCGCTGAGGTCCAAATTTGCGGAGGAATGATCGCGCGAAGTTGTTCACGAGGCGCGAATCATTATCGGCTCTCATGATCAGAAACGTTTCGAACGAGAGCGAAGGGTTCGAAAGTGGTCTCGCAATCACTTGCTCAGTTCGAACCGCTGAAGAAAGTCCAGGAAGGGTCGCAACGCCTAAGTTTTCGGATACAAGCCGCACCGCATGTTCGACGGTAATCATGTCGTGCGTACATTTCGGCGAGATTCCCTCAGTTCGCGCAGTTTCCATAATTGCGTTATGGACTGTCGGTTGAAGGCATTTCGAGAATACGATCCACTCATCGTCTGCCAAGTCTTGCAGTGCAAGACCTGCTCCAGCACTTCGTTCAATCGTCGATAAAAAGGATGCCCAGGAGCTTCCGCCACATCGCAGCGATACCGAAGCTCTTCTTGTCGCTGACGCTGCCTGCGTGTTCCCATCGCCCCTTGGGGAGACACTACCCTGAATCATTCTCGATGCACAGTGATTAACAACGAATTACTGACTGGCACATAGTGATTTAGTGGTGATGCATGTCTTCGTCGTGATGAGTCTTCCAAGGGCCGATGGCGGTGCCGATAATGACGGTGTCCACGTCAGCGCCCATGGTGTGCTCCACGTTCGCAGGCACCAAGAGGAAACTTCCGGCTGGATAAGCCTTTGCTCCTTCCTGGTCGAGTTTGGGGCCGGTGGCAACCTTCAGTGTGCCCGAAACAACGGCAACTCGGGCGTCTTGGTTATGGGAGTGGTGCTCCCAGTATCCGGCGGGAATGTAGAATGCGTAGGTGAATGCCTTGCCCGGTGCATCTTTGTCCCCTTCCAGTACCGACCACTTGGTTCCGTCCGGATAGGTGCTCTGCCAAATAATGTTGCTAGGATCCCAGGTCTTGACCGCTGCAGATTGCCCCATGGCCAGCGTTCCAAGTAAGGCCATCATCACCACAATGAGCGTTTTCACTTTGTCCTCCTAGGTAGAGTGTGTCTCGAACGCCGAAACGCTTCCGGCTCAATGACCATAGGTCGTACGTCGCAATACTTCTATCCGATTCTTGCGGCCAAATTATTGCGCGAACGAAAATGTATCCCGGACCTTCAACGAACTCTTTTTGGTCGGCACGGACCTGCTCGTCGACCAGAAGGTCGCTCGAGCACTCGTAGTTTAGACACAGGCTGCTATCCCACAATTGTCTTTTGATTGCTTGGTGGGAGCACTCCATAGAGGTCGGAAGTGCTCCGCATAACATGGGTGCGTTGGGTGCTCGCGCAAGTGCTGCTGCCGGAGCGGTCATCGCGGAAGCAAGGTTACGGTTCGCCCGAACCTAGGCCGATCTGCATAAAACTCTCCGTATTTCGGCGGTCAAAGCAAGGTAACTAGCGACGCCGCGCGGCGAACTACATCTCGAACGATCAGAATCAACGCAGTCCGCAGATTGAGCGCTACATAAAGTCACGTTTTGGTGACAAAGGAAGTTGGCGAAGTCACGAATTGCGAGAGGGTTCAGCAGCAGTTGTAGACCGATTAAGAGACGCCTTTTCGAAGATTTCTCGTGTTTTCGCATGATGCTCTGATGAAAAGATTCTCCAGTTGACCGATAGTTACTCGGATCGACTACCAGTTCTGCCAGTTGCCAGCTATCTATTAGCGCAACATCTCCGCCGCCGTAAGCGCGTAGATCAACGCGCATTGAGAGATATTGCGGATGGGAACGAACTCGTTCGGCCCATGAGACACGGTCAGCAATCCTGGCCCGTAAGCGAATGCGGGAATGCCACGAGCCGCATAGAATCGCGTTTCGAGCAGGCCGGGACACATCTCGAAGCAGGCTTCTTTACCGGTCACGCTCGACGCGTGACGCGACAGAATTACGGCCAGCCGATCCCCGGCTGAGGATGCTGCAGCGGGTTCCTCTTGAAGCGCCTCAATTTCAAAGCCTTGAAGCGCTTCGCACAAGCGGCGCTTTTCTTCTCCAAGGTCTTCTTCCGGATTCAGGCGGCGGTCAATCGTGAAAGAGCAAAACTCGGGGGTTACGTTAAAGTTCGTACCTGCCTCGACCCGGCCGCCTATGAGTAGGATGGATCTCCGCGCAGCCGCTGGAGCTATGTTCTGTTGCGTTTCGCGAAGCTCTACTTCCTTCTTGATGCCGGCGAGGTGAGCGATTGCCGGTAGGGAGCGTTCGAATGCATTCACGCCTTCGAATTGCCGGCCAACGTGCGCGGCTTTCCCGCGCATGGTGGCGCGCAGCGAAATGGCTCCGCGGTTGGCGTTCCAAATGAGGCCGCCTGTGGGCTCCGGGGTGAGCATACCGACACCGTCTCTCCCGAGTAGCCCGCGGGCATCAAGATCGCGGGATCCGCGCGGACCGGCAGTCTCTTCATCCGGTACAAGTACGATCCCTATACGGCCGGTACTCAGAAGCCCCTCATCACGCGCCGCTGCCGCTGCGTGAATCATGGCAGCCAAACCGCTCTTCATGTCCGAGGAGCCGCGGCCGAACAGATTTGCTCCCTCGACACGCGGTTGAAACTGATCCCGGTTTTGGGCAGGCACAACATCGTAGTGACCACTGAAGTAAAGAGTCCGCGGACCAGTTCCGGCTGATGCAAGAACACACACGCCCTCACGTCTCACATCATCGAAGCCGAGTCTGTTCAATTCCTCTATGAGAGCGCAGATGCAGTCATCGTACCGATTCCCGGGTGGATTTTCCGATGGAATTGCCACCAACCGCTTCGTAAGCTCCAGCATCGCTGGTTCGGAGAGCCGCGCGCTCAATCGGGATGAAAGCTGTTTGTTATCTGGGATCACGACGCTTCGGCTGTCTCCGTTTTCGAAACTCGATTGCGATAATTTCATTATGTGCGGTCGCTACCGGCTTTCGCGAGAAAGCAGATTCTTGGGAAACACCTTCTAGCTGACTGGAACGAACTGGTATCGGCATCCTCGCTACAACGTCGCTCCGACCCAACCTGTCCCAGCGAACTACTTCAACAGGTGACCAATCGCACTCTTGAACGTGCTAGCTAGTTTTTCCAGGGCGGTCAACCGCAGATCTGGGCCGTTTTGAGTTGCTTCAGCGCTTTGGAGTAATCTTCGCAGCGAAGGAATGCGCTACGATTTTCCCGTTCCGCACAACAAACGTATCGGTCCCAGCGTCGTACGTGTTATCTGGCGTTTCTGCATTCCAGCGAATGTAGGCGTAGTCACCTTCGACGCACTGCTGGTGCAAGGCGAACTGAGTACCAGGCTTTGTAAACTCTGAAAGTATGTGCTGGAACACGAGTCTGATCGCATCCACGCCTTTGATTAGTCCAGTGGGCATGAATAACACCGCGTCAGGCGAGTAATCGACAAGAATGCCTTCGAGGTCGCCTTCGCCGAAACACTTCAGACGATGAGTAAGAACATCTTTTGCAGAGGTCATCCCGGGACTCCTAGATCTAGCCGGAATCTCCATTCTGGCTCTCGGCTGTAGATTAAGCTATCACAGGCCGCCAACTTGTTGAGCCTCCGAAGTGCAAGTTTCTTGGTGCTTTTTCTCCGGGAGCCGTCTTTTGAACCCAGCGCCAATTTCCACTCCGCCATTAGCCTATTCTCCTCGCCGTAGCGACCTCGCGGCATCCACAGCTCCTGTTCCTGCCGGAATCCGGCGAAGGCCAACAACCTCTCGTATTTCGCATTCCGGGCGTACAGCGCATGCTTGGAGCCGGAGGGAAGGCTGGACCAGCCAGACTCCTACTTCAGGTACTGGTCGAGCCAGCCCAACCATCGGCTGTAGACATCGCGCCTGCGGACGGGGCCACCGGGAAGATGTCCGCGGACGGGGTAGGCTACGAACTTCACCGTTACTCCGTTGTCCTTCAAGGCATGGTAGAGCTCGTAGGACTGCGTGGTGGGAACGAGCGAGTCTCCGGTATTGCCTAGGATCAGGGTCGGCGTCTTGATCTGAGATGCGTAGGTGATCGACGACTGAGCCACGTAATCCTTCATGTTGCCTCCTACCCACGGAGAGCCCTTAAATATGTAACGGAAGGAAACGTTAAAGTCTGACAGGTTGTACCCCTCGGTCGCCGACATGTACGCGGCGCCCGCTACCGCCGCTTTCCAAATGTGGTAGTGGCTGATGAGCCAACTCGTCATGCAGCCGCCGTAGGACCATCCAGTAACCGCGATCTTCGATTCATCGACAGCGCCGAGCTTCTTGACCGCTTCGATGCCAGCCATCACGTCCCGCCCCGGACCATCGCCCGCATCGTTGTAAATCGCTCGCTGATAGGCATTGCCCAGGTTGTCGCTGCCCCGGTAGTTGGGCTCGAAAACAATATAGTCTCGCGCCGCCACCAGATGTTCGAACGCGTAAAAATCGGTTGCGGAAGCATCCGTAGGGCCACCATGAATCAGCAGCACCAGCGGATACTTTTTGTCTTTGCTGAAATCGGGCGGGTAGACGAGGATACCGTCCTCACGAAAACCATCCGGCCCCTGCCACTCGAAGGGCTCCACCTTCCCGAGTTGCAGTGAAGCGATCTGGTGGTTGAAATCCGTCAGCCGCTTCGGTGGGTCCGCGCTAGACCGCATGTAATAAAGCTCCGATGGCTGCGAGGCCGTGCTGCCGGTGAATGCAATCTCGCCTTTTGGTCCAACGTCCGCATCGATCCAGAACAGCCAGGTTGGATTTACCTCGCCCAGGGAGAGTTTGTGAGCGTTGCCTTTGAGCGGCTGCAACCACAGGGAAACCTGGGTGCCGTCGTGCCCGCCGACCAGCAAAGACTGGCCGTCGGGCATCCAGATGGCGCGTTGCAGGTTGCGGTCGATATCGCGCGTGAGGTCGATGCCGTCACCTCCCGCCGCCGAAGTGACAAAAATTTCGTTGATGTTGTTCCAATCGCCATCGCGAGGATACCAGTAGGCCAGCTGCGAGCCATCGGGAGAGAACAGGCCGAAGGTCTCAAGCTTCTCGTGGCTGGTGAGCTTGCGAATCTCGCCGGTCTCGACATTCAAGGTTTGCAGAGTGGTCAGGTCGATGTCGCCTGAATGCGGATGCTCCTGCCGGATGAAGGTCAGCAACTTGCCGTCCGGTGTCCACGAGATCGGAGACACCGGAGAACCCTGCTGCGGCCCACTCTTGGGAAGGCTCCACAGGCCCGAGGTCAGTCGCTTTGCTTTTTCACCCCCAGTGTTTTCACTCCCGGTGCTCGCCATCCAAATATGAGAAGGAGCCGGTGCGCCCGTGGCCAGGTAGCTGTTGTCCCCTACTTCGAACGAGTCGTTATGCTTCTCAATCTCTTTCTGGTTGAGCGGATCGTCGCTGGTGACGTAAGCGATGTCCATTCCATTCGGCCGCCAGGCAAACTGCTCTACCCCGTTCGGTGCATTGGTGACTTTCCTGGCGTCCCCACCGCTCATCGGCATAACGAATACCTGAAAGCTATCTTCCCTTTTAGTGGAGTCGTCCTTCTTGCCGGGCGTGTAAGGCACGACCGCCACGAAGGCCAGCCGGTCACCGCTCGGAGACCAGCGCGGAGACCCCACTCCCTTGCGATCGAAGGACAGCACTCTCTGCGCGCCGGTGGCCACGTCGACCAGCACCAGTTCGCGGTCGGAGCGGTTCTCGTCGAAATTCGGCCGCGCCACCACGCAGACGATTGACTTGCCGTCCGGCGAGATATGGGGATCCGAAACGGTTACGATCTTCGTCAGATCTTCTAGTTGGATGCGATGCTCCTGAGCTGGTGCAGCGGCTGCCACGAGAAGGACGGCCAGCGCCGTCGTCATCATCCCCAACGCCCGCGAAGGTTTCGGCCCAGCGAAGAGGGCCGTCAATTCCTGAAGACAACACGTGAAAGTGGAACGCGCTGGCATAGATGATCCGACTCCTAGCATTGGAATTACTGTAAAAAGTATTTCTTACTTCGAGACTGAGCTATCCGGCTTCCTGCCTTCCGGCCAACTTGGGACGCCTGCATCCAGCTGGATCTTTGCGCTCTTCACGAAACCGGCCGCCATCCGCCAAAAACCACCGACGAGCAAGAGTTCCACCAGCTCTTCACTTGTGAACGCCTTCTCCAACACCGCCCATGTCGAACTCGTGACTTCAGCGTGGTCGTGTAAGTCGTCAGCAAGCCGGAGCACCGCAACATCGATTTCACTATATGCGTGGCATCCCTATAGTTCACGTACGCCCAAGATCTCAACGTCCGGCATCCCGAATTCGCGTGAAGCGCGCACGTGTTGGCAAAACACATATTCGGAGCCCGTGCGCCACGCAATCCGGAGGATTATGAGTTCGCGAGTTCGACCTGCGACTTTGTTCTGTAACAACAAAGCGCTGGCTAGCCCCAAGAAACCAGCCGTAGCTGTCGCACTGTTGAGCAGACCGCGAAATACATTTGGCGTAGCATAGAGGCGCTCCATTCCCAGTGTCTCACCGAGCCGAGCTGCCTCGTCTATCGAAACGAGGGGTAGAGAATTCGAAGCGTCGCCTAATTTCGAGACCAAGACATCAAACAGGCGATCCGCACCCAAGGTACTCGACGCCACCGCTCTGCCTACACTGGCTCGGACAAAAGTCCTGCGGCCCAACCTTCCCTTCCGCTCGAACTTTTCGATCATTGGGCAGGTGGCGCCGCACCTCGCCGCTTCAGGTGATCTTCCTCCCGTAACCGCCAGGTCTTGCCGCCGTCGCTCGACCTCTCATCGCGGAAGATCCATGAATCGGGGCGTATATCGTCAAACGACCACCGGCTTTCCTTGCCATCCGTATTTTGGCTCAGAAGCACGATCCGATCGTCTCCCACCGCGCCGCCCGTAAGTGTCTCGACTACATCATCCTCAGGGTCAATGAAACTCACGCTCCAAGTTCTAGACTTGGGATCGAAATAGCGCAGAGTCGTGCCGATAAACCCCTCTTTATGCGCCTCCGACGGATGGATGATAAAAAGGTCCTGTATGGCGCGGCCGTCCATGACCCATCCAAAGATCCATTCACCCGAGGAGCGAGATGTCTTGCCGTCCTTCGAAAACTCGTTGTATTCGCCATCCCAGGTTCCGACAAAGCGGCCAAAAACCTTTGCCTGATCGCCCAGGGAGGGATGGGGACCCGTAGCCTGGAGTGCTGTCACCATATCGAGCCGTGGGTCAGCCGCAGGCTCGTTCTCGCTTTTTCCCGTTGCCGCCCCGGCCCTTTTGCTAAAGCTCACCCACGACACAATCACTGAAACCAGCAACCATACTGCAAACCACCGCGTGAAAGTGCTCTTCTGCATGTCTTGTCTCCTTGTGCGCCGGATAAACCGGCGAGGTGTAGTGAATGAAAGAGTCACACGAATGTGATGTAGCGACCCACATCGGCCCTGA
>Ga0209420_1001676_pt1 | contig 10337 bp, 12 predicted proteins | sample BlaSpr_A8_OM1_O1_FD_187972 | JGI IMG/M metagenome (GOLD analysis project Ga0209420, IMG submission 187972) | Forest soil microbial communities from Thunder Bay, Ontario, Canada - Black Spruce, Ontario site 2_A8_OM1_O1 (SPAdes) (version 2) | ecosystem: Environmental > Terrestrial > Soil > Boreal...
GGCCGCCGTTCTGCGAAGAGTGACAACTGCCGAGACCGAGATCGAGCAGGTGCATCGCTGCGGAACGGCGGTCAGTCGAATGCTGATGGTTACTGGCCAGTCACCGTATTCGTGCCGTACCGTGGTGCATGTCCATTTGGACGCAGGGCGTCCTCGTCACAGAGCGTCCGAAATTGATTGACCCTGGGTGATCGAACGAGGGAGTGTCATTGCCGGGTGGGGCACTGCTCTCCCAGCCCTCGCAGTCTCCAACCACGACATCGAGTCACTGATTGCCACCAGTGACGAATGGATCGTCGAGCGCTCGGGTATTCGATCCCGTCGAGTTGCTGCAGGGCCTTTCGTTTCTCCGCCTCCTCCTGCCCATCCACCAGGAGGAGTAGGCACGACCGCTGCGTTGGCCATAGAAGCGGGGCGCCATGCCCTCAAATCGGCCGGAACCACAGCCCAGGAGATCAGTCTCCTGATCCTGTGCACCTCATCGCCCGACCAGGCCATGCCCGCCACCTCTTCGGCCGTGGCCCACCGACTCGGGATTGGCGGGGGTGCGATGGACCTTAACGCCGCATGTGCCGGCTTCGCCTACGGGCTCATCACGGCCGCCGCCCTTGTGTCCTCAGGGGTGGGAAACGTCCTTCTTATCGGAGCCGAGACCATGACCCGGGTCACCGACTGGGAGGATCGCTCCAGTGCGTTCCTCTTCGGGGATGGCGCCGGGGCGGTAGTGCTCCAGGCCGTTCCCGGTCCTGGTGCGCTCCTCGGATATGACCTCGGAGTCGATGGCTCATTGGTCGAGTTGCTCTATGCCGACCACGGATCGGGGATGGCCATGCGGGGCAGGGAGATCTTTCGCCAAGCCGTCCGAGCGACCACTGATTCAGCCAACGCGTCGCTCAGGCGGGCAGCGGTCGAAGCACGAGAGATTGCGCTCTTTGTCCCGCATCAGGCAAACCGGCGCATCATGGATGCCGTGGCCGAACGACTCGCCATCCCTAGCGAACGAATCGCTTCCGTGGTCGAGTGCACCGGCAACACCAGTGCGGCTTCCATCCCGCTTGCCCTCGCCGCCGCAGTCGACAACGGGCGACTCAAGCCCGGAGATCTCGTGCTTGTGGCCGGATTCGGGGCCGGAATGACCTGGGCATCGGCGGTGTGGCGCTGGGGTGATACGTAAGGACAATCACCTCATCTTGACCCTGCCAATGTGGCGACTCGCACCGTACCGAATGACAGGTAGGGTCCAATTATTCATCCCAGTGCCCAGAGCTGCGGCTTCACAGGGAGCCGTCAGCCGATGGGGGCTGCGGATACCAGACGTCGCCTGCATAACCGGCCAGCTGCCCGGACTCGAGCGCTCGGACGACCGCGTCGCGGTCCATGATGGCACCGCGGGCGGTATTGACGATGTAAAAGCCCCGCTTCATGGAGCTGAGCAGCTCTCGTCGAACAGGCGGTTCGTCTCGGGCACCTGGGGCTGTGGATGGACACCACGTCGACGGCCTGCGCCAGGGAACGAGTGTCGGAATGGAATGTCAAGGCGAGTTCGCGCTCCACCTCGGGCGACAAGCGGTGTCTTTGGCTGTAGTGCAACTGCACGTCGAAGGGAGCCAAACGGCGGAGCACGGCGAGGCCGATCCGGCCAGCGGCGAGGATCCCGACATCCATGCCTTCGAGGTCGTAGGCCCGCTCCACGCTGTAGGCGATGTTCCAGCCCCCCTTGGTGATCCAGTCGTAAGACGGGAGGAAGTTGCGCACTAGGGCCAGGATCTGCATGACGGCGTGCTCGGCCACGCTGATGCTGTTGCAGAACGTCACTTCGGCCACCGTGATGTCTGGCTATGGCCGCGTTGAAGTCCACGTGGTCGGATCCGATGCCGGCGGTGATGGCCAGCTTGAGATTAGATGCTTCGGCGATACGCTCGGCGGTTAGGTAGGCGGGCAGGCCAGAACGGCTGCGGATAAGTGAGCACAGAGGTCTTGTATGGACCATTGTGGGCACGTCGGAACGGAATATCCGAGTCGACAGAACCAACCAAACTGCGAATCCGTTCGCGGCATCGTTCATATGCTTCCCGTTGCGGGGTATGACGTGGCCTCGACGTGGCCTCGGAGAGGGTGTCGACGCTCAGAGGATCGCTCTCTTATCTTGACGAATTTAAAAACTTGACGGAGTTTGATCAGACCCTAGAAATCAGTCGCCATCCTCCGAAGTCAGACCGCGCACGTAGGTATCGAAGGTGGCGGAACACGTGATCTTGTCGTCGCCTTCGAGTTCGCTGTAGCGCTGGACCTCGAGAATTGACGGGCTGGGACGTCCGCAGGGGCATGGTTCGAGGTCAATCTTTACCTTGTCGCCGGTGATTATGCCGCCCCATCGTCCGGTCGAGGCCGTGTCGAAGAAGGCAGCGCGCCCTTCAATGATGCGTCCATCGCGTTCGACCAAGCGCTCACCGCTTTTGTCCAGCACTAGCGGGATGACCCAAGGGGAGACGTGGAATCGTCCGCTTCGACACTTTGGGCAGACCAAGAGGATTTCACCCATACCGTATCCCTCGGACCAGCGGTCGGGCCCAGCACCGAAGAACGTGGCTATTTGATCTCGGAAGTCGGCTGGCAACTTGGAACCTTTGAGCCCACCGCCTATCCGTAGAATGACATCCACGAAATCCCCATCCTTGATTCCCCGAGATCGTGCTGCCTCGATAACCGAAAATACTTGAATGTAGGGACCGCACAGGATTAGCGGTTGGCTGCGGTGATCGATTAGCTCGCTGACAAAAGCTTCAAATTCCCGCGCTGCCAGAGCCTGACGCTGGGTTGATTTTGATGCCTCTGTGGCGAGGTCGGCGGGATCGATCGTGCCGTCAATCACACGGCGGCGAAGCTCCGCTTGCCGATTGAGCTCCCCGAGGCTTATCACCTGGCTTGTGAGGTGGAAGATGCTCCCCGGTCTGGCGAACTCCCTATTGGCGAGCTGGGCCTGGAGCACTGCATTTGTGTAACCCTTCGCGGCGGAACAGTAGAACGTCGCTAGGTCGGCTGGGTGTGACCCAGTCACCCAATCCAACGTTGCGCGTTCGTTACGCTGCTTGAACTTCAGGTCACGAGGACTCATGTGAAGGTATGAGACGTAGCCCGTCGTGCCACTTGAAGTCACGATCATGTGTCCCGCGTCTCGCATCCGGTCCACCCACTGATCGGCATTGCCAATTCCTTCGAGTTGGACGTCGCTAAAGTCGCCGGCGCACACGGTGCCGAGCCACTTGGTCATGCGGTCCCACCGGCCCTCGCGGGTAAAGGCCTCCGGGTAGCTTTTGTATGTCGTGTGGGCAAACAAGAGCGGGACGAGGTCCGAGAGGCCCTTGATCGTGTCTTTGCCTTCGTCTGTCGCACGTCGGTCGAGCACACGGATCTGCTGTCGCTTTTCGGCAAAACGCTCGTTCGCAGCGGCGATCTGAACGTCACCGATCTCATCAGGGCCAAAAGCCCAGGGATCATTCTCCTCCACCAGTGCCATGAGCTGCTCTGCGTATATCGGCATAGCCATCCTCCCCGGTATTTCGAGACCCCGACGCCCACCTCCGTGCGAGAGAAGCATGCGCTCACTTACTAGCGTCCACTCTTTTGCTCTCCGCCGTCAACCCCGGATCGGGACTCTTCGATACCCGTACCCCGGTTGGCGGAGCGGAGCTTCTGGAGGTCGCGTAGCCTGACCGCCGATGGCGGAGCGTCGGCCGTCCAACCTGCAAATCAAAGTGACCCTCGACAGTCTCCGTCCGCCCATCTGGCGGCGGCTCGTCGTCGCGGGCGAGGTCACCCTCGCTCAGCTGCATGTCGTGCTTCAAGTGGCAATGGGCTGGGAGGACAGTGACCTGGCGTCTTCAAGTGGTGGACGCGACAAGTTGGGCAAATCGCTCTGCTGGAGTATCCCATCCGAGGGTCTTGCGGGGGCGGCCGTTTGAGCAGGGCGGCGAAGTCGTCGAGCTCGTCTTGGCTGTAGCGGCTCAGGTCTTCTCCCTTGGGGAGGAACTGGCGCACCAGGCCGTTCCACTGCTCGTTCGAGCCACGCTGCCAAGGGCTCCGCGGGTCGCAGAAGTAGACTGGAACCCCCGTTGCTACCGAGAAGGCGGCGTGTTGGGCCATCTCAGAGCCCTGGTCCCAGGTGAGCGAGCGCGTCAGCTGGGCCGGCAGCCTCTCGATGTGCGCGGCGATCTGCGCAGACACGTGGGCGGCGTCTTGGGACTCGAGCTTGATCAACCTGCCCACCCGGGTGGTGCGCTCCACCAAGGTCCCCACCGCCGAGCGGTTTCCAAGAAACCCAGGACGGTTCAGTTAGCGAAAACTGACCTGGTGTCCCGGAAGGTGCTAGCGCCGTGAAGCGGTCATGCGTTGGCGTTGATGGCGGCGCTGTAGGCGCCAGGCGGTCGAGGATCTGCTCGGGTTATGGCACCGTTGTTGAGCAGGCTGACTGGCCCCCCTCAGCCATGTGAGTGAGTGCTCTCTGACATAAGGTGTAGGTTTCAACCCTAGAGGCAGAGGTTGGCTAGAAGCGGAGGGGCAGATCAATGAACGTGAAAACCGGCGAGGGGGGGCTACTAATCGGGGGACAGATCTCCCACGAAGGCGGGGGCGGCAGGCATAGTCACATCAATCCGCATACCGGCGCAGTTCAGGCATCGGTTCCGCTCGCGGGTGCTGATGATGTCGATAGGGCCGTGCTGGCTGCACGCGCCGCGTTCGACGATTGGCGAGCATGGTCCCCCGATCGCCGAAGGGATGTCTTGCTACGCCTGGCAGACCTTCTTCGTGTTCGCGCCGAGGAACTCGCCGCGATTACGGCACTCGAGATGGGCATGCCCGTCAGTTTCGGGGCCATGGCATGCGGGTCGATGCCCGTTGAGTACTTCTCGTACTACGCCGGTTGGGCCGAGAAGTTGGACGGTCAGGTGATTAGTACATATCCAGGGGATCAGCTGAACTACACAGTCAGGGTGCCCTACGGTGTCATCGCTGTAATCATCGGGTGGAACGGACCTATGGGTTCGATCTCTATGAAGGTCGCTCCTGCTCTCGGAGCTGGGAACTGCGTGGTGATCAAGCCGCCGGAGTTGACGCCCTTCACCCCCCTGCTATTCGGAGAACTATGTCTCGAAGCCGGGATCCCGCCAGGCGTCGTCAATGTCATCCCAAGCAACGCCGCAGGTGGCGACGCTCTTGTGAGGCATCCGGGTGTGTCTAAGATCTCATTCACTGGAGGAAACGCAACGGCAAAGTACGTGATGGCGGGCGCAGCTGAGAACCTGACTCCTATGGTCCTAGAGCTCGGCGGCAAGTCTGCAAGCATCATCTTCCCAGACGCCGATATAGCAGACGCCATTGCAAGATCGTCCTATATGGGATGCGCCGCGCTGAGCGGTCAAGCGTGCAGCCTCCCGACGAGGCTACTCCTGCACGAGGATATTTACGAGGACGCCATCACAACCGTCGTCCAAACTCTCTTGCAGATTCAGCCCGGGGATCCATCGAATCCGTCAACGATCATGGGCCCTGTTGCGAGCTTGGGTCACCTCAATCGCATCGTAGGCGTGATTGACGAGGCAGTTGCGAGGGGAGACGGGAAGCTACTCCTCGGCGGGGAACGATGCATCGGGGACTTGGCCGACGGCCACTACTTAGAAGCAACAGTTTTCGGTGATGTCGACCCGATGAGCCCCTTGGCTCAGAACGAAATCTTCGGACCGGTCCTTGCTGTCAGTCGATTCCGAGATGAGGAAGATGCCATAGCCATCGCGAATGGGACTCCCTACGGACTTGCTGGCTACGTCTGGACGAACGACATAAAGAGAGGTCATCGGATGGCCGACGCCCTAGAAGCCGGCGCCGTGAGCGTGAACGGCCTGTTCGGTAACCCCGCGGCAGCCCCATTTGGCGGCTGGAAGGGCAGTGGTTGGGGCAAGGAGGGTGGTGCAGCAGGTATTGACGAGTTCCTTCGCACCAAAAACGTCCAGATTTCGCTCGACTGAGCGGCCCTTTGCGAATAAAACTCTCTTTTGGTACATTGGGGTGAGTGCTCACTTACGTGACGCACCCACGGATCGCGTGTGTGACTGGAGGTGGAGGACGTGGCGTCAGCTGTTGAACAGCTCAGGTCCTACATGGACGTCGAAGATCCATACGACTATGACACGCGCACTGTCGACAAACTTAGGCTGGAAGCCGCGAACGAGCGATTGCAGGCGATGCGCCAACACCTACCGGTGCTTGAACAAAGAGCTTCCGCTGCGGCAGGCGTTGATGGAATTGAGCGCTCGGAAGATCTCACCCCACTGCTGTTCGCTCACTCGAACTACAAGAGCTACCCCGAGTCATTCATGGCACAGGGGCGGTGGGATCGAATGAATGCGTGGCTCGACACGTTGAGCACTGTGCCGGGCGTTCGTCAGGTGGATGTCAGCGGCGTTACCGACGTCGACGATTGGTTGGCGCGTCTCCATGACAATGGTCACTTCGCCTTCGCCACCAGTGGTACCACCGGAAAATGTTCGGTCCTCGACCAGAGCTCAGCTGACCGAGCCGATCTCCGCCGGATCATGGAGGTAAACATTGGCTGGGGCACAGGCTTAAAGGCAGCTCAGGATCGACCTGTCTTTGTGCTGGCGCCCAAGCATGGATTCTTTCGATTTGTCGAGGGATTTGCTGCCGTAAGCGACGCATTCGGTCGCCCCGGCGACGTGCACTACCTGATCGATGAACCCATGCGCGTCGCAGACGCGAACCGTTTAGGGGCGCTCCGCCGGGCAATGGCGAGCGGAACGGCCCAACCAAGCGAAATCGCAGCCGCCCAGGAAACGAGCGCAGCTCGCGCGGCCGAGATGAATGAGGCTCTGCTGGGCCTTGTGGACACGATCCTTGAGCACCGTCACGAACCCTTGATCATCCAAGGTATGTGGCCGCAGCATTTCGCTATCGCGGAAGCGGCGCGACGGAAAGGTGTCGGAGACGGTGAGTTCCATCCCGATACCGTTATTGGTGCGGGTGGCGGACGAAAGGGAACTGTTCTGCCGGACGATTTCAAAGACCGAGTCCTAAGGTTTTACGGGCTGTCGAGAGGACGAGCTCAGGAGATGTACGGCATGTCGGAGATGTCGACGAGCTTTCCGATGTGCACTTCTGGGCGATTCCACACGCCTCCATGGATTCATACGTTGATCCTTGACGCTGGAGGGGAGCAGCTGTTGAATCCGACATCTGGCGTCTCCGAAGGTCGAATGGCCTTCTTCGATGCGCTAATCGGAGGACGCTGGGGCGGGATGATCACGGGCGACCGGGTAACTGCCGACTGGGACCGATGCGCTTGCGGTCGGTCGGGTCAGACAATCCTGCCCGACATCGTTCGCTATTCAGAGATTGAAGGCGGCGACGACAAACTCACGTGTGCAGGGACCATTGAGAGTTACATACGAGGACAGATGGAGATATGACCATTACTGCGCTGCCCGTCGACGTTGGACACGTCCTGAAGGGCCAATACGTCCCAGGGGGCGAAATCGAACACTGTAGTTCGGTCGGCCCATTTCTCACCCCGGCGCTGAACGTTGATGAGCTCATTTGGCTTCGCACCGAACGAGGGCCGGCCTTCGATGTCCCAATGGCTGAGATCCTCGATTTTCTGCAGGAGACGGGAAAGCGCCTCACGTTGAAGACGAATGGCCCGCTTAGGGAGTCTCTGAGGGGCGCCACCGCTTTCAGCCCCCTGTCTGCGCGGGTGCTAGAAAACACCTATCGAGCGCTCCCGTCATTCTTCGAACGAAGTGCAATGGAATTGCAGGTCGAATCACAAGTAGGTATCGACGCAATTGATGGTTGGCGTACGGTGTCCGATTGGAACGGAGAACCTCGAGGACACGTCCGGGCATTTCCGCCGCGTCTCGTGCATATGCTGGCTGGTAATGCCGTAGGCGTTACGGCTGTCAGCATTGTTCGCTCCGCCCTCACAAAGGGCGTGCATCTCCTGAAATTGCCTTCAAACGACCTCTTCACTGCAACAGCCATTCTGAGGACCATGGCTGATGTGGATCCGACTCACCCAGTCGTCCGATCGTTTTCCGCGGTCTATTGGCAAGGGGGTGACGTTTCGATCGAGAGTGCCATCTATCGCCCGCAATACTTCGACAAGATTGTTGCGTGGGGAGGCGAAGCGGCCGTGCGCCACGTCCAGAAGTACGTGGGTCCGGGACTTGAGCTGGTGGCTTTCGACCCAAAGGTTTCGATCTCGATTATTGGACATGAGGCCTTCGAAACCGAAGAGGTTTTGCGCGAGGTAGCCAGTGCAGCGGCGACGGACGTTGCTGTTCTCAACCAAGACGCCTGTGTCTCGAGTCGTCATCAGTTCGTTGAGGCAAGTATCGAGGACACGGACCGCTATTGCTCCTTACTCGCTGATGAACTTGCAGTTGACCGGGAAACGTCCGACAGCATCGCGCAACCTCCTCCTGCCGAGCTCCGCGAGGAGTTGAGCATTCTGCAGTTCCTCGAGCCTGAATACAAAGTATTTGGCAAGGATGATGGTTCGGGGATCGTAGTCCGATCTCTCGAACCAGTGGAGTTCGCTCTGACTTCAAAGACCGTGAACGTAATTCCTGTGAAGAATGTTGGCGATGCCGTGCCTTACGCAAACGTTGCGACACAGACCGTCGGCGTGTTCCCATCCGAGCGCAAGGCCGAGCTGCGCGATGGTCTCGCGGGAGCTGGTGTCCAGCGTCTAGTTCAGTTGGGCCATGCCAGCCGAGAAGTTCCTGCTATGCCGCACGACGGGATGTATCCGCTCCAGCGACTTGTGCGCTGGATTGCGGACGAGGATTGAGTCGACCAATGATCAACACACTAAAGGAGAGCCATGAGCCTCAAAGACGATATGATTGCTTTTATCAAGACGATCGAATCGGGTGACACGGATGTCGTGCTGAGGACTTGTCATCCCGATCTCAAGTGGATCAGCCCGTTCGGAGCCAACGAAGGGAACGAAGGACAGAGACAGTGGTCGGCTGCCTGGTATGAGGCCTGTCCTGACACGGTCCATAACTGTTTCAACTGGTTCGAAGACGAAGGTCGTCTCGTGTATCAGATGGATGTCGTCGGCACTTTCACTGGACCAATGGTCACCCCGACGGGAACATTACTGCCTACGGGCGTGTCGTTTATCTCTCGGGGATGCAGCTTCGTGCACTGGCGGGACGGCAAAATTACGGAATGGCGGACGTACTTTGATCCGGACATCTTGTTTGACATGGGGATGCTGCCTCGACCAGACGGGGCGTAGCGACGTCGGTTTTCTGATCTCGCCATTCCGGGATCGCGACAGGCGGCCAGATGCACGTGGGGTCATTCTCCCCAGTTACTTATCTGGTTCCAGCATAATAATTCGTTTCGCCATTTCCAGTACGGGGGGTGCCGACTCCTTTGCGCATGCCAGTTAGGCTTGCGAAAGTGAGCCACAACCACGCGAGAAGAGACTGGACACTCGACCGCCTGGCCGCCTACCGCGCCGCCATCAACGCTAACGCCAACCCATGACCGTTTCACGGCGCTTCAACCTTCCGGGACACTAGGTTCGACCAACAACCTCCTTGGCATCAGTTCCCACGGCGATCGTCTGGGCTGCTACGACGAGCGGAAAGGAGAGTGCCGGTGACCTTTGGGCGCCAGAAGCCTGCTCGCAAGGGCTATCTGGGTCTCGAGAAGAACTTACCTTTGCTTTTGACATGGACCCTGGGCTTGATCCGGTTCGACGGACAGATTTGCTGTGTTGATCATGCCGCCTGACGGGCGGCGTTGTGGTTGATGAGTGCTTCGTAATCCGCGGGACTGCGGTAGCCGAGGGAGCTGTGCAGGCGGCGCGTGTTGTGCCAGCCCTCGATGTACTCGAAGACGGCACGGCGAAGCCCCGCCCGGGTTTGCCACGAACCTGTGTCGATCAGCTCGCGCTTGATGGTGGCGAAGAAGCTCTCGGCCACGGCGTTGTCCCAGCATTAACCGGCCATGCCGACCGTGAGCACCACGCCGTTGGCCCGGGCCAGCTCCCCGTAGTGCCGACTGGTGTACTGACCAATTCACCTCCTGGGGCTTCTCCGAGCTCATTCGCACCAAGGGCCTCATCGGCTCCATGAGTACCGTCGGCGACTGCTACGACTGCGATGATGCTCTTGCGTTGCTCCGGCCGGCCAGACCCTTGTTACGACCGGCTCTGTGCCCAAGCGTTGACGTGAGGTTGCCCAAAAATAGTGGACACGGTTTATGCGGCTTGTTGCTCGCCGTTGGCCAACGTTAACTCGTAGCGG
>Ga0209420_1001677_pt1 | contig 10333 bp, 12 predicted proteins | sample BlaSpr_A8_OM1_O1_FD_187972 | JGI IMG/M metagenome (GOLD analysis project Ga0209420, IMG submission 187972) | Forest soil microbial communities from Thunder Bay, Ontario, Canada - Black Spruce, Ontario site 2_A8_OM1_O1 (SPAdes) (version 2) | ecosystem: Environmental > Terrestrial > Soil > Boreal...
CGAGGATTCGAATTCCTTTTATCGAGCTTTCCGAACGTGGGAAGGGACGACACCCTCCCAGTTGAGGGCAGAGCTCAAACGACCTGTTAACTAGGCAACAAAGGGAGGTATTTATGGACAAAGTATGGTTGGTAACCGGCAGCGCCAGTGGTTTGGGCCGGAACATTGCGGAGGCTGTGCTCGAATCGGGCGATCGACTAGTCGCCACAGCGCGCGACCCAAGACGACTGGATGACTTGGTAAATAAATTCGGCGAGCGCGTCCGCGCGGTTTCTCTTGACGTGGCGGATGAAAGCGCGGCTCAGGCCGCCGTGCAGGTAGCACTTGACGCGTTTGGGCGTCTCGACGTGGTCGTTAATAACGCCGGGTTCGGCGATATTGCGCCGTTCGAGCAGTTGAGCGCGGAGAGGTTCAAGGCGGTGATTGACACCAACTTCTATGGCGTCGTTAACGTCACCCGTGCGGCCGTACCGCACATGCGCAAACAAAGGAGCGGCTGCATCCTCCAGATATCGTCGGTCGGCGGCCGCCTGACCCGACCTGGCAGCACGCCTTACCATGCAGCGAAATGGGCTGTTGGAGGCTTTACGGAATCTCTTGCCCAGGAACTGTCCCCGTTCGGGGTGAAGGTTTGCGCCCTTGAACCCGGCGGAATGCGGACGAACTGGGGTGCCCGCGCGAACCAGGACACGCCCGAACTCCTCCCCGACTATGAACCGTCCGTTGGCGCTTTTGCCAAGGCCTTGAAATCGTATTGGGGTAAAGAGGTCAGCGATCCCGTCAAGGTGGCTCAGGTTGTGCTCCGTCTGGCGGCGGGTGACAGCCTTCCGGCGCACCTGTTGATCGGCAGCGACGCGGTTCGCTTCGCCGGCGAAGCCGAGAAGACGCGGGAAGCTGAGGCGGCACAGTGGCGGCAGATGAGTTTGTCGACAGATGTCGGCTCTTCCACGGTTCTGCCGGACATGCGATTTTGACGTTACGGCCTGGGCGCGCATAGTAGAGGTGAGCGGACGGCGGGCTGGAATGGCTCGCTAAAACTAGGTGGGCTACTGCAACAAGTCGCTCTGGAGAAATCAAAGAAGGCAAAATATGATAGACCACGTTATCCTCACAGTCAGCGATTTCGAGCGTTCAGTCGCTTTTTACGCCAAGGCCCTCATGCCACTTGGGATCACAAACTTTACAGATTACGAAGGCCACGACGGACACCCCAATTTGAAGGGTTTTGGTGACGGCAAACGAGCTTTTTTCTGGCTCAAAGAAGGAAAGCCTGATCCCCAAGCGGTGCATGTTGGATTTGTAGCAAAGGACCATGCCGAGGTAGATGCGTTCTACAGAGCGGCTGTGGCCGCCGGAGGCAAGAGCAAGGAAGCGCCTCAAGCTCGTCCTGAATACTATCCTGGCTACTATGCGACATGGGTGCTCGATCCAGACGGCCACGATATCGAGGTCGTTCATAAAAGCTAGATTTGATTGTCATTGTGAAATTGAGACAACGCAAAAAGAGGCCTAAATGGCATTTCGCGTCCTGATCATCGGTGGCACTGGGCAGGTCGGAGCCGCGGTGGTGCGGGCGCTGGTTGCCGAGCCGTCCTGCGCTGAAGTGGTGATGGTCAATCGCAAGGAGATTCCTCTGACCGCTTACCATCGCGTGCGGCAGGTGATCTTGGATACGGCAGATGCGCAGTTTCCCGCTGAAGTGACCAGGGTTGCACTGAGCATGGTTGCGCTGGGCGACCCCGTCTATGGGGCCTCCTGTGTTGGGGTCGGTAAAGGCAGCGCGAAGTGGAGCGAGGAGGAATTGAAGACCCTCGAAATTGGGGTTGTCGGTGGTTTTGCCCGCGGTTGCCATGCCGGAGGCGTTGCCCGGTTTGCGTTGCTCTCGGCAGTGGGAAGCTCAGCGAAAAGCAGGATTCGCTATGTGCGGGTTATGGGGTTAAAAGAAGAAACCGTTCAAGGCATCGGCTTCAAAAGTCTGGCGATTTTCCGCCCGGGAATTATCGGAGGCAATGCTCACACTCCGGCCTATGTCGCTTGGTTGGGGCGTCTCATTCCGGGACCGTTTGGGACGATTGAGCAGGATGATATCGGGCGCGCTTTTGCCGCCGAATTCATCAGTAGCTCGGCCCCCAATGGCGTCGTGTATCTCGAAAATGCGGCGATGAAACAGAGGTCTCGTGGACTTACCTTTTCTTTGAAGCCCCCGGCTGCAATTGGTCGACAATCCGACTAGCCGTTTCGCGCTGCGTCGCTTACAATCCTGACTTACTTAGCTTTTGTAAGCCGTTTTTATGCTTGACTGACTGAACGCTCTTTTATATAATGGAAGTATGGCTAGACCGAGAAGCGAAGATAAGAGGAAGGCACTCATGGCAGCGGCGACGCGTGTGATCGTTACGCAAGGATTGAGCGCGCCGACAGCGATGATTGCTCAAGAGGCCGCCGTTTCCAATGGCTCGTTGTTCACCTACTTCGAGACGAAGGCGGAGCTGTTCAACCAACTCTATCTTGAACTCAAAGCCGATATGGCGTCTGCTGCCCTGGAGGGGCTCCCGGCAAAGGCTGAGCTTCGCGACCAGTTCTTTCACATCTGGTCCAATTGGATGCGCTGGGCGGTCTCCTATCCCGAGAAGAGACGCGCGCTGGCGCAACTCGGCGTTTCCGACGAAATCACGCCTGCCACCCGTGCAGCGGGCCATAAGACCATGACAAAGATCGCCGAACTGATGCAACAGTGTCGCTCGAATGGTCCGATGCGCGACGCTCCTATGGGGTTCGTCTCCGCGATCATGAGCTCGCTCGCGGAGGCGACGATGGACTACATGGTTCAGGACCCGGCCAACGCGAAAAAGCACTGCAAGGCTGGGTTCGATGCTCTCTGGCGGGTAATAACCTGACTTTTTTTAAATCGAATAATGACTGACTAGACACGCAACTAACAGGAGAGAAATATGGCACACACCATCGCTACAGATCGCAAGGCGTACATCATCACCGGCCCAACCTCCGGCATAGGGCGTTGTACGGCATTTGAGCTAGCCAAGCACGGCACCGTCGTCCTGGTTGGCCGCGACCGAGGAAAGCTCGCCGAGGTGCAGAAAATCATCGAGCAAAAGGGCCAGCACGCGGTATCGGTCGTGTGCGACTTGTCCGATCTTGCGAGCGTGCGGCGCGCGGCCTCGGAGATCACCGCGCTCCATCTCCCGATCGCAGGCTTGCTCAACAATGCGGGCATCGGGCAGATGCGCGCAACGAGAAACGCGCTGGGCTGGGACATGACATTCGCGACGAACCATCTCGGCCCGTTCGTGCTTACAGAGGCGCTCGTGCCGCATCTCCCCGACGGAGCGAACGTCGTCTTCGTCTGCTCCGGCGTAGAAGATCCCGAGCGCAAACCCGCTACGGACGCTGGCTTCCGTGGCGGTCGCTATATCTCTGCGGAGGCGAGCGCACGCGGCGAGTGGAAGCCCGGCGGCTCTGCGATGCCGGGGAGGGACTCCTACGCCACGTCAAAGCTGTGCAATCTCGCCACGGTGATGGCGTTCGCCCGTGAGACTCCAAGGTTGCGCTTCAACGCGCTAGAACCGGGTTTTACGCCGAATACCGGCCTCGGCCGCGAGGCCAAAGGCTTCCCACGCTTCTTGTTGCAACACATCCTTCCGCTGCTCGCGCCCTTTAAGAAGTATTGGAGCACCCCGAAGCGCGCCGCGCGCGTCGCCGCCAAAGTCCTGATCAGTACATCCGGTCAGACCGGCGTCTACTACGACGATGGCGGCCTTCCGATGCTCGGTTCGGCGTTCGTGCGCGACCCGAAGTTTCAGGATCGCGTCGTTGCCGAGACACGCGCCTTGCTTGCATCGATTTCACAATCTAACGGGGGTGAAATGATCTCGTTAACTCCTGCCAGCTCGTCAGGCCGAGCTTGACGAAACACGCCTTCAGGAGAAGCCTGTTAACCAACTAATGAACCGGGACAACGAACAGGAGACCCAACATGACGAACGACTACACAACTTCAACACGTAAAATCGCGCTTGTCACAGGAGGCAGCCGCGGTATCGGCCGCAATACGGTCGAGAGCCTCGCAAAGCGCGGAGTTCATACGATCTTCACCTATCACAGCCACAGCGCGGATGCGGAAGCAGTCGTTGCCGCGGTGAGGGACGCAGGAGCGCAAGGCATTGCGCTGCAATTGGACGCCGGCAATGTTGCTTCGTTCGACGCCTTTGTCGAAAGCATGAAGGATGCACTCGCCAAGCTCGGAGCCCCGCGTTTCGACTTTCTGGTCAACAACGCTGGTAACAATCACCGCAATATGCCGTTCGAGAAGGCTACCGAGGAAGAGTTCGACAGCGTCTGCAACGTCCATTTCAAAGGCGTGTTCTTTCTGACGCAAAAGCTCCTGCCCCTCATCAATGACGGCGGCCGGATCATCAACATATCGACTGCGCGGACTCGCACTTCCTCGCCCGGAGGGGCGGTCTACGCCTCGATGAAGGGAGCGGTCGAAGTACTGTCGAGGCATCTCGCAAAGGAGTTAGGCGTGCGCAGGATCGCCGTCAATGTGGTTGCGCCGGGCCCGGTCGAAACCGATTTCAGCGGCGGCATCGTTCGCGACAATCCTACTGTCAACAAGATGATCGCCGAAAATACGGCACTAGGCCGGGCAGGTCTCCCAGAAGATCTCGGCCCTATGATCGCGTCGCTTCTCTCGGAAGAAAATCATTGGGTCAATGCGCAGCGGATCGAGGTCGCAGGCGGAGTCGCAATTTAACATCCAGACAACTGAAAAGGAGAGCAACATGACAAGCGGAAGATTGATGAAGCACCTATTTTTGCCTTTGTTGGGTTTTGGCGTGATAGCGGCGGCGACCGCCGCGTTTGCGCAAACCGCCCCGCCAGCCTTTGTTTCTGCTATCGGCGACAACACCAACGTCGTCTTTGTCGAAAACCATATAGTTATCGACAGGCCTGCGAATGAGATATTTGATTTCGTCTCAACCCCAGGGAACATCTATAAATGGTTTACTAAGTCGAGCGACGCAAAACCGTTTATCAGCGGGGCGCTCGACCATCCCAACCGCGTCAGCGATCAAGTATTCGAAAACCTCGACCTTCCGGATGGGAGAAAGCTGAGCTTGGTGCAGACGACAGTCGTCTGTATTCCTGGCTTCGAGTGGGTGGTCACGGGGCAGCCCGTCGGCAGCGACGGCAAGCCCTTGCCGAAAGTGCTTTCACTTGCGGTCTGGACCGTACAGCCTCTTCCCGGTGGCAAGAGTCTGTTCAGCAGGTTCTTCTCCCTTGTCGGGGCGGAAGGAAGCGTGACCGTGTCGCGCTCGAAGAATGCCGCCTTGGACCCGGTGGGGAGCCAGGCCGCGCTGGAACGGCTCAAGAAATACCTTGAGGGGTCGCAGAAGAAGAACTGAGCAATAGTGATCGTCCCGGACGCTCCGGCGTCCGCTTCTGCCGCGACAGCGATGCCCCTTAATTCCCCCTCTTTCGGAGAGGTCATATTACCGCGCCCCTCGCCCACGCGGCTTGAATCGAAATCGACGGCAGTCCACCGGCGCGTCGGTATTCGATCCTTGTCGATAGCATTTACGCCTTATGAGCCGTTTTGGTGTGAAGCGTAACTGCATATCCGTCTAGATCCTGGAACGTGAAAAAGCGGCCGAAGGGCCCATCTTGAAGCGGCGAGAGTATAGTGACTCCGGCATCCTCTAGCCGTTCATGGAATGAGTCTGCGTCGTCGCACGCAAGCCAGATTGATACGCCCCAGCCTAGTCGCTCGGACGCAGATAGGTCAATCATCGGGGTACGGATCGCAAATGGAATTGGCGTAGTGTCAAATAAAACAGCGCCAGGCGGGCTGCGCTGTGCGAGTGAAAGGCTCAAGTGTTTTGTGTAAAAGAGTTTAGACGCTTCAAGGTCCCGGACTTGGAGCGATATGAAGGCAGGTCCGATTACTTTACTCATGGTTGGTCTCCTTGTATGATATAAGGAGCCTAATATAAGGAGCCTGATATGTCAAGCGAAATTGTTCCTGAAGCTGTTGCAAAGCGACTCGGCTACGCGCTGAAGCGTGCGCAACACGCGCTGCGCGTGCGGATGGATGAAGTTCTGAGGCCTCTCGGTCTCACAACGGCACAATATGCCGTAATGTGTGTAATTGAACAGGAGGCGGGGATCTCGAACGCGGGCCTAGCTAGAGCGGCTTTTGTGACTCCTCAGACGATGACGGGAATTCTCGCAAACCTGCGCCGCGACGGGCTTCTTTCCCGAGAAGCCGATCCATGCCATGGACGCATACTCCGGAGCGAGTTGACGCCCGCTGGTAAGAAAAACCTCGCTCAAGCGCATCGGGTTGTCGGCGAGCTAGAAAAGATTATGCTCAAGGCAGTTGGCCGGGCCAGAGCCGCTAATCTCGTGGAGCTTCTGTCGCAATGTGCAGACGATCTATCTTCGTGAAACTGAAGCCGAGTTCGTCGCGCGATCGGCACCTTCATGCTGCGATGGCTGGCACGCTGACAGAAACACAAGGAAATGGTTTTTATGTACGGCCGCGCGGCGTTGGGGCAGAAACAGCCATTAACCATGCGTCGAGCCCAAATTCAAGGCCGCTTGCCGGTTTGGTCTCGCCAAGCACTTGACCAGCTTCTAACGTCACGGCTCCATGGAGGAACGCCCAAAGCGCGACAGACGCCTGCGCAGCTCGGCCCACCCCGGCAATTCGTTCCACCTGCTCGACAGTAAACGCCCAGAGACTATGGAGGGAAGCCGCATCGTGCTCCGGCGCATGGAGACTCATCATCACCTCGTAGAGGTGACGATGGTCTTTTGCGAACTTCATATAAGCCGATGCCATCTGGCGAATTGTAGTAACTGGTTCGCAACCGTTGGCGGCCTTCCTCAGCGCCAGTTCCAGTCGGCGGGCTGCTTCGTTTGCCAGTGCAGCTTCCAATGCTGAGCGATCGGCAAAGTAACGATAGATTGCGTTGGGCGTGAGGTCGAGGGAGGTCGCGATATTTCGTAACGACAGGTCGCGGACGCCTCTACGTGCCAGATCCTTCACTGCGGCTGAAAGGATAGTCTGGCGGTCTGTTTTCGATGGATAGGGCATGGCTACTGCTTTGTGAGTCCGAGCATCTTTGCAAGCTGGGCATCGAGCATTCTTGTAGGGAGAAGTCTGGGCAGCGTCCAGTTCTTGAACCGTTGCGGAACGACCGCGTAGCGTGCCTTTGGTTTCGCCGTGGTGAGTGCCACGTGGACGGCTTCGCCAAGACGTTCAGGGGGCAAGCCGTTAGTGCGCGCCTCGGTGACGATGTACTTCTGGAACTGCTGCACGGCCGCCCAATACTCGGTCGGCTTGAACTCGCTCAAATCTTCTTTTTCGCCCTTGTCGTACATCGCCGTGTTCACGGTGCCCGGTTCAATGAGTACGACGTCGATGCCAAATAACATCAGTTCTCGCCGCAGCACGTCCGACATGCCTTCAAGACCGCATTTGGAGGAGCTATAAGCACCGAGAAGCGGAACAGCAACTTTTGCGGTGCTAGAACTGATGGTCACGATGCGGCCGGCTGGACCCCGCCTCTTCTTATCGGTTCCCAAAAGAGGAGCGAAGGCCTGGATAACGACAAGTGGGGAGACCATGTTGACATCCAACTGCCGCCTGTACTCGCTGGGCCTCATATAAAGCAGTGGCCCACTAACCACAATTCCTGCATTGTTCACCAGGCCAACCAGATTCCTGTCCCCTATCATGGAGCCGACCTTCTGGGCCGCTTGATGTACTGCGTCGGCGTCCGTAATGTCCATTATGAGAGGGACGACACCATCACCGAACTCTTTTTGCAAACTTTCGGCGTCAGCCTGTTTGCGCACAGAGCCGAACACGCGAAATCCCTTCGAAATGAGTACCTTGGTGGTTCCCCGACCAATTCCGGTTGAGACCCCGGTCACCACGACATCTTTACTATCTGCCATCGCATTACTCCTCAAAATCTACACCGTATACCTTCACAATATACACTGTATACCTTCACGGCTACAGGCGTCAAGGCCAATCCAACCCCTGAACCGCTTTCGCCGCAAGTTCCCGCAAAAGGGCTGAAGAGAGATGCGAATGGTTTTGTACCGATTTTGTACCAAGACCCTGCTTTTGAGGCTTTTGACCACTTTAGTGACTTCGTAGAATCAGTAAGTTGCGAGACTTCAAAAACCTGTCAAGTTCACGTGGTTCGAATCCATGCTGGGATCGACCGGGACCGCCTGTGTGTCGACCAGGAGATCTGCTCATGCAGTTGCTCCTGCGAGGATCGAATCGCAGGAACGCAAATCATTGAGGCGTTGGGCAAGTGCGCCCTGAACCACTGGCTTGTGGGCTCGCAAATTGTAGGGACACCCTGACCAATCACCCACCAACATTAGCTATCTTACCCGGCAAAATCTGATCACCCAGCCATTGATCAGCAGAGGATGGCCGATCAACCGAATGGCATTTTGCTTCGCCACGAACTCGCACGCGGGCCCGACTCAGTGCTGAGCCTCTTTCACCCGGAGCTGACGAAGAGTCTCACGGTCCTGTTCGAAATCCGAGGCCGAGTAGTCGAAGATTTCGTGCTCCTTAAGAAAGGCGTCGATTTGCGTCCGGGTCTCGAAAGCAAGGAGCCGCCGAAGCTGCGCCGCGGTCAGGGCACGCGATCGATATGCCTCGAGTGCTAGGCTTTCGAGCGCCGCACGAGGCAAATCCTTCCATCTCGACTCAAGTCCTTGGGCTATGTCCTCCGGCAGCTATATCGTAATCTGCATAGTTGCCGTCCCTCCTGTCAATTGTCTCAGGAGCAACTCTCTTCGGCCACTCGGGCCGGTGCATCCAGCACTGGCTCATGCGCAAAGGCTCGGAATGCTCAAGTACCGGATTTTGGCGCGCCGGCGGCTACCGGCCCTTCGGCGCGGGCATGTGATCGCCCTCCCTTCCGAAGGGAACGGGTCTCGCGCGCAGCGGACTTTCGCGGTGCCGGGGCGGCCTTCCCGACGGACGGAATAGTCACCAGGTCCAACTCGTCGTGAACATCGGTGGCCGGCGCCAAGTAGCGCATCGTGGTCTCCAGGGACTTGTGGCCCATCCAGTGTTGCACGGTCCGTACATCGAATCCCCTTCGCAGCATTCCCGTGGCATAGGTCGAACGAAATGTCTTCAGATCAAACTTTGTCGGGTCGAGTTTGGCGCGCTTCGCGATAGATTTGCAATGGTCGAGCATGTGCTGTTCGCGGTTCCCGGTAGGGGATGGGAATACAAACTGGCAGTTCGGGCGACGCGTATGCTTCCGAAGCTCGTCGATGAGTTCCACCGGGGCCGGAATTTCCCGATCTTCCCATCGCTTCGGGTAGAATCCCAGTTCCGGTTTCGAGGTCACCCGCACAGTCCGCAACTCGAAGTTCACGTCGGTCCAGCGCAGGAACATCACTTCCTGCTCGCGGAAACCGGTCAGCAGAAATGTGGCGAACAAGGCGCGTTCCGTATCGGAGCAGGCTGCAAAGAAGCGGGCAAGCTCCTCGTGGCGGTATATCTTCACAAGCGGCGTGATGCGCTCCGGCAGCGACAGCTCTCGCGTGATCCCGCTCCTTCCATGGCGCTTGAGAAACTGCGCGACGATGACCGCGTTGTGCAGGATGGTGTTGGATCCCAAGCCATGATCTTTCTTGAGGGTCACGACGAAGCGAGTCAGATCGTCGCCGGAGATCGCGTCGATCGAGACGCAGTCGCGGAAGAACTCACCGAAGCGGTTGAGCACGGCTTCATATTTGCGATGAGTGTTGGGTTTTTTCAGCGCGTCGATCTGCTCCAGGTATTTAGCGATGGCGATGTGCAACGCAGGCTTCTTGACCGTTTCGCCGGCTGTTTCAAACCCGGGGATACCCAGTTTGCGGCCTTCCAGTTCATGGTGCTTGCGCCGCTGTACCTCAAGTGCCTGAGCGGCGGTGACGCCAGCGCTCACACGACGGCGAGTGCCGCCAACGTACCACTCGACATAGTAGCGGCCGTCGGCGATGGCGTTCCAGTCGTAGTTGCCTTTGGCATTGCGGGGGATGGAAAACATCTTCCAGCGGCCGCCAATTTTGATGCGTTTGACGATGTTGACTCGCGACAAAAAGTCTCTCCTGCGAGCCGCATCTTTGCGGACAGCATGGGAGACAGCATATGGTCTAAATGACAGAAAATAAAGGGGGTGGGTAGAAGCTGGCATTCTACCACTGAATTACTCCCGCCTTCTGTCAAATCAGCTATTTAGCTGAACCCATTGAACTTCCTAGACCGACGTCCAGTCTA
>Ga0209420_1001678_pt1 | contig 10324 bp, 10 predicted proteins | sample BlaSpr_A8_OM1_O1_FD_187972 | JGI IMG/M metagenome (GOLD analysis project Ga0209420, IMG submission 187972) | Forest soil microbial communities from Thunder Bay, Ontario, Canada - Black Spruce, Ontario site 2_A8_OM1_O1 (SPAdes) (version 2) | ecosystem: Environmental > Terrestrial > Soil > Boreal...
TGCGCGCCGATAGCATTACCAGAGGGGCAGGCACCCTGGCTGCTGCTGGTTTCGCCGACTTCCGACAGCGATCGCGACAACTGCGGACTGTAGAACTGCCCGCCGCCGGTATAGTAGTACGTGCTAGGATCGGTGAATTCCTTCTCCATGCCTTGATACTGGAACGGCCAATCGTTTGCCGACCCGGTCGCCGAGGTCGTCCCCGACGGATCGTAAGTGTAAGTCGTCACAGGCCTGCGTCCACATTCGCCGCGTTCACCAGTGCGATGGTCGATCCCGAAGTATCGGTCAGCGGCACCCAGGTCGTGGTCGTCCCATTCGCGGTGTACGATCCGGCCAGAGCCCCGCCGCCCGGCGCAGTCAGGAAATTGTAGGAAGCTCCAGTTTCGCTCCAGCCGATCATCGTCGAGCCGTCGTACTCGAAACTGAGTCCGAGTGTGGTCTCGCGACGCCCCGGCCCATCGTACTGCTCGGAGAGTATGATTCCGCCGTTATCAAGCCCGAGTCCGTAAGGCATCGAGGAGCGCGCTGGAGTTCGTCTGACTGAATCCCGAGTATTAACACTTCAGAGTTGCGGGAACGGATGCTTGTCCTCACGCCACCAAATTAGAAACGAACGGGAATCGAAGGCATGAACGGCGATACCGACCAAAGTGTTCGCGATATTTTTAAGGTCGAGCTCTCTCAGCTTAGGGGGCTGCTCTAGGATTGCTCCGCAATAAAAGAAAACAGAAGCAGGGTACGGGAGGATGGGCTGACCCAGCAATGCGTATACTTCATCTTCCGGCGTGCTTGGACCCGAGATACTCCAATATAACTCACCATTGAAGGTTCTTGCGCGAACCCTATACTGCGGATCTATATTTTGAAGGTTTGATGTCATTGGCATAGGATCTTCAAGTAGTGCGGTGCAGTGCGGTTTGTCGATGAAGATTTTGATCATATGGGCCAAAGCTATATGCTCACGGGCGAGGCCCGGCAAGCTCGATCGAAAATTCAATCGACTTTGATCGCCATTTGCCGGCAAACCGGCAAAAAAAGTACCCTGACCAAAGTCCACTGTGCGCAGCACCAACTTTGCTAGGCTCGATCCTTTGGAGAGCTCTTCCCGCAAATAAGTCAGGGCTCCCGCTGAGTTATCTATTTTCTGAATGCTCATGTTTTTCGACCAGAAATCAGTCGGTCTCGCTCACCGAATCTTCTTCCCCGTAAATACTTCGACAGCCGACCCGTCTGCAATGAACGCCGTATCAGGGCGACGTTGAAGAACCTTTCCGAGCTCGAACCCATAAAGGGCGCTCGCATCTCCTTCAAATCCAGCCGCACTGGTCTTCCAAATATTCCAAGGCACATGTGTGACACGATATTCAAGCGTGTCGCCACCGCGCTTGGCCGAGTAGCCCCAATAGTGCTCGGTAGTGAATTGCTCCAGGCTACCCTCTTCCGCAGGCGCGGGGGCGCCGGATGCTTGTGCATGGAGCTTCGACCAACTGCCGCTCAGATGCCACTCATACTCGGCTGTTTTGATCGCGCCGTTCATGTCGATGCGATGCTTCATCGGGAGACAGACATAGTTCTCGCCATACGCAAGTCGAGCGACCTGCGCGACTGCCTGTTTGGGCACAATCTCGGCGATAAAAACCACACCTCTTCGATCCTCATTCTGTTCTTTGCGGCGAATGTAGAATCGCAAGTTCACCTCGTCAAAATCGCCGTGAAAGGGGATGGGAACATAGCCAAAGAGCTTAGTGTGGCAAAACCGGAAGCCCACGAGGCTGACGTATGTCCTTCCCTCAAATGAGTCCACCACGGTGCCAGCAGGAACATGGGCCTCGAGGAGTTTCGCATCGACTTCGTAATTCAACATCACCAGTTCTCGCCACTCGGCGGAAAGGAAGACGCGTTTTCCCTGGGCCATTTGTTCGACCAGCTGCCTCTGGCTCGGTTGCGGGAGAGCCGAAATTCCCAACCCCATTCTAACAGAGACGAAGTCCGGCATCCCGCGGCGGTGTCGGTTCTCCTAATACTGGGTGCAGGGGTCACCCTTGCCCAAGGAGGTGTGGAACCCACGGTGGGTTCCACATTCAATTCGTCCGCGTCCGCACGCTTCCATATTCCCCTCTCCAGAAGGGAGAGGGGTTAGGGGTGAGGTTCCGATCCGCGCCGATGCAGGTCGTTGAGCGCGATCTTGAGATTGTCCTGAGCCTTTGCATACAGGTCCGGCATTACATCTTTCGACGACACCGTCAGAACCTCATGATAGGCATCGACTGCCTGCTTGAGACGGACAACTTCTCCATCGCGCTGGCTGAGTGCGACCAACGCGTCGGCTAAGTCGAACTTTGTCCATGTCCACACGACCGGATCGCGCTGCTGTGTGAGGACCTTAAGCGCGTCGTTGAGCGAATCGACCCCCTGCTCTACCAAGCCCGTGTCCGAGCGGGCCTCGCCCAATCCAACGAGAGCCCTTCCGAGACCGTCTTTTGCGATTGCCCATCCCATCGGCTGATCCCGAACGGACAGCTCCTCCAAAGCGGCGCGAAATGCAATTTCAGCTTCCGCGGCGGATTCGGGCTTCTTGTCGATCCGATACGACACGACGAGGCCTTGGCCCAAAGTGCTTTGGAGGCATACCCAGATGTCCGGATTGCTTTCGCGCGGGAACCCATCGAGAATTTGGCGACACAATTCGATCGACTGTTTCAAATCCTCGCGATTGTCAGTCATGTCCCCCAGCCCTTCTAGGCTCGCAGCGATTTGATATTGGGTTTCCGCCCAGGAAATCGGCGAAGCCTGCTTCTGGTAGATCTTCAACGCTTCACGTTCTGCGGCGATCGACTCCGCAAATTCCTTTGCACTCGCGTCGCGGTCGGCAGCTTCACAGAGTGCATCGCCAAGGTTGTATTGGGCAGCTGCCCACTTAAGCCGATAGTACCGAACTTCATATCCTTGCGTGGCGGCGCGAAAGTAATCCGCCGCCTGACGCATGCGGACGCTTCCGGCTTCGTGCTCGCCGATATAAAAGAATGCTTTTCCTAGACCGAATTGCATGCTGGCTGAATCGAGAGCATCAGATCGCGATTGATACACGGACAAGGCGTTCTGGTATGCCGTAATCGCAGCTCGCAGAGGCGCATCCTGCTGATTGAGATCGTATAAGTCGCTGAGCGCGTAACCGAGGTTGCGCTGTGCTATCGCCCATTCGAGCGGATTCTTCTCACGTGTCCAGTCGGACTGCGTCCTTTGAAAGAACGTGACGGCGGCATGCATCGAGTCTTCTGACTTGAGTTCAGTGCCTGAGACCTCGCTGGCTCTACCGAGCACCAGGTTCACTCGTGCCCGCGTATCGGCACTCCAGCCGGAGCTTTTGCTTGAATCGTCGGCGATCGCGCGAACTTGTTCGATCTGGGGCTGCAGGGCGTCGCCGAATTTGATGTCCGATTGGCCCATCAACTCGGCACTTTGGGTCGCAACCATGAGGCTAATCACCTGGCTCAGAATGTCGAGCGGTAACTCCGGCAGCTTGAAGTCGCCGGGCAGGTAACTTCCGCCGAACTGGGGATTGTCGCCGAACTGGGTGGCGTAGAGCGGCCCGACGGCTGGAGCGGGAGCCCCTTTTACTCCTCCCCAGATCAATGTGCTGACGCGCACGTCGGTTACCGATGTGAGCGCATCGAGATGAGCGATGCCTTGGGGGCGGCCCGATAGAGTGATCGTGCGGTTTAGAATGACCGGAATCACGTGCAGTCGCGGATCCAGACTGGCCAGCGCGTCGTGCAACTGACCTTCTATCTTATGGCCGTCGTCGCCTTCGAGATGAGCGATCGCCACGACGACCCGAATCGAATATTTCGCAGGCTGCGGATAGGGTTCCGATAGTCCCGTAACACTGACGGCGGGGACGCGCAGGATGTTCGGACCTTGAAGATAGATTGACGCTTGCTGCAGCAGAAGAAACGGCAGGCATGACAGCGCTGCGATACCCGCGATTCGCCGCACCGGCTTGTAGCGAAGCTTGAGCCGCCCGATCTGCACGCGTGCCTTCTGCCAGAACGTAAGGCCCCAGACGATCGCGGCGATAGAACCCGGAATCGCGGTCACCAGCACCAGGTCGCTCACCATCCGCGAACGCGGCCAGATAGCGACGATAGCCACTACCACTACCACGGCGACCGCCAGTGAATCGGCAAGATTCAACCACGGATACCGCTCGGATAAATACTGCCGCGGACTCCTCATTTTGTTTAACGGCGATCATATTAGCGCTTTGTTCTTCTCGTTTGGAAAACAAAAATCGCAAGAAAACCGCACTCCTCCGATCTTAGTTCCAGGAGACGCCAACACTCGGGCCAAAGTTGGCGTGAAGGAGGATGCGATGATTGCGATCCTGGTTGCCTGCCTTGCCTTGTCTTGCTCGATATTGATCGTCGCCTTTGCATGGACGCGGATTCGCGGCGTTCCCATCTCCGCGTCGATGCCGCCGGGGCTGCGCAGCGCGGTCCGTTTGGCCGGCGGCCCGTTTTCGATATCGATCGCGATTCATCTCGCGATTATTCTCGCGCTCATCGTCGCCGTGCACGAGACCCGCGCGCGCGAGCTGATAATCCTCCAGTGGGAGCCCGGCGCTATTCATCCGCTTGAGGAAGCCGAGCCACAGGAAATTCCCGACATACCTATGCCGGAGTTCAAGACCAGCTCGCCTGACGATTCGCCGCAGCCGGTGGACGTCAACAAGGTGCTACGCGCGAACTCCAGCGAGATCGCCGCCACGCCATCCGAGAATGGAATCGGTCTCGATCGCCCTCTCGGCGACCAGCTGAATCTGCACCCCGGACCCGGTGGCGGTGGTGGCGAGACCTTTGGATGGTACGTCGATGAGCTGCGTCATCAGGGACTCGACATCGTGCTGGTGATCGACGGGACCAAGTCGATGGACTTCGTGATGGATGACGTGAAGGCGCGGATGACGCAGCTCGCGATAAGAGTTCGTCAGCTCGTGCCGATAGCGCGTGTCGGCGTCGTCGTGTTCGGGGGCAAGGGCGATCCGCTCGACCTGCAGCCGTTGACGCTCTCGACCGCCCGGCTGCAAAAGTTTCTCGGCTCGATTCAGGCCAAGGGCGGCGGCGAGTGGCAGGAGAACACGCTCGGCGCGGTGCAGGCCGCCGTAGCCAAGATGGATTGGAAGCCATACGCGCGCAAGGTGATCGTGCTGATCGGTGACTCCCCGCCCGAGCCCGACGATTTCGCCCCGCTGCTCGCGATGCTGCGCGATTTCAGGCACAACAACGGCACGCTGAGCGGCGTCGATGTGCAGCAGGAGGAGCACGAGCGTTACCAGCGCGCGTTCTGGATGAGAGTACATGGCACCGTACCAACTCCCGCCGAAATCGGCCCGCTGCCTCCGTTCGCAAAACAGGCTCAGGCCGCATACAAGGTGCTTGCGGCCACCGGCGGTGGCTCGATCCGCAGCTTGAGCCACGACGCGGACGTCAATCACCAGGTGATGATCCTCGTATTCGGCGACAAGTGGCAGGACGAGGTCAGCCGGTTCGCCTCGAGGTAGCAAGCGCGCAGTGGCAAACAAATGACGCAGCGATGCGATTCTGGCGGCTCGCGAAGCCTCAGCGTGGGCTTCGGCTCGATCTTGACAACACCATCTAGTCGACGAGGGACGCGGATGCCCGCCGCAGATAATCATGGGTGGAGTGGGACATGGCTCGATGACTGCCACGATGCCGCGGCACACAACTTGGATCGATCAACCGAAATGAGCATCGAACCCATGAACGCTCCGGCGATCGACATGCGTGCGATTACCCAGCTCGCCGACAGCGACGAAATGGGCCACGAGTTTATCGCCGAAATCATCAAGGTCTTTCTCGCCGACTTGAGCGAACGTGTGCGTACAATCAAATTGCAAATGAGCCGGAGCGATCGCGTCGGAATTGCGGCGACGGCACACGCAATTAAGGGTAGCTGCGGTCACTTCGGCGCGGTGCGCCTGGTCGAGCTATCCAGAGATCTCGAGGACCGCGCGAAGCGCGAGCCAACCGGCGACCTTCAGACCGCGCTCGATTCGATGCTCACGGAAACGGAACGGATCCGCGCCGCGCTCGAGGCCTATCGATCACGCCCTGCGCCGCGATAAACAAGTCTCCGCGACAGAATCACGCAGCCACGGGTTGCGCGGGCGTAGTTCCTCCGCCGCCGCCGGCGCTCAACGCAAGAATCACTTCAGTCCATCCGTCGAAAATCATGTCGATGCCGATGAACAGGCCGATGACCCACGTTCCTGAAACCGGCCACGAACTCATGATGCAAAATCCGAGAAACAGCGAGATTGCGCCGTTCAGGATTAGCCATCCACGGTGATGTATTGGAGTCGAGAAGGCGACGAAAATTCTAAAGGTACCGGCGACGATCAGCAGCAGCGCGATCATGAAGGTCAGCGTCACTGCCGCTACTCCCGGATGCGTGATCATCAGGAGGCCGGTCACCGCGTAGAGCAGGCCGCCCATAAGATTGACGAAGAAGCCGCCCCACGCGCGCCGCGCAAATCCGTGAATCACTTCGAAGACGCCGGCGAATAGCAATATCCATCCGAGGAACAGCACGGAAACAATCGTCATGACTTCGGCGATGCCTATCGCGATGGTGCCGAAGATGATAAGCGCCACTCCCATGAACAGAAACCAGCCGCGATGTGCCCTTACCTCTTCGATTCCCAACACCGGTACCAGTAAAGCCATCCTGGTTTCTCCTCGACTAACTTGTTTGAAGGAGCAGTTTTGCGGATCAATTGGCGGGTGGTTGCGCGGGCTGAGTGACCGGCGCCGATTCGCCGGTGAAGTGGACCGCCGTACCGGCGCATTCGAAGTATCCGCCTTGAGTATAAGGCTCGAAGGCGCCGTAGTCGTCGTCCTCGACGAACCATACGCTCGTGTTCACGATCGCATTCACCTGGTCGCCATACTTGCGGTACGCAGCCGCTCTAAGTCCGTCGCCATGGACTACCGCGCCGTCGGTCGAGTTGGGCCGGTTGAAACAGTAACCCTCCGCACGTCCAAGCGTGGTGTATTGCGGATGACCTTTGAGGTTGGCGCCGTGAACGACCTGTATCTTCTTGATCGCGGCACTGATCGCATCCTGCTCCTGCTGTAGATGGGAGAAATCCTGATCGACGCCGGAACATCCCGCAAGCGCGAGCATCGCAACTACGAGAAGAACGAAGCGCATCCGAATCGCCTCCCGCCGATTGTAGTAGCAAGTCGCGCGCGCAGCCGTCTGTTCCGCGCGCGATTCGAGCAGTCGCTACGAACTCTGCTTCTTGCGTTCGGCCCAGCGCTTCTTCATCGCAATTGACAGCCGCTTTCTGCCCGCCGCCGTCAGGCCTCCGCGTTTCTTTGGCTTCGACGTCTTCGACGTATTCCCCTTAGGCCTGCCGACGCGCTTCTTGCCAGCCCCAGTCCCCATGGCCGATCCCAGCAGCGCCGTAATGGCCTGACCGAGCCGGTCTCTCTCCTTCTTCAAGTCTGCCACCAATTTATCCAGGTCCAAGGTTTGCTCCTTTGTCGCGATTGCGATTTGCAGTTTGCGTTCTTCAGTAACTGTTCGTCATCTGCGTCCTATCGACGCTGAATAGGACCGCAAGCAGTACCTATCAGACCTATACCTACTCTTTATATCGACCCAATCCAATCAGGTGGAATATCAAAAAATCACAGCCTCGAACCCTCGAGAAAGAACACAGTAGCGATCAACTTCGATTACCAATAGAGTGGTCCGGTGTTTGTTTTGCAGAAATGATGAATCGGGATCCGCGCGCAACGTTTCTCGTCGAACTCATCAAACCTTCTCACTATGACGACGACGGATACCTCATCCAGTGGTGGCGGGGCTTCGTGCCCTCCAGTTCGCTGTCGAACCTCTACGGCCTCGCGCTGGACGCACAGTCGCGGCACCTACTGGGCGAGAGCGTCGATCTCGATATCGAGGCGCACGACGAAACCAACAAAAGAGTCCCGGTCGACTCGATAATCCGGCGGTTCAAGCGCAACGCCAATCGTGGCGTCGTGCTGCTGGTTGGAGTGCAAACCAACCAGTTCGCACGCGCGGTCGACATTGCACGCGAGCTGCGCGCGGCCGGCATCCAGGTCGCGATCGGAGGCTTCCACGTCAGCGGATGCCTCGCGATGCTGCCGGAGATGCCGCCCGAGATGAAGGACGCGCTCGCGCTCGGAATCACCTTGTTCGCGGGCGAAGCGGAGCATCGGCTGGACGAACTGCTGCTCGCCGCGTTCGAGAATCGCCTGCCGCCGGTTTACAACTTCATGGCTGATTTACCCGCGATGGACGGTGAGCCGCTGCCGTTTCTGCCAATCAAATACGTCAAGCGCTATGCCGGTGCGCTCGGATGCTTCGACGCGGGGCGCGGATGTCCGTTCAGTTGCAGCTTCTGCACGATCATAAATGTACAGGGGCGCAAGTCGCGTCATCGCAGCGCCGACGACATCGAACAGTTGATTCGCGCTCACGCGGCGCAAGGGGTGAGGAGCTTCTTCATCACCGACGACAATTTCGCGCGCAACAAGAATTGGGAACCGATCCTCGACCGCATCATCGAACTCAAACGCCGCGACCACCTGAAGATCAACCTCATCATGCAGGTCGACACCATGTGCCACAAAATTCCGAACTTCGTCGAGAAGTCGGTGCGCGCAGGGTGCAAGAAAGTTTTCATCGGGCTCGAGAACATCAACCCCGACAGCCTCAAGGGCGCATCGAAGGGTCAGAATCGCATCACCGAATACCGCAAGATGCTGCAAGCGTGGAAGCGCGCCAAGGTATTGACCTACGCCGGCTACATCCTGGGCTTCCCATCCGACACGCCAGCGAGCATCGAGCGCGACATCGCGATCATCCAGCGCGAACTCCCGATCGACATCATGGAGTTCTTCATGCTGACGCCGCTGCCCGGCTCGAAGGATCACCAGGACATGTATCTGCGCGGCGAGCGGATGGAAGCGGATACCAACAAGTACGACGCCGAGCATGCGACCGCCGACCATCCGCGGATGAGCGGGGCGGAGTGGCAGGACATCTACCAGCGCGCGTGGCACCTGTACTATTCGCCATCGCACATCGAGACGCTGATCAAGCGGGCGATTGCCAGTGGGATGCGCTCGCGGCGGATGACCTCGATGATTTTCTATTTCTACGGGAGCCACGCCTTCGAGCACGTGCATCCGCTGCAGGGCGGGATCATTCGCCGTAAGCCGCGCACGCAGCGCCGTCCTGGATATAAGCGCGAGAACCCGCTCAGTTTTTTTGCGCGGCGCGCGCGCGAGACTCTAACGACCTACCTGCCTGGGCTGTTGTTCTTCTGGCGGCTGGAACGGCTGCGGAAGAAGATCGAGAACGACCCCGCGTCGAAGCACTATATGGATGTAGCGCTCAGCCCGGTCGTTGACGGCGAGTTCGATTCCGATCTTGGACTCTACCTGGCGTCGGAATCAGCGGTCCGCGCGGCGGATCAAGCCCGCTCACGCGCCGACGAGATGCGCAAGATCGAACTTCGCCGCGCCGCCGGCTGATCTATTTTGCGACCTGCTGCTGGTAGAGCCCGGGTAAGTCCTTCTGAAACTTTTCCAGTTTCGGCAGGTCGTTGTAGACGATGTAGGGTGAATCCGGGTGCAACTCCAGGTAGTCCTGATGGTAGTCTTCGGCCGGATAGAAGCCCGTGAACGGAACCACCTTGGTAACGATCGGTGAGGAGAATGCGTGCTGCTGATAGAGTTGCGTGATGTAGTCTTGCGCCATCTTCTTCTGCGCGTCGTTCATATAGAAGATCGACGACCGATACTGACTCCCTGAATCCGGCCCCTGTCGATTGAGCTCGGTCGGATCGTGAGCGACGAAGAAAAATACCTTCAACAGATCGTCGTAGGAAACTTTCGTAGGATCGTAAGTCACCTGCACCGACTCGGCATGCCCGGTAGTTCCCGTGCTGACGGTCTCGTACTGCGCGGTATTCGCCGCGCCGCCTGCGTATCCTGAAACAACTTTGTCCACACCCTTCACATGCTTGAAGACGGCATCGACGCCCCAGAAACACCCGCCAGAAAACACCGCGGTAGCCTGGTCGCTCGGGGCGGCTTGCGCGAAAGCGCTGAGCCGCCGCGTGCCGACTAACACTGAGACGGTAAGAAAAAGCGCCACAATCCACTTTGTTCGCGACTTCATGTTCATCATATTAGCAACGCTGAACGCCCGCGTCTGGTTCCCGAAAGCAGGTTTGAATTTGACCGCCGGCATTGGACTCTGA
>Ga0209420_1001679_pt1 | contig 10321 bp, 11 predicted proteins | sample BlaSpr_A8_OM1_O1_FD_187972 | JGI IMG/M metagenome (GOLD analysis project Ga0209420, IMG submission 187972) | Forest soil microbial communities from Thunder Bay, Ontario, Canada - Black Spruce, Ontario site 2_A8_OM1_O1 (SPAdes) (version 2) | ecosystem: Environmental > Terrestrial > Soil > Boreal...
CGTCTGAGTCCCATCTCGGATTTGCCGCGCCGCGCCATGCTGTTTGCGTCATGATCGTGCGCCGACTTCATCCGCCGGCGCACGCCCGAATTCCACTCGGCTTCGGCCGAGACTGCCAGGCGCCGTTTGTCGGCGAGCCGGCGCGCGAGGTTCTCGCGCTGATGCTTCAGCCGTTCGTATTCCGCATACTGCTCGCGCTCCTCGGCTTCCCACGCGACCTTGGCGTCGCTGTACGAGCCGCGCCAGATGCGCGCGGTGCCGTCATTTACGCGCACCGTGTGGCTGGTGATTCGATCGAGCAGCGCGCGGTCGTGCGAGACGATAATGCCGACGCCGCGAAAGCGTTCGAGGCCGGCGAGCAGCAACTCCCGCGCTTCGACATCGAGATGGTCGGTCGGCTCGTCGAGCATCAGCACCGCGGGATCGGCGCCGAGAGCTGCCCCGACTTGCCATCGCTTGCGCTCGCCCGGCGACAGCGTCGGCCATCGCGCCAGCGAGCCCGCGTCGAGGAGAAGTTCACCGTGGATTCGGCGAACACTGCCGTCGGTTGCGTGCGCGAACGCGGCTATCTCAGGTGTCAGCACTTCGACGGTCTGCGCACACGATCGAATCGCCGCACGCGGCGGATCGAGATTGACGGAGCCGGACGCAGGCTCGAGATCGCCCGCGATCAGACGCAGCAGCGTCGTCTTGCCACTGCCGTTAGGCCCGACCACTCCGGTCCATCCGGCCGCGAGCGTAAGTGTGACCTCGTTAAGAGTGGGAACCGAATCTGTATAGGAAAAAGAGAGACCTGAAAGCCGAACGAACATGGTAACTGCTCCACAAAAAACCCGCGCGCAGAAAAAATCGCGCGAGCGGTTGTCCCTGGGACACGAACTTTGGAGCTAGTTACTTCCGCAAACCCTTAGCCTCTTCGATGCGGGATGAAATAGAAAGTATCTGTGCAATCGGCCCGAATCAATCTCAGCCGCCGCCGGATTCCTTGCGGCGATGGTTCTGCCACTGGAGCGGTTGGAGATTCGAGAGGTCGTCGGTCCCGCCTTTTTCGAGCGGCTGGATATGATCTATCTCCCAACCGAAGTAGGACAGTGTATCGCCGTGCGCGCTGTACTGCATCCAGGTACCGAATGCGTCACGGCGATAGAAGTTCCCGTTATACCCGTCGGCGATTTTACCTTTCGCCCACACGCTCAACTTCAGCTCTTCACTGGCCGCGGCAAACGGATATCGATACGCCATACCCACGCAATCCCCCCTTTCACTACGTGAGCTATATATAGTTGCGTCAGCGTTGCGGCAAGCGGGAAATTTTCGCGCCACGGCAGTGTAACTGTTTACAAAAGCGAAAATTCAACGAACGGCGCGGCTCAGTGCATCATGAGCGGATTGAACGCGCCCTCGCTCACGTCACCGCTGTTGATCACCTGGTGGAATTCGTTGTGTGCAGGGACCAGCGAGCGGAAGAACGAGCCCGTATTCTCGCGACGGTAAAAACTGCCCGCGAGATCGAACAGGCTGCCGCCCTCCGACGACGGCCGCATCCGCCACAGCGGCATCGCCGTCGCGGTCAGGCCGGTCGAGTCGTAAAAATCCGCGGCCAGCCAGACGTACACTTCGCTGTCGATATAGACGACCGTCCGCTGCGCCGCCGCCTGCGCGTTTTCGGGGAACCGCGGCCGCATCTCGAGGATGTACACGTGACGAAGCTCGAACGGCTCCTCGCCCAGCGTCAAGCCGTCGGCGCCGGTCTTGAATCCGGCCGGCTCGTCATCGGCGGCGAGGCAGGCCAGAATGGTGGTGGTGCCGAGCAGGCGATATGAATAGTTCTCGGTCTTGGGCAGCGCGTAAGCCCAGTACGGCTGATGGCATCCGCGGCAGGACTCGTTGGGGTAGTCGAGGTTCACCGAGCTGCGGCGGATGCGGCGAGTTAGTTCGTTGAAGCCGAAAAATTCGTCCGGATGCTTCGCGTCGAGATAACGAATCCAGATACCGGCGCCTTCGCTCGCGCCGCCGGAGAGATCGGTAATCCATCGACTGCATTTAGCCTTCCACTCGACGCCCATCGAGTTGTCGCCAATCGTCGGGCGTGGATCGACGTCGGTGCGATGAGCAAAGCGCAGAAAGTCGAACTGCTCGCAGGCGTAGTCGGCGTCGCTGTTCGGAACTATTTTGAGAGCATTGGCAGGATCGGCCGAGTAGGCATTGCTGCTCCACGGCGCGATTGAGAAGTCGTCGGGCATGAACGGTCCCATGTGCCAGTTGTAAGCGATCTTGACCGCGGCTTTGGAATCTGTGGCGTCAATCAGGGGAAACGGCATGCCAGCGACGTAATTCTTGATGTAGTCGTCGCTGTCGAGCGTCACCTGTGCGGCATATTTTTCGGTCGCATGCTGAAAGCCCTCGGACCATTCGACGCGCCGCTCGGGATTAACGCGTAGCTTAAACCCATGCGCAACAGCAAATTGAGCCGCAGCCGGAACATAGCGCGCGTACTGCCCGACGTTGTCGGCGCCGATAACGGTGCCAGGCTTTAACTCAGCGGCAGCCTTCGAACTAGCTGACGCAGCCGGCGTCGGCGAAGCCGCGACTTGCGCGCGCACCTCGGTCGGCGCGGTCATCAACAAAACCGCTGCGATGAAAAAACCGATTCGGGCGATCAAGCTCTACAGGCTCTTCAAGAACGCGATCAATGTCTCGTTGATTTCTTTGGGCCGCTCCTGCTGCACCCAATGGCCGGCACCCGGGATTATCACTTTCTTTTTCAGGTTCGGCGTAAACGCGCCCGCCAAATCGTAGCCGCCAGGAATCATTTTGCCGACCACGTCATGCTCGCCGGCGGCGAACACCGCGGGCTGGCGCAGTTTGGCGCCGTCGAGAAAAGGCGTCAGCTCCCAGTTGCGATCGGCATTGCGATACCAGTTAACGCCGCCGCGAAAGCCCGCGCGCTTGAACTCGCCGGCAAAAAAATCCAGGTCGGCTTCGGTCAGCCACGGTGCAAGCTTGTCGGGCGCGGCGAGAATCTCAATAAATTTTTTCGTCTTCGGGAACAGAAATGAAAACTCGCCGTCGCGCGGCGCGTCGCCCGACGCCGAGTAAAGGACCTTCGCCATCGAGCGGCGCGGATCGGCGTCGAGTTCCTGCTCGACCTTGCCCGGCTCCTGGAAGTAGAGCTGGTAGAAATGCTGGTCGCCGGCAAGCGCCTTCATCCCGTCAGTCGGACGTATCGGACCGCGCGGAAGATACGGAACGCTTAGCAATGCGATCGCGCGAAAGATGTCGGGGCGCAACAGCGCCGAGTTCCATGCGACTGGCGCGCCCCAATCGTGACCGGCGATCACTGCCGACTCGACGTCGAGGCTGTTGACCAGCCCGACGATATCGCCGACCAGGTTCAGGATGTTGTAAGACTCGATCGGCGCGGGCGCGTCGGTCTGCCCGTAGCCGCGCTGATCGGGCGCGACGACGCGAAAGCCGGCCGCCGCGAGCGCGGGAATCTGATGCCGCCACGAGTACCACGACTCGGGCCATCCGTGGCAGAGCATGATCAGCGGACCCGCACCCTGCTCGACGTAATGCATCCGGATGCCGTTGGTCTCGACGAATTTGTGCTGCAGCTCGGACATAGATTCGTTCCTCTTTCCGGAAACTTACACACCCTCAAACATTTTCGCCAACGGCATCAACTCGTGACTGCCTTGATTGCCGACTCCACTTCTCGGATAGCCAGGAACATCGGCCTGGGCGTCGGTTTTTCCTGAAGCTCACCTTCGATGATCTCGAGGGGTTCAAAGCCAAAGCTGGAGTAGAAGCTCTCCGCGCCGCGCTTCGCGTCGACTACAACCCCGGCGCAGCCTAACTTCGCTCGAAGCTCGATTGCCATCGCAAACGCAGCACGCATCAGGCGTCTGCCAATGCCTTGTCCTTGTGCGTCTTCGCTGATGGCAAGTCGCGCGACTCTTAGAACTGGAAGGGGATACCGCGGTAGCTTTCTCTTGAGATCAGCGGGAAGGCGTTCGAATTCCATGCTGCTGACCGACACGGTCATGAAGCCGAGGATACGTCGCTCAACCGCTACGTAGGTGTTTCCGATATGATGCCTGAACTGATTCTGCCAGGCATATTTCTGAAAAAAGCTGTCGAGATCAGCGTCGCCCGAGCGAAATGCCTTCCGATCGTCAGCTTGCTCGAGCAGGCGTATCTCAATCGTCACCGCGCATGAGTTCCACGAGAGCGCGGGTGGGCTTGCGCTTGCCGGAAATCAAGTGTGCCACCTTGCGGCCAGTGCGTTCAGTTACGACTAAGCGGGGAGGCAGTATGACGTGGGCTGGAAGTTCGTCGAGGGCGCCGAGGAAAGACAAAAGCGCGGTTTCGATCAGAAACTGTTTTTTGATTCCGTGAGCGCGCGAGTAGGTCTCCAATCGATCCTTGGTCTCTTTCGAGATTTGAGCGGAAATCTGCATGAAAATATATTATTAGTTTTTCCTACGTAAATATAGATCGTTAAGGCCCCCAACCTCACCTTCTGTAGCGTCTGCAGCGCGCGGGCTACGAATGCTTGACCTTTTTGATTTCTTCGGCCATCTCGGGGACCGCTTTGAACAGGTCGGCAACAAGGCCGTAGTCGGCGACCGCGAAAATCGGCGCCTCTTCGTCCTTGTTGATCGCGACGATGACCTTCGAGTCCTTCATTCCGGCCAGATGCTGAATCGCGCCTGAAATTCCGACCGCGATGTAGAGCTCCGGCGCGACCACCTTGCCGGTCTGCCCGACTTGCAGGTCGTTGGGCACGAAGCCCGCATCGACCGCCGCGCGCGACGCACCCATCGCGGCGCCCATTTCGTCAACCAGCGGCTCGAGCACCGTCTTGAAATTTTCGCCCGACTTGAGGCCGCGTCCGCCCGAGACAATTATCCGCGCCTCGGTGAGTTGCGGGCGATCGCTCTTGGTCGCGTTGAATGAAACGAATTCCATCTTGAGCGCGCCCGCGTCGATCTCGGCGTCCTGCTTCTCGACCGGGGCAACCGCGTCGCCGGGCTTGGCGGCGTCGAATGCGGTCCCGCGCACCGTCAGCACTTTGATCGGCCCGTCAAGCTCGACCGTCGCCATCACGTTGCCGGCGTAAGTGGGGCGGACGAAAGTGTGATCGTCGCTGATGGAGGTGATTTCCGACGCCATCGGAGCGCCGAGGCGCGCGGCTAGCCGCGGAAACAAATCCTTGCCCATCGCAGTCGCGGTCGCGAGCACGAATTCCGCGTTTTCCTTTTTCGCCAGACTGGCAAGCGCCTGCGCATGCGCGTCGGCGAGATAATTCTTCAGCGCGGGATGCGCGAGCGCGATCACCTTGGCGACGCCGTATTTGGCGAGCTCGCCGGCCGCCGACTCGGGCGCGTCGCCTGCGACGACTGCGATCGCCTTGCCGCCACGCTTTTTCGCCAGGTCCAGGCCTGCGTGAACGGCGGTCAGCGTAGTCTTGGGGAAATGCCCCCCCTGATGCTCCGCGAAAATCAGAACGTCACCCATTTCAATTCACTCCGCGTTCGCGATTCGTAGTAGTCGCGATCAAATAACTTTGGCTTCGGTGTGAAGGACCGCGACCAGCTCCTGCACCGACGCGACCTTGCGTCCAGCCTGCCGCTTGGGCGGCGCGGCCATCGTCTTTATCTTGAGCTTGGGAGCGAGATCGACGCCGAGGCTGTCGGCCGCGACCTCTTTCAGTTCTTTTTTGCGCGCCTTCATGATTCCCGGCAACGACGCATAGCGCGGCTCGTTGAGGCGCAGGTCGGTGGTGATCACGGCGGGCAGCTTGAACGCGATCGTCTCGAGACCGCCGTCAACTTCGCGCGTGACAGAGGTTTTGTCGGCGCCAATCTCAACCTTCGATGCGAACGTCGCCTGCGGCCATCCGAGCATCTCGGCCAGCATCTGGCCGACCTGGTTCGAGTCGTCGTCGATCGCCTGCTTGCCCAATATGATGAGGTCGGGCTTCTCGTCGCCGGCGATTTTCGCGAGGATTCTGGAGATCGCCAGCGAATCGAGCGCGGTGTCGGTCTTGACCAGGATCGCGCGGTCGGCGCCCATCGCGAGCCCGGTGCGCAATTGCTCCTGCCAGGTGGACTGGCCGACCGTGACAAGGATGACCTCGCCGGTCTGTTTCTCCTTGATGCGGAGCGCCTCTTCGATGGCGATTTCGCAGAACGGGTTGATGACCCATTTCACGTTGTCGGTGGCAATCCCGCTGCCGTCGGGCAGCACGCGGATAGTGGTCGCGGGATCGGGGACTCGCTTGATTGGAACCAGGATTTTCAAAGCCTTAACACTCCACGCATTAATTCATGCATCGATAGAGTCTGAGAACAGACAGTTGCACAGGGAATCGAGCCGACAAACGCAAAATTTCTAACAGCGGCCCGCCAGTCAGTCAAACCATACTAATGAGGGGGTCGCCGCGCAAAGGGCGGAGGGAGAGGAGCCGGGATTCTTCGCTTCGCTCTAGAATGACACAAGGACGAGGAGCCGGGATTCTTCGCTACAGCAACTTTCGCTCTGAATGACACAAAGACGGAATGACACAAGAAAAGGAGTGACCACCTTTTCCCAGTAACAAGTTCTAGCAGGGACGAAGTCCCGCATCTTTTCTGAATACCAAGGTGCAGGGGTTACCCCTGCCCAAGGAAGTGTGAAACCCAGGCGGGTTTCGCATCTGCTATTCGTTGTAGCCGAGGCGATGCGACAGTTCGCGGCCGGCTTCCAGCAGGCTGGGCGCGATTTCGGCAGTGATTCGTTCGGGGCCGATTCGATAGGTCGGGCCTGCGACTGCGACTGAGCCCACCACCGAGCGAGTGTAGTCGCGAATCGGGACTGCGACCGACGACACTTCTTCGATGAACTCGCCGGAGTCCACGGCGTAGCCGTCGCGCGCGACTGCTTCGAGCTGCGCCAGCAGAGTCGCGCGATCGATTATCGTGCGATCAGTGAAGCGTTTCAGCGATTCGGGCAACGCACTCTTGAGCTGCTCTTCGGCGTCGAAGGCGAGATGCGCCTTGCCGGCCGCAGTACAATGAAGCGGGAGCGTGATTCCGATCGGCGGCGTGATGCGCACGGCGCGATCCTCGGCCTCGGCGGCTTCGAGCGGCACGACGCCGTCGCGCCGAACGATCGCGACGTATGAGCTCTCGCGGCATTTTTTGGCGACATCGGCGAGGATCGGGCGCGCTTGCCTCACGAGGCCCATATGATGAATGTAACGGCGACCGAGGTGCAGGCACTTGATGCCGAGGCGATAATTTTCGGTGGCCTTGTTTTGCTCGATGTAACCGCGTGCTTCGAGCGTCGCGAGCAATCGAAAGACGTTGTTCTTATGCAGCTTGAGCCGCTTCGACAGTTCCGTAACGCCGAGTTCATCGACGTCGCCGAAAAACTGTTCGAGCACGTCGAGCGCATGCGCGACGGATTGGATCAGGTAGTTGGTTTTATCGCGTCGCACCATTGTGTTTCAGATAACACGCCGCGCGGTTCAGGAGACGCGAGCAGCGCGGTATGTAAAAGTGTTTTACTTTAAGTGACGCGCCCGAAGTCTGTCAACGATGACTCTGAAAATTTTATAGAATTGTGCTAAATAACTGATATTTCACGATAAATTCGACCTATCAACAGGCTCTCAAAACAGGATTTCAGCATGGCCAGACAACTTCCCGCCGATTTCTTCAGGCGCGTCGATGACGACGATGATGAGGTATTTTACTCGGTCCCGCGGCTCGTCACTCATATAGATGACGGCGCGATCGCGAAGGTCGGCGAGATTTACGCGCAACTGTTGCCTCAAGGGGGCGCGATACTCGATCTGATGAGCAGTTGGCGGTCGCATCTGCCGCCGCATGTCCGGCCCGCGCGCGTCGTCGGGCTCGGGATGAATCGCGCGGAGATGGAAAATAATCCACTGCTGACTGAAATCGTCATTCACAATCTCAATCGCGAGCCGCGGATGCCGTTTGCCGACGCCGAGTTCGACGGCGCCGTGGTCACGGTCTCGGTGCAATACATGACGCGCCCAATCGAGACGTTCGCCGAAGTTGCGCGCGTGCTCAAACCGGGCGCGCCGTTCGTCGTGACGTTCTCGAACCGGATGTTCCCGACCAAGGCGGTGGCGATTTGGCAGAGTCTCGACGACTACGACCACGGCAAGCTGGTCGGCAGCTACTTTATGGAGGCTGGCGCGTTTGAGAATATAGATTTCATCGATCGCAGCGCGCCGACCATGCCGCCGGCGGATCCGATTTGGGCGGTGGTGGGGTACAGGACGGGCGAGGGACAGAGTTGATCAAAAATCGCGGCATGCGCCATCTGGCGCTCAAGGTTTCCGACGTCGATCGCGCCAAGGATTTTTATGTGCGCGTGTTCGGGATGAAGCTGGTGTGGCAGCCCGACCCGGACAACGCGTACCTGAGCTCGGGATGCGACAATCTCGCGCTGCATCGCGGCGACAGTGAAAAAACGGCGGGCGATGCACAGCGCCTGGACCATCTCGGGTTTATCGTGCCGACGATCGCCGACGTCGAAGCCGGATACGCGTGGGCGCAAAGCAGCGGTGTCGAGATCGTGCACGAGCTCAAGCACCATCGCGACGGCTCGGTGTCGTTCTACATTCGCGATCCGGACGGCAACGTGATCCAGGCGCTCTACGAACCGACAATCAGCCCGCAATCTTTCTCATCGTAAGTACTGTTGGGAGAAACCGCATGATGCTCAAAGGGCGCGCGACTGCTGAAGCCACCGCCGCATACGCGAGCCGATTCCCGGCGCTGCCCGGAAATTTTCGGCCGGCGCTTGGATTGTCGGTTTCGTCGATCGGAATCGGCACCTACCTGGGCGAGCCGGACGACGAGACCGATCGCGATTACGAAGAGGCGCTCAAGGCGAGTATCCGCGGCGGTATCAACCTGATCGACACGGCGGTGAACTACCGCTTCCAGCGCAGCGAACGGAATATCGGCAAGGCGCTGGGCGAGCTGGTCGCGGCCGGCGAAGTCGCGCGCGAGCAGGTGATCGTCGCGACCAAGGGCGGGTACATCACGTTCGATGGCGAGGTGCCGCCCAATCCGCGCGCGTGGTTCGAGGATCATTATGTGAAGACCGGAATCGTCGCGCCCGCCGACCTGGTCGACGGCTCGCACTGCATGACGCCGAAGTATATTGCCACGATGCTCGAGCTCTCGCGCAAGAACCTGAATCTCGAGACGATCGACATCTACTATATTCACAATCCGGAGACGCAGCTCGAAGCGATCGAGCGCAAGGAGTTCCTCAGGCGGATCGCAACGATTTTCGAATTCCTCGAGGGCGCGGTCGCCAACGGCAAGATCGGCGTATACGGCACCGCGACCTGGAACGGTTTCCGCGCCGCGCCAACCGAACGCGGGTGGCTGTCGCTCGACGAGCTGATGCGAATCGCGCGCGAAGTCGCCGGCGACAGTCATCATTTTCGCGCGATCCAGTTGCCGTACAATCTTGCGATGCCCGAGGGGGTCACGCGCTCGAACCAATTCGTGCACGCCGGCAAGGCGACCGCGCTGGCAGCGGCGAAGGCATTCGGACTCGCGGTTTGCGCGAGCGCGTCGCTGCTGCAAGGGCAGCTATCACGCGGGCTGCCGCCTATAGTCGCGAATGCGTTCGGCGGCTTCGCGACCGATGCGCAGAGATCGATCCAGTTCGTGCGCTCGACCCCCGGCGTCGATGTGGCGCTGGTCGGAATGAAGTCGGTCGATCACGTTCGCGACACGCTCGAGACAGCGCGCAAGCGGCCGGCAACGGTCGAGGAGCTGATGCGGTTATTCCAGCAGGGCGAGGAGCAGTAGGGGAGCAGGATGGTACGACTTTAATTGAATGTGAAACCTGCGGTGGGTTTCACGCTTCCTTCGGCAGGGCTGAGCCCTGCACCCAGTGATAAGAGAAGAGGCGGGGCTTTGCCCCTGTTAGAACTTGTTAGGGGGAAGGCCGCATCCACAACCCTTGAATGTCACAGCTCGACGTGTACCCGCATTCCGGGGACAACGACCGGGCCGCGCGCGCGGTTGTAGCCGGGATTGTCGATGTACTGGATATCGATGGCTCCGAAGAAGCCGGCGTGCACCGGGATTGGAAAGTTGTAGTAGGACTCCATGATTCTCTCGGGGCCGTAGCTAAGTCCGCCATCACCAAGCAGAAAGCCCAGCCCGCCGTCGGCCAGGTACTGCCGGTGTCTCTGCGAGATTCCATTGCCGACGAAGGCGACGCCGAACTTGTCTTCCGGGCGATCCCACAGAGTGCCGCGGAGATCGCCGCC
>Ga0209420_1001680_pt1 | contig 10311 bp, 9 predicted proteins | sample BlaSpr_A8_OM1_O1_FD_187972 | JGI IMG/M metagenome (GOLD analysis project Ga0209420, IMG submission 187972) | Forest soil microbial communities from Thunder Bay, Ontario, Canada - Black Spruce, Ontario site 2_A8_OM1_O1 (SPAdes) (version 2) | ecosystem: Environmental > Terrestrial > Soil > Boreal...
GATTATCGACGGGCCGCTCCCCGCTCTGTTTCTACTGGCGTCGGAGCCACATGCGGAACGAACGGCCTGCGGTGAGAAGCCACGCTCCAAACCGCTGCGAGCAGCTTTCGCATAGCTGCGATGACGGCGACCTTGCCAGGTTTGCCCGCGGCCCGAAGGCGTTCGTAATACTGGCGCAGCCACGGATTGCATCGCACGGCGTTGAGAACCACCATCCAGAGCGCCTTGCGCAAGCGCGCGTTTCCGAACGGAATTGTTGGGCTGCCAGAGAAGCGCTTCTTGCCCGATTGCCGGAGCCGCGGCGCAACGCCGACATAACTGGCAATCGCGGCGCCGCTGCGAAAGCGTGCCGGGTCTCCGAGTTCTGCGATCAGACAGGCGGCGGTTAACGGTCCGACTCCATCAATCGTCGTTAGCAGTTTGCCGACCTCATGATCGTCGAGCTTGCCTTCGATGTCGCGCGCGAGGTCCTTCAGCCGGCGGCGCAGCACCCTAAGATCCTCACGGAGGTATTCGATTCGCAATCGGTAGGGCTCGGAGTGATGACTCCCGACTGAGTTTGCAGCTGCCTCGATCAGAGCCCGAGCGAGTTCTTCCCCGATCTTGTGCGAGCCGTCGTAAACGATTCGGCCAACTTTCTTCACCGAAGCACCACGAAACGACGCAGCAGTTGGATAGCGCGACAAAATGGTGCTGGCGAGCTGGCTCTCGAGCGTGCGCACATGCCGCGTGAACTCTGGAAAGCCGAGGTCGACCGCTCGATGCAACTGCCTGAGACGGCTCGCAAAGTTTTCCTGCAGCCGGTCGCGCAGCCGGGATAATTCCCGCAACTCTTCCGTCGCGACGTCAGGCAGTTGCGTCGCCGGCGGCCGCTTCTGGGCTGCGAACCGTGCGATACCCAACGGCATCGATCGCGTCGGTCTTGGTCCGCTGCAATTCCTCCTCCGCAAAGCGCCGCGTGCGCAACGGATTCAACACCGTCACCGTATCACCCGCTTCGAGGAACTGGCGAAGGCGTGAGAGGAGATCTTCTACCATCGACGAAATGTCACTATCGGCAAAATAGCGGCATCATCAGGTCCGTTGACCGAGAGTTTAGCGAGTTCTGCAAGGCCGCCTGACTGGCTCGCTATTTGCTCGATTAGCGTCCGGCAAAAACTGTTTGGACGCTCCGGCTTATCGAAGTGGGGCGCGAAGAGGGCGCGAAGGGGGACGATAGATCACGTTGGAAAATCCGGCCGTCAATAATCAGCCGCCGATCGCAGTCGATGCCGCCGGCGCTCACGAGGCCGACGCCACCGACGCTACCGAATGGATCGCGCTGGAGAAGCTGTCCGAATCCGTCGAGCGGGTCGGCGGCATGGTGGTCTGCTCCGACGGCCTGAAGAAGATCATCAAGACTATCGAGCGGCTCAGCCCGTTTCGGCAGACGGTTCTGATCGAAGGTGAATCGGGGACCGGAAAAGAGTTGATCGCGCGCACGTTGCATACCTCGAAGCCCGCGCCCGCCGGTCCCTTTATTACCTTCAACTGTTCCAACCTGGTCGATTCGCTGGCGGAGTCGCAGCTGTTCGGTCACGTGAAGGGCGCCTTCACCGACGCGCGCGAGGACTCGCTCGGCTACTTCCGCTCGGCCAATGGCGGCACCTTGTTCCTCGACGAGATCGGCGAGCTGCCGCTGAAGCTGCAGCCCAAGCTGTTACGCGCGGTTGAGAATCGCGAAGTGCAGCCGGTTGGCTCGGCGCGCGAGTATCAGATCGATATCCAACTGGTATGCGCTACCAATCGTGACCTGCGTGCGATGATGAAGGCGGGCACCTTCCGCGAGGACCTCTACTATCGGCTCAACTCGACCACCATCACGTTGCCACCATTGCGCGAGCGCACCCCGGCGATTCCAGGACTGGTCGCGCATTTCGCCGCCCACTATGGGCAGATGTTCAACAAGACTATCCGCTTCATCTCGCGCGCCGCCCTCGATCAGCTTTGCGGCTACCAATGGCCGGGTAACATTCGCGAGCTCGCGCACGTGATCGAGTCGGCCGTCATGATGACCGATGCGGATCGAATTTCGCTGGCGGACCTACCCGCGCAAATCCTTCCCGAGCATCGTGTCGCCCCAATCAAAGTTCCCTTCGGCGATCCTGAGTGCGAGCGGGTCGTAGTCGTCCCGTCGGCGCACGCTCCAGCGGAAAAATCGTCGATGCAACTCGATGACGTCATCAAGGAAACGGTCTTGCGATCGATCCAGCATACTGGCGGCAACCGCCGGCGCGCTGCCGATCTGCTCGGCATCTCGCGCTCGACGCTTTACCGGATGCTCGCGCGCTACGGCCTCGATGAGTCCGCGAAACGCGAATTGGGATCGAATCTCGATAACTACGCCCTATGATCGATGGAGGCGGCGCCGAGCAAACGGTCGGGCCGGCCGTCGTTGGGTCCTAAGGAGAATCGCATTGGAAACCAACCATCCGCCCAACCAGCCGGCTACCGTACACGGCCCCGATGCGTCGGCCATCGACCCGCGCGCAAAGGCTATCGTGGCGCCGACTGCGCTCGTGATCGATGACGACATTGTGATTCGGCAGTTCATCCGCTTTACGCTCGAGACCGCGGGATGGAAGGTCAACGAGGCGGAAAATGCCGCCGAGGGTCTGAAGAAGGTTCGCGAGCTGCATCCGCAACTGGTCACGCTCGATCTGATCATGCCGAATAACACCGGACTCGACGCGCTTCATTTGGCCCGCCTGCTCAACGACGAGGCGCCCGAGATAACCCTGCTGATACTAAGCTCGGCCGGCTCCAATCAGGACGTCAAGGAGTTCGCCGATAAGCACGAACTGGAGTTATTCGATAAGGCCAACAGCACTACCACTCAAGGGCATTTCTTCTCGCGTATCGACAATCTGTTTCGCGAGCTGAGTGATCCGATGCTGGGGCTGCCGGCCGGCCAGCCCCGCATCTAGCATCCCGCCGATTTTAGACTCGTGATACCGCGCGCTCGACTCGCGCCACCAGCTCGCGAGAGTTGAACGGCTTGGTCACATAATCGTCGGCGCCGAGTTTGAAGCCGCGTTCGATGTCTTCTTGCGCGGTTTTATTGCTGACCAGAATGACCGGCAGGTTACTGGTCTTCGGACTGACTCGTAGATCTGACAGCACTCCGAAGCCGTCGGTTCCCGGCATCAAGATGTCCAGCAGCACGACGTCGAAGTCGCTCTTGCGCGTGAGCTCGAGCATCTGTTGCGCGTTGCGCGCGACCTGGCACGCAAAGCCGGCCTGCTCGAGGACCGCGGACAGCAGCAGTGAGGTGGTCTCTTCGTCATCGACCACCAGCGCACGGCGCTGTGCGGACAGCGGTGGAAAATGCGATTCCGAATCTCGCGCCACCTTTGCGATGCGAATCATCAGCTCGTCAAGGTTGATCGGCCGCATCACGAAATCGTGGAGAGTATCGAGATCCTTAAACGCGGTGCTATTCGGCGCCGCGGCGTCGCAGATCATCACCTTCGGCTTGCGCCCAATGAGAAAATTGATCTGCGGCGCGCTCGCAATCGAGCCCGACATCGTCGTGTTGGCGATGCAGGCGTCATACGGGAGCAGCGGATTCAGTCCTGGAAGCGTGTCGCTTAGATCGATAGCGCGCGCATTGAGGCCGCGGATACGAAGCCCATCGACGATGGTCTTGGCCTCGGGGACCTCGAAACCGACCACCGCGATTCGCTTGAGCCTTAGCCATTCGTCGAGGTGCTGATTCATCTTTCCTCCTGCGCCGATTCAAGTCGCGCGCGATGTGCTCGAAGGCAGCAACAAGGATGCCATCCACTAAGAGTGTTCTTTGAGCATCGCTTCGTTATCGAGGTACGAACCCATGAGGTGGATGGAGTGGAATTCGTTCGCTTTTCCGCATTCGGCGCCTGACTCCATTTACCTCCACCGGTGTCCATCCCACCTCGACGCGGTGGCGCTTAGGAATTCCGAGCGACATGATATGGACGCTCGGCGGGAACTCTGCCGACAAATGGGCACCGCGCGCGGATGCCCATCGCTTTTGGATTCGGAACCTACCTGGCCCACGCTTATCTTTGTGTGGTGGTAACCGACAGACCATCGGCAATGACGATGCGATCGGCGCAAGAACGTTGGCACGCGCGGTGCACATACTCCCGCAAAGTTTCTCGACCGCTAAGCGATCGGACTTGCAGGAGGACAGCTTGGGCAGACCAGTCACGTCGGCGATCCCGATTCCGTGCCTCAATCAAACTGTGCTGGCCGATCTGCGTGCGCTTTCGAAGGCTCGCGGACGGGACTTCGTGAGCGAGTTGAGCGGGACCTTTTTCGGGGTGCTGCCGGAGCGCATTGGCGCGATCAGCACGGCCGCGGTCACTGGCGATGCACGCGCGTTCTCAGATGCGGCGCATAAGCTAAAGGGTGGCGCCGCCTGTATTGGAGGCGACCGTCTGGCCGCGCTATGTGGCCGGCTCGAAGCGATCGGCGACGCCGGTTCACTCGACGACGCCGATACTCTAATCGAAGAACTCCGGCGCGAGACCGAGGACCTGCGCCAAGCCCTGACCCATCAAGGCGCGGGGCTCGGCGGACAGCGATGAAGCGCAAGCTCCCGATCGCTCGCGTCGCGGTTGCGGCATCTTCGATCGAGGCCGCCGCTGCATCTCCAACTGCCGATCCAACTCGGAAAAATCACCTGACCCGGGTCCTGCTGATTGAGGATTCCGAACATGACGCCGATCTGATCGTCGGCGCGCTACAACGCGGCGGCTTCGCCCTCGACTATCGCCGGGTCCTGAGCCGCGAAGCGATCGCCGCCGCATTCGACGAAGGTGGATGGGATCTCGCAGTCGCGGACTATTCGATGCCGCATTTCAGCGGGCTGGAGGCGTTGAAGCTGGCCCGCGAGCTGGGCCTCGATCTACCCTTCATCCTGGTCTCGCGGACCGCGGGAGAGGAAGTCGCGGTGCAGGCGATCAAGGCCGGCGCCGACTACTACGTGCTCAAGAACGACCTGACCGGCTTGCCGCTTGCCGCCGAGCGCGAAATCCGCGATGCCGAGCTTCGTCACCAACACCAGGAGACCGTTGTCCCGCAGAGCAATCTCTGCGACCGGCTTCCGGTCGGTATCTATAGCATCACCCGCGAGGGAAAGATCCTCGAAGCCAATCCAGCCTTTGTCGCGATGCATGGGTTCGCGACTCTCGACGCACTGCAGGAGATAAATCTGTTCGATTTCTGGGTCGATAAAGTCGCCCTCGCGCGGATGCGTGCGATGCTCGAAAGCGACCGCGTAATCCAGAATTTCGAGGTCCGATTTCGCCGGCCTGACGGGAGCACGTTCTGGTGCTCGCTCAGCGGCGGTATGGCCTTCGATGAGGCCGGCAATGAAAGCCGTCACGAAGGTGTCGCGGTCGATACCACCGAGCGCCGCGTAGTTATCGAGGAGTTGCAACGCGGGCGCGATTTGGCGCTCGAGGCCGCCAGCGTGCGCTCGGATTTCCTGGCGCGCATGAGCCATGAGATCCGCACCCCGCTCAATGCGATCATCGGCACCGCCGAGCTGCTCGCACTCTCCGAGGTGACCGGGGAGCAGCGCCGCCGCACCGAAGTAATCCAATCCAGCGGCAAGCTGCTGTTGACCATCGTGGACGACATCCTCGATTTTTCGAAGCTCTCGGCCGGCAAGGTAGTGCTCGAGAAGATCGCCTTCGATCCGGTTGAGCTGGTCGAAGAGCTAGTCGATTCTTTCGAGCCCTTGGCCCGCCCCAAACATATCGAGCTGGCCGCGCAACTCGACTTCAATCTGCCTACCGGCGTCATCGGCGATCCCAACCGCCTGCGCCAGATTCTCAACAACCTGATCTCTAACGCGGTCAAGTTCACCCCCGTCGGTGACGTGTTGGTGCGCGCCGCGATGGTGCTGGAGACCTCGGCCGATGTGATGCTGCGTTTCGAAGTCATCGACAGTGGAATCGGGATTGCACCCGAAGCCCGCACTCATCTGTTTCAGCCCTTCATTCAAGCCGATGGTTCGACCAGCCGGCGCTATGGCGGCACCGGACTGGGGCTGGTTATCGCCGCGCAGTTGACGGCGCAGATGGGCGGCGAAATCGGCTACGAAAGCGCGGGCGAGAAGGGCACCGCATTTCATTTCACTGCGCGATTTGGAAAAGACGGCCACAATGAAAGGCCTTGGATGCGTGATGCGGCACTACCCGCTTTCGAGGGACAATTCCTGATCGCCTCGGGCAGCGCGATGATCGCCCGGGTCGCATCCGAATACCTCTCGTCATGGGGAATCTTGAACCAGACCTATCAAGGCCCCACCGAGGTCCTGGAGCAGCTCCGCTCGACGCCGATGGATGACGGCAAGATGCCGATCCTTATCCTCGACGATAACCTCTCCCCGGTTACAAACTCTCTCGATATCGCCATGACCATCAAGCGCGACCCGCTGCTTTCCGAGACCCGGATCGTCATGTTGAGCTCGGGCGCCGACCTCGACCAAGCCAACCCGGATATCGATCAATGGCTCACCAAGCCTCTGCAGCCGTGGCGCCTGTTCGCCTGTTTGCGCAGGATGCTCGGGGAACGCGACCTCGAGGCCGAGACTGCACCTCCCGTCACCGATGCCGCGCCCAGCGCCAGCGATGATGTCCGCGTGCTGGTGGTCGAAGACGATGAAACCAATCGGATGCTGATCGAGGAGCAACTGCTCTTCCTTCGTCATCGGGTCGAGCTGTGCGCCAACGCCCATGAGGGACTCGACGCATTATCGCGCGCGCACTACGACCTTGTGCTGATGGATTGCGGCATGCCCGAGATGGACGGTTACGAGGCGACCGCGGAACTGCGCCGCCGCGAAGGCGTCGCCAATCACACCACCGTCGTCGCGCTCACCGCGCACGCGGCGCAGGGCGATCGCGAGCGATGCCTCAAGGCCGGGATGGACGACTACTTGAGCAAGCCGGTAACGCTGGAATCGCTGACTCGGGTTATCGATCATTGGACGCTGCGCCAACCCACCGCCGCGCCTTAGCCCCGCAATACGGGGCACTCCGTTGGAGCACCTCTCCAGCGCTGGCCCATAAGAGATTCGCGGCCTGCCTACCAGGACTTAAGCTTCGCGTCGAACTCGATCAGTATCTGCGCGAACTGCTTGGGATACTCACCATGCATCGAGTGTGGCATCTGTGGGAATGACCGATAGTCGATCGGCTGACCCGCTAGCGTGACCAATTCGCACACGCGCTTAGCTTGTATGTCCGAGGCGGCTCCCAGCAGGTAGCCATGGTTCTCATCGACGTAGCGAAAGTGATGCGTGTACAATACCGGGCACTTCACGCTCGCCAGCATCCGCGTGTGGTCGCAGCTCGCGAACACAGTACCCTCCCAGAAGGCGCGCCCCCATTCCGGATCGTATTCCTTGATCCGTTGCGGGATCTCCGCATCGGCGCCAAACATCGGCCCCATCGCGCGCCAAAGCCAGCTAGGCAGCTCGGTTTTGGCGGCCTCGAGCATGCCGTCCCAATCGCCCACGCTCCATTGGTCGCCCAGATACTTGCTCATCAGTCCGAAGATCGGTCCGATACTCTGGCGGATATTCTGTCCACAAGAAGTGTTCACTTGCGAAGAAAACATCGGCGGGTCCTCGTAGTGAGCACCTCTAAGTGTTCCTGGCATCGAGTAGGCCGATAGCCACGCGGCGATGACGCCTCCGGATGATAGCCCACTTACAATGACCGGCCGTCCTATCACTAGCGCGATGAATCTCACCAAGTCATTGCCGAAGTTGTCGATCGTGTAGCGGCCCGGCGTCCTGCTCGACCTGCCTTGACCACGCAGGTCAACTGCGAAGACCTGGAAGTGGTCTTGTAACAGACCTATGGCTTGTTCGTAGCCCCACCACGATTCGGTTTGTCCTGGGATGAGTAACAATGCTGGCTTGTCGGATGCTCCCGCCGTCGCGTAGTTGATCACCGCTTCGCCGGTATCGATGGTGTGCTCTTCATAGGCGTGAGGTATGTAGGTTGCCGATGGGTTGTCGGGACCGAAGCGAAGTGAGCTCACGATCTAATCTCCCTGCCAGCTATGACGTCGTCGATCATTGCGCGCCTCTTCGAAGGCGAGGAAACAGCGCCTCCGCATTGCCACGATCGATCGACGCGCGCTGAGCTTCATCGAATGAGTAACTCTCGTACATGCCGGTAAATGTGCCGACGATCGCCTCGGCGGCATAAGGCCAGTCGGTGCCGAAAAGCAAGTGATCGGGCTTCGCGAATGCCATCAGGGCCGGCAGCGCAGTAGGACTTCCGGAGAGCGCGATATCGAAATAGAACTTCTGTAAGTGCTCGATGCCTTCCGCGAAATACCGCTTGGGCGAGGCGGTTCCAGCGATCCGATACGCAGCATACGGCACGAAACCTCCCGCATGCGACAAGATCACTTTCAGGTCGGGACAGCGATCGAGGGTGCCCGAACCCGCAAGCCGGATCGCCGCACGAGTCGTATCGAGTAGGAAGTCGGCGATGAAAGGAGGCAACCCTTTCACCGGATCAACGCCATAAAGAAACGACGGATGAATGAACACCACCGCCTTGCGCCGGTTCAATTCGTCGAACAACGGATCGAAGGATCGATCACCTAAGTAGATACCGCGGCTGTTAGCCAGTAGCACGACGCCGTCGGCATGGAGTTGGTCGAACGCATACGCAAGTTCATCTAGTGAGCCTTTGACATCGGGTAGGGTTAGCGTCGCGAAGAAACCGAGTTGATCAGGATGCTTGCGCACCGCGTCGGCCGCGTACTCATTCATCTCGCGAGCTTTTTCTCGCGCCTCATCGTCGTCGCCGAGATGCACTCCCGGCGTCGATATCGACATGATCGCGGTTTGAATCCGGTACTTGTCCATCAGCGCGATCGCGGAGTCGGCGCTCCACTGCGGAATCGGCAGACCACCAGCCTCGATACCTTTTTTCCTGAGCCACGCCGCGAACGATGGCGGTACTATATGATGATGAGTGTCGATGCGTCCGGGAGTCGCCATGATCATCTCCGGAGTTACAAAGCGGGCTACCTTTTCGTCGTAATAGGATGAAGGTCAAATGATCCCAGCTAGCCCCTGTGACAGGTCTCCACTCTATCGTCTCCTCGTCATAGCTCTGCGATACCTATGACCCCGGTCTAGCTATAGGACTGGATCATAGAGTCATCTCCGGCTTGGTCGCGCCGAGTAGCATTCCGCCAACCGCTCGCGCCAACGGATCGGGTACAAGGTAGGCATGGGCCAGTGCGGCTTGCACATCCTGAAAGCGGCGCTGTAGCGGATGCTCCAGGAAGATCGCGCGTCCACTCGCCGCGTGAAACAAGTCGGTAACCGCGCGACCGACCAGATCGCATCCGCGGTTCATGTTCCATCGCATCTGCGCGCGAAGTTGCATCGAGGCCGGCTCGCGAGCCTCGGCCATTTGCCAGAGCTCAATTGCGTCGGAGCGCATCCGCGTGATCGATGAATCGAGATACCAGAGCGCCTCGGCGACGCGATTTTGTGTCAGCGCATCGTCCGCGGCGCGCTCACCCGAATTGAGCCTGCGGTCGCGGGTCGCGGCGATCCACGCATCGATGAAGCCGCGCGCCGAGCCGAGCAGCGACGCCGCTATCGCCATGTTGAACACCACCGACCACGGCATCCGGTACAGCGGCCCTCGATTCACTTCCTGGCCGGGCAATGGAAGATTCATCGCGTAGTCGAGATGCGACTGCGTACGGTAATCCGGGACGAAAGTCTCTTCGACCACGATGTCCTTGCTGCCGGTCCCCTTGAGTCCGGCGACGTGCCAGTTGTCGTCGATGCGATATTGATTCGGCATCAGCAGGAACGAACGAAAATCGCGCGCCTGACTGCCGGCGATCTCGCGCGTTCCGCAGATTGCACCGAGCATCACCCCGCGGCAGTGATCGCATCCCGAGGAGAACGACCAGCGTCCCGAGAGTTTGTAACCGCCCGCGACCTTTTCGGCTTTGCCGGTTGGATTGTACGACGACGAATGCATCGTCGTCGGATCGTCGCGCCACATTTCCTGCTGGGCCTTTTCCTCGAACAGCGCGAGCTGCCACGGATGCACTCCGATGACGCCGGCGACCCATCCTGCTGAGGACGACGCGCGCGAGATCTCGATTATCGCAGCGACGAACTCTACTAGTGGGACTTCGCCGCCGCCGAAGCGGGCCGGCTGCAGCGCGCGCACCAAGCCGCCGTCGGCCAACAGTTTCCACGTCCCATCGCTGAGGCGCCGCGTC
>Ga0209420_1001683_pt1 | contig 10304 bp, 8 predicted proteins | sample BlaSpr_A8_OM1_O1_FD_187972 | JGI IMG/M metagenome (GOLD analysis project Ga0209420, IMG submission 187972) | Forest soil microbial communities from Thunder Bay, Ontario, Canada - Black Spruce, Ontario site 2_A8_OM1_O1 (SPAdes) (version 2) | ecosystem: Environmental > Terrestrial > Soil > Boreal...
ATTGTCTGCTCGTCCCGTTAAGTTTGTTCTGGTATTTACTCTGGTTACGAAGGCCTCTTGCACGGCCTTCACCTGAGCGGGGAAATACCTCGTTTGAATCAGACGAGCGTCTCCCAAGCAAGCATCAATTTTCTCCCGGATAGGGGTCATATGAAAGTTTTGCTGACTGGTCATAAAGGTTACATCGGCGCCGTGGCGGGGCCTATTCTACGTTCCGCCGGCCATGAGGTGTGTGGTCTCGACACCGATCTGTTCGCTGGTTGCGACTTCGGAAGCACGTTGTCGGCAATTCCTGAGGTGCGCAAGGATCTGCGGGATCTTACCCGGGCAGACCTGGAAGGCTTTGACGCGGTCGTGCATCTGGCTGCGCTCTCGAATGATCCATTGGGGAATCTCGACTCGCAGCTCACGTACGATATCAATCATTTCGCCTCAGTGAAGCTGGCAAAACTCGCGAAGGAAGCGGGCGTGGAGCGTTTCGTCTTCTCCTCCTCCTGCAGCACCTACGGTGCGGCGGGTGACGGATTCTTGGACGAAACTGCGTCGCTCAACCCGGTTACTCCATATGGCGAGTCGAAAGTTCTTGTTGAGCGTGATCTCAGGCTCCTGGCAGACGACAAATTCAGCCCTACCTACATGAGAAATGCGACCGCTTATGGTGCATCTCCACGGCTGCGGCTGGACATCGTTCTGAACGACCTAGTGGCCTCAGCATGTACGACTGGTCGCATTCTTATCAAGAGCGACGGTACGCCCTGGCGTCCCATCACACATATTCGCGACATCATCGCTGCCATTCTGGCGGTGCTCGAAGCGCCGCGCGATCGGATTCACAACGAGATTTTCAATGTTGGTCGTACAGAAGAGAATTACCGGATCCGCGAACTGGCGGACATCGTCGCCGAAACCGTACCCGGATGTCGTGTGGAGTTTGCTCCTGGCGGCGGTCCTGACAAGCGCTGCTATCGTGTGACTTGCGACAAGATCAAGCGCGTGCTGCCGAACTTCCGTCCCGAGTGGACTGCCCGCAAGGGGGCGCAGGAACTTTACGATGCGTATCGTGGCTTGGGACTCACAGCCGAAGACATGGACCGTGGCCGCTACGTACGGATTAGCCAGATCCAGCGCCTGCAGAAAGCCGGGCAACTAGACAGCTCCTTGCGGTGGACCCACCAGAGTGTTGAGTCACCCTTGTTTGCCTGAACGTATTTCATCCTGAAGGAGATCTATGACGACGACAATGCCTTCCCTTGAAACTGAGCAGATGACGGCATCGAAGACATGCCGCTTCTGCGGCACCGGACTGCGGCGGACGTTTGTCGATCTGGGATTGTCGCCGCTCTGTGAGACTTATCCTTCGGCGGCCGACCTGAACCGCGGTGAAACCTATTACCCGCTGCACGTATTGGTTTGCGAAAAATGCTGGCTCGTGCAGTTAGACGAATATGAGACTCCGGAGAAGATCTTCAGCGACTATCCGTATTTTTCTTCGTTTTCCGATTCCTGGCTCAAGCACTGCGATAAATACTGCGAGGCGATGAAGGCACGCTTCGGTTTGGGACAGAATAGCTTTGTGGTGGAGGTGGCCAGTAATGATGGCTATCTGCTGCAGTACTTCGTTAAGCGGGATGTCCCTGTGCTGGGAATCGAACCGGCCGCGAATGTTGCCAAAGTAGCTGTCGAAAAGGGCGTTCCAACCCTGGTTCGCTTTTTCGGAACGAAGCTGGCCCAAGAGTTCGGCGCGGAAGGCCGCTGCGCCGACCTCGTGCTTGGCAACAACGTGCTGGCGCAGGTTCCGGATCTTAACGATTTCGTCGAAGGGCTCCAAGTGATTCTGAAGCCCGAAGGCGTGCTGACGCTGGAATTCCCCCACCTGCTGCAGCTGATTCAGCTCAACGAGTTCGACACGATCTACCACGAGCACTTTTCGTATTTCTCGCTGCTCGCAACGATCAAGATCATGGAGGCGCACGGATTGAAAGTTTTCGACGTGGACGAACTAAAGTCGCACGGTGGATCGCTCCGCGTCTATGCCTGCAGAGCCGAGAGTAAGAGCCATCCGGTTGAGCCAAATGTGCGCAAGGTCCTCGCCGACGAATCCCGAGCCGGACTTGGCGAGGTGGAAGGGTACGAAAGCTTCGCGCAGCAGGTTAAGGAAACGAAGTTCGCGCTTGTAGATTTCCTGCTCTCTGCAGCGATGCAAGGCAAAAAGGTAGCTGGCTATGGTGCGCCGGGCAAAAGCGCCACTTTGTTGCACTACTGCGGCATCGGTAAAGATCTGATCGAATACACGGTGGATCGCAGCCCCTACAAACAAGGGAGATTCCTGCCAGGCAGCCGTATTCCGATTTATCATCCGGACCGGATCCGCGAGACCAAGCCGGAGTATGTCGTGATCCTGCCCTGGAACCTGAAAGACGAAATCATGGAGCAGTTGCAGTTCATTCGCGAGTGGGGCGGCCGCTTTGTCGTGCCGATTCCGAAGGTAGCGGTCTACTAAATAGGCGGAGGTAAGCCATGAAAGTGGTTCTTTTTTGCGGGGGAGCCGGGATGCGGCTCCGAGGGTATGCCGATGATGTCCCAAAACCCATGGTGCAGATCGGTACTCGGCCGATTTTGTGGCATTTGATGAAGTACTACGCCCACTTCGGTCACAAGGATTTCATACTTTGCCTGGGATACAAAGGCAACATCATCAAGGATTATTTTCTCCGTTACGACGAATCTGTTTCGAACGACTTTGTGTGGTCACAAGGCGGAAAGAATATCCAGTTTCTAAATCGCGACATCGACGATTGGAAGATCACCTTCGTCGAGACCGGTGCTAACGCCAACATCGGTCAACGTCTCAAGGCTATCGAACCCCACGTTCAGGGCGAAGAAGTTTTTCTCGCAAACTATAGCGATGGATTGAGTGATGTTCCGCTGCCTGCCTTGCTGGATACATTTCGTCGGAGCGGAGCCATTGCTTCGCTGCTCCTGGTGCAGCCCACAGCGAGTTTTGACATTGTCCAGGCTGGATCTGGAGGGATGGTCCGCGAGATTAACCCATTGAGCCAGACTGATATCTGGATCAACGGCGGCTTCTTTGCGATGCGCAACGAAATATTCAGCTGTATTCGGCCCGGTGAGGAGCTGGTACGCGAACCGTTTCAGCGATTAATCGAGAAACAGGCCTTGTTAGCCTACAAATACACCGGCTTTTGGCAGTGCATGGACACCTTTAAGGACAAACAACACCTCGAGGAGCTCAACCAAGGCGCAGCGCCCTGGAAGGTCTGGAATCACGGGGCCAATGGAAAAACCACTCACTTAGAAGTGGTATCTGCAAGTGTATGATCCAGCTGAACCTGAACGCGCGATCGAAGGCAGCGTTGCAAATTTTATGTCTGGGCTGTCATTCGGATGACATTGAAATTGGCTGCGGGGGCGCAATCCTCCGATTGGGTGAGCAATACCCTGACTGCAACGTTCACTGGGTCGTGTTCAGCGCCCTCGGGGTCCGGGAGGCCGAGGCAAAACGCGCCGCCGAACTGTTCGTAGGTGCTTCCCGGCTGAAGGGTGCTTTACTGAAGAGCTTTCCCGACGGTTTCATGCCTTTTGTAGGTGCCGAAGTGAAGTCGGTGTTCGAAGAGTTGAAGCAGAATATCTCTCCGGACATTATCTTCACTCATAACCGAAAAGATGCTCATCAAGACCACCGGCTCATCGCAGAGTTGACCTGGAACACGTTTCGAGATCATTTGATTCTGGAGTATGAAATTCCAAAATACGACGGGGACATGGGACAACCCTGCGTGTTCGTACCGCTGGAGATGGATGTTTGCCAGAAGAAGGTGCGCTATATCATGGAGGCCTTCGAGTCGCAGCGCCATAAGCGCTGGTTTCAGCCTGAGACATTCCTTTCCCTGATGCGGTTACGTGGAATGGAGTGCAATGCCGCTAGCGGATACGCCGAAGCCTTCTATTGCCGAAAGTTGACGATATGAGTCGTTTAGGAAAAGCAAAGGGATATTCCGTCACCCCGAGACGCTAATGAAAGATCTGAAGGAAAAGACGATTCGTGGTGGATTGGTGAGGCTCATTGCTCAGGGAGCAAATTTCTTCCTTCGCCTCGGCTCTCTTGTAGTATTAGCACGTTTACTGGGACCGAAAGATTTCGGGTTAGTTGGTATGGTCACCGCCTTCACTGGGGTGTTAACATTGTTCCGAGATTTCGGACTTTCCGCTGCAGCCATTCAGCGAACGAACGTCACAGACGAGCAGGTTTCAACCTTATTCTGGATCAACATATTCATCGGAGTACTTCTCGGGCTTCTCGCGATTGCAGGCGCACCGGCCATCGCTGCCTTTTACCACGAGCCTCGACTCTTTGGGGTGACCACGGTTTTAGCGCTCGGATTCCTCTTCAACGCGGCCGGAGTGCAACACTCGGTACTCCTGCAACGCCAAATGCGTTTTACTGCCTTGGCAATCGTCAACACCGTTGGGTTGCTCGTGGGTACTGCGGTAGCTATTTTTGGGGCTAAGGCCGGCTATGGGTATTGGGCCCTCGTAGCCATGACGGTGACTGTTCCACTCATAAGTACCATCGGCTTCTGGTTGACCACGGCTTGGGTTCCAGGGATGCCGCGAAGGCGGGCTGGGCTCCGCTCTATGATGCGCTTCGGGGGCACGGTCACTCTGAATGGTCTGGTCGCCTACGTCGCCAGTAACTTTGAGAAAGTTTTGTTAGGCCGGTTTTGGGGCGTCGACGCACTCGGTCTGTACGGACGGGCTTACCAACTCATCAACATTCCAACTGACAATCTGAATTCGGCAGCGGGTGAGGTAGCGTTTTCCGCGCTGTCTCGACTGCAGGATGACCCAAGTCGCCTCAAAAGCTACTTCCTAAAGGGTTACTCCGTAATCCTGGCGATGACCTTGCCTATCACTCTTGCCTGCGCTCTTTTTGCGGATGATATGATTCGTGTCCTTCTAGGACCAAAATGGATTGCTGCAGCCCCCATTTTTCGTTTGCTGGCTCCGACGATCATGGTCTTTGCCATAATCAATCCTCTATTTTGGCTACTATCTTCACTGGGCCTAGTTGGGCGCAGTTTGAAGATGAGTCTAGTCATCGCACCTCTCATGATCGTGAGCTACGTCATCGCGCTGCCTTATGGACCCCAAGGTGTCGCGTTCGCCTATTCGTCGGTTATGATGCTTTGGGTTCTTCCGGTTATTGCATGGTCTGTCCATAAAACCGTGATTTCGTTCCGCGATATTTTGCTGGCCGTGAGCCGGCCGCTAGTCTCAAGCGTGGTGGCGGGTGGGGTTGCTTTCACATTGCGTGCCGTTTACGGCCACTCGTTCTCTCCTTTTCCTCGGCTCGCGTTAGAGAGCACCGTTCTTCTCCTCACGTTTGTAGCGATGCTTCTGTTTGCCACCGGACAGAAAGCGCTCTATCTGGATCTTTTCCGCGGGTTGAAATTGCCTTCACCCGTCAAAGAAGAGAAAAGCTTGGCTTCAGCCTAAGAATGAAAGGGAGAAGTTTGCTCAGACACGGAGGACCCGCGTGGTCAGGCACAAATACTCTACGGCTCGGTGTCTTAAGCGGGAACATGGGCGGAAAGCAAGATTGCTTAGAAACGGTCTAAAGATATGAAGATCGGTCTTTTGGATCACATGGGGTACGGCAACTTGGGTGACGCCGCCACTCAGGATGCGCTGATTGCGAATATCAAAGCGCGGGTGCCTGGCGCCAACATTGTCGCGTTTTCGTTGAATCCCGACGACACCAGAAGGCGTCACAATATTCCTTGTTATTCAATTACACACTGGCATCCTGGACTTCACAAAGAGGGAAAGGAAGGCACGGTTGTCCGGAACCCACGGTCTCGACTACAGTCGATTCTAAAAAACATCCCGGTGTTCTACGCCCTGGTTTTGTGGATCTTGAATCTGGTCCGTGAGTTAATGCACCTAGGACGTTCTTTTAGGGTCCTCAGAACCTTGGACACTCTGATCATCGCGGGCGGGGGGCAGTTGTGCGAATTATGGCGAGGTCCTTGGTCGCACCCTTACAACGTCTTTAAGTTTTCTTTCCTCACAAAGCTCGCAAACAGAAAACTGCTGTTCGTCAATGTGGGCGCTGGTCCTGTGAATAGCCTTCTGAGCAGAGTATTTGTAAGATGCTCAGTCGCTCTGGCTGACTATGTCTCCTTCCGGGACGTCGAGTCGCAAAGGTTGGTTAAGCGCTTAGGTGTAGGGCGTCAAACCCATGTTTTTGCAGACTCTGTTTACGCCCTTGATATTTCCGATTATGACCTCGGCAGCGCTGTGATGGCCAGACCACGGATTGGGCTCAATCCTATCGGATTTTGCGACCCTCGTATTTGGCCAAAACAAGACGTCGATACCTATTCGCGGTATCTCGACAAGTTGGCTGCGTTCTCACTGTGGCTTTTGAACCAGAACTACAGTGTAAGGATCTTTTCTGGAGAAGAGAGTGTTGATGTTTACGCTCTTAAAGACCTCAAAGAACGGCTACAAAGTAGGCTATCCCCAACCGACGCTACCGAGATGTTTGCGCCGACGTCGGAGAGCGTAAGAGATTTGTTAGTGGAAATGTCACGCTTCGATTTTGTTGTTACTTCGAAGTTTCACGGCGTGGTGTTTTCCCACCTTCTGGAAAAGCCCTGTATTGCCCTCAGCTATCACAACAAGATAGACGATTTAATGCGGGTTGTCGGTCAGAGTGAATACTGCCTAAATATAGAAACCTTTGATGAGGAACACCTCAAGGGCGCATTTAGAAAAGTGCTCGGAGATGCGGAGGTGGTCAGGGCCAAGTGTCGACAAACAGCAGGCTCCTATTCCGATGCATTGAAGGATCAGTTCGATGAACTGTTCCTGCCTGAGAATCTGCAATCGCGCCCTGACGAGTTGGAGTTGAGGACGGAGAGGGACGGAGTTATCCTCGGTGGCTCGTCAAACGAACAGGAGTGTGCCGCGAGTGAGTGTGCTGCGAGAAGGATAGGGAAATGAACGCTGTATCACAACCTCTAGTAAGCATCGTGACTCCGGTTTACAACGAAGCGGGCTATCTCGCGGAGTGTATCGAGAGCGTACTTGCCCAAACCTATCAAAATTGGGATTACACCATCATAGATAACTGCAGCACCGATGGGTCCTCAGAAGTCGCCCGTCGATATGCGGCTAAAGACGGGCGGATCCGCGTCCATGAAAATCGTCAGTTTCTTCCGGTCATTTCGAACCATAATAGCGCATTACGGCTGATTTCTCCTGACAGCAAGTATTGCAAGATGGTGCTTGCAGATGATTGGATCTTTCCCAATTGCCTGGAACAAATGATCGCCCTTGCCGAGGAGCACCCTTCAGTCGGAATCGTTGGCGCTTATGCGCTGGACGGGCAAAGAGTTGCATGGACGGGATTACCTTATCCGAGTTCGGTTGTTTGTGGTCGTGAGATCTGCCGCCGACATCTTCTGGAGGAGTTGTACGTATTTGGATCAGCGAATGCCGTCCTCTATCGAGCAGATCTGGTGAGGACTCATGATCCTTTTTACAACGAAGCCAATATTCACGCTGACACAGAGGTCTGTTTTGCTCTTCTTAAAACGTGTGACTTCGGTTTCGTTCACCAAATTCTCACTTTCAGCAGAGTTCGGCCACGCTCGTTAGCCACAGTTTCCAGCGACCTCCAAACCTGTTTCGCAGGCATGCTACAGATCCTGGTAATACACGCCCCGAATTATTTGTCTCGTGAGGAGCGCGACGACCTCCTTGTTCGGCACCTGTCCGGATACTACAAGTTTTTGGGCGAGAGCCTGTTACTGGGCCGTGATAAGGAGTTCTGGGATTATCACAAGGGAGAATTGATAAAGGCCGGTATTGGTTTCAGCCGCGTTCGCGTGGTCAATGGGGCGTTGATAACATTGGGCAATGCCTTGCTGAATCCAAAAGATACGGTCGAGAGACTCTGGCACGGCCGGCATAACAACCGATCCGCACGACACGAGGAACTGGCGGTTGGCCCCTCGTAGTCGTCAGTGTCGTAGCTGATAATCGTTATCGCTCAATAACCGCGAGGAGAGATAGAGTATGGCATATGTTTATTCACTCCCTACGTCTGCCTCATTTACTGGAAAGGGCTTGTTGGGGTATACGTTCGGTCCGCTGCAGAGGAAGGATCTCGAAGTTTATTACGTCGAAGTGGAAAAGGGACACGACGTATTCATGATCAGTAAGAAAATCACGCGCATTTATTATATATTGGAAGGTAGCGGTCATTTTACTATAGGCGATGATAGGTATGATATCGGCCCCGGTATGCTCGTTGAGGTCCCACCTAAGATAGAGTATTGTTACTCGGGGAAAATGAAACTTCTCGCCTTTTCTACGCCACGATGGTTCGGCGGCAATGATACATTTACCAAGTGGAATCCCGATGTTGTAGGCCGGGATTTCCCTTGGGACGCAGACGATACACGGTGGTTGACACGGTTAATTAGATCGACTGTATTCGGAAAATCGCCGTTCAACGCCTACTTACGAGTTAGTCAGCGATTGTGGGATGCTCTTCCTTCTTTTGTTACTGCTTCTCGGCCAGTAGCGTTCTATGGTGCTGTCTTACATAGAGTGTCTTGTAGACAAGGAAGTCGAGCGCAAGCGTTTAGCACGTGTTTCCTTCGAAATCGGCCGGAACTGGAACTGATACGACGGCTAGTGGGACGCAGGGATAAGGGCGACGAATTAAGGGTGACTGTGCTGGGCTGTAGTACAGGCGCGGAGGCCTATTCGCTCGCCTGGCGCATCCGGTCTGCTCGACCTGACGTCAAGGTTATGCTATATGCGATGGACATATCCAAGGAGGCTGTGGAAGTTGCTAAGAGCGGCATCTATTCACTTTCGGCATCGAAGCTGTCAAGCACCCGGATTTGTGACGGTATGAGTGCGGCTGAGATTGACGAGTTATTTCAAAGTGACGGGGATTCGCTATCCGTTAGGTCGTGGATTAGAGAAGGAATCGACTGGCGCGTTGGCGATGCTGGTGACGCCGAGGTTGTCGATGCCCTGGAGCCTCAAGACATGGTTGTGGCAAACAATTTTCTTTGCCATATGGATCCGGCGGCGGCAGAGCGATGCTTGCGTAATATTGCTCGTTTGGTAAAGCCGGGTGGATATCTTTTTGTCTCTGGAATTGACTTGGACGTGCGGACAAAGGTTGCCTCTGATTTAGGATGGATGCCGGTCGAAGAGTTGCGCGAGGAGATTCACGAGGGCGACCCTTACTTGAAAAGATACTGGCCGTCTCAATACGCCGGCTTGGAACCGTTGGACAAGAGAAGACTAGATTGGAGAACACGCTATGCCGCGGTTTTCCAGGTAGTCTCCACTACGAGTAAGCCGCCATTGCCTCGTGAAACTGAATTTCGTGAGGGGGATGAGCAACAGGATCGGGTGCCAGTGTTCTCTAAAGGCAATCATTAAATAAATTGATGAAGAACACGACTGCGTGAAGCTCTCCCAGATATTTCGATTGGTGTTTACTACCGGGAGGACAGGTTCAACCAGGTCTCCGAGCACTTTGTACTCGACGATGTGGCGGAAACGAGGTCGCGCGGGTTGTGTGACCGCAGCTGCTTAATGAAAACCATGGAAGTGAATGATCGAGTTTCGGGGAGTACGGTGCTGGTGACAGGCGCGAGCGGCTTTATTGGAGCACATCTCTGTCGCCGTCTCTTAAATTGCGGCGCCAAGGTGCATGCAGTTTCTCGAACGATGCGGGACCCAGACAGCGAGCAGCTTCGTTGGTGGCAGGCCGATTTAAGAGATATCTCGGCGGTACGCCAGATTGTGAGGACAGTGGAGCCTCAAATCGTGTTCCACCTTGCCAGCTACGTTGTCGGCGCTCGCGAACTGAACGTGGTGTTGCCAACCTTTTATGAAAATCTCGCTAGTACGGTTCATCTTCTAACCGCAGCAACCGAGTCAGGATGCGAACGCATTGTGTTGGCAAACTCCCAGGAGGAGCCGCAGAATGTCGACGACACATCATTTCCGCGCTCTCCGTATGCAGCGGCCAAGTGGGCGTGCAGTGTTTACGGGCGAATGTTTTACCAGTTGTTCGAGGTGGCCGTCGTAATGCCTCGGATCTTTATGACTTATGGTCCTGATCAGAAAGATGTGCAGAAACTGGTGCCGTTTGTGGTACGAAGCTTGCTGGAAGGTAAAGCGCCAAAGCTCGGTAGTGGCCGGCGGCGGGCGGACTGGATATATGTCGACGATGTTGTCGAGGG
>Ga0209420_1001684_pt1 | contig 10293 bp, 7 predicted proteins | sample BlaSpr_A8_OM1_O1_FD_187972 | JGI IMG/M metagenome (GOLD analysis project Ga0209420, IMG submission 187972) | Forest soil microbial communities from Thunder Bay, Ontario, Canada - Black Spruce, Ontario site 2_A8_OM1_O1 (SPAdes) (version 2) | ecosystem: Environmental > Terrestrial > Soil > Boreal...
CCCAGTTAAACGCAGCCTAACGGTGCCATCCTCTACCGCCACTAACTCCACGCTAGCGCCCGCCGCTCGAATCTGCGCCTGCATCTCCCGTACCGCCTTCTGAATTCGTGCCTGCAAGCCGTCGGGATGAATGTCGTAAAGGAGCAAAAGGCCGGCCACCAAATCGTCCTTCGCTAGATTTGCGATAATCTCACGCCCCTCTTCGCCCTGTTGCGAAAGCATATCTAAGACCCGAGCAAACGCTTGTCCGTGCAGTTCCAGGAGCGACTGCAGCAGCGTCACCACATTGGCCCGCACAGCCGGATCAGCAATGTTCTCAACACGCCGGACCAAGTCTTCTATCCGCGCACTAAGCTGGTTCAGTTCCTTGTCGTTTGTCATATTGGGCGAAACGGTGCCACCGCCTCACGATAGCGCCGCCGGCAAAGTCGTTTAATCCCTTGCTTCGATTGCTAAGGCTGCTGCAGCCCGAACATCGGCGAGTGCCGGGTTTCCAGCACTTTTCCGTTGCCGAGGTACATATGCACGCCGCAGGGCAGGCAGGGATCAAAGCTCCGAACAGCGCGCATGATGTCGATGCCCTTGAACTTATCCGGTCCATTCTCTTCAAAGATCGGCGTGTTCTGTACCGCATCTTCGTAAGGGCCCGGCGTCCCATAGACGTCACGAGGGTTGGCATTCCAAGGTGTAGGCGGATATGGATGGTAGTTCGCGATTTTGCCGTCGCGAATTACTACATGGTGAGAAAGTACACCGCGAACCGCCTCGTGGAAACCACACCCAATCGCATTTTCCGGTACCTTGAACTCCGACCACGTCTTGGTGTTTCCGGCGTAGAGCTCCTTAAGTGCGCGGTCCATGAAATACAAGGCCGCAGCGGCCGCGTACGCCTGGAAATACGTGCGCGCGCGATCGCGCTCAATCGCATTGCTCCACTTTGGAATTTTCCACTCAAACGACGTCTCCGGCATCATCGCCGTCTTCGGCAGGTTAATGATCACGCTGTGGCCGGTGGCTTTGATGTACCCAATATCCACCAACCCGGACAGTGCCGTGGACCAAAGTCGAGCGATGGCGCCGCCGCCCGTATCCAGCGCTAGATAATCCCCGGTCCGCTTGTCATACCACCGCGGCGACATTACCCAGCTGTATCGTTTCCCGAATTCGCGCTTCTGCGGCCTTGGTGTTGTGGTTTGATTCCAGGGATGCCGCTTATCAACCGGATTGCCGATAGGGTCAGTCCGAACAAACGTCTCGCCATTTTCCTCCCAATCTGCGTAATACGAACTGCCTAACAAAATTCGGATGTTCAGATTGATGTCGATCAAGTCGTTCGTAACGAGCTTCCCGTCGACGATCACACCAGGGGTGACATACATCGCGCGGCCCCAGTCGCCCATCTTGCCGTAGGTGTAGTCGCAAACATCGGGATCGTTAAACGATCCCCAGCAGCCCAACAGAATTCTTCGCTGTCCGACTTTTTCATAACCCGGCAACGCCTGGTAGAAGAAATCAAACAGATCGTCGTGCAGCGGCACGACTTTCTTCATGAACTCCACGTACTTCATGAGCCGCACAAGATAATCCGTGAACAATTGAATCGTGGGTACCGTTCCAACGCCACCGGGATAGAGCGTAGACGGATGCACATGGCGCCCTTCCATCAGGCAGAACATCTCACGCGTGTAGCGGCTTACTCCCAACGTCTCGCGATAGAATTCCCCGGTAAACGGATTGAGCGCCTTCATAATGTCGGCAATCGTGCGGTAGCCATGTTGCGCGGCATGTGGCGAACTGGTTTTCTGCGCCTTCTCCCATACCGCTGGATTCGTTTCTTTCACCATCTGCTCGCAGAAATCCACGCCGACCAGGTTGTCCTGGAAAATGTTGTGGTCGAACATGTACTCCGCAGCTTCGCCAAGATTGATGATCCACTCGCCCAACGGCGGCGTCTTGATTCCGAAGGCCATGTTCTGTGCGTAGACCGCGCACGTCGCATGGTTGTCACCGCAGATTCCGCAGATTCGGCTGGTGATGAAATGAGCGTCTCGCGGGTCCTTACCCTTCATGAAGATGCTGTACCCGCGGAACACTGACGATGTGCTGTAACACTCCGCGACCTGTTTGTTGTCGAAATCGATTTTCGTGAAGATTCCCAGGCTGCCCACAATGCGCGTGATGGGATCCCAGTTCATCTCCACAAGGTTCCGGGGCTTCTTGGCGCTCTCGACTCCAGGCTGTAGCGTTGTGGCCATTGTCTTCTCTCCTAGTAGGTATGCGGCCTATAGCCGGTAGTGAGATTTGAACCCGTGTGACGCCATTTCGGCTCCTTGTTGACGGTCGTGTTGGTGATTGCTCGCAACGCGCGAATCGCCAGCCCATACATTCCAACCACGCCAGCGGAAAGATTGGCGCCAGGCGGTTCATCCATGAATGGCATGAATTTATCTGGAAAGCCCGGCATCGTGCATCCGATGCAGATGCCGCCTACGTTCGGGCAGCCGCCAATGCCGCGCATCCACCCTCGCTTCGTAACGTTGCAATTGACCACCGGTCCCCAGCAGCCCATCTTCACCAGGCACTTTGATGATCCGTACTCATCCGCGAAATCGGCCTGCTCGTAATACGACCCGCGATCGCATCCTTCGTGGACCGTCTTGCCAAAAAGCCAAGTCGGTCGCAGTTGGTCATCGAGTGGAATAATCGGCGCGATGCCAGCGGCCTGATAAACAAGGTAGAGCACGGTCTCCATGAAGTTGTCAGGTTGGACGGGGCAGCCCGGTACATTCACAATTGGCAATCCAGCCTTCGACCGCCAGCCCCAGCCAAGATAGTCGGCGAGGCCCATGCAGCCAGTGGGATTCCCGGCCATCGCGTGAATGCCGCCGTAGGCGGCACAGGTTCCCGCAGCCACCACAGCTAGCGCTTTCGGCGCTAGCCGGTCTATCCACTCGCAAGTGGTGATGGGCTGGCCGGTTTTAGGGTCGGTTCCCATGGCAGCCCAATATCCCTCCCGCTTAATTTCCTCGTTTGGAATTGAACCTTCCACGACTAGCACAAAAGGATCGAGCCGCCCCTGCTCTGCTTCGTAGAAATATTTCATGAAGTCGTCGCCAACTTCGTAAGCGAGAACGGGATTGTGCAGATGCACTTTAGGTAGTCCTGGGATTGCGCCCATGACCACATCCTCGATGCTGGGTTGCTCCGCAGCTGTCACCGAAACGCTGTCGCCATCGCAACTCAGTCCCGCTGTGATCCATACAATGTGCACATCAGAAACTGCCGGAGGGCGGTGGGGCAGGCCACTACGCGGAGTTGTGTCTGGCATAAAATATTCCCCTTTCATTCGAAAATCCTGCGGGTACCGGTTGCCGAAATATCCAGTTTTTGAGGGAGTGGAAATCCTGAGAGGAGGGAGTGAGGGTTTGCGGTGTCTGTCGCCACAGCTCTACAGCTTCGTCTGGCTCAGCTTTTCGAGCCGCGCCAGAACAGAGAGACTGCCTCATCGGGTTGCCAATGAGAGAGAGCGTGTCGATCCCCTCGACCGCGCGGAGCATAGCACCGTGAAATTGGGATTGACGTACAGTCATTCCCCTATTTTTGGAGAAAATCGCAAGACCTGAGGATTTTTTTCGCAGCACCAGTAATGGGGCCAACGCGGAAATCCGAATCGGTTAGGCCAACCGTTAGGAGGTAGGCGATGCTAGTGGGTCAAGCGCGCTTCCCGGAAATGGTAGGTCGCGCTGACTGTGATATAAGAACGGAGTGGAACGCCCACCACTCGCTCGATGGCAGATGGATAGGTAGGGTCGGACGGAAACGCAAATACCTCGGTAGTTTCGCCGGTATAGCCACTGGCAATCAGAAATTCTGTGGACAGAGTGACCCGCCCATCCGCAAATGGGCGTAACACCTCGCCTCTAAACGCGGGCACTGCGGGTCCCACAAATCCATCGCCGACCGGTTTGGCTCGGACATATTCAAACTCGCCCCGCGCCTGAAAACGGAAGGGTAGCCAGTTCGCCGTGGCTACCGAATCCCAAATAAACCTTGGCGCTTCCGGGGTGGGAGCGCCGATGAGACGGTCCCTTGCATCTGCCTGAGCATATGACAGATAAATCGAGCCGGCCGAAAAGTTGCGTTGAATGGAAACGGTGATCGAACGGTTGAGCGAAGGCCCCACATCCTCCTGCAGGCCCGTGTCCGGATCGATTTTGGCGAGTTCCTGCGCATTGGTGATGTGTCGCAGGGTGACTTTGAATTCTGTTCGGTGAGCGAGCTTGTCGATGACAAGTTGGTAGGCGCGGGAGGGGGCGAGGAGGGAGGGGTGGAGAGAGGGTAGGGCGGTCCCGGTACCAATGCGCGGGTCTTCTGTGTGAAACGCCTCGCCGTAACTAATGGCAATCGAGGGGAACAGCGAATTTTCTTGTGGGAAGAGTGTCAGGGTCGCCTTGGGGAGGGTCAGCCCGGCCAGTCGGTCAAAGGAATTCTGTGGATTCAGCAGATCCTGGTTATCGGTCCATATCTCTTCGCGCCGAATGCCTAAGTCGTAATGGAGATATTTCGTAATCGAGCCGTCCACGGCTGCATAAGGCTCTAAGAAACCCAGCGTGATGTTGTTACTGGTGACCGGCTCGAAAATGCCCTCGGGGTTCGCTCGCTTTAGATCTAGTTCGCGCGGCGCATCCCGCCTCAGATCAAGCCCGCCAAGGAGCGTAAGCCAACGCCGGATCTGGTGGGTGTATACGCCCCCACCACCCGCAACCGTGCGAAATTCGCTTTGCTGAATGAGGCCGCCTGGAAATTCGAGGCTTTGACCGAAATCGGGTTCGAAGTTCGATCTGAGCTCCAGGCTGTAGGTTCGAAAAAACCCCGAAAAGGTCAGCTGTTGGTATTGGCTGGGCCGCCAGGTGTCGCTGGCGATTGCGATAGTCGTATGGGTGCGGTCCCTCTGGCGGCGATCGACCGTATCATCGGGCACCATAGTGTCGATCGGAATGAGTCCAGGCACGTAGGAGAAGCCGTAGTAGCCAACGCCGAACAGCGTCACTGCGTGTCTCCCCAGCCTGAATTGACGAAACGCATTGCTCTTGTACTGCTGGCGGTGTTCCAAACGTTCAAGGAACGCGTTCCCGAAGGACATTTCTCCGGCGACAAATGCGTCAGTCTCGGGTTTTTTCGGACTCCAGCCCGCCACGAGATCAATGTCACGGTAATCGCCGGTTACCTCAACGAAGTTATCTAACCTCTCCCGCGGAACATACGTGGCCGCCAGATCAATCGAATGATTCCCCTCACGTACATTGAACGAGCCTCCATCCACCGCGACTGCCTCGATAATTGGCGCGATAAGAAAATTCGGGTCGGAATAGCCGTTCCCGTGAGCGTTCGCCGGTAGATTGTTCGGGTACAAGAAATCGCCAACCTGATAGAACTGCGCAATCGGCTCGCCATGGTCGCCTGCCACCCCTGGCGCAAAATACTGAGGCGCCTTGATACCCCCGGAGGCGGTCTCAATCGGAAAGCCTGGAAGCGAAACTGGTGCGCCCGGCCGGCCTGGGTTCGCATCCAGGAGCTCGTCGTGAACAAACACATGATCCGCAGGATCGGGGGTGAGCACGGACGGCGTCGGGCTGCCCACAACCGTCACCGCTTGCCGTAGTGACGCGATTTGCTCGAACTGCAAGGTAATTTCCTGTGATTGGCCTGCCACAACCGATACCTGGATTGTGACTGGCGCAAATGCGGAAATTTCACCTGTAACGGAATAGGTCCCCGGTGACACTTCTCCAAAATCGAAATTGCCTTGCGAATCGGAGGTTGTCTCGCTGGCGGCGCGGCCCGTAAGATCGGCAAGCCGTAAGTGCACGTCGCCGATCGGAGCCCCTTGAGGGTCGAGCGTTTTTCCCGCCAGGTGCTCGCCGCTCGCTCCCGCTTTCAGGCATGCACACGTCCACAGGAAACAGACCGCCGCGATCCGTAAACACCATACGACCGTTCGTCGAACGCTTCCGTCATGCATCGCCATAAATGTTCGAGTTGCTGTAACACGTCTTGCAAAATCATGCTACCGCATTCCTTGCGGGCAATCATTTGCTCTTGCCGCGGTGCGGTATTATCGCGGTAGGTGGTCGGAGGAAGTGGATGACTGGACTCGCACGCACCGGCGTTTCATTGGAGAAAGACCTCTTGGAGAAATTTGATCAGGCAATCTCCAGGAAGGGTTACGCAAATCGTTCTGAAGCCATTCGCGACTTGATTCGTGACAGTCTGGTCGGCGAGGAAATCAATAAAAATGAAATCGTGGCAGGAACTCTGACAATTGTCTACGACCACCACCGCCCCAATCTGACCGAAGAGCTCGTGGACGTGCAGCATCAGGCTGGCGGCAGGGTCTTGGCTGCGACACACGTTCACCTGGACCATCACAATTGCCTGGAAGTCGTAATCATGAAGGGTCGCGCGGGGGAACTGCAGGACTTGGCCAATCGAGTTTTGAGTCTCCGCGGCGTAAAACATGGCCAACTGACACTAACCAGCACAGGCCGAAAACTAAAATAATCAGCCAGGGCTAAAACGACATCTATAGTTGATTGGATTCACGCTTCGCGGAACCCCCGAAACAATAAGTCGCAAATTACTCTGAAAACAGTATGGATTGCGAACGCAAAAATTCGTAACAAGGTAGTCCGCCTGCAGGTTTCCGCGTGATTCCTTTAATTGAGTCGCCCGCACAGTTCGGCTGCACGGAGGGCCGCTCTAAGGAGCGGTCAGTTGCGGTTCGCGAGGCTTTCGGTGGGCGTCCGAAAAGCCCTGAACTGGGTCCAATTGACCAATCCGCGATACCTGTTTCAGGCGTATCCATAGGGGACCGGAAAGTTTACTTAAATAGGAGAGGATTAAATGAAAATCACCGCGCTACTGGCTGCATTGGTATTTGCGTGTTGTACTTCGGCGTTTGCGCGTCCGCAGGACAACGGCACGCAGTCAACAGACAGCACCAAGCAGTCGGATTCAATGAAGTCGGGTGGAAAAGGCATGTCCTGGGTTGGTTGCATCGCTGAGAAGGACGGCAAGTACGTGCTTCAGACTGCAAAGCACCCCGATGGCGTCGAACTCGACACCACCGAAGACCTGAAGCCCCACGTTGGCCACAAGGTCAAGATCATGGGCAGCATGGAAACTTCAGATTCGATGAAGATGGTCAAGGTCAGCGGGATGAAGATGATCTCCGAGACCTGCGATATGTCCAAGAAGACCATGTAATTTCTGTTTGCCGCAGGCGCGGGCCGATTCTGGACCAGACAGGTCGGTCCGCCCCGGGCGAATCTCTAGACACAGTTCTCACGCTCAAAGGTGTAGAAAGAAATCCCACCGTGAGGAAGTGCGGAAGCTACGATGTCGTCGGAGAGGCGGGGATCTTAGCTTGCCGCTCGTACGGTACATTTTCCAGAATATATATCGCCACTAACCCGCAGAGCACTACCGCCGCCGTTAGACCATAAGCCTGACCCGCTGACACTCGCGGGATAAAAATCGCCAGCAAGCCAAATACAGCGCCAAGTGCATATAAGCACAGCACCGCGCCGCGTTGACCTAGGCCAACATTCGAGAGGCGATGAGCGGTGTGGTCTTTTCCCGGGGAAGTGAAGGGAACTAGTCCGCGCCTCGATCGGGAAATCGAAACCAGAGTGGTGTCAAAAATAGGCACTCCGAGGATCAGCACCGGAATCAACACGCTGCTCGGTGTCCCCACATGGTCGACCTCGGGTCGAAGCTTCAGGCTCAACGCGGCCATCAAAAACCCCAAGAGCATGGCGCCACCGTCACCCATGAAGATTTTCGCGGGCTTGAAGTTCCAACCAAGAAATCCCAGCGCAGCGCCGAGAGTTGCCGCGCCCAATGTGCGCACCAAAACCTGCCCGCTTTGATTCGCCGCCATCGTGAAGAACAGCGCAGCGATCGCGGCGATGCCGGCGCACAATCCATCCATATGATCGAGGATGCTGAACGCCGCAGTAATCCCGACCACCCAGACAATCGTGAGCGCCGAATCGAGCACGATTCCCACGCTGCCCGGAACGTAATTGGAGATTATATGAGCGCGAATTCCCGTGCTGATGAGCAAAAGTGCCGCCGCTGGCATGCCCAGAAATAATTTGATCTGGTGATGCAGCAGTCGCCGATCGTCCATAAATCCCACAAAAGCGACCAAAGTGGCGCCCGCTATTACACTTACGATTTGCCTCGATACATTGATGTGCAACGTCACGAGCACCGCGAGAACAAAACCGCAGTAAATCGCGAGTCCGCCGAGCAGTGGAATCGGTTTTAGATGAACCTTTCGAGGGCCTGGCTTGTCCACCATTCCTACCTTCAGCGCCAGGCGGCGTATCGGCAGCGTCAACGCCGCCGAAGCAATGAAGGCAATTAGGAAAGCTAGCAGGTCACTCGAGATGGGCATGATTCACGACATTGAAGTCCGGATTCCGCGATCACCCTGGAAAAAAGAGGCACTAGTTGGAACAACGTGAGCGATAGGAGGTTCACCGAGCGGCGACCTCTTCTACGGTGCGCACAAACCGGCTCAATTCATTCACTCTAACATAATTCTCCGCGGCCTTTCGGGCACGGGCGCCCATGGCGTCTAGTTCGTCAGGATTGCCCGCCAAACTCCGAAGCGCCTCCGCCACCGCTTTCGAGTCGTCTGGGTCAACCGCCAATCCGCATTTCGCTTCGGTGACAATCCGCGCCGCATCGCATGCAGCGGGAGCCACCACGAGAACGGGCCTGCCTGCCGCCAGGATGCCAAACAATTTGCTCGGAACAACGACGCCTTCGAGCCCACGCTTCACCGTCACCACGTGGACATCGCCCGCAGCCATGACGTAAGGGATTTCGCTCGCCGGTCGAAAGGGAACGAACTTTACGTTCGAAATTCCAACTGCCTGCGCGGCCACTTTGTCGCGATTCGCCCCGCCGCCCACGAACACGAGCCCAATGCCTTGATCTTCTACTTGCCGCGCCGCTTCCAGCAATGTTTCCCAGGCACCGTAAAAGCCTAGATTGCCTGCGTGAATCGTCACAAACGGGAAACCGCTGCGAATTTCCTGCGCGACGGGTGCGCTTTGGTCGGCTAACTTTTCAGGAATTTGCGTGCCGTCGCGAATTACCCGCACCCTTTCCCGCCCAATACCTTTTGCCACGATGCGATCGCGCATGTCGTCGCCCAGCACAATTACGCACTTAGCCTGGCGTAGGGCACGCCGATGCAGCCATTCCCAGAAGCTGATAAATTTCCCCGCCTTCACGATATTCCCGCCAACCGCCATGTCCGGATACATATCGCGAATGTTGTAAATCAGAGGCCGTCCCGAGAGCCGTGACACGACCCCTGCGGCAATTCCCATAATTGGTGGGTCGGTCATGGCCACAATTGCGTCGGAACGAAGCGCGAGTGCTCGTGGAATCACCAGCGTTAGATAAGACAAATAATTTGCCACGCGTCCCCGCATCTCGTGGCGCGGATACGCCGTGGAGCCGACGCGCTCAACCGCAATTCCATCGCGCACATCGCGGCGCAAAAGCCGGTAAGGATACGTCTCGAGCGGATCGTACGAAGGTCGTCCCGCGACTACCGTCACTAGATGCCGTTCCGCAAGCGCCTTTGCGACCGACTCCGCCATGTACGCCGTAGCGGAAGTATCGGGCGGGTAGTATTCGTTAAGGATCAGAATTTTCACGTGGGAAAGGCCCGCCTCAGGCTGAAGCGGGGTCAGGAGTTCGCGATGCGCGAGTCGTTTCTGCCAATTCAGGCTTCCTGCGCACAATTCGATTGCCCATCACCAGTACGTCCATCTTGGTGCGCATGAAGCAGTCCAACGCTTCCTCCGGCCGGCAAACAATGGGCTCGTTGTCGTTAAATGAGGTATTCACAACCACCGGAACGCCGGTCAGATTCCCAAACGCCCGGATCAGCTTCCAGTAAAGAGGATTCGTGCGCTGCGAAACAGTTTGCAGTCGTGCCGTTCCGTCCATGTGTGTCGCTGCCGGAATTGAACCGCGCTTCGAAGGCTTCACCGCGTACGCAAAGGTCATGAATGGAGACGGGTGCGTTCTTTCAAAATATTCACCCACCGACTCCTCTAAAATCGAAGGCGCAAACGGTCGAAACATCTCCCGGTGCTTGATACGCTGATTCAACACATCCTTCATTTCGGCGCGCCGAGGATCGGCCACTATACTGCGATTCCCGAGTGCCCGCGGCCCCCACTCTGCTCGCCCCTGAAACCA
>Ga0209420_1001686_pt1 | contig 10289 bp, 10 predicted proteins | sample BlaSpr_A8_OM1_O1_FD_187972 | JGI IMG/M metagenome (GOLD analysis project Ga0209420, IMG submission 187972) | Forest soil microbial communities from Thunder Bay, Ontario, Canada - Black Spruce, Ontario site 2_A8_OM1_O1 (SPAdes) (version 2) | ecosystem: Environmental > Terrestrial > Soil > Boreal...
ATACAGGACGCCTGCCAAACGAGACCCATTCGTTGATCCAGCGCTGTCAAGATCGTTTCAAGATGCCGATCGATGTCTATGGGCCCGATCCTGAAGAAGTTCAGGTGATGGTCAAGGAACACGGTATCAATTTATTTTACACCAGTGTGGAACTGCGCGAATTCTGCTGCAAGGTACGCAAGGTACATCCCATGACGCGCGCCCTGGACTCCCTCGACGCGTGGATCTCCGGTCTCCGGCGAGATCAGGGCGACGCAAGAAAGACCATCGAAAAACTCGAGTTTGATTCCGTTCACCAAGGGCGTTTGAAGCTGAACCCACTGGCCAATTGGACTGAATCGCAAGTCTGGGACTACATTTCATGCCGCAACCTTCCCTACAACCCGTTGCACAATCGGGGCTATCGCAGTGTCGGATGCGCTCCGTGTAGCCGAGCGACGAATCCTGGGGAGGACGCTCGCGCGGGTCGATGGTGGTGGGAGCGGAGCAGTCAGAAGGAATGCGGAATTCACACCATTAGCGACTCAGATGAGCCCTGATTCGGAAGTGTGCGATCGCGCCAGCAGTTGGTAGCCTTGCAAACAGGATCGGTTTAACATTCAATTTTGACGCGAATCTCGATTCCCCAATCTCAGATGCATGCCAACCACGCCGAGTACCTCTAACCAGCCGTCTGAACGAAGTCAGTTCTCTCGAATGGAAGTGACGGAGAATCCAAATACGAGAGAGGGACCTGACGATCCGTGGCTGTTCGTCGCTAGTTTGTACGCTTCATGGCGATTGAGCGTCACGACCGCCGCGATCGTGATGGTCGTCATGTTTCTGATAACCACCTTCCTGATGTCGAGAACCTATCGGGCGTTCGCGATTCTGAGACCCCGAACGGAAACCTCGATGCAGGGACAACTCATCGGATCACTGGCAGCCGTCGCGGCGCCGTCTTTGTCTGGACTGATGCCGTCACCGAACCAGGACGTGGCGGAAGAGTACATGACCTTGCTTCGGAGCTTTGCGTTCAACACAGCGCTGGTCGAGCAACACAAGCTCAGTTTCCCGGTCAGTCGGTGGTTCTTTCTGGGTGGTGAAACCAGAGACCCAAAATGGGAGACCTATCGACGATTGCAACGTTCGTTTATGTGCGACTACTCACCTAAGACTGGTAACATAACTCTCTACTTCGAAGACCGAGACCGCGAAAGAGCCGCGACGATACTGAGCTATTACATCGATGACCTCCGGGTTAAACTCAGAAGTCAAAAGACCCACGAGACGACGGCGGCTATTGACTCAATTCGGGGGGCGGCAATCGCAACCCCAGACTCTCTCCTGCGGGTAAACTTGTACGAGCTCCTGGCCAGACAGGTCGAACAGCTTCAGCTGGCGCAGGTGCAGGCGGATTTCGCATTTGCCGTCCTGGAGCCGTCAACCGCCCCTGACCTCGCTTACCGTCCGAAGGTTGCCTTCGATAGCATCGCGGCGGCCTTCGTTGCGTTATTCGCATGCTCGGCAGTTTTTATGATGCGAGACCTCGGTTTGAAGGATCGCCTGCAACGAACCTTTCGAGAATCTGCTCGATAAAGAGAACTCCATTGCTCAACAGCGATAGGTGAATGGCGCCTAGTACGGTTCGCTAATCCATCGTTCACGATTGCAGAGTATTTTAGAGATGCGAGACAATTCAGCCCCACTCATCAGCGTCCTGATACCTACACGCGACCGCTGCGAGACGCTGCCCTTCGCGATCCGGAGCGTTCTTATTCAGAATACCGATCTCCTGGAATTAATAGTTAGCGATAATTTCAGTTCGGACCGGACCCAAGAAGTTATCAAGGGATTCCAGGATGAGCGAATTAGATATCTTCGCGCCGATCGCCGCTTGTCGATGTGCGACCACTGGGATTTTGCCTTGGCCCATTGCCGCGCGCGTTATGTGATCGTTATCGGAGACGACGATGCGCTAATGCCGGGAGCGGCTGAAAAATTCAGCGACAAAGTTCGCTCGACTCCAAGCGAAATATACAAATGGCATCCGCATTTTTATGTCTGGCCCGCGGCCGGGAAAGAGTCCCGAGTAAGCTCGCTGTCACCAAAATGCGACGATCAGGAGATCAATCTGGCTGAGAAGGCGAAGTTCGCGATCCGCCACGGCACCTGGAGATATTCACAGCTCCCCATGGTTTATCACACCGCCGTATCCCTCGATCTTCTGAACGAATTGAAACGGCGGACCGGACGAGTATTTCACAGTACGCAACCTGACGTATTCACTGCTTTCGCTCTTGCGGTCCTTTCATCCACTGCGATCGTCTTAGGCGAGAGTCTGTCTGTGAGTGGCCACTCTCCCAAGTCCAATGCCGCAATTCTGGCGTTCAACGATCCCAAACCCAACCAGCGATTCATAGCTGAATATCAGGACTACCAATTCGACCCTACGCTGTTCCCCGGGGTTCCGGCTGTGATCAATATGATTCCGGACGCTGCGTTGAAGGCGATGAAGCTGTTTGAGAGCTTCTACAAAGACGTGAGGTTCAACTACAACGCAATGTGGCCGTTCATGGAAAGATTTTGGAAAGTCGATGGTCAGTTATCGCTAATCCGGCGAAGGGCTGAGATTTCCAAGTATCAACCTTTCAACCCTGCCATTTACCTCGCCTACAAAGCCATGCACCGACTTGCGGATTTGCGGGCGAAGTTCCTGGAACGCGGCAGTGCATCGGCAATGCTGGAGCTGCGTTTTAGCAATGGCGATATCGCGCGCCCCAACGATGTATTCGAGTGCGCGCGTTTCCTCGAAAGCTTCCTCGATGGGGAGGCGGTTCAGCCTTCACATCGAGTTCGTCGCAACTTCATTTTCAATTGAGTCTCACTCTGTTCTACCTAATGCACCCGTGATTGGTGTCGCCCAAGCGGACGTTCCCGCGCAAGCCCGGGATCGTAGTTATCTCATCTGTGCGGTGTTGGGCTGCGCGGCGCTAGCCGCGGTCTGCATCCTCGATGAATGGGCTGTCGCATTTCTGATTCTGCTTATACTCCTGGTGGTGCCGCCAGTGCTCGAGTTAAGAGCCGGCCGCTTCGATCTGTTAGGGCTGCAGACCTTGTTCAGCATCGGCTATTTTCTCAATTTCGTCATGTCAACGCTGTATTCGTTGTACATCGCTCCGAGGTTCCTCGATTTGGAGAGCTTTCGGAGCACGCTTCCATATGTTCTGACGGTTTGTAGTATTGGGCTGCTTCTTTTTCATATCGGCTTCTACTCGCCCCTCGGAAAGGCCCTCGCGAAAGTGTTCCCGAAAGTCAGCGATCAATGGACCAGTCGTGGCGTCATCATAACGACCGCTGTGTTTCTCGTGGTAGGGGTCATCTGTTTTGTCGAGATGATGGCCCAGGCTGGAGGATTCGAGAACTTCGAAGCCAACTTATATAACGTAAACGAGCTTCTACTGGGTAACTATTATCTGAATGAACTGGCCAGAGGCCTACTGCTCTATGCATTCTTCGTGTCTTACCTCTGGGCTAGAGCTAAGCGGCGATGGATCGCTGAAGCTGCAAGCTACGTCATACTGACAGCGATCCTGGTAGCTTTCGCGGCAACTGGATCAAGTGGGACAGTCGTACTCCTTCTGCTGAGTTCGGTGTTCGTAGTGCGTTACCTGTCGCACTGGAGTCGGCGGGATAGCGCATTCATCGTTGCCGCGGCACTGCTGTTTGTTTTTGTGATGCCGATTTACCGCGTCTACCGCAATCTTCAGGCTATGAACCTGGATGCAGCTGAGCTCGTTTCGGCCGCGATCGAAGAGCGGAATTCAGCGGAATTCATTCCGCTGATCTTCAGGCGCTTCTATGGCGTAGAGAGTCTGACTCTGATCATCGACAAGGTTGGAAAGACGACTGAACTGCGGCATCCGGGGGATATTTTTCTGAGTATACCACGCGAATTCATTCCGCGGGGGTTGTGGCCCGAAAAGCCGTACGGAGTAGGATTTCAGTTCATCGAAACGTTCCTGCCCAAGGAGTTCGGCGATCGGCTGGTAGCGGGTCCGCCTACCCTCGTAGGCGAGCTGTACTGGAACTTGTTTCTTCCCGGCGTAATCCTGGGAATGTTTGCGGTTGGAGTAATAGCCAGGTGCGGAAATGACTGGTTCGCTAGCAATCGAGGAATGTTCGGGCTAGCAGTTTATTTTCCTTTGGCGAATCTTTTTTTCGCGATCAATGAGGGGGCAGTTGCGAGCCGGATGGCAAACGAAATGGCTCCTTATTTGATGGCTGCCCTGATCGCCGAGCTGATAATGCGCCTGACCAAGGGAACCGCGTCGCTCAGCACGCCAGCCTGAGCGACCGGTAATACTTGCTAGAAGCCCAGATTGTTTGGCCGCTTGGCCTCAAAGCCCTTAGGCACGAACTCCTCGTCGGGTATAGGTCCCTTGCTGAGCTGAATCGACGTGACAATCATGTTGGTAGTTTCAACTTCAACCCAATCCCCGGGTTTCGGAACGGGTGTCGGCGTGGGTTTGTTGTTTGACGGACTAATCGTGGGCGGCGGTGCTTTTATTGCCTTTTGTGTGATCTTCATAGAAAGAGGCACCCCGTCAGGGAAGTTGATACCTGCCGGCGCGAGGGAGCCGAGTAGTCCGGCCGCTTTTTTGGTAAACGCGGAGTATATATCCGCTCCCGGCGCGGTGGTCGAGAAGCACCCCTGTACCGAATATCGCGTGTTGTTGAAGTACCCGTCCCCGGAAAATTCCCGACAAGCATAGCCGAGGATCTTGCTCGATTTGCCAGTAGCCTTGTAGCTTATCAAGGGCGGCGTCGCGAACGGCAAAACCATCCACTGTGCGGTGGTTCCTGGTTTTGGAGGAAAAGGCAGAACAAAATAGTCCTTGGATCGCGGATGAATGATCAAGGTCTGGTTGTTTGCCAAGTCTACCACAAAGTCGTGAACCCGGTATTTATCGCTGACCTTTTTCTTAAGGCCTTCAATTTCAATGATTCGATCTAACGGAGGTGGATGGCGTTCGATCCCGGTCACGGTATCCTGCTCGTGCAGAATCACGCCCGCCGCCGCTCGGCCCGCCGATAACGCGCTCGCTGCCGCCGTAACTGCGACGAGCACAACTATCTTTCTCGACAAAGATCGCAACATCGCAAATCCATTTTGGCGTCGGGACGCCCCCTGAGATCAGAAAGGGCATCACTCGAAGTTAGCACGGAGCGTCGATCGTTAGCCCCCCGAGCGTTGGTCGTTCGACGTCGGGGGGAGCTGGTGGGTTACCATCTCTTTGAGGACGTCGTACTTGGTAGCTCCAGCTACCATATGGCCATTAATGAAGAAGGTGGGTGTTCCTGTCAGACCTAGCTTCTTGCCTTCGGCAAGGCCCTTCGCGACGGTTGGCGCTTCCTTACCGGAATCCAGGCATTGGGTAAACTTTGCCTGGTCGAGATTGAGCGAACGCGCGACGCCCTTTAGCGCATCTGCGTCGAGGGGTCCGCTATGCGCGAAGAGCCCGTCATGATACTCCCAGAACTTTCCTTGGTCGTCAGCGCAGTGTGATGCTTCAGCGGCTTTTTCGGCGAACGGATGCATGGGAAGTGGGAAGTCTTCGTAGACCAGAACCATTTGCTGCGGGAATTCTTCCCGAAGCTTCTGCAGATCCGGATGCACCTGCTTGCAATATGGACATTGATAGTCAGCGAACTCGACGACCTTTACCGGTGCATTTGCCGGACCGATCGAAGGAGCCCCGATCGACGCGACCTGTACACTCGGCGAATCAAGCATAACCTGAGCGTTGTCCTGCTTCCTGAGAGCTTCGACGTACGCTTTGCGCGCCTTGTCCCGGCGCCGGTCCATGATTTGTTTCTTGAGATCTTCGCTCACTTTTTCGTAGGGTTGATCGGTCTGCATCACTTCGTAGACCGCCCTCAGGTCCGCATCGCTGGGGGTCTTGAGCTGGCTATCTACTTTGCGGCGCATCAGCTCGTCCACGCTGATGTTTTCTTTCCGCGCTTGATCGGCGACCACCTCGTCGTCAATCAGCTTTTCCACCGCCTGGCGCTCGGCCAGATAATATTTGTATTGCGCCTGCATCAACTCCGCGGATTCCCGCGTGTCGAGATCCGCGCGAGTTAGCGAATGGCCGCCTACTATTGCGACGATCGCCGAACTGTCGCCTGTACTACTGCCGGCCAGCGCGGGCACTGCCTGAGCGACTACCCATAGGAAACTGAAAGCAAGCACGATACGAGAAGTCATTAACTACCTACCCCCTTAACAAATCGTCCCGAAACAAAGTTGGCCGGGACGAATCTCTGAGAAAATGATGCCAGACTCGTTAGTTTATAAAGTAAAATAGTGAACGGGGGAAGTATAGAATAAAAGCAGGGGCGGAGCCAGTGGCTCCGCCCCCCTTTTTTATCACGAGGCTTGTTGTTCCAGACTGAGGTGTGGGTGTCGCTCAACCCCTTCTAAGATTGGGTTATTCCGCACCCCCGCAGTACCCCGGTCCGACGGTCTGGCACTCAAATTCCAGGTTGGCAAGATCGGTGACCGGTTCGCCCGTCTGTGCCAACGGCTCTTCCGTCATGAAAGTGCCGGATACCGGCGCACCAAGGGTGTTGGTATGAGTGATCCACGACTGCAGAGTCTTAGGCTCCAAGTAATAGGCAGAGCCCCCATCATCTTGACCTCGAGGATCGCAGCCATTAATGTCGTTCGTAGCAACCACTTTAATGGTGCCCTTGGTCGGCAGCGGTCCCGCAGTGTCGATGTGGATCAGGAGCTGGCCAATCGAATTGGTCCAGGTCTCGTTGGGCGTAATCGCCACTCCGCAACAACCCACTATTTCCTGGTCGGGATAGAACGCGTAGATCAACGCGCAATAGTTGGTTCCGGAGATCGAGTTGCCGTTATTGGTGTCGTTCTGGATGTAAATGTCGTCGAGCCCGTTGGTCCCGGGGTTGTTGAAATAGTTCACCGAAAACGCGGTCGGATACACGGGGGTCGCCTGCGCTTGAGCCATGCTCGACCCGACCAAGCTGGCACCGATGATCAGCCCTAAGGCCGCTCCGTACCTGCCGATTGAGCGTTTCACTGTTGTTAATCTCGTCATGGAGATTTCTCCTCTCTATTTATTAAGCCAATTGCCAAATCAACAAACGTCTGCAACTACCCTGTGCTGCCGGCCTAGAGAGCCTGGTCAGATCCACAGCTGCATACTGAACGGCCAGAACCTACTTGTTGGATGTCACCGCACCACTCAGCGTAATTGTTCGCGTTGGTCTGAGTGAGGGGAGCATCACGGAACTCGCTCTCAGTTAGGTTGGTCTGGTTCTGCAGATGAGTTGCCCAGGCACGAAGGCTCGGAGTGAGAGAGAGAGTGGCAAGGCCCTCGCCAGTGTGGTTGAAATCGTCCAAGGTCGAGGGATACTGGCCGAAAGGATAGGTCCCACCAGTGGCATCGCAGATGAACGGGTCTGCCCCTGCGATAACCGGGTTAGGCGGATTGAGTTGGAAGCTGACGATCTTGATGTTCGCGAACGGCAGCACGGTCGGGGAACCTCCGGCGATTTTGAACGGATTCGAAACCAGGTCGCCCAAGGTCGCCTGCTGAGCGGCGCTTCCGCCGTCAACGTCGAGGGTGAGGAGGCCGTCTTCCGAGATCGGGCAGCCGCAGCATTCCTCTAGCTGTTCGTTCTGGTCGAAGACATAGAAACCAGCGCAAATGACCTCCGCCTCGGCGCTGCTGCGCTCGAACGGGTCGGTCACGTTGATCTGGTTCATGCCAGCAAGGTTGGCATTTGGCACGTAATTGGTTTTGAGCGTGTCGGTAATCGGTGTGCTCTGGGCGAAGCTATTATTGGCGCCCAAAGTCACAACGGCTAACGCCGCCAGCGTGGTGATTAGAATTCCCATTCTTGTTTTGTACATGTGCAAAACTCCTCCCTGAAATTGCTTATTCGAGCCGAAAGGCCGGCTCCCCCGAAAATCTAACTTCGATTTCTATTCCATTCGTGTTGTTACCTCCTCCTCTTGCCACCGTACGTTGCTCAGGCACCTCTCAACAGATGAAGTTTCTGGCAGCGTCGCTGTAGTTAGCAAAATACGATCGCTTATGTCAAACACTCAGAAAGAGCGAGAAACCGAGCAATGGAAGAATGCGAAGTGAGAAGGCGTGTCACGACGACATTCGGTCGGTTGTTTAAAAAATTATTTCAGCTGTCTAAAAAATTCCCACACAAGCATAAAAAACGTGATATCATCGCAAAACCAATCAAAACCGATCGCGGTACCGTTGTCTCATCATTGCACCTGGATGTGGACTATCCGCGCGAGAGCGCTTCGCCGATAGACACCGCCTCGCTTAATCACGCTTCGCTATACAAGATGTGCGTGAGCTGCGACAAGTAAATGAAGGCCGTTGCGCGTCAGCCAAAGACTCACCGGCAACATTCCGTCGTAGCGCGATCCCTCATGCGCTCGGTCCTCGCATAGATCTCAACCGAGAAGACCACCGCTAATGAAACACAGATGAGATTCGGGAGCCGCGCCACGTTCTATTAAGTCCGGACCATTGCCGGAGCACGCTGAGTTGCGGACTCAATGCTGCGCAGCATCGAGCAACGTCACTGCGCCATGCTGCCCGGCTTGGGTAACGCCAGTACCTTGATTTGACTTTTGACCTTGACCACGCCGGGGGTTTGTTGAGCAAGCTGCAAGGCTCTCGGAATGTCGCCGTGGGTTCGGGCAGAGCCGCTAATTGTTACCACGCCCTTTTTGGTGCTGGCGTGGAGGTCGGTGCCGGGCAACCATTTCTCCTTCTGCAAGGCGCTTTGTACTGCCGCAGTGATCGCGGCGTCACTTTGGGGGGTCGAAGGGCTGGCCGCGGCGTTCGGGCTTTGTGCCCACACGACGTTGTTGGTCGCCGGAAAATTTGTCGCAAAGAAGAAGGTCAACGCTGACGTCGATGTCAGCAGCCAAAAAATCCGGTTTCTTTTCATCGTTACTCCGCGTTGGTTGAATCGAGCCGACAATAGTTGATAAGACAAATTAAACACGTTCATTGGAACCTCCGCAAGGCGAGGTCGGCCGCGCCCTCAGGAATCCGGTTGCGGCAGCGTGACCGGCTATCGAGCATTTTCGATCTCAGTCACTCGTGGCCCCAATCGAATCGGGTATCGTGCGCGCGGTGTTGAAATCGTTGCCACGCGCGATAGCGGGCAGTTTGGTGCAGCGCGGCGTCTCGAGTGCGGCCGCCACACTCCAACCGCGCCAATGGGTGATTTTTTCGATGCGCGATCGGGCCTCGCGCACTGCTTGAAGAGATTCTCTATCGGTTGTCGACGGCTGGATGCCGATGCGGGCAGACCGCCTATGATGTTCGATCGGATTTGCGGGCGCGGTTTTGTCTCGCTGAAGTGGGGTTAAGATCCGATACTCACTATAAGTCATAATTAGTCAACTTGTTGTTGATGTAGGCCCAGCTCTGCGGCTCGGAGGTTCCCACGATCAGCGCCTGCCGGTACAAGTGAGGAAATCGACGAAGCTCCAGCTCAACGTGGTTATCTCGCGCCTTGCCAAAACCAAACCCCCGGTAGGCGTCTGACTCGTGCGCGGCGCGCGCGGCGCCACGGGGAAGGAACGCGCGCGAAAGGGTGGACGCATCGTTACCAAGAGGCTACGCGGAGTTCTTCGATAGCCTCAGGGTACCTCGGTATTTTAAGATGAACTGATCGCGAATTTGAAACCCAAAGATGCGTGGCTGACCTTCCAAAACGGCGGCACTGTGAGGTTAAGCTAACTAGAACGCCGTAAAACTGAAACGAAGTCAAAGAAGCCCGACTCCCTCGTCGCGGCCAGATTTTGCGACAATTGCTTTACCTAACGGCGCGGCAATGCTAATAGGCCCTGTACCAATGGCGTTAGCCATAATAGCGCGACAGTGCTAAAGGCTGTGTTCGAGCCAATGTTTCGATGACGGGGGATGTTCGGGTTCGGGGGAGAAACCGGATCTTCGTTGGCTCGGTTTGGCAAATGCCACTTTTTTAAATGGTGCCCAGTGGGAGGAGATTCAATGAGATTCGAGGTAAAATCGCCTTTTCGCAAATTTGGAATAGCTCTCTTGCTCTTCCTCAGCGTCTGCTTGATGCGTGTGAACTTCGCTCGAGCCGCGGCTCCAGCGGGTCCAACGTATCCGAGCGCGTATTCGGTGAACTATTTTGTGAATCCTGGAACCAACGGCTTGGACGAAGTGTACATCCAGAACAAGCTCAACAACGGGGATTCTATTCCGGGT
>Ga0209420_1001687_pt1 | contig 10288 bp, 8 predicted proteins | sample BlaSpr_A8_OM1_O1_FD_187972 | JGI IMG/M metagenome (GOLD analysis project Ga0209420, IMG submission 187972) | Forest soil microbial communities from Thunder Bay, Ontario, Canada - Black Spruce, Ontario site 2_A8_OM1_O1 (SPAdes) (version 2) | ecosystem: Environmental > Terrestrial > Soil > Boreal...
GTTGCGAAGGTCGTGGAGGTACATGCGGCGCGGAGCGGGCCACCCGAAGCATACGTAGTCCAGGTTGGCTACTTTGACGCCGGAAAAGTCGAGACAGGCTTGAATGGCCCGCACAGGGAAACGCGCGTCATGCTTCAGGCGACTGAGACGCTCTTCTGCCACTGCAAAAAGGGTCTGGCCATCTCGTGCAATGCATGCCGATGAATCATGCATCTGCGAATAGTTGATGCCCAGACTGATCACGCTGCACTTCCGGGAGTGCGCGGCACACTGTTGAAAGGCTTTTCGTCAACCGGAGCTGCAGGGATCGGATCGCCCAGCCATTGGCGGAAACGGCGCAGGTTATTTTCGCTGTACCAATCTCGCATTCGGTAAAACACCCGCGGAGGGAGAAACAAAGTGGCGAGGAGAGAAAGGTGCTTGTATGCGCGATAGCCGAAGCCGGTGTCGCGATAAGCGAGATTCAAGTCGCCCTTTTCCGTGCGGTAAGTTTCCCAAGGCCAACCGCCTTCCATAGCTAGTTTCATCCGGGTGGCAGCAATTCGCACTGGAGCGATGATGATCTCGACCGCATTATCACCGATGCCGATGGATCGAAGACGCACAGAAAGCTCTTTTACCAAGCACGCGAGAACCTGATGCTTGCGCCTCATACGGCGTTCGTCTTTATCGCGAAATTGGTACAGGTTTTGGTCATGAAGCCGGTAGTAGGTCAAAGGTGCGACAAGGAGCAATGCGCCACCATAGGCGACTGATAGAGCCGACATGAACTCATCCGCCTCGATGACCAGTTCTTCAGGAATGGGCAGAGCCTGCATTAAAATTTCACGGCGTATCGACACGCGGCTTGTCCCCAGAAAACACATGTAATTCCGGAAAGTTTGCGCGCCTTCTATCGAAGAAAGATCGAAAGTGCCGGGGTGCTCAGGCGTCAGCACCGACCCCTTGCCCGTTTTGCTGTCGACCTGAATGATTCCGTGGCCCACAACACCGATTGATGGATGTGCTTCAAACGCCTGGACGACCGATGAAACCTTGTTCTTCTCCCACCAGTCGTCGCCGTCCAGGAAGGCCACGATGTTTCCGTGTATCTGAGGAGCAATAAAATTAAACGCCGAAGCTTGGCCACCGTTCGTTTTGCTGAAATACCGAATCCGCGGGGCGAACTTTTGAAGGATCTGGGGAGTGGCGTCGGTTGAGCCGTCGTCGACCACCAGAATTTCCATGTCCGCTGCGGGAAAATCCTGCTCGAGCACGCTAACAATAGCTTCCTCAATGAAGCTTGCGTGGTTGTAGGTATCGATAACTACGGACACGGCTGGCATAGGTCGATCCTAGATACGAACCTGTGCTTGTTGGTGCTGTTCGGCAGCTACCATTTCCTCGAGAATCGAGTCCAGGTTACGCGTGATTTTCCATCCCGAAAAATGTGACTGCAGCTTGCGAAGGTCGCTGATGTAGCAAATATGGTCGCCCTTACGAGCCTGGTCGACATAAACACTGTTGATCTTACGCCCGGTCAGTTTCTCAATCTGTGCAATCGCTTCGTGCATGGAGACGCTGTTCTCGCGTCCGCCGCCTAAATTGTAAACTTCACCTGGGCGGGGATTGGCCGCAAACGCTTCAAATGCGGCGATTACATCGTGGCTATGAATATTGTCACGAACCTGCTTTCCCTTGTATCCGTAGATGTTGTAGGTCTTGCCGGTGAAGGCTACTTTGACAAGGTAGGAAAGAAACCCGTGGAGTTCGACGCCCGAATGATTAGGGCCGGTTAAACAGCCTCCGCGAAAAATCCCTACCCGCAAGCCGAAATACTTTCCATATTCTTGTGCCAGGACGTCCGCAGCCGCTTTTGAGGCGCCAAAGATCGAATGAAGACACCGGTCGATGCGGCAGGTTTCAGCGATGCCGTGGTAATCAGCTGCGTGGGCGTAATCGTAACGAGTTTCCGTTTCCTTTAGCGGTACCTCGTTGGGGGCGTCGCCGTAAACTTTATTCGTGCTCATAAAGAGAAAAGCCGCTTCAGGGCTGTGCTGGCGCGTCGCTTCGAGCAGGTTCAGCGTGCCAACAGCGTTTACGTCAAAATCGACAAGAGGAATCTGCCCAGCTTTGTCATGGGAGGGCTGAGCAGCGCAATGAATGATGACGTCAAATCGCGATTTCTGAAAAAGGGAATCGATAGCGGCGCGATTCCGAATGTCAATATCGAGCGGAGTGAAATGCTTGGTAGCTTTCTTAAGGCGCGCAAGGTTCCAGGTCGTATCGCCTTGCGGACCGAAAAATTCGCGGCGCATGTTGTTGTCAATACCAGTGACCTCATGTCCTTGGCGATCGTAATGCTCCACCGCCTCGGAGCCGATCAAGCCGCTGCTGCCTGTAACAAGGATTTTCATCGGCCGGTTCCTGAATGCGCCTGTTCCGCCACATACATGCCGCGCAAATGAGTTTCGTTTTCTTTAATCCACGCGAGGATCCTGTCGTACCCCTCTGAAATGCCCACAGTGGGCTTCCAGCCGAGAACGCGCTCGGCTTTGCGATTGTCGGTCATGTAGATGGACTGGTCAGCCTTGCGGGGCTGATCTTCATAGGTGAAGGGCACGTCGCGGCCGAGTTTTTCGCGCAAGATGTTGGTGCCTTCAACGAGGGACAGTGAATTTGCGCGGCCACCGCCAACGTTGAAGACTTCTCCGGAAATTCGATCGAGATGATTGAGCTGGCATTCGACGAGGCGGCAGACGTCTTCAATGAAAAGAATGTCGCGAACCTGCTTGCCCCGCCAGCCGATGTATTTCAAAGGAAGTCCAAAGGAAAAAGCCACAGCCCACCAGGCGACCCAGCCTTGGTCGGATTTACCGAATTGCCCCTCGCCGCTGATCACGCCGAATCGGTTGATCACAATTTTCAGGCCGAAGGCACCGGCATATTCCTGGCAGGCAAGGTCGGCCATGAGCTTGCTAAGGCCGTAGATGCTGCGCTCGCGGCCTTCGAGGGTGAATTCTTCAGAAAAGCCGTGCTCAGGGTCGAAACCGGGCAGAGGTTTGTGGGCATATCCACGAGCGTAGGCGGCGGCATCCCATTCGAGCCGTGTTTCAGTGGCGCGATGGGGCGGTAAATTGGTCTTATCAGCGCTGTATACCCGGTTGGAACTCCAGAAAATGAGTGGGCAGCCGCGCTTGCGCGCAAATTCGAGTACATGCACCAGGCCAATCGCATTATTGGTGATGTCAAAGAGCGGATTGGCGTAACCAGTAACGACCGAGGGCTGGGCGCTACAATCGCAGATCAGATCAATGCCGGGTGGGAGAGATTCCAGGTCCTCAGGATTGCGGACGTCAGCGTGAACAAATTCGATCCCATGGCGGCGGAAATTTGGAAGGTTGATCTCGCCGCCGCGCCGGACCAGATTGTCTGCGGCGATAACGCGGTGACCGCGCTGCTGAAAATGAAAGGCCATCTGCGCGCCCACGAAGCCGCAGCCGCCGGTGATGAGGATCTTCATGGCGCTTTGACCTCGCTAAGTGTGGAGGCGCGTGGATTGGCGGCGGAATTGAAATAAAGCCCCAGATCACGATAGAGCATGTAGAAAGGGGCGGTGAAATCGAGAAAAAACAGGCTGAAATTGTGCTGAGCCCAGTCCTTGCGCAGACATTGCATGAGGGTTGTGCGGAGGTGCGCGCGATAGAAAGTTGCCGCTATAGATCGCAACCGAACCTGATTTGCGTAGGCCTTGACTCCAAAACGCCACCAGCGCCAATAGGCATTGAGAACACTGGTAACGGAATCGCGGCGCAGATGATCAACGGTTGCCGTAGGTTCATAGACAAAGGAAAAGCCGCGTTCGCGAAGACGCTGGCTCATGTCGACGTCTTCGCCGTTGGTTCGCATGCGCTCGTCGTAACCGCCTGCGTCAAGTAGGAGCGACCTGCGTGCCAATCCGTTATTCCCAAACATGAATTTGGGGTTCGTCCGGCGCACGCCGCCCCATTCCTGGGGCATGTGCACGGTGCGCCACCGGTCAGCGTACGAAGTGGAGTTTTTCTCGATCAAGCGGCCGCTAGTAAGCGAGACATTTGGTTCTGAAAAGGCCTCAGCGAGAATTTCGAGCCAATTGGAAGCAGGGACGCAGTCGGCGTCGAGGAACGCGACGTATTCGTTTCGGGCGGCCCGGAGGCCGGTATTACGTGCGGCAGCGAGGCCGCGATTTTGATCATGGCGTACGATCGTCACGGGATAGTGCGAGCCAATTTCGCAGGTCCGGTCGGTTGAACCGTCGTCGATAATTAGAATTTCGTCCGGCGCGAGGCTCTGGCGCAAAACTCCCTCGATCACCTGCGCGATGTAGTCCGCGACGTTGTAACAAGGGATGTAGAGTGAAATTGACGTTTTCATCGTTCTTCTAACGGGTGCCTGCTACCGATCAGGGTTTCACGCCGCGCGCAACCTCATTGCCACCAAGCCCTCCAACACCAATTGACGCACTCTTTCGACGTCGCTGCGATTCACAACTCCAACCAGCCACGCCCCGGCGCAATACAACAATATTGCCAGCACGAAGTTAGCGAAGAACGGCAGTGGGATATAAAAGACAATAGCAGCTACGCCCAGAGCCAGGCCTAAGCCGGGAAGCGAAGTGCGGATCCCCATCCAAGCCATTGAGCGGCTCGATTTGAATAACAAGTACACCAACACGCTGGCCACCGTGTAGCTGATGTTGGTGGCCCAGGCCGCGCCCACGGCTCCCCAGCGGGGAATAAAGACAAAATTCAGAGCGATGTTGATGATGGCGCCGGCAATGGTGGAAGCTGCGAGATAACGCTGCAAATTTCGAACGATAAGTCCCATTTTTAGGACAACTCCGAAGAACACCGCCACCTCCGACCAGATAATCGCCGCCAGAATTGGTCCTGAGGTGGCGTACTTGGCACCAAAGACCAGCAGCATCATCGAGCCAGCCAAGGGAGTCACGACAGCGCAAACTCCAAAGGCAATAGCCATAAGGGACCGAAAGCTGAAGCGCATGTAACGATCGAAGAGCTCGGGCTGATCCGCGGTTCTTGCGATCACCGGGAACAGTGAATCCATGAAGGCCACCGGAAAGAGGCTGTAGACCTCCGTCATATTCACTGCAGCGACGTACCCGCCCAAAATCTTGTCGGTGGACATAGCATGCAACATGACCTGATCGATGCGCGCGTAAACATTGATTGCCAAAGCGCTGATAGCTAAAGGTGACGCCTGAATCAAAATGTCCTTGGCCTCTTCGGATAAGAAGCGCCACGGGCGGGGCACCAATCCGCGCCGGAGAATCACATAAAAAGTGACCGCGGCTTCGGCCACGCCGCATAGTGTCCTAGCAAGAATGACCCAAAAAAGAGATGCCTGGCCTGTAGCAAGCACCACCAGAGCCAATAACCAGATGATCTGGCGGAAAAGGCCGAAACCGACTGCGTACCACTGCCGTAAGTCGACCTGGAACACGATTCCTGGCAGCCGAAATGGAATCAGAATCAAATTGTCGAACAAGGCCAGCGCCAGTAAAAGCAGCAGTCCCCCGCCGTAGTCGAAATGGGGCGCAAGCACCAAGGCCAAAATTGCAGCAAGAAGTCCAATTGCAGCACTTAGAACACTGCCCGTGAAGAGGATGCTGCCGGCTTGCTCGCGGCGCAGTGATGATTCCCTGCTGAGGATGGGTTCCATGCCAAAAGTTCCGAGCCAAACGAACAGGCCGACATACGAATAAATGGCCCCATATTGGCCCAGACGTTCGCGGCCCAGGTAGCGCGCCAACAGAATTGTGGCCGCTGCTGAGAGCACCACGGAAATTCCGCGGCCAGCGAACAACGCAGCGAGATTTCGTACGACCCGCCCACCGAGTTTCTGTTCCGCCAATGGAGTTGCAACGCTCATCAGATTGGAAGCCCTACCGTGCTTGAAGATGTTGGATATCTTCGTTTTCGATGTCGCGCATCAGCCCTTTGCGATGCCACAAGTAACGGCGCAAGTCATTAGACAACGCGCGGGGGACGGCGACGAACTGGTTGTCGATCATCTGAGGCCAGGAGATGTAGCCCCGGGGGGAGATGAGATGCATCCCCCACTGAAATATGAAAGCCAAATTCCAAAGAACGAGAACGGCGGTGGCTGAAGACGCGAAAGTAAGGGCGCTGCGGAACGACCAGACCCTTGAAAGCCAATCAAAAAAAGAAGCCAAACCGAGCACAAAAATAGGCGTTAGCGAGACGAAGAACCGATTCCCGAAGGATGAGAGGCCGTCCCAATCCGGATAGGCGGAAATAATGATCCACAGAGCCGCCAGAACCGCGATCAGGCCATTTCGGAGAACCTTGTCGGTGCGTGGGAAAACGAAAAGCCCCACGACTGCCAGGCACAGGATCGGAGTCCAGGCCAGGAAGCCATGGTCCGAGGAAAAGAGCACCTTGGCAAAGACCGGCGACGCCCAATTCCAAGTAAGCATGCTTGGGTAACCGGTTTTGAAAGGGCTGCCGAAAATGAGCTTGCGCGTGATTAAAGTGGGCATGAGACCGACGAAAAACATGGCCACATAAACGCAATGCCTGCCGAATAGGCGCAGAATCTCGTGCCAATGATCACCCAGGCGATAGTCCCGCCAGTAGATTGCTATCGCTTCAAAAAGGGGAAGGAGAAGGAAAACCCCGTTGGGATAGTAAACATCCATGATCAGGCCGGAGAGCAAGCCCAGCAGTACCCATTGCTTCAAAGTTCTTTCGCCGCGAGTGCGATACCAAAACCAAACAAAGAGAGAATTCACAAACGCTGAGTGCGCGTGAGACCAAGACGGGTTGAAGTACATGTAAACAGGAAGAGAGCTAGCCCACCAAATTCCCAGAGTGGCCACGAATGCCCAGACTTCCCCGAAGAAATTGCGCGCGAGCTGAAAAGAAATTAGCAGCCCGAGGAAGCCATAAAAAGCCGTCGCCATGGTAACTGCCACTAGATAAGGGCCGGAAAATCCATTGCTGGGAATATGCGCACCCAATGAATCGCAGAGCAGGACGCCGAGGTGCGTGACTAGGAGGAAAGGCGCCCAAAGAATCGAAGGGCCTATGCTCCACAAGTTACGGAGATGACCAGTTTGAGTGTATTCGCCAGGGTACACTTTTCCATCCGGGGTGACGCGATCCAAGCGAAACGTGTCGTTCGCATGCTGCCAGTCGTGCTTGAAATCCAATGAATGCTCAATAAGCAGAGCTCGACCGTAGGCGTAGTAGCCCACCCCGTCACCACGAACCCACGGATTGACGATCGGCAGACTCAACACAAAGATCGCAATTAGAACTGGTACGGGACGCAGGAACTTGTGGTGTTTCCAGTTCCCGGCGGGGAAGTCCGCAACGCTCTCTGAAGCGATTGGGCCGGCCATCGCAACTGGACCCTTGCGGATGGTCTTCAAAATGGTTTTCCTGAAACTGTCAAAAATCGCCCGCTCCCTGTCCAGCTGTCTTGAACGGCAATCGGGAGGGCGTTCTTTAGCATAGATTAGGGGCGAGGCTTCCGGCTTCCGGAATCAAAACTATACCGAATCACGCACCAGAGGGCGCGGAAGCCATCTTTCCAGGTGATCTTTTTCCCCTGCTCATAGGTTCTGCCGGCGTAAGAAATAGGAACCTCGTAGACCCGCCATTTACCATGGGCCACTTTGGCGGTGACTTCCGGCTCGAAGCCGAAACGATTTTCACGCAGGACGATGCCTTGGATTACTTCGCGCCGAAATACCTTATAGCAAGTCCACACGTCGGTTAGTCCAAGGTTGGTGAACATGTTCGAAACAAGGGTGAGAAACTTATTGCCGACGGCGTGCCAGAAGTACAGAACCCGATGGGGGCCCCCGAGAAAGCGCGATCCATAAACGACATCAGCGAGGCCCTGCTCAATGGGAGACATGAGGGTCCCGTAATCCCGGGGGTCATATTCAAGGTCGGCGTCTTGAATTAAAACACAATCGCCTCGGGCTTCCTCTATTCCCCGGCGTACGGCGGCGCCTTTGCCGCGATTTTTGGGTTGCAAGAAAATTCTAGTAACGCTGCGGAAGGCTCGACCTTCGCTGTCGAAGTCTCCACGCGGACCCGAATTACTCTGGAGATCAGCAAGAACATCGCGTGTGCCATCGGTCGAACCGTCGTCCACAATGATGATTTCCTTATCGACCGTAACTTTTCTGACTCGTTCGACGAGTTGGGCGATGGTGTTCTTTTCGTTATAAACCGGGATTACGATGGATAGCTTGGGGACGGCGCTGGATGGGGAATCGGCGAGATTCTCCACCCGAGTAGTAACCGACTCCACGGGGTTCTTGCCGAATATCTGAGCGCGACTGACTCTTTCGCTGGTTGAATCCGCCATATAGGTAGTTGAACCTGGTCCGGGAATTTGGACACGCCGTTTCCGCTGAAAACATCGGCCAGCCAATAGTTACAATGCCTTTAACCTAATCAAAGGGTTGCTGACCGATAAAATTTCCCGGCCGGTTTACCAGCCGGCGGCGTGCGCCTGTCTGTTCTTCCGCCGTACCCTTGGGCGAGAGGCCTTGATGGGCCGTCTCGAGCAATGATGCGCAACTACGCGATCGATGATCGTCGCAAGCGAAGTAGTGGGTCGAAAACCCGTCAAACTTTCAAGCTTTTCCAGGGCGGGAACGCGCCTGACCATATCCTCAAAACCAAGCTCATAAGCCTGATCGTATGGGATGTACTGAATTTCCGAAGAGCTGCCGGTGCGTTCTTTAACGCGCTTGGCCAGTTCCTCGATCGATATTTCTTCATCGGTGCCGATGTTGACGACGTTTCCCACGGCCTTATCGGAAGCGGTCAACCGCACGACTGCCTCGACGCAATCGGCCACATCGCAGAAGCACCGACTTTGCTTGCCGGAGCCGAATACGGTGAGAGGTTTGTTTTCAAGAGCCTGTCGCACGAAGTTCGGCAGAACCATGCCGTAGCGCCCGGTCTGTCGCGGGCCCACTGTATTGAAGAAGCGCGCTACGATTACGGGCTGTTTCTTTTCCTTCCAGTAAGAGAGGGCGAGAAATTCGTCGAGAGCCTTCGAGGCTGCATAGCTCCAGCGACCCTTTGTCGTGGGCCCCAGGACCAAGTCGGCGTCTTCGTGAAAAGGCACCTGCAAACTCTTTCCATAGACCTCAGAGGTCGAGGCAGTGAAAACCAGCTTCTTCTTTTTTCCGGCCGCTTCGAGGACAAACTGCGTGCCATTCACATTCGTTTCAATGGTACGTACCGGACTTTCCACAATGAGGCGCACACCGACGGCCGCGGCGAGATGGAAAACAACATCTGATTCATCGACTAGCTCAGCTAGCAACGACCGATTTTGAATGGAATCTAGGAAATAGTGAAAGCGGTCGTTTTCCTTGAGATGGCGCACATTCTCGACGCTGCCGGTAGACAGGTCGTCGAGGATCAGGACTTCATCGCCGCGAGCGAGAAGCCGATCAGCGAGGTGCGATCCGATGAAGCCGGCGCCGCCGGTGATCAAAGCACGCAAGGCACACTCCTAAAAACTAAGAACGACCTGGGAATTGTGAGGTTCTGCCGACGTCTTCGCCGTACCCGTAGCCGTACGCATAGGGATAGTAGCGATAAGAATAGTAGTAGTCGGGCGCACTCGAATCGACCGCATTGAGCACTACCCCCAGCAAGCGTCCCTTAACGCCATGGATCAGATCGCGGGTACGCTTAAAAGCTTCCTTCGGAGTCTCGCCGCTCCGCACTACCAGCAGCACACCATCCGTGAGAGCGGAAATGATAACCGCGTCTGTTGCAGCCATGACCGGCGGTGAATCGATGACAACAAACTTATACTTTTGACGGACATAAGCAATCGCATCGCGCATGCGGTGTGACGAAAGTAAATCGGCAGGACTTGGTGGGATCGGTCCAGTAGTCATCGCAGAAAGATTTTCGATTTGGGGATGCGGCACTGTGACTTCATCAAGTGAAGCAACACCGGCCAGATATGAGCTAAGGCCTATATCGCGTCCAACATTCAAATTCAACGCGCGACGTACACCAGGCTTGCGCAAGTCCGAGTCGATAATCAGCGTGCGGTCGCCTAGTTGAGCAAGCGTTACCGCCAGGTTTACGGCTGATGTTGTCTTCCCTTCGCGGGGGAGCGCGCTCGTAACCACGATTACCTGAGGCGGATGATCCGCCTGAGAGAGGAGCAGCGACGTTCGCAGGGCACGGAACGCTTCGGAAACCTGCGATTTGGGTTTGCTGAACGAGACCAGTTC
>Ga0209420_1001688_pt1 | contig 10286 bp, 8 predicted proteins | sample BlaSpr_A8_OM1_O1_FD_187972 | JGI IMG/M metagenome (GOLD analysis project Ga0209420, IMG submission 187972) | Forest soil microbial communities from Thunder Bay, Ontario, Canada - Black Spruce, Ontario site 2_A8_OM1_O1 (SPAdes) (version 2) | ecosystem: Environmental > Terrestrial > Soil > Boreal...
CCTTCGCCCGCCGCCACCCCCGCGAGCTCTCGGGTGGCCAACTCCAGCGCGCCGCCATCGCGCGGGCGCTGGCCACCGAGCCCGAGCTGCTGGCGCTCGACGAGCCGCTCAGCTCACTGGACGTGGCGACTCAGGTGCAGATGGTCGAGCTGCTCGGTGAGCTCCAGGACCGGCTCGGCATCGCCTACCTGTTCATCTCGCACGACCTGAACCTGGTCCGCTCCCTCAGCCACCAAGTGGCGGTGATGTACCTCGGGCGGATCGTGGAGGAAGGGCCGGTCGACGCGCTCTACGCCAACCCGCATCATCCCTACACGCAGGCGCTGCTCTCGGCGTCCCCCACTATGGACCCGGCGCGGCGGCGCCAGCGCATCGTTCTGGAGGGCGACATCCCCTCCCCCCTGGACCCGCCAAGCGGCTGCCGCTTCCGGACGCGCTGCCGGTACGCCATGGACATCTGCGCCACGGCGGAGCCGGCCGCGAGCCACGTCGACGGGCTCACCGTGCGCTGCTACCTCATAAGTCCGACCACGTCTGAGCAGGAGAAATGAACGAGCGCCGGACGAGGTGGGCGGCCTCGCTGCCGGTCGCCACCCCGGCGCGGGGGTGCCTGGACAACGTTACGGAATTGTTGCAGGCTACGGGAGTAGCGAGGTCACGGCAGCGCCCGGCTCCGGCCAGGTTGCTCGTGCCCTCGAGAGCAGTCGGAGGACTGGGGGAAGTAATGGCGGCATTGGCGCGCCAAGCCCGAGTGATCGTCCCGCGGACGGTCGTCGGTCACCGGCGTGCCTGGTCGGCCACCGGGTCCCTCCTCGACCGTCTTCCCCTCGTCACGCCCGCACCGGCCTTGGGGCCGGTCGGAGCCGAATGCCGGCCGACGCGGTGACGCGCGGCCCTGAGCAAGAAGGTTGAGCACCACCATGAGAACGACGCGACGGGCGGCCCGCTGGATCACCACGTCCGTGCTGGCGACCGGGCTCTTGCTCGCCGGTCAGGCGATCACCCTCGGGGGTCAGGCCGGTGCCGCGTCGGGCGGTGGCGGCGTGCTCACGATCGGCTACGACTTCAACTCGGGCATCAACCCGATCGCGTTCGACCCGGCGCAGTTCAACAGCAGCGCGTGCTGCTTCGCCTACGACTGGCCCATTTACGCCGGCTTGCTGCGGGAAACCACCAGCGGCGCCTACGTGCCCGATCTGGCTTCGAGCGTGACCATCCCGAATTCCGAGACCATCGACGTCACGCTGCGACCGGGCCTGGTCTACTCCAACGGGACCCCGCTCAACGCCGCCGCCGTCAAGGCCGGCTACGAGCGCAACCTGGCCAACACACATACCGGGGCGTGGGACGCCGCCATGTACGACCTCTCGTCCATTGACGTCACGGGGACCGACACGCTGGTCCTGCACTTCAACCAGGCCGTGGCCAGCTCCTTCTACCCGCTCCTGGCCGACCAGGAGTCGTTCATGGCGATCTCGACCGGGGCCAGCACGGGCATCCCCAACACCGCCGTGGTCGGTGCCGGGCCCTTCGTGTTCCAGAGCTACACGCCCGGCTCGAAGTTGGTTTTGGTCAAGAACCCCAAGTACTGGGACGCCAGCGCCATCCACTTGTCCGGCGTCACGTTCATTGAGGTGCCGACCGGGCCGCAGCAGCTCAACTCCCTCGAGTCGGGCCTGGTGGATATCGAGGGCATCCCGGACTCGGACCTGCCGACCGTTAAGAACCTGAGCAGCATCGAGACCAACTCGACCTTCCCGGACGCCAGCTACTTCTTCGTGCCCGTCTGCAAGTCGTCGGGGCCGCTGGCCAACCTCAAGGTCCGGGAAGCCATGAGCTACGCCATCAACCGGGTGTCCATCAACGACGCCTTGCTCTACGGCAAGGGCCAGCCGGCCTGGAGCATCTTCCCCGAAGGATCCGACTACTACGACCCGTCGCTCACCAACGACTACGCCTACAACCCGAAGAAGGCCAAGGAGCTCCTGGCCGAAGCCGGCTACCCACACGGCTTCTCGACCTCCATCATCCCGCTGCCCGAGGCCGACACCGACCAGCTGGCCACCGTGCTCCAGGCGCAGTGGAAGCAGATCGGGGTCAACGTCTCGATATTGCAGAGCTCGAACTACGTGACGGACCTCTACACAGACCACAAGGCCGCCCTGGGCCTCAACCCGTCCGGCCTGCCCGGCATTGAGAAGCTGACGACGCAATACATCCCGGGCAGCGTCGGTGACATCTGCGACTACAACAACCCCACGCTCAATGCCATCGACAACCAGATCCAGGCGCTGCCACCGAGCAGCCCGAAGCTCAAGACCGAGTGGATCGCGGCGCAGGACTTCGTGATGAAGAACGCACTCGGGATTTACGTCGACTACGCCCCCAACGTGACCGGGGCCCAGAAGTCGGTGAAGAACCTTCAGGTCATCCCCTACGTGGGTGGCCCCGTCAACTACTGGGTGACCACGGTCTCGGGCTGAGACCGCGCCCACGGCGGGACACAGACCACCGGCGGTTCCAGAGCCAAGGCTGGAGCGACCGACGAATTGGTCAGCTCCAGCTCGCGCTGTGTCCGGAGGCGGATGATGCCGCGCCGGGTTCGACCTACCTGTACGTGCGCGACGCCGACACCCTCTACGAAGAGTGGTCCAGACCAGGCATCGGCGGGGAGACCCGGGCCGTGCAGACCACGCACTACGGGTTCCGGGAGGGCGAGCACGTCGACCCCGACGGCAACGTCATCCGCTTCGGCTCACCGGTCGAGGAGTGACGGCGCCCTGAATCACCGGCGTCGCGCCGATTGCCTGGGACGGGCACGTACGTTACGTTGCGACACGCTATGGGGCGCGGTGGAACGAACGAACCTCCACTGTCCCCGAGGTGATGTCCCTGGAGATCGACCGTCTCGTGGCGGCCGCCTGCGAGCGTGCCGGGTCGGACGACTTCGGCGAGGACAGCTGGCGCGAGGGCCTCCAGGTCCTCGTCCACGCGCTCAACTCGGAGGCGATGCTCAACGACATCGGCGTCGGTGCCATGACCGACCAGATCGTCAGCAACCTGGTCAACCGGCTGCAGATTGAGCAGTGGTACGGCAGGCACCCCGAGATCGACGACCAGGAGATCGTGGCGCCGCTGTTCGGCCTCGGTCTGCCGCGGACGGGATCCACCGCGCTGAGCTTCCTCCTGGCGCAGGATCCGGCGCGCCGCTCGCTCCGCGTATGGGAAGCGGGCCAACCGTGCCCGCCACCCGAGACGGCGACCGAGCACACCGACCGCCGCATCGCCGCCGCCCAGGTCGGCATCGACTTCACCAATGAGATGTTCACCGGGTTCGCCGGGATGTTGCCCACGGCGGCGGACGGCCCTCAAGAGTGCCTCGTGCCGATGTGCTTGGAGTTCCGGTCGCTCATGTTCGAGGGCATGTCGCTGATCCCCAGCTACACCGCCTGGCTGCTCCAGTGCGACATGGAACCGGCCTACCGGTACCACCGGCGGGTGCTGAAACTGCTGCAGTGGCACTGCCCACCGCAACGCTGGTGGCTCAAGACACCGGCGCACATGCTCTCCATCGACGCGCTGAACGCGATCTACCCCGATGCCCGGTTCGTCATGACGCATCGTGACGTGGGCAAGGTGCTGCCGTCGGTGTGTGCGCTCTACCACACCCTGAGCTCGGTGCTCACCGAGCGACCCGACCCTGTCGCCATCGGCATCGGCAACCGCGACGTCTGGCGGACTGCGCTGGAGCGGCTCATCGATTTCCGCGACCGTGGAAACGAGCACCGCTTCTTCGACCTCTCCTTCGAGGCGGTCCAGCGTGACCCGATCGGAGAGGTGACCGATCTGTACGCCCAACTGGGCGACGAGCTGAGCGACGAGGCGTGCCAACGCATGCGCGACTGGTGGGCGGAGAGCTCCAAGGACCGCTCCGGGCCCGGCAAGTACCGGCCCGAGACCTTCGGCCTCGACCCGGCGGCGATCGCCGAGCAATTCTCCTTCTACTACCGGCGCTTCGACATACCCGTCGCTCCGTAACCAGCCCATGACCACCCGGCCCGACTCCCGATGACTGGAGACCTCCGATGAGCACCATCTTCGTGACCGGCGGCACCGGCCTCACCGGGGCCAACGTCTGCCAGCAGCTGGCCCAGCGCGGCGACGCCGTCCGCGCACTCGTCCGCAATCCCGACGAGGCAGCCGCGCTCGGCGAGTTGGGCATCGAGCTGGTACAGGGCGACATCGCCCGGGCCGAGGACGTCCTGGCCGCGGCCAAGGGATGCGAGGCCGCCATCCACACCGCGGCACTGCTCGGCGGCGCCAGCCAGGACATGGCGGACTTCCAGGCCGTCAACGTCGTCGGCACCACGAACGTCCTCGAGGCCGGCCGGGCACACGGCATGCGCCGCGTGGTCGCGCTGAGCACCAGCACGTTCTTCGACCTCACGCAGCCCGGCCCCCGGGAACAGGCACCGGTGCTGGCCCACCCACCGGACGACCCGTACACCGTCACCAAGCTGGCGGCGTTCCGCGAGGTGCACGAGCGGGCCGAAGCGGGTGACGACGTGCTGACCTGCCACCCGGGCGCCATCTACGGCCCCAGCCTGGTGACCAGGCGGGCCTTGCACCCGACCAGCTTCAACGCCGTACTGCTCGGGGCCATCCGGGGTCGGATCCCGATGTTCCTCGATTTCCCTGTGACCTGGGTGGCGGCAGCCGATGTCGCGGGCGGCTCCATCGCCGCGCTCGATCGCGGGGTCTCCGGCGAGCGCTACTGGCTCGTGGGTCGCCCCGAGGACGAGGTCAGCACCGCCGCCGGCTGCAACCGGGCCTGTGCGATCGCCGGCGTGGAGCATCGCGTCGAGGACGTCGACTATCGCTCGGACCCCGAAGCGCTCATCGCGGCGTTCGGCCCGACCTTGATGGCGATCGCCGAGGCGGCGGCCAACACGGAGCGCACGCCGCGGTCGGCCGCGAACCTGACGGCGGAGCGACTGGGCTATGACCCGATGAGCCTCGACGACGGCCTGGAGCTCCTCATCGGTTGGCTCCGCGAAGTCGGCAAGATCTAAGGAGGAGGGACCAATGGACGAGATCACCCAGAAGGTCGTGGACGGCACGGCGTGGCGGGAGTTCTGTGACCTCCTCGCCGACGCCGGCGAGGCCATTCTCGCCGAGGGCAATCCCGACGACCCGCTCGACCGTGCCGAGGGGTACCGCATGCTCACCCGGTTGCTGCGGGGGGCGCTGGAGAGCAGGCTCGAGTACGGCCGGGCCGCCCAGGCCGAGCTGATCTGTGTGTGCCACGAGACCATCAAGATCGTGGCGGAGAACCCTGACAACCATTATCTCGGCGCTTCGCTCGACGGGAAGTACGACTACCGCATCAGGGGCACGCGCGGCGAGGCGAAGTGGATCAGCTTCAACCTCTTCTCTGGTCCGGGCTTCGGCGGCGGTGGCCCCGGCACGGGCGCCACGCTGCACGAGGAGCACATGCACATAGAGCCCGACGGCAGCTTCGAGGTGATCATTTCGCAGCGGGAGCATCCGGGGAACTGGCTGCGCTCCGATCCGGACACTCGGAGCATCGCCGTCCGCCAGACCTTCCTTGACAAGCGCCACCAGCGCCATGCCGAGATGCGCATCGAGCGCATGGACGACGACGGCACGCCCCCGGCTCCCCTGACGCCCGAGGAGCTGTACCTCTCGCTGCTCTACGCCGGCCACTACGTCAAGGGCGTCGCTCAGATCGGTGCGCAGTGGGCGACCAGGCAGTCGAAGTGGCCCAACGTGTTCACCGACGAGGCCCAGCTGGCCGACACCTCCAACTTCAAGGATCCCCAGATCACCTGGCACCAGGGGTACTTCGAGCTGGCCGAGGACGAGGCGCTGGTGGTCGAGTTCACGCCACCGAACTGCGAGTACTGGATGATCGCGCTCCACAACCACTGGATGGAGACGCTCGACTACGTCCACTACCAGTCCGCGCTCAACTGCCACTCGGCCCAGCTCGAAGCCGACGGCAGCGTCCGCTTCGTGGTGGCGCACCGCGACCCGGGGGTACCCAACTGGCTCGACACCGCCGGCCACGAGCGCGGCACGGTCGGCGTGCGCTGGGTCGGACCGGACGTCGTCGACGTCCTCCCGTCGACCCGGGTGGTCAAGGTCGCCTCGTTGACCTGAGTGGGGCCCGACGCACGCCCGCGGCGCGGGTCTCCTCGCGATCGGGCGCCCGCGAGTAGGTTGCGGCGATGGTCCTCGATGCGGATGCAGCCCGCCTCGACGGGAAGGTGGCCGTGGTGACGGGCGGCGGCGCCGGCATCGGTCGCGGCATCGCCAACGGCTTGCGGGTGTTCGGCGCCGAGGTGGCGATCTGGGAGCGCGACCCCGACACCAGTGCCGCGGCGGCGGCCGAAGTGGACGGGCTCTCGGTGCCCACGGACGTGCGCGACGGCGGGCAGGTCGACGCGGCGCTGGCCGCCACGGTCGAGCGCTTAGGCACGGTTGACATCCTCGTCAACAACGCCGGCGGCGTGTTCGTGGCGCCGTTCCTCGAGACGAGCGAGAACGGCTTCGACGCCCTCTACCGGGCCAACCTCAAGCACGTCCTGCTGTGCACCAAGGCAGTGGCCGGGCACATGGTCGAGAACGGTCACGGCGGCACGGTCGTCAACATCACCTCCATAGAGGGCGTGCGGGCGGCGCCGCTCTACGCGGCCTACGCGGCCGCCAAGGCCGGGGTGATCAACCTCACGAAGACCCTGGCGCTGGAGCTGGCACCGTACGACATCCGGGTCAACGCCATCGCTCCGGACATCACCATCACCGAGAGCCTCCTGGCCTTGACCCCGTCGGGCGCCGGCGATCGCATCGGCCTCACCGTGCCCCTGGGCCGGCCCGGACACGTCGACGAGTGCGCCGGGGCGGCCGTGTTCCTGGCGTCCGGACTCTCGAGCTACGTCACCGGCCACACGCTGCATGTCGACGGCGGCACGGCGGCCTCGATGGGCTGGTACCACCACCCCGAAGACGGCCACTACGTCTACGGGCCGTCGTGAAACTCCGACCTTGAGGACGAGGGCCCTCCAGCGTCAGCCCGAGAAGCCGAACGGGGCCCTTCGGGTCAGGAGCTGGGCGCCGTCCGCGGCCACGAGCACCGTGGCCCGCTCGAGGCACCCACCGGTCCCCTCGGCGCTGACCCACGATTGAAGGCATAGGACGGCGCCCTCGTCCACGGACGCCGACGCGCCGCGCCCGAGCCCGATCACGGGCGGCTCCACGCCGAGGCCGAGACCGTGAGCCAGGACCACCGGGGGCGGTGGCTCTCCCGTCTGTTCCCAGGAGCGGAAGAGGTCGGCACCCGTCGCGCCCGGCCGGCAGGCGTCGAGCAGGGCGTCGAGGCCGCGTCGACAGCGCTCGGCGAGCCGGCCGGCGCCGCGAGGTGGCGTCGCGCCCGCGAGCACCGTCGTGCCCACATCCGCCTCGTAGCCGGCATAGAGGGCGCCTGGGGAGAGGACGACCAGTTCGCCGTCGCCGATGGCCCGTTCACGAGCGAGGAGGCAGAAGTCGACGGCGCCATGGGCAGGGGTGGCGAAGGCGACGCTCTCGCTCGGCGGGGCGGGTACACCCAGGTTCCCGATGCACTCGTAGTACGCGGCCAGGAGCTCGCGCTCGCTCACCCCGGGCTCGACCCGCTGACACAGGTCCTGCAGGGCGGCCTCGGCCAGGGCAGCGGCGGTCTGCAGGCAAGCCAGCTCGTCGACCGTCTTCGTCCGACGCGCTCCCCAGAAGGCAGGCTTGGCATCGGCCAGCTCGGCCGAGGGGGCGATCTCGTGGAGGTGCTGAGCGAACATGGGGGTCAGCCCGTCGGTGCCCACCCGTCGGGCGCGCCCCAGGCCGGGGATCGCCTTCAGCGCGGCGAGGAGGTGGGCCGGGTTCCAGGTGAGCGGGTAGAGGTCCTCGTGGTCGATCTCGGGCGGCACGCCCTCGTCCCAGACGGACAGGAGGTGAACCCGCCGCGTCTCGAGGACCACCACGGCGGCGGGGCCAAAGGGCGCGCTCCCGGCCCGCCAGAGTTGACGGGCCCCCGAGGCGTAGCGCACGTTGGCGGCGCGTCCGAGCACCAGCGCGTCGAGCCGCTCGACGGCCATGGCCTCGAGAAGGCGATGGCGCCGTTGGCGGCGGAGCCGCTCGAAGTCGGCACGGGCCGAGTCCTCGAGTGCCATCGTCCCGACGTTCGCCTCGCGGCCCAGGGCGGGCGTCATGGCTCCAGGCCGAAGGGGTCGTAGGTCGACCCGCTGAGCGGTTCCCAGCCCGTGTCCGTGACGGCGACGATATCCTCGGCCCGGTACCCCCCGGCTCCGTCGTCCCAGATCACCGGTTCGAGGACGAGCACCATTCCCGGCTGCATGACCTGCGACTCGTCGAACTCGGGTCCCAGGTCGGTGCCGACCAGGGGCATTTCGGCGCTGTCGGTCCCCACGCCGTGCGCCAGGTAGAAGTGCTCGATCCACGGCCGGACGCCGTCGTTCGCCTCGGTCGCGGCACGGCCGAGCGCGGCGGCGCTCACGCCGGGCCGCAGCACGCGCAACGCGGCGTCCACCACGTGCCGCCAGCGGCGGAACTGCTCATGCTGGCGAGAGCTCGGGGCGTTGCGAGCACTGGTGACCCAGGTCCGCCCATAGTCCGACGCGTAGCCCTCCCACAAGATGCCGGCGTCGACCCATACGACGTCGCCCTCCCGCAACATTCGGTCGGTCGTCGCCGTGGGATAGGCGAGATCGCCGTGGGAGGTCCACGGGCCTTGCTCCCTCCACGCCGGCATGACCTGCCAGATCGGGTCGATGCAACCCGCCGAGGCACCGAGCTCGAAGGCGCGGCGCAGGAAGCGGGCGCTCAGGTCGCTCTGGCGGACACCCGGCCGCAGCGCCTCCCGTGCGCCGACCATGGCCAGCTCGGAGATGCGTTGCGCGGTGCGGATGCAGGCCAGCTCGTCGGGGGTCTTGCGCAGCTTGGCCGGCGCCAGGGCGGCACGCCCGTCACACCAGTCGTACATCCCGAGGGCCCGCAGCATGGGGTGGGTCTGATGGTCGACGGCCAGACGCGAAGCGGTTGGGAAGTGATCGGCCAGCGCCATGAGCATGTCGTCGACGCCGTCGTCCAGGTCGGGGAAGAGCGGCCCATGGACATGGTCCGGCGGCCACTCGGGCGGGAGCCCGTCGCGGGCAGCGGTGTAGACGTGAGGAGCGGACTCCCCCTTGGCCACGACGACCACTGGACGGAAGATGCCGGAGCGCCCGCTGTCCTCACCCGGCATTGACAGGCCGGCGGCGTAGGCGACCGCACTGGAGCTCAGCAGCACCAGGCCGTCAAGCTCCTGGCGGGCCAGCTCCTCCTGCAGCCGGGCGAACCGCTCGCCCCGCATGCGCGCCAGGTCGGGGCTGGGGGGAATCTCCCGCCCGCCGATCGTGGCGCCCGTCGCCTGCTCCTCCATCGCTGGCACCCTCGCCAAGAACGGGCCAGCTGTCAAGCCGCACGAACGACAGGTCTCGTTGACGGGCCCGGCCCGGCGGGCGAGGATCAGGGACATGCGAGCCGAAGCCGATTTCGATTATCACTCGGTCGAGTGGCTGGCGGAGCGCTACCAGCACAACGACGAGCTCCGCCGTCAGTCCCCGGTGGTCTGGAACCAGACTTACGGGTTCTGGTATGTGACGGGCTACGAGGAGGTGGCCGAGGTCGCACGCGACAGCGAGACCTTCACCCCGCGCTACGAGGAACGCGCGCCCGACGGCCTGAGCTACGTCGGGATCATGGGCGTACCCCGTGACGAGGGCCTGCCGCCGGTCGGGATCGCCGAGGCCGAGGCGGGCCGCCACGTCGCCCTGCGCCGCGCCATCAATCCTTTCATGCTGCCCGCGGCGGTCGACCGGGACCGCCCGTTCCTCGAGCAGGCCGCCACCTGGTGCCTGGACCAGAAGATCGCGGCTGGGCAGATGGACATGGTGCTCGACTACACCAATCCGGTGCCGGCGATCTGGACGATGAAGCTGATGGGCCTTCCGCTCACGACCTGGAAGCACTGGGCCGAGTACTTCCACTCGGCGACGGCCTACGGCCAGCAGATGCCGCAACGCCAGGCGGCCATCGCTCGCACGCCGGAGATGGTCGCCGAGGTGAAGGAGGTGATCGCGGAGCGCCGTCGTCATCCCGGCGACGACCTCGTCTCGCGTTTGGTCACCATGGAGATCGAGGGGCGCCCCATGACCGACGACGAGCTGGTCGCC
>Ga0209420_1001690_pt1 | contig 10283 bp, 12 predicted proteins | sample BlaSpr_A8_OM1_O1_FD_187972 | JGI IMG/M metagenome (GOLD analysis project Ga0209420, IMG submission 187972) | Forest soil microbial communities from Thunder Bay, Ontario, Canada - Black Spruce, Ontario site 2_A8_OM1_O1 (SPAdes) (version 2) | ecosystem: Environmental > Terrestrial > Soil > Boreal...
CCCGCGGCCTGGAAGGCTTGCATGCCCCACGCCACGGCATGCTGCATGGCCAGCGTGCCCGGCACGCGGCCGCCGATTTCGTCGGTCAGACGATGAAGATTCGACTCCAGCGGCGAAGGCTGAAGGGCCGCCTGAATGACTCGATTGGCTTCGCTGGGGTCGGCGGGAGGCGTTGCGGCGAGACCGGTGAAACTGAAGATGCCAGCAAAGAACAGGGTCTTCACATTTCGCATATGGGCTGCATTAGAAATTAAATCCTGGAAAAGCGCAAAACGAAGCGCGCAGCCGCGATCACCTGGGCGGGAGCGGGTCCATTCTATCGAGGATACGAATGGTTTCGAGGATCACGCTGCCTACAATCTGCAGGCTTTGGGGGCTGAGTTTGTCGACCGTGTCCTGCGTCGTGTGCCAGAAGACGTTGTTGTAGCCATAAGTGAAATCAATGAGGTCAGCGCAGGCCACCCCTCTCTTCATAAATGGAATGTGATCGTCACCCACTTCGTTGTTGTGTCCGAAAAAATGCGATTGGTACCCCAGGCGCTTTGCCGCCTCACCTACGACGTTTTCCAACCACGGGGTGGAATTCAGATCGCGATCAATGTTGAGATCGGCGTCGCCGATCATATCGGCCAGCAAGAACGCTTTAATCTTTTTGAGAGTTCCGTCGCCCTGCCACTTCTCGGCCAGATGAGTGACGCCATAAAGGCTGTCGTCCTTAAAAGGCATTTCCTGGGGAAGACCACCCGAGCCGTCCGGTTTCATCGCTTCCTCGGCATCGTCCCAGACCAGCCATACGCTGTAACCGTCGCGGGCCCGGCCGCGCAGCTGATCGGCAATTTCCAGCAACAGAGCGCTGGAGGAACCGCCATCGTTGGCGCCGACGTAGGAAGTGCGGCGCAGCGGGTAGTTCGTGTCGTAGTGGCTGGCCACGACGATGATGCCGTCCTTTTTGCCGGGAAATTTGGCAATGATGTTGTGCACCGGGAACCTGCCTTCCGGCGTGTCGGCAGTGAAATTGTCGTCCTCCACCAGATCGCCTTTCAGGCGGGAGGCGATGTAGTCCTCGACCTTCTTGTGATTCGCACCGCCCAGCGGGCGCGGGCCGAATTTTACAATCTCTTTTACGTATTGCAGGGCGCGATCGCCGTCGAAGGCGGGCGGCGGCCCGCTGTCCGCAGCGAGCGTGACGGCTGCTCCGGTGGTGTCAGCCGCGGGCGCGGCAGGGGCAGGAGTCTGGCCCTGCGCGGCATCCTTGTCGTGATCGCAGGCGAGGACCGCCAACATACACGCCAGCAGCATCCAGCGCCCCGATTTCGATCGCATCCTTGTCCTTGTGCTTGCGACCATCATGATTGCGCCTGCTTCTGTTTTCGCGAGTTGCGCTGATTGGGATGCACGATCCACGCTACTCCGATGCTGAAGACGTATAACGCCAGCATGGGCGCGGCGAAAACGCACATGTTTACGATGTCGGGAGTCGGAGTAACGATGGCGGCAATGACAAATATGATCAGAATCGCGTAACGGAAATGCTTCCACATAAAACCGGGGCTCACAATACCCATCAGCGACAGGAAAAAGATCAGGATGGGCATCTCGAAAATCAATCCCATGCCCAGCACGATGCTCAGGAAAAGCTGGGTGTATTCGCCGATGGTAATCATCGGCTGAAACTGACGGCCGAAATGAATCAGAAACTCGAGGGCCCGGGGATAAACGATTTTGTATCCGAAGTAGCCGCCGCAGGTGAATAAGGCAATGGTCGAAACCATGAACGGCACCGCGTAGCGTTTTTCGTTACGGTAGAGGCCCGGTGAAATGAACATCCACACCTGATAGAGGACAAAGGGCGAGGTAAGGAACAGCCCCGCGAGCGCGGCAATCTTCAAGTAAAGGTTGAAGGGTTCGGTGGGGTTCAGGTAGACGAGTTTCTCCGACAGTCCGTTCTGCCGCAGGGCCTGCATGATGGGGCGCTGCATGACTTCGTAAATGCGTTCGACCTTCCACCAACAAATGCCAAAGCCAACTCCCACGGCCATCATGGAGTAAACAAGGCGCTTACGTAACTCCTCGAGGTGATCGAGAAAGCCCATGGTGGGCATGGGCTCTTTTTCAAGATCGCCGCTGGCGGAAGCGGCTGCGAATTCAGACATGCGATTCCTGCGAGGTGGGGGACGTTACTTCAGGGGAAGCATCGACTGCGGTCGCGGCATCGACGGGTACGACTGCTTCGGTGGCAACCGGGAGCGGCCCGGTGGTCACGGCTTCGACCGGCGCGTCCGTGAGAGCCGCCAAGGTGGCAGGAGGTTCGGCAGCAGTGGCTGGTCCGGGCGCGGCATACAGCGTACGACTCGTGACGCCCGGCGGAGTCGAGCTGGGCGGAAGAATCGTCTGCCGGTTTTCCACCTCCAGGTTAGAAATCTCCTGCTCGATTTGCGCCTTGAATTCGTTTGAAGCGCGCTTAAAGTCGTTGAGCGCCTTGCCAACCTGGCGCGCGATCTCCGGTAGCTTCTTCGGACCAAAGATGACCAGGGCCAGAAAGAACAAGAAGATCGTCTCGGAAAAGCTCATGCCGATCATCATACTGCCGGAGCCGGAAAAGCGGCAATGATGCGCCACGGTCCCCACGGTCCTCCGACCAGCTTTGCCGCAAGCCGCAGGCGTCCGCAACCCAGGATGGGGTTAAGATGTTTCGGCCATGCAATTCTGGTTTGCCCGCCGGAGCGAGGTCTCGATCCGCGAACAGTTGGTGACGCAGGTTGTGCTCGGCATTTTGAGCGACGACCTTGCGCCGGGACAGCGGCTACCCAGCACTCGCGACTTGGCGCGGCGGTTTGACGTGCATCCCAATACCGTGAGCGCGGGATACCGCCAGCTCGAACGCGAGCGCTGGGTGGAGTTCCGGCGCGGAAGCGGAGTCTACGTTCGAGCCCGCAAACCAGAAACGTCCCCGACGCCCGCTCTGGCGGTCGATCAGATGATTGCGCGGCTTTTTCGCTCGGCACAAGCGCTCGGTGTAACGCTGCCGGCGCTGCGGTCGCGTTTGCAGCAGTGGCTCGAACTGCAGCCTCCGGACCATTTTTTGTTGATTGAACCGGACGAGGAGTTGCGACGCATTCTGGCCGCGGAAATTGCGCGTGCCGTCACGTTCCCGGTCGAGTCCTGCGGTCCAGAAGATTGTCCGAAGACGCCAGAAGGCGGCATTCCGGTGGTGTTGCCCAACCGTGCGGCGATCGCACGGACACTGCTCCCTCCCGGCGCGCAACTGTTGTCCCTCCAGCTTCGCTCTGTGCCAGCTTCGCTTGCCCCTTACTTGCCTGCGCCCTCAACTGCTCTAGTCGGCGTGGCGTCACGCTGGCCGGAATTTTTGAAAGTCGCGCGGGCAGTGTTGAATGCGGCTGGATTCCATCCGGACAGCCTGCTCTTTCGTGATGCTCGCGAAGCGAAGTGGCAGCGGGGCCTGAAGCAGACTGCAGCAGTGGTGTGCGATTTCCTGACTGCTGCCGAACTGCCAGCAGGCTGCCGGGCAATTTCTTTCTCGCTGCTCTCGCAATCGTCTGTCCAGGAATTGAAGCGTTACGAAGAGTTCGTCCGCCAGCCGATCGTTCCCTGATGTGACCCTCCAGTGATGTGGCACTCCAGAAACTGTCCCAGGCACACCGCCGCCGTTACTCGACCAGAGCTAAGCTGCGCTCATGAAAAACCGAAAAGTGATTCCTTCTCTTTTTGTATCGCTGCTCATCGTGTTGAGCGCGGCAGCGCAAAACCCCGACGGGCCCACCACCAACGAACTTTCGCTGCCTGACCAGATTGCCGCGGCGCGCCGTCAATATACAGAGACGACGGACATCTCACCTGATCCCAACGTTGGCAAAGCGCTGGCTCAACTGCCCCGCGGCGGACCGCCGATGATGCCTCGCCGAGGATATTACCGGGGGAGTTATCAAAATCCGTTGATGCGTTCTGGCAACGCGGGTCACACCCTGATCGGGGCCGCGATTGGCTTCGGCTTGGGAGCGACCATGGGTGCGCTCGGTAGCATCCACGGCCACACTCCGGTCGGAAGCGGAGTGCTCATCGGAGGGTCGATTTTCGGTTTCATCGGCGGGGCCATCGGCGCGTCCCATGGCGGGCTCGCTGCGTCCATGCCTCGCAGGGGAATTTATTCGCCCTGGCCCGACGAGGATGAGGTAAGCAAGCTTCATTCGCCTTCCAGGTGCAACGAAGGCCGACCAGAGCCGTCGGTGTCGCGAACAGCGGTTGCGAGCGGTCAACCGGCCGAGCTTCGAGCATCAGCTTCGCCGTCCGCGGCGAGGCTAGCGGTGCCGTAGGTTCTCGCAACGACTAAACGACTCGACGAGTGGCCCAACTACGATTCCAGGTCCAATCAGGGGAGAACCGGCGCGGAAGTCTGCTTAGAATGCCGCGCCACCCTTCTTCGAGCTATTGATGCGGACGCGGTAACCGCAAGTCTTTAATCCGAATTCCTCCCAAGATCCACAACTTTATTTTCGGACCACAGGTTTCCTTCCCTGCCGGAAAAGTCAGGCTATTCGCCCAATTCCTGGTTGGCGGAGAGCACGTGGATACGACACGAACGATGCAGATTATCGGCTTGGGTGGGCTCATACTGCCCACCATCGTTGAGTCTCAGCAGGTTGCGCAGACCGGGTTCGCGATGGCGGCTGGCGCTGGAGTGGATTTCTCGATCAGACATAATCTGGCTTGGCGGCTTCAGGCAGACTATCTGACAAGCGCGGCGGGTCTGGCGCAAAATCATGTGCGGGTCTCGACCGGGATCGTCTGGCGGTTGGGAGGTTGACAGGGACGGTTGCTTCCATGAGCCGAAGCAAGGGTGGCCCAGTCGAGCGAATTGACTTCGATCGATCGCCGGACGGGGGCGTCCTCGCTGTTTTACAAGGGAAAGTCGTGCGCTTCTAACGGATCCCTTGATTTGCATCCTTGCCGCGCGACTGCGTCGCCCGCATCGATTTCAGTCTGTCGGGAACCTAATCCGTCTCCCGCTGCATCCCATAACTAGACCCTTTTCCGGGGGGTTACCAATGGTGACTTTCCCGGTCCGGCGCAGTCTAAGCTAGTGATATACTTGTTGAATTCAGCGCCGTAGCTGGGCGAAAATACGCCCTCAACGAAGGAAATCTAAAGATGGCACGTAGTTCACGCCGCTCACTCTTCCTGGTGGTTTTTTTTCTGCTTGCCTGCGGCTTCCTGGGAATTCTGTTTGCCCAGCGTTCCGGCCAGCAGTCGTCGATTACCGGCGACTCCGAGGTCAAGGACAGCCTGAAACAGTTCACGGACGTCTACGCGCTTGTCGAGGATAACTACGCCGAGCCGGTGAACGCGGACAAGGCCATCTATAACGGCGCGATCCCCGGCATGCTGCACGCCCTCGATCCGCACTCGAATTTCTTCGATCCGAAATCCTATGCGCTGATGCGCGAAGACCAGCGCGGCAAGTACTACGGCGTGGGCATGACCGTCGGTCCGCGCAACAACCAGGTGATTGTGATTTATCCCTTCACCGGTACCCCGGCCTACAAGGCGGGCATCCATCCCGGGGACGTGATCATCGCGGTGGACGGCAAATCAACGGAGAACATGAGCACCGGGGACGTAGCCGATCTGCTGAAGGGGCCCAAGGGAACTACCGTTCACATCAGCATCTCGCGCGAAGGCGTCGAGAAGCCGATGGAGTTCACGCTGGTTCGCGACGAAATTCCGCGCTACAGCGTCGACGTCCATTTTCTAATCAAGCCCGGCGTGGGATACATGCACGTCAACGGCTTCAACGAAACCACCGATCACGAAGTTTCCGATGCTCTCGATTCGTTCGGGGATCTCAAGGGCCTGATTCTTGACTTGCGCTCCAATCCTGGAGGGTTACTCAGTGAAGGTGTGGACGTCGCCGACAAGTTCTTGAAAAAAGGACAGCTCATCGTCTCTCACCACGGACGCGCTTCAGCCGAGAAGCGTTATATCGCGCAGCACGGCAATGGCGGTAAGGATTATCCAATTGTGGTGCTGGTGAACCGGCAGACAGCTTCGGCGGCGGAGATTGTTTCTGGAGCCATTCAGGATCACGACCGCGGCTTAATCGCAGGTGAAGTGACGTTCGGCAAGGGGCTGGTGCAGACGGTGTATCCGCTGTCGGAGAATACCGGACTGGCGCTGACCACTGCGCATTACTACACTCCCAGCGGACGTCTGATCCAGCGGGACTACAGCAACATTTCGCTCTACGATTATTACTACAATCGCGATAGTGCCGACAGTGCCAACACAGCGAATCGAGAAGTGAAGCTCACCGACAGCGGGCGGACGGTTTACGGCGGAGGTGGCATCACTCCTGACGTCAATATTCCTCCGGTAAAGAGCAATCACTTCCAGGATACCCTGCTGCAGCATTATGCGTTCTTCAACTTTGCCAAGCGCTATGTGGTGAGCCACAAACCCACGAAGAGTTTCGAGGTCGACGACGCAACTCTGCAGGAATTCCGCAAGTCTCTGGACGAGGCTAACATTGCTTACACCCAGGCTGACCTGATCGATAATAATGACTGGCTGCGGTCGAACATCAAGTCGGAGATTTTCACCGATGCCTTTGGTCAGGACGAGGGCATGAAAGTGCGCGCTGAGTCCGACCCAGAAGTGGTCAAAGGTCTTGAGTTGCTGCCTCAGGCCAAGGCTCTGGCGGACAATGCAAAAAAGATTGTCGCCGAACACAACGCAGCACCGGCGTTCAACCGCTAATCGTTTCACCTGTTCGCAGAAGGCCCGGAAGACGTTCTGGGCCTTTTTCATGCGTCGAATTACGAGAGCGAACCAAGGTGGGAGCAAAATTCGGCATGAAACGGTAGCGTTTCCACTGAATTCGCTCGAGATACTGAATTCGCTCGAGATAACGATGAATGGCGAGGAGTGAGATATCGCGATGAGCTCTGCCCGCGTTCCCATCTCCTGCGCGATCGCATCCTGGCTGGCCGTTCGGAATTGCGAGAAAGCTCTGGGCTTCTATCAAGAGGCCTTCGGCACTAAAGTGGTCTACCAGTTAGCCGATGGGGGGCGGAATTTTGGCTGAGTGACGGACAGGCTGATGAGGCAGGCCCGGAGGCTCTAGGAGGCGGGTCGGTTCGAATGATCTTAACCGTAGGCGACCCCGAAACAGTTTTCGCGCATGCGCTGGCGGCCGGCGCGTCAGAAATATTCCCGGTCGGCGAGGCGCACAGTTGGCACTGGGCCGCTTGGTAGATCCATGCGGCCTTCATTGGGAGATTGGCCATCCTCTGGTCGCTTAGCGCTAGTTCATGGTTTCGAGTATCGGCCGGGATCGCTGTGTCGTTCCGCTTCGGGTCGGGAATCGAAATTGCTTTCGTTGACTTCGGCTTGCCGCTATGTGAGAATCCGCGCAAGAGGCCGCTTTTGCTGGGTAGTGGCGATTCGCGGCGAACGCCAATCGTCCCTGGCTGCCGGCTATTCCTGAACCCTCACAGAATGGATCTTATTCAATATCATGATTGATCAATATCATGAGACAAGCGCGCGACCGTGCCTCTTGTGCCGGCTCGGCTTGAGGCCTATTTGAAACCGGTGGTTCTGGCGGGCGCCGTACTTCTGGCGGCCGCTGCTGGATGGACAGATCTGCGCAGCCGACGTATCCCAAACTGGCTGACCGTACCAGCGTTGTCGATCGGCATCATTGCGAACACTGTGTTAAGTGGCTGGCCGGGACTGAAATCTTCCCTGCTGGGCGCAGCGCTCGGATTGGCGTTGCTGCTACCGTTCGTGCTGCTGCGCAGTCTGGGTGCGGGCGACTGGAAGTTGGCGGGTGCGCTGGGCTCTTTTACGGGACCGGGATTGCTGGTTAATCTCTTACTGGCATCGATTCTCGTGGCTGGAGTGATGGCGGTGGCGCTGGTGATCTACAAACGACGGACCCGCCAAACGATTCGCAATATCGGGCATATCCTGATCTCGCTGGTGACATTCAGACTGCCGGGAACTCACGTTTCCCTCGATAATCCGGAATCGCTGAAAGTTCCCTACGGAGTTGCGCTGGCGTTCACTGTGGTGCTTTATGGAATTTTTTGGAAACTGGGAGTTGTGGCCTAAAATGCCGAATTTCGCACGACCAACTCTTCGCAGATTGGCCGTTGAAACTCGCGGCGCCGAGATTGCGGAGGCCGCAGCAGTGCTGCCATTGATGTTCATGATCCTGCTGGGAATCTTCTGGTTCGGCCAGGCGTTCAGTATTTATGGCGCAATTACGCGCGCCGCCCAGGAAGGTGCGCGCGCCGGGGCGGCGCCTTATTGCACAACCTGTAGCGGCACCAACACCGCCGCGACGAATGCAGTCAATGCAGTGACGACTGCGCTGCTTGCTTCCAAGCTGGACCCGACGCAGACACGATCTCCGTTGACGACACCAGCCTTTACCGCATGTCCTGGCGCATCTTCTTCCTGTTCGGTGACAAGCACGCAGGTATGCGTGCAATCGCCGGTGCTGTTGAAGGATAGTGGTGCCGCGAACGGAGTCTGCGGCATGTCTGTCTCCTTTCAATATCCCTTTCAGTTCTGGCTGCCTTTTACTTCTTTGAACAAGCAGAAGATTTGGATCACCGCGTCGGCCCGTGTGCGAATGGAGAACCAGTGACTGGTTGGCCTCTTCTACGGAATTGGATTCGCGGTTTGACCAAGTCTGGATTGCACGACGAGGCTGCCGCGCAATTGGTGGAGTTTGCCTTGACTCTGCCCTTGTTAGTGGTGTTTGTGGTGGGCATCTTCGACTTCAGCGGCGCTTTCACGCTCAAACAAAAACTTACCAATGTCGCGCGCGATGCGGCGCGCGCGGCCGCCGCGGACCCCGCGAGTGATTTGCAATCGGCCCCACCCTTGTCGGTGAATGACGCATTTCAAGTGGTTGACTCCTATCTGCTCGCCAATAACATCAATGATTGTGGCATCACACTGAGCGCTGCGCCGTCGGGAACATTGACATGGACGTCGACCGCCAGCGGAAACGGCTGTGCTGCCGGAGGGCTGACCATGATCATTAACCGGGGATATTATTTCTCCCCAACCGGAGCCGCTCTTCCTTCGGTGAACTGCACGTCCCAGAGTCCTACGGGGAGCCAGACAGCGATCATCGGCACTTGCGTCAGTATTCAGTACGCTTATCCCTGGCGGTTCGGCCGCGTCGCGAGCCTTCTTGGTAGGGCGGTTACGCTGCCGAGCACGATCTCGGCCGCAGCGGTAGCGATGAACGAGAACTGAAAAACGATATGAAACCACCCGTGATCCGCAGATTTCGTTGTGCGTGTCCCTCTTGGCGCCGAGAACGCGGCATCACGATGGTGCTGGTTGCACTGGCCATGGTCGCCATCATTGCCATGGCAGCATTGTCCATCGACATAATTACTCTTTATCTGGCGCGTGAGGAGGCGCAACGCTCGGCAGACGCGGCCGCGCTGGCCGCAGCCCGGGTCATCTCGATTTCGGGCATCACCGGCACCGCGAATCCCGATACTGACAACTCCTACTGGCAGCAAATCTGCGGTGGGTCGAGCAGCGTCGCCACGCAAGCCGCCCAAGCTGTGGTGCGGCAGAATGCCGTAGGAGGTGGGGCTGTAGCCACCTCCTCCATCACCGTCACATACTCAGCCGGAAGCGGTGGCTCTATTGGTTCAAACGCGAATTGCTCATCCTTGCCCGCCGCCTTCGCCGTCAACCCGATGGTTGCTGTCCAAATTCAGCAGACTGGCTTACCGACTTTTTTCTCGCGCATCTGGGGCCGTAGCGGAAACACGGTGAGCGCAACGGCCACCGCTGAGGCTTTTAATCCCTCAAATTCCGGAAATGTAGGTAATCAGACTTCGGGGACTATTATTCCTGTTCAGCCCAGATGCGTGAAACCATGGATAATCCCCAACCGTGATCCGCTGAGCCCGGCACCGGTCACCACCGGCGGACGCAACCCTGTCACAACTTACTGCGACCAAACACCTCAAACGGACACAACTAACCAAACTGGCCCTGCGTGCAATACGCTTGTCAGCACAGCAGACGGCTCCATCACCAACAACGGAATCTCACTGAATGGCGGGAACCCATCAAGCGGTGTTATCGGGGAACAATTCTGGTTGCAGCCTGACTGTATTCACACCGGGCAGACATGTTCAACCCGGATACTTCCGCCCCAGGGCAACTACTATGCCCCCTCAAGAATAACGTGGCTGGAACCGCCTCCGAGCTTGGACTACCTCCCG
>Ga0209420_1001691_pt1 | contig 10282 bp, 10 predicted proteins | sample BlaSpr_A8_OM1_O1_FD_187972 | JGI IMG/M metagenome (GOLD analysis project Ga0209420, IMG submission 187972) | Forest soil microbial communities from Thunder Bay, Ontario, Canada - Black Spruce, Ontario site 2_A8_OM1_O1 (SPAdes) (version 2) | ecosystem: Environmental > Terrestrial > Soil > Boreal...
GAGTGGCTCGAGCCGAACAGCTACTACGCGATAACCAAGGCGGCGGGCAGTCATCTCACGGCGCTGGCCGCCGCGGACGGCCTCGCGGCGGTGACGCTGCGTCTGTACTCGGTCTACGGCCCCTGGGAGGATCCTGGCCGTCTCGTGCCTGCGCTGATACGCGAGGCCCGAAGCGGAAGGTTGCCGCCCCTCGCCGACCCGGACATCGCCCGTGACTTCGTATACGTCGACGACTGCTGCCAGGCGCTGCTGGGCGCTGCGGTGCGTGGCGCGCCAGGTGGCCCGGGCGCGACCGTGAACGTCGGCTCGGGAACGCAGACGCGCCTGGAAGAGTTGGTGAAGTTGGCACGCGAGGTGCTGAACGTGACGGCCCTCCCCGAATGGAGCGCCATGGGCCGGCGCCAGTGGGACACGAATGTGTGGGTGTCCGATCCACGCGTCGCATTCGAGTGCCTGGGCTGGAAGGCATCGACCAGCCTCGGCGACGGTCTCAGCCGCACCGCCGCATGGCTGCGGGAAAGGCCTTGGCTGTGGCAGCGCTACGGGGTGGCAGAGGAGCGGCGTGGCCTCGACGTGTGATACGGCTCGGCCGCGATCGTAGCGGCGATCGCCCGGGCGCAGAGGCGGTGGGCGTCGTTGAGGAACGCCAGGCTGCCCGTCTGCCCGCGGGGCATCCGCTCGACAGCGATGCGCGCCAGCCGGCACGCGAGCCCGTGCTCGGCGATCACTTCTGCCACCAACGATCCAAGTCCGCCGGTGTGGTAGTGGGCCTCGACGGTGATTGCCAACGGCCGGTCTTCCAACAGCTCGATGAGATCCTCGGTCGGAGCGGGCTGCACGCTTGCAACGACGGCTACAGTCGCCTCGATACCCTGCCGCTCCACCAGCGCGCGCGCCTGCACCGCCTCGGCCGCGATGCTTCCCAGCGCGACGATCGCCACGTCGCGACCCTCGCCGATGAGCTCGAGGCGACCGAGCTCGAAGCGCCCGTCCAAGCCGGCGACCGCGGCGCCGGTCTTTCCGATCCGGAAGTAGATCGGTCCGTCGATCGCGGTCGACGCGTGCGCCGCAGCGGCCGCCTGCGCGGGGTCGGCGGGAGCGATGATCGTCATGTCTGGCTGGGCGCGCATGATCGCCACGTCCTCCAGTGCATAGTGGGTAACGCCGTTGTGCCCGTAGTCGAGCCCTGCGCCCACCCCGATGATGCGCACGGGCAGCGAGTGCAACAGCGGGCCGTCGCGGATTAGCTCGTAGGGACGCATCGAGGCGAATGTGCCGATCGAGTAGACGAACGGCACGAGCCCCGCCTCGGCCAGTCCTGTGGCCAGCCCTATCATGTTCTGCTCGGCGACTCCCACATTCACGAAGCGCTCGCGCAGTCGCTCGGCAAGCGGCTCGAGCACCATGAAGCCGAGGTCGCCGGTGAGGAACACGACGCGCCGATCACGCTCGGCGATCTCCTGCACGGCGCCGATGAACGCGTTTCTCATCGGCGCATGCCGGCCAGTACGCGGGCACGGCTCGGGTGTGCGCTGCGTGCGCAAGCGTTTTTCATGGACCATCCCCCAGCTCGCTGAGAGCCTGTGCGTATTGCTCGTCGGACATCGGCATGTAGTGCCAGGCGATCGTGTTCTCCATGTAGGAGACGCCCTTGCCGAAGGTGGTTCGCGCGAGAAGCACGTGCGGCTTCGCGTGGATCTCGGGCAGGCTCTCCATCGTGTGGACGAGACCATCGACATCGTGGCCGTCGACCTCGTGGACGTCCCATCCGAAGGCCTCCCAGCGCCTCGACAGGGGAGCCATGTCCAGCACATCGTGCGTGTATCCCAGGGCCTGCTGGCCGTTGACGTCCACCAGTGCGATCACGTTTCCCAGCCGGTGATGCGCCGCCAGCATCACCGCCTCCCAGACCGAGCCCTCGTTGCACTCCGCGTCGCTGAGCAGCGCGAACGCACGACGGCGCGATACTTGGATCCGTGCTGCGAGCGCTGCGCCGACCGCGAACGAGAGCCCCAGCCCCAGCGAGCCGGTCGAGAAGTCCACCCATGAGACGACGTGCTCGGGGTGGGTCGCCAAGGCGCTGCCGTCTACGCAGAAGCTTGCGAGCGCTTCATCGCTCAGGCGACCGGTGGCGTTGAGCGTGCAATAGAGGGCAAGTGCGGCGTGTCCCTTGGAGAGGACGAAACGGTCGCGCTCGGGGTCGTCTGCAGAGCGAGCGTCGAGGACGCCACCGTAGAGCGCGCTCAGCAGATCGACCACCGACAGCGCCGAGCCGATGTGGCCGACGTTGGCACGCTTGGACTGGGTCAGGACGCTGCGCCTGATCTGCCTGCTGAGGGGATGCTGCTGGAGACTCATCTCTACACGTCCAATTGGAGGCACAACCGGGCATATCCGACGACGCAAGCTGAAAGAGCGCAATGTATAGGCACCTGCGCTTACTTCTTCCAACACAGTGGAAGGGATCGATGAGTTGGGCCAAAGAGCCGAACGGCGAGGTGAGAGACGTCTCCGTCTCCGACCGAGGCTTTCCGTTGAGGCCGGCCCGGTCCGGGAATCGCAAAGGGTCAGGATGCGTGAGACGAGAGCAGCAGCGAGATGCGCAGCGGACCCGACGGAAACGCTTCGCCGGTGAACGAGTATGCCTGGTAAGCGCGCCCGCCGTCAAAGACGCGGCCACGGTCGGGCACGCTGGCCGGGCCAGGGCTGAGCGTGCCCATAACCTGCCGTTTCCCCACGCGCATCAATACTTCTGCGCCGGTGAACAGGTGAGCCAGCTTCAGGTAGCCCGCGTCGTCTTGGATGGCCATCTCGAAGCTGCCGATCACCCGCCCGCGGCTGCGCAGCGTGCCGTGGACCGGTGCGAGCACGTAGGGCCCACCGACGTCGACGAGCAGGCGCCCGTCGACGGTCACGCGCACACGCACGACGTGGATGTGCTCGCGGAAGAACCCGATGATCGCTTCCCGCGTCGCCGCGGCGTCGTGGCTGGCCACCGCGTTCCTAAACGCCTGTGAGCTTTCCAGCAGGCGAAGCGTGGCCGACACCACCGCACTGTGCAGCTCCTCTTTGTAGATGCGTTCGCCGACCGCTCCGAGCGTTTCCACGCGCGCCTGCGCCAGCGATGCTGGACAGAAGATCGCGGCGGAGGGCACGAGCAGCGCGACCCGCAGCGCGCCTGACGGGTACACAGCGCCGCGCACGGCCACGACCTCAAAGCTGTTCCCCCGGTAGCCCTCGCTGCCTGGGCGAGTGCCCGTGAGCAGAAGGACATGTGCGCCGGTCACCTGCCGAGTGACCTGCATATAGGAGCGATCGGACTGGACCGACAAGATGAAGCTTGCGCCCGTACCGGGGATCGACCCCTTGACTGGGGCGATCGCCGGCCCCGACCCGGCGGTGGCGAACCGTCGCCCCCCGCGCAGCACCTCGATGGCGACGATCTGGTTGAGCAGCAGCGAGCGCAGTGCCGCGCGAGCCGAGTTGGCATTGCCTCGCGTGATTGCCGTCGCCAGCGCAGTCGAGCTCTGCACGCGGTGCAGCGCTTGGGCCACGTCTTCACTGGTGGCGGCCACGTGGTAAATGCGCGCGGCAACCTGGCCCAAGGTGCCAGCTACGGTCGCGGCGCACTCGGGCGATCCCGTGCCGGCGGGCGAGGACACGGCGGCTGCCGCGGTGCTTGCGGATGCGTGCCCGGCCGGGGCGGAGGCCGATGCGGCATGTGTGGGAGCTGCCGATCCACATGCGCTCAGGCTGAGCACAAGCCCGGTCAGGACGCTCGCTGCGAACGCGCGACTACCCCTGCTTCGATGTCTCACGCTTCGAGAGGCCAACTTCGATCGTTGGCGAGCCACAGCGCAAGCAGAGGGTCGACGACGCGCCATCCGGTTGCAGTGCTCTCGTCGGCGACGATATGGCCGTCACCCTGGAGACGGTCGATGGTGTTCTGGTTGCTGCCCGTCTTGCTGATCCCATAGCGTTCTCGCGCGGCTTGGCCTTGCAGCGGCAGCGTCCGTTGTGAGATCACCGCCATCAATCGCCTCTCGCTGTTGTTCCAAGAGTCCCATGCCGCCTGCACCTCGGGGTTTGCGTCGCGCGTCGCGTCAGCAAACCCCTTGACCCACTCGTCACTACCTGCGACAACGGCGGGCTTCGTGTGCTCGTAGAGATGGTGTGCGAGCAGCATTGCGCGCTGTGGATGGCCGTCGGCGGTCTGCAGAAGTGGCTCCAGCGCTTCGCCGGGATCACGGTTGCCATTCTCAAAGCGAGACCCGACGTACTCGGCCAGATCGGCTGCCTCGAGCCGTGGAAGATCTATCGGCTTGGCCTGGGCGAAGAACGCATGGCGGCGGTCTGAGAACAGATCTCGCATCAAGCCCGGATGGGATCCGGAGAAAATGTAGGCGGCGACTGTGCCGTGCTGCTCGAGCTCGGATCGAATCGTCCCTGTCAAAGCGTCCCCGGCTCGCACGACGTCCTGAAACTCGTCGAATGCGATCGCGCACTGTCGTCCGTCACGTTCCTGCAGCCGGCGCGGCAACGCGAGGAGATCCAGGAGGTGAGGCATCTGGGTCGTCGGTGCCAGTTCCACCCCGACGCCAGCTGGCGTCGCCTTCAGGCTCGGTCGGAGGGTCGCGACAACTCCGGCGAACCAGCGCTTGAGCGACCCCTCGAGCTGCTCGCGATAGGCCCGCTGGATGCGCTCGGCGACGTCGCCGGCCGTCAGCACGCCAAGGAAGTTCACGTAGATCGGGATGAAGCCGTCTCTGTCGGCCACCGCCAGCGCAGCCTTGAGCAAGGACGTCTTGCCGTAGCGGCGCGGTCCCTCCAGCCGACTGTTGCGGGTCTCGGCTATGCGATCCCACAGCAGAGTCAGCTCTGCTGTGCGTCCTGCAAGTGGCTCGGGGGGCTCGAGCGGATCCTCGTAGATAAAGGGGCTACCCATTGGTGCCTGACTATAGCACCGTTTGGTGCCAAAATATAGCACCGTTTGGTGCCGTGATATAGCACCAACCAGGCCTCTTTGGCACAACGGTTGTGTATCTGTGATACTGTGATGCACAGTGGCCAACATCACTGTCTCGGTTCCCGACGACGTCTACCGCACAGCACGCATACGCGCGGCTGAGCGCGGCAGCTCGGTCAGCGCCCTCGTCGCCGAGTATCTACGATCGCTATCCGAGCGCGAGGCCGAGTTCTCGAGGCTCGAGGCTCAGCAGAGGCGTATCCAGGAGGAGATCGCTCGCTTCAGCGCCCGCGACCGTGTGACGCGCGAGGAGCTGCACGAGCGTGCGGTTGGTTGACACCAACGTCCTGCTCTACTCGATCTCCCACGATGACCAGGAGCGGGCGAAGGCGCTACGAGCCAGGGAGCTGCTCTCATCGAGAGACCTCGGGGTCTCTGTGCAGGTTCTCCAGGAGTTCTACGTCCAGGCGACCCGCGACAGCCGAGCCGATCGCCTGACCCACGAGCAGGCCGCAGCGCTGGTCGACTCGTTCCGGCGCTTCACCGTCCAGGAGACGACCGTCGGCGTGGCGCTCGCTGCGATGTCCAGCAGACAGCGATTCAAGATCTCCTACTGGGATGCAGCGATCCTCGAGGCAGCCCGTGCGCTCGGCTGCGATGTGGTGCTCTCGGAGGATCTGAACGACGGGCAGGACTACGCGGGAGTCCGTGTCGAGAATCCCTTCGGCGACTGCTGATCTCGTGGCGGTGTGGGGCGCGTCACCCGGTAAAACGGCGACGCGCCCCGCGCTGGCATGAAGCGCTGGAGGTCGGCGTACGTACCTGCCAGCGCTCACATGTCTACTTCTTCTTGCCGCCCTTCTTCTTGCCCTTGCCCTTCCCGTGGCCCTTGGCCTTCTTGTGCGTTTCCGGCTTGGGGTTCAGCCGATCGAAGCCGGACAGCGAGTCCGGGTGGCAGCCGATCGGACGCCCGAGGTCGAACGGCCCGGAGATTGCCTGTGTGACGACGCCTTTTTCGAGATACGCGTAGGTGACGGTCAGCAGCGGGTCGACGCGCGGCTCCTTGCAGATCTTGGCGCCGATGGCGAACTGCCCGGTGATCGTCTCATAGCCGCTTTTGGCGGATCCCACGCAGTTGTCGGCCCAGCCGGGCACTTCGCCCGAGCAGGAGAACGTGTCGGTCAGCGCGTTGCCCTGCATGTTGGTGACCAGCGGCTGGCCCTGGACGCCTGTGACGGGAATCTGTGACTGCAGCTGATAGCCGGTGATCGGCCCGGTGCAGTAGAACACGTATGTCACCTGCTGTTCTTCGCTGCCTGCTTCGGGCTTGCCGGGCGCGGTGTGACCGAGACAGTTGTAGTTGTTGGGGTTTGCTTCTTCGGCATGGCTGACGGCTGGGGCGGCAAGCAGCAGGGCAAGGCAGCCCACGATTGCGGCCAGCCACCATGCGGCGGTGCGGTGGGCTGTTTGAGTTAGGTGCAACGGTTCTCCGTTCATTGTTTTGGTGTTGGATTTGTTTTTGATTACTTCGTACGGTTGTCGCGCAGCAGCTTTTCCAGGCTCTGTGCGGGGGACTGGGGTGTGAAGGCGATCGACGACCGCGCTCCGGCGGTCACGAAGGGTGAGATCAGCAGCGCGCCGGCGGGCGGCTGGGAGGTGAGCGTGGCCGTCGTCGCGCCGCTGGGCAGGCCGGTGGCGGTGGCAGACGCGACGGTAGCGAAGGTGATGACGATCAGGCCGTTTTCGCGATAGGGCCCGGTGGCGGTGATCGTGGGAAGGACCTGCTCGAGAAATTCGTCGGCCGCCTTGACCCCGCCTGGGGTGTCGGGTGCGCACTGGGCTGCGGCGGCGCCTTCCGGGCACGCTGGCTGGACGATCGTGTCGAGCAGCTGCGGCGGCGAGCTGGCGAGCAGCGCGGCGTCGTTGGCGAACGAGCTGGCGTCCAGCGCCGACCAGCCGCTCAGCAGCGTGCCCTGGTGCACGGCCTGCGTGTCGATGTAGGGCGCGGCGGCGGGCTGAGCGGCCGCTTCGCCAAAGCCCGAGCCGGACAGCTCGATCAGCCACACTTTGGTCACCGGCGGCAGCTTGGCGGCCTTGGGGGTGCCGGTGGAGGTGGGCGTCGGCGAGGGCGCTGATTCGGATGGCGCGCTCGTTTCCGTGCTGGGCGCGGTCGTGCTCGCCGGGCCTGTCGCCGCCGCTTTGATGTGCCTGCGCCGACGCCCGGCAGGAGCCGGCGTGGCGGTTTCGGCCACTGGGGGCGGCTGGACGCTGGCGGTGCCCGTCGTGCTCTGGCGGGCGGCGGCGCCCACGCCAAGTATTCGCAGCAGCACGGGAAGCGGCAGGCCGGAAGACCCCGCGAAGGAGGCGCTGGGCGCGGGCCCGATCGCCGCGCCGACGGCGACGCCGATCGCCAGCATCACCGCGGCCAGCGCTGCGGTCACGCGCGGCGAGGGCGCAAGAAGGGGAGATCTCCGCGCCCTGGAGGGCGACTCTCGCCTCCCGCGGGTCGGCTTGGGCTCCTCGTGGGAGGACTTTTGCTCCTCGGGGGGCGACTTTGGTTGCTCGGGCGTGTTGTCCATGGTGTCGGAGGTTCCGGACTTCTCCAATAAAATAGCTAATCTCGATCAGGTCTATAGGGATATGCTATTGTCGCCCTCCGCTGATGTCAACACTTTGTCAACCGATTTGAAACGGAGCATCATCCAATGAATCGAATCCGCCGTCTCTCCGTCGCCTTTGCGGTGGCTGGCGTGCTCGGGGTAGCGGCGCCCGCGATCGCCGGCGCGACGAGCGTCGTAACCATCAGTGGCGCCACCGCCTCGTTCCCGCTCGTGTCGCTGCTCGCCGCCAAGTACGTCAAGACGCACCCCGGCAAGGTCAAGTTCAAGATCACCCAGGGCGGAGCGACCGTCGGCATCAACGACGTTGCGGCCGGCCGCGTGACGATCGCGGACGTCTCGCGCGACCCGCTGCCGACCGACCCCCCGGGCCTGGTCTTCTACCCGGTCGCCCGCTATGCCATCTGCATGATCACCAACAAAACCAACACGCTGAGCAACCTCACCGCGGCGCAGGCGGTGTCGATCTTCACCGGCAAGACGCGCAGTTGGAGCCAGATCCCGGGTGCGACCGCCACCGGACCGATCGACCTGATCAGCCGCACGTCGGTGGCGGGCGTGCTGACGAGCTTCCAGACGCTGCTGCTGGAAGGCAAGAAAGTGGCGAGCATCGCCAGCGAAGAGGCCTCTGAGGGACTGCTCAAGCAGCAGGTCGAGAACGACCCCAGCTCGATCGGCTTCGTATCGAACTACCAGGCCGACCTGGGCGGCGTGAACGTGGTCGGCTACAACGGCGTGCCGTGCAACCTGTCGACGGCCGTGTCCGGCCAGTACGCGGGCATCGCGCGCTTCTACGAGGTGACCAAGGGTCCGGCCAAGGGCGCGGCGTCGGCGTTCATCGGCTGGATCAAAAGCTCGCCGGCAGCGAAGAAAATCATCTCCAGCCAGTGGATCCCGATCAGCGGGTAGCAGGTGCTGGAGCGAGTACGCAGACCCTGGCTGGTGGAGCTGCTCCGGAGGCCCTGACCGATGGAGCGGCTCCACAGGCCACTGGAATGGCTACGCAGTCCCTGGCCCGACCGCCGCGCTGAGCGCCTGCTCGGCGCGGCTTCCCTACTGGTGGGCGCGATCGTGGTGGCGATGATCGCGTTCGTGGCGGTGCGCGCGTGGCCGATCTTCGCCCACAACGGCCTGTCCTGGCTGGGGTCGGGTGGCCATCTGGAAGGCCAGCTGGCGACGATGCAGAACACCGGCGTGCACCCGCCCGCATCGGCCTTCCACCTGCGCGCCTGGCCGATGATCTACGGCACGCTGATCACGACGGGCATCGCGGTGGTGCTGGGGCTGGCGATCGCGGTGCTGTCGTCGATCTTCATCGTCGAGCTCGCCTCGCCGCGGCTGCGCGCGGTGGTGATCCCGGTCATCCGCCTGCTTGCCTCCGTGCCGTCGGTGATCTACGGGCTGATCGGGATCCTCGTGCTCGTGCCGTTTGTGGACCAGCACCTGATCAGCGCGCAGGAGAAGGCGTCGCTGGCCAACACGGTCGAGCTGACCGGCGCGGGTCTGGGCGTGACGGCGGTGATCCTCACGGTGATGATCACGCCGATCATGATCGCGCTGATCTGCGAGGCGCTGGCGGCCGCGCCGGTGTCTTGGCGCGAGGGCGCGATCGCGCTCGGGCTGCACCCGCTGCGCGCGGTGCTGGCGGTGACGCTGCGGGCGATCCGCCCGGCGATCGTGGCGGCGGCGGTGCTCGCCACCGCCCGCGCCTTGGGCGAGGCGGTGATGATCGAGATGGTCTCGGGCGGGCGCTTCTTCTCGCCCAACCTGTCCCACGGGATCCCCGTGTTCTTCCTCGAGCCGCTGCGCACGCTCGCGTCGATGATCGTGGAATTCCGCGAAGGCATAGGCGCGCCTGCCTTGCAGGCGGCGGTCTACGCGGCGGCGCTGCTGCTCCTGTTCAGCGCGTTCGCCCTGTCGGTGGGCGGATACCTGATCAAGCTCCCGCTGCGCAAGTACCAGGCCCGGGGATGAGCGAGCCACGACGATGAGCACCTACGCACCCCACGTCGGCCAGCCGCCGGCCGGCGCACCCAGGCGCGCTCGCCGGCCCGGTGGCCGTGGCCGGCGCTCCTCGCCGTGGACGTGGCGTTGGGCCGACCGCCTCGTCCTGGTGTGTGCGTGGGGGGCGGGCCTCCTTCTGTGCGCGATCGCGGCGGCGATAGTCCTCTACATGGGCTACCGCGGGATTCAGTACCTGCGCCCGAGCCTGCTGCTGACACACCCGAAAGTGAGCGAAGACTCGGCCGTGTCGGGCGGCTTCCTGGACCCGCTGCTGGGCACTCTGCTGTTGACTGCGATCGGCGTGGTGCTTGCGCTGCCGCTGGCACTCGCGTGCGCGGTTTGGGTGGCAGAGTACGGGCGTCCGGGCTGGTTGGCGCGAGTGGTGGAGTCTGGCATCGAGATCGTGGCAGGCACGCCGGACATCGTGATCGCGCTGCTCGGCCTGGCGATCTTCCAGCTGGGCGTCCTCGCGCCGCTCTCCTTCCGTGCGGAAGGCGGGAGCGTGTACGGGCGCTCGTTCTTCGCGGCGGGCGCGATGATGTCGCTGCTAGCCCTGCCGCCGATCTACGCGGCCTCGCGCGACGGCCTGCAGGCGGTGCCGGCGCACATGCGCGAGGCGGCGTTCGCGCTGGGCAAGACGCGCATCGCGACTATCCGCCGCGTGCTGCTGCCGGCTGTGCGCTCGAACGTGGCG
>Ga0209420_1001692_pt1 | contig 10277 bp, 7 predicted proteins | sample BlaSpr_A8_OM1_O1_FD_187972 | JGI IMG/M metagenome (GOLD analysis project Ga0209420, IMG submission 187972) | Forest soil microbial communities from Thunder Bay, Ontario, Canada - Black Spruce, Ontario site 2_A8_OM1_O1 (SPAdes) (version 2) | ecosystem: Environmental > Terrestrial > Soil > Boreal...
GGCGGCCGCCGCGATCGCCGCGTTCGCGGCGGGGTCGCTGGTGCACGCGCACACCAGCCAGGCGCCCGTGCAGTCCCCTTCGGCGTAGCGGCGGGCCGTCCAGGTGATCTGGCCGCTCGCGGCCAGGCCCTCGAGCGACGTCGTGACGTGGGGCGACACCACGGTCACGGCGGCCCCGGCGTCGAGCAGCGACGGCACGCGGCGGGTGGCCACCGCTCCCCCACCGACAACCAGCACGCGGCGGCCGTTCAGGCGGAGCCCCAGCAGGTACGGGTCCATGGCTCCTCAGTCCGCTCCCCAAAGTCCTGTTCAGGCCGTGTCTAGGGTAGGTCAAGTAGTACCAGGGCCGGCCCGGCAGCGGGACGGGATCATCTCGCCTCTACGGCTGATCCACCGCGTCGAGCTGGATCTCGAGGCTGGCCAGCTTGGCACGTGCGGTGGCGGCCTGGGGATGGGCCAGGTCAGTCAGGATGTGCAGGGCCTGCTGCCAGGCGTCGCGGGCCTGCCGTGGCTGCCCGGCGGCCTGGTGGGCATCGCCGAGGCGGCCTAGGGTGTCGGCGATCGTGAGGCGGTCGCCGACCATCTGGAACAAGCTCAGGGCACGCTGATAGCACAAGACCGCGTCGGCGGAGTGGCCCAGATGATGGTGGGCGTGGCCGAGGCTGTCCCAGGCGTCGGCCTCGCCGTCGTGATTGCCGAGCTCGTGGTGAAGTTCGGCGGCCTGCTGGCAGAAGGTCAGTGCCTGCTGGTGCAGGCCGAGCAGAGAGCCGTACCAGCCGACGGTGTTGAGGGCGCGTGCCTCCCCCGTGCGGTGGCCGGCCGCCCGGTACAGGCTGAGGGCCAGCCGCGCGCGGTGGAGGGCCTGGCGGTAGCGGTGTTGCTGTCCGAGCATCCAGCCCAGGCTGTGCTGGGCGTGTGCCTGGCCCGCCTGGTCGCCGAGCGCCCGGTATAGCCGCAGCGCGCGCCGCAGGTAGACCTCCGCATCCTGATGGGAGCCGATCCGGCCGTAGGCGCGGCCCAGCAGGAGGCTGGCGTTCGCCTGTCCGGCCAGGTCGCCGGCGTGCTCGGCCGCGCGCAGCGCGACCGACTGGCTGTCGGCATAGTCGTACCAGTGCCCGCCCCGTTCCAGATACCCGGCCAGGACGGAGGGAATCTGCCAGGCGTGGGTGTCGAACCGCTCCCTGGCGGCCAGCGCGGTGGCCACCAGCAGCACCCGGCGCTCGCCGTCGAACCAGGCCAGCGCCTGCTTGTCGTCGTCAAGCGGTTCAGGCACGGTGCCCGGCAGGAGCGGGGACACTGGACCTAGGTCCCGGGCCGGGTACAGCAGCAGGGAGGCAGAGCGGGCGGTGTGCAGGTAGTGATCCAATACCCGGGCGACGGCGGCCCGGACGTCGGCATGGCCGGCGCCGGTCTCGGCCTGCTCGCCGCCGGTCTCGGCCTGCTCGGCCGCGTAGGCGCGCAGCAGGTCGTGCAGGCCGTAGCGGCCCGGTAGGTACTCGGTCAGCAGATGCGAGGCGGTCAGCTCATCCAGCGTGCGGCGGGCCTGATCGTGGTCGACGGCGGCCAGGCTGGCCGCGGCCGCGACGCTGATGTCGGGCCCGGGGTGCACTCCCAGCAGGCGGAACATCCAGGCGCCCGGACCGGTGAGGGTCTGGTAGGACCAGGAGAACACCGCACGCAGATTCGCGGTACCCGTCCCCGCCGACAGCAGGTCGAGACGGCGGCGCGTGCCGCGCAGCTCGGCCGCCAGCGAGCCGAGCGGCGTGCCGGGACGGGCCGCGACGCGGGATGCGGCGATGTTCAGCGCCAGGGGCAGCCGGGCGCACAGGCCGGTCAGCTCGCCGACCGCCGCCTGCTCGCCCGCGATACGCGCCGGGGTCAGCCGGCTGACCAGCAGCTCGCGGGCTTCGTCCTCGGTGAGCAGGTCGACGGTCAGCGGGACCGCGCCGTCCAGCGTGACCAGGTCATCCAGATGGCTGCGGCTGGTGATCAGCACCATGCAGCCGGTCGCACCCGGCAGCAACGAGCGCACCTGCTCCGCGTCGCGGGCATTATCCAGGACGATCAGCATCTGCTTGCCGGCGAGCAGGCTACGGTACAGGCTGACCTGCGCATCCAGGTCGGCCGGGATACGGCCGGCTGGCACGGGCAGCGCGTCAAGGAACCGGCGCACGGCCACGGCAGCTTGCACCGGCTCCCCGGACGGGCCGAAACCGCGCAGGTCCACGTACAGCTGCCCGTCGGGGAAGCGGTCCGCATGCTGGTGCGCCCAGTGCACGGCCAGCGCGGTCTTGCCCACCCCCGCCGTGCCTGCGATCACGCAGACCACCACCGTGCCCGCCGGACCGGCGGCCTCGGCCAGCAGGTCATCGAGCGCTGTCAGCTCCGCCTGGCGCCCGGCGAAATACCGGACGGTGAGCGGCAGCTCCCGCGGCACCACCTGAGCCGCCTGCCCGGCCACCGGTTGCGCCGAGACGGCTCCCGACGCGGCTTGCTCAGTCGCGGGCCGTGCCTCCAGGACGGGATCGGCCGACAGCATCTGGCGGTGCATCTGCTGGAGCTCAGCCGCGGGCTCCACGCCCAGCTCGGAGGCCAGCGCACCGCGGACGGCCCGGTACACCTCCAGGGCTTCGGCCTGCCTGCCGCACCGGTAGAGGGCGAGCATCAGCTGGGCGTGGAAGCGTTCCCGTAGCGGGTATCGCGCGGTCAGCTCCCGGAGCCCCGGAACCATTTCGTCGTGCCGGCCCAGATGCAGGTCAGCGTCGCCGCGCCATTCCAGTGCCTGCAGGCGCGCCTGCTCCAGCCGGGGAACCTCCTCGCGGAGCAGGGTCTGCGACGGGATATCGGCCAGCGGCTCACCGCGCCACAACTCCAGCGCCTCCGCGAGCAACGCAGCCGCCTGCTCCCACTCCGCATTCTGAGCTGCCACGCGGCCTTCCCGGCACTTGGCGGTAAAACGGAGCAGGTCAACCTCCTCCGTGTCCGCCTCGACCAGGTATCCGGGATAGCGAGTGACCAGGCGTGATCCGGCCACTGGGCCGAGCGCACGGCGGAGCCGCATGACATGGCTGCGCAGCGTGGCGACCGAGCCGCCCGGCGGCGATCCGTCCCACACGATCTCGGCCAGCGTGTCCGCGGGAACAGCCTGGCCGGTGCGCAGCAGCAGGGCCGCCAGCAGCACCCGGGCCCGGACACCGGGAACGGCTATGGCACTTTCCCCGGTACTGACTAGCAGTGGCCCCAAGACCCCGAACCGCATCCCGCATCCCGTCTCCCGGACAACCCATTCCAGGCCGGCGGCGGGTGCAACGCGAGTGCCACGCCGATGCAACACACATTACACGGCTTTCCAGCAAAATGGCACGTAATGCCCCATAGCCGGCTGGCCGATCTCGTGCCATTACCTGGCTTCCCGCTCCGATCAGGCAGCACAGGAGGTAACGCAATGAACGGGTCAGGATAGCCATCACCGTGACGAGCCGGGAGCCGGTGGGTGGCCTGCCGCCAGGCGGCCCTGCGCCCGGCGAGGAGATGGCGGGACGCTGCGTCCCAGGCAGTCCTGGTGCGCTAGCGACACGCATGCCGTTCGGGGGCCGACCGGAACCGCGTCGTCACATTGGCAATAACGAGGCGATCCCGATCCCGGTGCCATCTTCGCCTAATTCCTTCCTGCTATATGGCATCGCTATATGGCGTCCGCGCCGAATTCGTCGGATAACGACTCGGATAAACCTCCCGCTGGAGCTGACCATGAGAATAAGAGCCACAATATCTGCCAGGGATCGATCGGCCTGGAATCGGCTGATAAAACTGTCCGGGGCCGCCGCGGCATCGGCGGCACTCGTCGCGGCCGCAGTGCCGCTGGGGGCGGCACCGGCCGACGCCCTGATTTCGACCCGGCCCGCGGTAACGCTGGCCGGGTCGGTAGGCGCCCTGCCCGCCGCCTCGGCCACGGTGGTGGTCGATGTCAACGTGCCGACCGACCTGAACTCCGCGGGCGACCCGCAGCAAATCAACGAAGTGCCTGTGGCCTCGGCCACGATCACCAGCTCGGGGTTCTCCATCCCCGTGCCCGCCTCCTCGACGCTGCAGCAGGCCGAGCAGCAGGGCCACGGAACGGTGAACTTCACCGTGATGGCCGTCTCCGGCTCGGACCTCACCGCCGAGGGAATCCCGGCGCCGATTGACGTCTCGCCCGCCGCGGCCAATGCGGCTCAGCTCGCGACCCAGGCAGCAGGTATCGTCCAGATGCCCGCCTTCGCCGCTTTCCGCCCCATGACCGCGACCCAGGCGGCGGCGATGAAAGCGAGTAATTCGGCGGCGTCTGATTCGGCGGCGACACCTAACATAATCCCGCCGTGCACGTGGAAAGCCTATGGTTCCCAGTACAACGACCTCACGCGGGTCGGCGAGGTGCACGTGGCGAACACATCCGGCCTCAGCGACACGTTCTGGTTCAGGCACCAAAACGACGAGACCATCACCTTCGGCTACTCTGCCAGCGACCCAGACGGCAACTGGACCGGGGGCGGAACCATCTCCCTGACCAACACGCTCAGCGCCAACGGATACCACACGTTCGGGCAGGGGGCCGTGGATTACGCTGATGTCACCTACTACTACCAGCGCTACCACGACTACATCGGGGAGTGCCCCGGCTCATATGAGATCCTCGCGGTCGGCTCGGCCGACGTGGTGAACCCGGGAACCAACACTCCGCCGGTAAACCCGTACGGAGGCTGCAAGAACGACCCGTACGGGATCGCGTTCTCAAGCCCTGGTGGCTGGGATTACGACGTCGGCAGGGGACAGACCTACAGCGGGATCGCCACCGTGTTCGGATTTACCTTCGGCGGGTCCGACGGCTTCAACACGGACGTGGAGCACGACTATACCGCCGCGTCCGGGGCCGCCACAACGTGGCTATGCGGCAGTCCCGGTGATGAGATTACGAACAGTCCGATCATTTACAACACCACTGGCTGAGCCTGTCCCGCCGGAAAGTCACAGGAAACCGGATGCCGACCCGACGCCGCGCCAACAGGTTCACGTCCTGGCTGGCCGTGATGATAACCACTGCTGCCATCGCGGCGTGCGGGTCGGCGGATCCTGCCGCTGGCCCCCTGCGGATGCAAACCGTCGGGGGCCAGCCGGTCATCGCCACGTCGTTCATAGCCGTGGTGCCCGGGCAGACCGCAGACGCCGAGGCATACCTCGACAACGACGCGCACGCACCGGTCCGGATCACGGCGGTGTCTGTCGTCGCCGCTCCCGGGTTCGCGACCGCGCGCCTGGTGGATGTCGGCGTGGCGACCTCAGGCCGCGGCCTGGCCACTGCGCGCGGCTGGCCGCCGCCTGTCCCGTCCCGGTCGGCCATCGGCGCCGACCTGCCGCACGGAGATATCGGGCTGTTCTTTGGCATCACCGGGCCGGCCGTGAGCCACAACTACGCGGTGGCCGGGCTGAAGATCGCGTACACATATCAGGGCCAGCATTACTCGCTGGTGGCCTGGGCGGGCGCCGCCGCGTGCGTCGCCGCGAAGCCCAACTCCGCCTCGAGCTACCAGGACTGCAGCACGTACACCACTAGCGTTAACACGACCGTGGAGAAGCTGGCCGGCCTGTCCACGTGACCCGCTACTGCTTGTCGGACACGCCGGCGGAGTCGAAGGTGGCGACGTCGCGCAGGGCCCGGGCCGCGCTCTGCACCAGAGGCAGCGCCAGCAGCGCGCCGGTGCCCTCGCCCAACCGCAGGCCCAGGTCCACCAGCGGGCGCAGCCCCAGGTGATCCAGGGCAATGGCGTGCCCGGGCTCGGCGCTGCGGTGCCCGGCGAAACAGGCCGCGGTGGCGTCGGGGGCCAGGGCGGCGGCGGCCAGGGCGGCGGCGCCCGCGATGACGCCGTCCAGGATCACCGGGGTGCGCAGCGCGGCGGCGCCCAGGATGAACCCGGCCAGGCCGGCATGCTCGAAGCCGCCGAGAGCGGCCAGGACGCCTACCGGGTCGGCCGGATCCGGCTGGTGCCGGCTCAGGCCGCGGCAGATGACCTCGATCTTGCGGGCGTAGGTCACGGCGTCGATCCCGGTGCCGCGGCCGGTCGCCTCGGCCGGGTCGGCCCCGGTGAAGGCGCAGATCAGCGCGGCCGACGCGGTGGTGTTGGCGATGCCCATGTCGCCGGTGATCAGGCACCGGTTGCCCGCCGCGACCAGGTCGCGGGCGATCTCGGTGCCCGTGATCAGCGCGGCCACCGCCTGGTCGCGGGTCATCGCGGGTCCCGCGGTGAAGTCCGCGGTGCCCGGCGCGATCTTGCGGGGGAGCAGGCCGGGAACCGGCTCGAGCGCGGCCGCCACCCCGATGTCCACCACCGTGACCTCGGCGCCGACCTGGGCCGCGAACGCGTTGACCACGGCCCCGCCGGCCAGGAAGTTGGCCACCATCTGGGCCGTCACCTCCTGCGGCCACGGGCTGACGCCCTGGGCGTGCACGCCGTGGTCGGCGGCGAAGACCGCCACGCAGGCCGGTTCGGGCAGCGGCGGCGGGCAGCTGCCCGCCAGCCCGGCCAGCCGCACCGACACCTCCTCGAGCACGCCGAGCGAGCCGCGCGGCTTGGTCATCCGGTCCTGCCGTTCGGCGGCCGCGGTCATCGCGGCCGCATCCGGCGGGGCGATCGCGGCGATCACGTCGGCGAGCGGGTCCACTGGTTCCTCCCCTGGCAGTCCGCGGCGGCCGAACTCCTCGGCGTGCACCGCCCAGGACACCGGCCGGCGGCGCGCCCAGCCGGCCGTGGCCAGTTCCGGCTCGGGCGCGAATTCGGTCACGTAGCCCAGGCAAAGATAGGCGATGACCTCCAGATGGGCGGGCAGCCCGAGTTCGGCGGCGAGTTCACGCTCGTCGAAGAAGCTGACCCAGCCCAGGCCGAGGCCTTCGGCCCGGGCGGCCAGCCAGAGGTTGGCCACCGCGAGCACGCTGGAGAACTCGGCGGTCTGCGGCTGGACATGGCGGCCCAGCGTATGCCGGCCGCCGCGGGTGCGGTCGCAGCTGACCACGATGTTGACCGGGGTGTCCAGGATCGACTCGATCTTCAGCCGGTCGAAGGCCCGGGCCCGCGCGCCCGGCAGGCCGTCCGCGAACTCGCCCGCGTGCCGCCGGGCCAGGTCCGCGATCCGCTCGCGCCGGGCCCGGTCGGTGATCACGATGAAGTCCCACGGCTGTGAGAAGCCGACCGAAGGCGCCTGGTGCGCCGCCGCGAGGACCCGCCCGAGCACGTCCGCGGGCACCGGGTCGGGGCGGAAACCGCGCCGGACGTCGCGGCGTTCCGCGATCACCCGGTAGATCGCGTCCCGCTGCACGGCCGGATAGGCGTTCTGGTCATCCACCGGGTAGGCGTTCTGGTCATCCACCGGGTGGGCGTTCTGCTCATCCATCAGCGTCCTCCAGGCGACGGGAAGGGGGGATGCGGGTCATCCGGGACGGCGGCGATGCGGAGCAGCGCCTCGAAGGCGGCCGCCGCGACCGCCGGGCCGCCCTTCTCCGAGACGTTGCTCAGGGCCGGCAGGCCGCTGCGGCGCAGCGCGTCCTTGGCCTCGGCGGCGCCCACGAACCCGACCGGCACCCCGATGACCAGAGCGGGCTCGACTTCCCGGGCCAGGATCTCGGACAGCGCGTCCGGCGCGGAGCCGACCAGCCAGACCGCGCCGGGCCCGGCCGCGCTGAAGGCCAGCCGGACCGCGGCCGCGCTGAGGCTGAGGTTCGCGGTGCGGGCCAGCCGGGCGGCCAGCGAATCGTCCGCCTTGCAGATCACCTGGTACCCGCCGAGCGCGGCCGCGACCGCGGTCGCGTCGGCCACGGCGGGGACGCCGCGGCGCAGCCCGGCCAGGCCGAAGGCCAGCGCCGCCTCGTCGCAGACCAGGTCGGTGACATAGTCGAAGTCGGCCGTGGCGTGGATGACGCGTTCGGTCACGGCCCGGCTGAGCGGGGGCAGGGCGCTGAGGTCGAGCCGCGACCGCAGGATGCGGTACGACTCGGCTTCGGCGGGATCCGCGGGATGCACGTCACCATCTCTACCGCGCCGGATGGTCTCGCGGCCAGGGGGGTCCCGCGGAAGAGCGGTTCTGGCGTTACGGCCGGGACCACGATCCGGGGCGGGTACACTGGCCCCGATCCGGACCGGCCGTCTCCGGGTCGCACGCTACCAGCTATTGCCAGCAAACTCTCAGCGGGTCCGGGTAGCGTGGTCCAGCGGAATCCCGGTAGAACCGGATGGCGAATCGAGCCGCCTGCTGGCCGCAAGACATAACACGCCGAGCAGACGCAGTTAGCCCGCGCAGGCCTGGCGCGGACGGCAACATGAGACATACGAGCACGCTGAACGGAGCACGCATGGCTGATCGTTCCCGCGTCCTGGCGGCCATCGGGCCTGGCCACGGTCTGGCCCGAGTTCCGGCCGGCGCGGTGATGCGATGATCTACAGCAACCCGCGGGACCAGGTTGTCGACGACGCCGCCTTGGCCGCGTTCACCGATACCTACGGGGAGCGCGCCGCCAGCCTGCCTCCGGTGGCGATCGTGATCGCCGCCTACAACGAGGAAGGAGCCATCGGCCCGGTCCTCGAGGCCCTGCCCGAACAGGTCTGCGGGCTGGCCACCACGGCCATCGTGGTCGCCGACGGCTGCGCCGACGGCACGGTGAAGGAGGCCACCACGGCCGGCGCCATGGTCGCCGACGTGCCGGTCAACCGCGGCCAGGGCGCCGCGCTGCGGCTCGGCTACCGGCTGGCCCGCGAGGGCGGCGCGGCCTACATCATCACGACCGACGCCGACGGCCAGTACAATCCGGCGGAGATGGAACAGGTGCTCGGCCCGGTGGTGGCCGGCGAGGCGGATTTCGTCACCGGGTCCCGCCAGCTGGGCAGCCAGGAGACCAAGGACTTCATCCGCCGCGCCGGGAGCCGGTTCTTCGCCCTCAGCCTCAGCCTGCTCACCGGGCAGCGGATCAGCGACACCACGTTCGGACTGCGGGCCATGCGGGCCGAGGTGACCGGTGCCGTCCGGCTGGAACAGCCCCAGTACCAGGCGTCCGAGCTGCTGATCGGGGTCATCACCCACGGCTACAAGGTGACCGAGGTGCCCGCCACCATCCACCGGCGGCGGGTCGGGGAGAGCAAGAAGGGCCAGAATCCCCTCTACGGGCTGCACCTGCCCGGAGTGAACAACTTCTTCTACGGGATGCGCTTCGCCCGGGTGATCTACGGCACCTGGTGGCGCGAGCGTCAGCGCTCGCGGTCCTCCGCCCGGTCGTCCTCGTCCTCGGCGGCGGAACCGGTGGCGCGGGTGAACGGCCCGGGCCCGGGGTCGGTCGAGGCCAGCGCCTCTTCCGCGGCGGCGGGCGCGCCGGCACCGGCCGACCCGGCGAAGAGGACGTAGTGGAAGAACAGGAAACGCAGCAGGAACGTGCCGACGTTCGCGGTGCCGGCGACGGCGTCGATGTAGAGCACGCGCTCCACGCCGTGCAGGTTCATCCAGCCCGAGGAGTGGTAGCCGAACTTGGTGGCCAGGGTGAGGACCACGATGACCATGGCGGAGACTACCCAGAACGGCAGGGTCTCCTTCAGCAGGTTCGGGCGGCCCTTCCGCTTCCACGCCCAGCGGCTGAGGATGTAGCTGACCACAGCGCCAGAGAACCAGGCGATCAGGGTGGCCCAGGTGGCGGTCAGGTTCAGCGGCCCGGCGCAGATGGACAGCACGACCTCGGTCGTGACGAACGACGCGCCGGCCGCGACAGCAAAACGCCCGAACCGGATGCCGAGCTTGCTGCGGGCCGTGCGGGTGATCGTCTCGCCGAGCCGATTGGTGACCAATGCCATTGTTGTCCTAGGTTAGCTAGCCGACCAACAATCAAGGAGCAGGTATACAGTACGGAAACCGCAGGCCCGTAACGCTACCCTGGCGAAGCCGCCCCATGCGGCCTTCGAGGAGGGTGTTCAGCCTTCCGCACTCAGAGCACGTTACCGCCCCCGTGCGGATCGCCGCACAACGGCAGAGCAAACTCACAGCAATCTGACAGAAGGACACGGTAGGAGCCGGAGCATGAAAATCTTGGTGTTGGGCGGCGACGGATACCTCGGCTGGCCCACAGCGCTGCACCTGTCGGAGGCAGGTCACGAGGTGGCCGTGGCCGACAACTTCGTCCGCAGGCACTACGACGACGAGCTCGGGGTGGAGTCCCTGGTGCCGATCGAGCCGCTGCGGAACCGGATCGCGGTGTGGCAGGAGCTGACCGG
>Ga0209420_1001693_pt1 | contig 10275 bp, 12 predicted proteins | sample BlaSpr_A8_OM1_O1_FD_187972 | JGI IMG/M metagenome (GOLD analysis project Ga0209420, IMG submission 187972) | Forest soil microbial communities from Thunder Bay, Ontario, Canada - Black Spruce, Ontario site 2_A8_OM1_O1 (SPAdes) (version 2) | ecosystem: Environmental > Terrestrial > Soil > Boreal...
GGGCCTGCCGACATTCCTGAAACGGCCGGAAGGGGGACACGGCAACCCGGTGATGCGTAGGTTGGCGTAAAGCCTCGCCGCTGCCGATACATAGGCAGTGCGCTCATATGGACCAACCGAGGCGTTGCGGAAAATCTCTCCGCGCTCAGAACGGCTCGCCCAACAGTTCGACCCGGCCCTCGGGCCAGCCGGTTGCGCCGGCGAGCGGCTTCCACATCGCGCGCATCGGCACCGCGATCGTGCCCCCGGGCTGTTGCGCAGAGACGGTCTGCTCGATCGGCTGGAAGCCGAGCTTGGCGTACAGGCTCATGTTCTTCGGCATGCAGAACAGCATCGCCCGCTCGGCTCCGAGCTCGGCCGCGATCTCCAGCAGACGTTCGACCATCATGCGCGCCAGGCCCTGTCCGCGGGCGGCTTTGGTGACGATCAGGCCGCCGATGCCCGCCACCTGCATCGGCGGCTCGTCAGCCACCCTGACGTCCGCCAGCACGAGGCCGGCCATGGCCACCAACTGCCCCGCGTCATCGCGCACGCCGACGTGGTCGTTCTTGTCGCGCCACACCAGCGTTTCGCCAATGCCGCCGAACGGCTCGCGCTCTCCCGCGACGATCCGCTGCCAGTCGTCGTGGGTCACCCTGTCCAGCTTGACCAACCTCACGGGCACACGGTAGTGGCCCGGCGGGGGAGGACTGCGAGGGCGCGACGTCGAACACTGCGCCGATGAAGCGAGCGGCGACGCAAACGACCGAGCCTCCGCAGGCCGGTCGATCCACGAGCGGCGGCACCGGAGCGCACCAGAGCCTGTCCAAGTACATCCAGGCGCGCTTCGAGGACTGCTCGCGCTCGCAGAAGGACGTGGCCCAGTACATCGTCGACCATCTCGACGAGGCCGCCTTCCAGACCGCCGAGGAGCTCGCGCGCCGCGCCAACACTTCCAGCTCGACCGTCGTGCGCTTCTCCCAGGCGCTCGGCTTCGAGGGCTTTCCCGAGCTGCAGGCGGCCGCGCGCGAGGAATACAGGCGCGTGAACGCCAAGGCGGCCAAGGAGGGCGCAGCCGCTTCCAGCTCCACGCCGCTGTTCTCGCTGGACCAGAACGAGTTCGAGTCAGCGCTGGCGGCAGACCATCTCAACGTGGAGGACACCGCGCGTAAGGTCTCCAGGCGCTCGGTCGAGGCTTTGATCGAGGCGATCGTGGGCGCCAGCAAGGTGCTCGTGGCGGGCACCGACCAGATGGCCTTCTTCGCCAGCTACATGCGCCACCTGCTGATGCTCTTGGATCTGCGCGTGGACGTCGTCGCAAGCCCCTCCCAGGAGGCGCTGTCGCGGCTGGGGCGCATCGACGAAGGCACGCTGGTCATCGGGCTGTCCGCAGGGCGCCCGCACCCGCTGGTCGTGCGCGCGATGAAGCTCGCGCGCCACCGCCAGGCGAGCACCGCTGCGATCACCGACGCGACCCTCTCAGAGGTCGCAAAGCTCGCGCAGATCAAGCTCTACTACTCGTCCAACAGCCCCGCCTACGTGCGCTCGCACACGGCGCTGTTGAGCGTCATCCAGGCGCTCGCCTACGGCGTCTACGCGCAGGACTCTGCGCAGTACGACGACCGCATCAAGGCGTTTCGGCTGAAGTAGCGCTGCGCCGGAGTAGCCTGTTGACATGGCCGTCAGCACAGCTCCTGTCAGCGCCGATGAGCTTCTTGGCATGCCCGACGACTCGGTGCGCCGCGAGCTCGTGTGCGGGGAGTTGCGGGTGATGGTTCCGCCGGGCGCCGAACACGGCCTCGTGGCGGCGGCCGTGGGCGGGCTTCTGTTCGCCCATGTGCGTCAGACCGGCAGCGGCGTGACCTTTGCCGCCGAGACAGGCTTCGTGCTGGCGCGGGACCCCGACACCGTGCGTGCCCCCGACGCAGCGTTCGTCTCCAAGGAGCGCGTTGAGGCGGTTGGCAGGACGGCGAAATACTGGCCGGGCGCTCCTGACTTCGCCGTCGAGGTGGTCTCGCCCGACGACAGCTTCCACGAGGTGCAGGACAAGGCGCTGGAATGGCTGACGGCAGGCACGGTTGCCGTGCTGGTGCTCGACCCGCCCAAGCGTACGGCGACCGTGTACCGTGCCCACGGCGACGCACACGTCTATCGCGCAGACGACACGCTGGATCTGAGCGACGCCGTTCCCGGCTTTCACGTGGCGGTGGCCGAGCTGTTCGCCTGAGCAGGCGCGAAGGTAGCGGGGGCGGCGCGGGTAGGGTTCCTTGACTCAGTCGCCGAACAGGAGCGCAAGAACATGAATGCTCGATCCCTTCACATCTCGGCCCTTGCACGATCCGGGCGAGTGCTCGCGGTCCTTGTGACGGCGATGCTCGTGTTCGGGGCAACGCTTGCGTTTGCGGCGGCGAGGGCGGGCAACTACGTCGGCACGACGTCCGAGGGCGGCCCGGTGACGCTCACGATCGCCGCCAACAAGAAGACGATCACCCACCTCGATGCGATCCTCGCCTACAACGGCAAGTGCGGCCAGGGAGGCGGTCCCGGCCTGACCGCGGCGCCCGCGACGATCTCGATCGGGCAGGGCGGCAGCTTCAGCAAGGATGTGAGGCTCACGCTGCATGCCGGCGTCAGCATCAATGACCCCGGCCTCGTGTTCGGCAGGGCGTCCGGCTCGAAGGTCACGGGCACGATCGAGCAGTTCCTCAAAGGCAAGGTCAACAAGTGCTACGTGGAGACGTTCACCGCGCACCGCGGCTAGCCGTGCGCGGCCCGCGCGAGCGCACTCGCGGTCGCATGTCAAACTAGAAGCGTATGCGTGACGAGGCGACATTCCGCGTCAAGACCGGCCTGGCGGAGATGCTCAAGGGAGGGGTGATCATGGACGTGGTCACGCCCGAGCAGGCCAAGGTCGCCGAGGACGCGGGCGCTACCGCGGTGATGGCGCTCGAGCGCGTGCCCGCGGACATCCGCCGCGACGGCGGCGTCGCGCGCATGTCCGATCCGGAGATGATCGCTCGCATCCAGGAGGCGGTCACGATCCCCGTGATGGCCAAGGCGCGCATCGGCCACTTCATGGAGGCGCGTGTGCTGGAGGCGCTGGAGGTCGACTACGTGGACGAGTCCGAGGTGCTCACACCGGCCGACGAGGCCAACCACATCGACAAGTGGGACTTCAAGGTGCCGTTCGTGTGCGGCGCCACCAACCTCGGCGAGGCGCTGCGGCGCATCGGCGAGGGCGCCGCGATGATCCGCTCCAAGGGCGAGGCCGGCACGGGCGACATCGTGGAGGCGGTGCGCCACATGCGCAAGATCACCGGCGAGATCCGCCGGCTGACGATGCTTGGCGACGACGAGATCGCCACCGCCGCCAAGGACCTCGCCGCGCCGCTTGACATCGTGCGCGGCGTGGCGCGCGAGGGTCGCCTGCCGGTGGTCCTGTTCTGCGCGGGCGGCATCGCCACGCCGGCCGACGCCGCGCTGATGATGGCGCTGGGCGCCGAAGGCGTGTTCGTGGGCTCGGGCATCTTCAAGTCCGAGGACCCGCCCGTGCGGGCGCGGGCGATCGTCGAGGCGACCACGCACTGGCAGGACCCCGAGCGTGTCGCGCAGGCCTCGCGCGGGCTGGGCACGCCAATGGTCAGCCTGGAGAGCTCAAAGCTCGAGGACGAGCAGCTGTTGGCGCAGCGCGGCTGGTAACACCGGAGGGCCGATGGCACTTCGCATGGCGGCGTCCTCGGTCACTCGCGTACCGAAGCCGGGAGACACTCGCTCCGCTCGCATCCCCGTTTCGGCCAGCACGCCACGTTCCCTGCGTCCTTGCCCTGCTCGACCCTCGATCGTCCGGTTCGCGTAATGGCACCCCTGATCGGCGTGCTGGCGCTACAGGGCGGCTTCCAGGCGCACGAGCGGATGCTGGCGGGCCTCGGTGCGATCACGCGCGAGGTGCGCGTGCCGAGTGATCTGGCAGGTCTTGACGGGCTGATCATCCCCGGCGGCGAGTCGACCACGATGACGCTCGGGATCGCCCGCGAGGGCTTGGCCGAGCCGCTGCGCGAGCTGGCCGCTGCCGGGACGCCGATCCTCGGCTCGTGCGCGGGGCTGATCATGCTCGACCGCGATCATCTGGGGCTGATGGACATGCGCGCGCAGCGCAACGCGTTCGGGCGCCAGATCAGGAGCTTTGAGGTTGACGTGGACCTGGCGGGGATCGACGGAGGCCCGCTCCGCGCCATCTTCATCCGCGCTCCGTGGCTCGCCGAGCACGGGCCCGACGTGGAAATCCTTGGGGAGGTGGACGGCCATGCCGTGGCCGCTCGCCAGGGCTCGATCATCGCGGTGTCCTTCCACGCGGAGCTCGGCGACGATGACCGCCTTCATCGTCTGTTCCTGGCGAGGGTAGGGGGAACCCACTGATGCGCATCTCGGTCTCCGCGGACGAGCTGACCGGCGTCGCCGGCCTGCTCGCGCCCGAGCTCGAGCGCCGCGGCCACCAGACGGTTGCGCACGGCGCGCTCTCGCAGGGCGAGCGCGAGGACTGGGCGTGGGCATCTGAGGCGACCGCGCGCGACGTCGCCGAGGGCCGTGTTGAGCAGGATCGTGTGCTGCTGGACGGGTACGGGCGCGTCGATCGCCGCCAACAAGGTCGACGGGGTGAGGGGGGCCCTGTGCCTCGACGCCCAGAGCGCCGCCGGCGCGCGCCGCTGGAATGACGCCAACGTGCTCGCACTCAGCCTGCGGGCCACCTCACAGGCGCAGCTGGGCGAGATCCTCGATGCCTGGTTCGCCGGTCAGCCCAGCGACGAGTCACACGACCGCGCCAACGTCGAGCACCTGGCCGAGATCGAGCGCGCCGGGCGCCGGGGTCCGTAAAGAGCTTCTCAGCCCGCGGGCGCTGGCTACGCGGGCGCCTCGACGGGCGGTGCGGGCCTGGACTGGAGCGTCACTCCCTGCTCTGCCAGGTCGCCCACGCCGCCGTCGACCACGTGGATCACGTCGCTCGCGCCGTGGCGCTTGAGCAGGCTCGCGGCCGTTGCCGCGCGCGCTCCGCCAGTGCAGATGACCGCGATCGGCTTGGTGGGGTCAAGGCCTTCGGGTATCCCCGCGATGTCGTGCCAGGGGGTGAGCACCGAGCCTGGCACGTGACCCGCGTCTGACTCGGCCTGCTCGCGCACGTCGAGCAGCTGCAGGTCGGGCTCGTTGGCCAGCCAGCCACGCAGATCCTGCGCGGCCACACGGTCGGTGTGGTCGGCCGGATGGCGTTCCTGGCGCCAGTTTGTCATGCCGCCCGCGAGCAGCCCCGAGATCTGGCGCACGCCCACCGCCAGCGCCAGCTTGGCCGCCCGCCGCCCGTCGGCGTCGTCGCGCCCGATGAACACGATCTCCTGGTCGTGATCGGCCAGCCACGCGAGCTTGGAACCGAAGCCGGGGCTGAAGGAGGGGATGCAGACCGAGCCGTGGATGTGCACGTCATCGAACTGCGTGTCGGTCCTGACGTCCACCAGCAACGCCCCTTCCTCGCGCTTGAGCTGCACCTGATGGGGATACAGCGCAGGCACCTCCACGCCGCCGGTCACCAGCGGGCCGCGGTTGAGCGCCACGATCCTCTCGAAGTTGGGCGGCTGGGGGCCGAGGCGGGCGAGCGCCTGAGCGACGAACTCGCGCTCGTCGGCGATCGCCAGGCTGGGGTTGTGCCTGCGCTCGAAGCCGATCGTCGAGCAGATCTTCATGTCCATGCCCGCGCCGCCGCACATCGATCCGCCCAGATGGGCTGGCCACAGCTCGCACTCGTCGGGCAGCGTCAGCAGCCTGTCGTGTACCGAGGAAAAGATCTGCGCAGCACCCGCCGACTTCTCGATCGCCAGATCCGTGCGCGCTACATCGCCCACGAACAGGCTGTCGCCGCTGAGCACAGCCCACGGCTCGGGGCCGCGGTTGGTGTCGATCAGCAAAAAGGCGGTGTGCTCGGGCCGGTGTCCGGGCGTGTGTAGCGCGCGGATGCGCAGCGAGCCGATCGCAAGCTCCCAGCCGTCGTCGAAGGGCTCGTGGTCATAGCTGGGCTGCGCCGCCCGGTGGATGTGGATGCGCGCCCCCGTCGCTGCCACCAGGCGCCCGTGCCCGGACACGTGGTCTGCGTGGTTGTGTGTCTCCAGCACGTGGGCGATGTTCACGCCGCGGTAGCGGGCGAGCTCGAGGTACTCGTCGATCTCAAAGCGCGGGTCCACCACCGCCGCGATCCCCGCGTGCTCGTCGCCGATTAGATAGGACGCACAGCCGAGGTCGTCGTGGGTGATCTGCTTGAACAGCATCAGCCGCTCATGCCCGCCGAGGCGTCGTCGCCGCGATGTTGTTGCAACGCTCGCACACCTCAGGAGGTATCACGCCGGCGCGCATCAGGACCGCAAACGCCTTGCAACCCAGGCACAGCCCGAACACCGACTCCAGCGTGGCGGCCACGATCAGCAGCGCCAGCAGCACATAGGCGGCTGTGGTCAGGCGCAACGCCAACGCCAGCAGCGCTGCAGACACCGACAGCACCGCGCCGATCGCCTGCGCAAAGCGCTTGGGCGGGCCCGGGACCGGCCGCTCGGCGACGCCCAGTCGCGGCGTGACCACCCGCGTGACCAGCTGTCCCAGCGGGCTCAGCGTGGGGCCGCTCGCGACGCGTGCGAGAAAGCCGTAGGCGATCAGCGCTGTGAGCCACGGCTGCGCAAAGACGATCGTGATCAGGCTCGCCAGCGCCACGCCGCCAGCAACCAGCCGTGCGGAGACCTCGTTGACCGGGTCGGGAAACGAGAACACGCGTTGCGCCCTCGCGCGCAGCGGCAACGCGGGGCCCAAGGCCGCAGGTGGCATTGGTGGGTCAGAGACAGGCGATGGGGTCATAGGAGGGGGTGTCGTTTCGTTCACGGCTGGTTTGCGAGGCCGCGCTCTCGCAGCATCGCACGCCACCGGCGAAGTATTGCGCACTTATATCATCGATATTATTAAGTTCATATCCGTAAAGACCCGCACCGACCGAGGAGGAGCCGTGTCCGTGACCGACGAGCTCGTGCGAAACGCCGAGTCCTATGCAGCATCCTTTGACAAGGGTTCGCTGCCGCTGCCGCCCGCGCGCAAGGTCGCGGTGCTCGCCTGCATGGACGCGCGGCTAAACCCCTACGGGCTGCTTGGCCTGCGCGAGGGCGACGCCCACGTGATCCGCAACGCGGGCGGGGTGGTCACCGACGACGAGATCCGCTCGCTGGCCATCTCCCAGCGCCTGCTCGGCACCGAGGAGATCGTCCTCATCCACCACACCGATTGCGGCATGCTCACGTTCACCGACGACCAGTTTCGGCGCAGCATCCAGGACGACACCGGCATCAAGCCCGAGTGGGCCGCCGAGGCCTTTCCCGACCTCGACGAGGACGTGCGCCAGTCGATCGCCAGGATCAGGGCAAGCCCCTTCATCCCGCGCAAGGACAGCGTTCGCGGGTTCGTCTACGACGTGCACGACGGCACGCTGCGCGAGGTCGCCTGAGCGAACCGATCGACGCTGGGCGAGGCGTCGTCGTGTGCATTGCTCACCAAGCCGATAGGATTTCCCTTTGAATTGTCTGCGAGGCTGTCCGTTGGGTTGTCCCAGCGAGCGGACGACGCCCACTGTCACCACGAAAGGAAGATCCAATGGCGCGCATCCTGCTGGGCGGAAGGGAGACAAGCGTCTCCGAGGGGGTCGACGAAGTCCTCAACCGGATCGTCAAATCCAAGGACGGAATACGGCACGGCAACGGAATCATCGTGGCGCCGCCCGGCTGGGTGATGCTGACCACCGACGCGGGCGACGACATCTACATCCCGACCGAGCAGATCGGCTACATCCGCGAGGATTGAGTCGGCGAGCTGACGGGGCGCGCCCGAGCCGCTCACGCCGCCTGGAAGCGCACCACGCCGTCGCGCTCCTGCTCGACCACCGTCCCGTCGCGCAGGAGTAGGTCCACGTGCCCGAGCACCTCTGACAGGGTCAGGTAGGCCTGGGTGACCGCCACGTTGCCCCACAGCTCCTGGGCGATCTCGTGGGCCGTGCGCGGCTGGGCGGCGATCAGATTGCCGATCTTCTCGGCGCGGCGACGATGAAGACGAAAGCGTTCATCGATCAACGCCACGTGGTCTGTGATCGGGCGGCCGTGGCCTGAGAGCACCAGCTTCAAGTCCATCGCGCGGGTCTTCTCCAGCGAGTCGATGTAGGTGATCAGCGCCTGCGGCCGAGGGGTGGGGGAGGTCTCGTGCTCGGCGCTTGCGTCAAGCGGCCGCGCGAGCAGCGGGTTGGATGAGATGTGTGCGATCAGGTGGTCTGCAGCCAGCAGGATCGAGCGCTCCTCGTCCCAGAAGACGGTGTCCGAGGGGCTGTGGCCTGGGCGGTGCAGCACACGCAGCGTGCGGTCGCGCAGCTGCAGCTCGCCGCCGTCTGTCAGCGGGCGGGTCACCTGCACCGCAGAGCCCCACGCGCGAAAGCCCGCAGACACCGCGCGCAGCACCGTCACCACTTCCGGCGGGATGCCGTGGCGCAGCATCAGGCGCTCGGCGAACAGGTCGTCGAGCTCTGCCTCCTGGCCATAGCTGGCCAAGAACGGTGCCACGCGATCGAGCGCCGCAACCTCCGCGCCCGAGCGCCGCGCGAGGATCGACGCCAGGCCGAAGTGGTCGATGTGCTGATGGCTGATCACCAGCAGCTCGATGTCCTGCACCGTATGCCCGCGCGTCGCCAGCGCCTGCTCGAGCTCGTCCAGCGCCTTGGCCGAGTTGGGCCCCGAGTCCACCAGCGTCAACGGCGAGTCCTCGATCAGGTACGCGTTCACGCGCCCGACCATGAACGGGGTGGGGATTGCCAGGCGGTGGATGCCAACCTGTGCGGCAGCCAACAGCGCTTCGCGCTCCGCCTCGGCCTCGCGATCGCGCTCGGTAGCGCTCACGAGCCCGGTCGCGCGGGCGAGCGGATCAGCTCGAGAACCTCGTCGCGGCGGCGTTCCATGTCCTGTCGCGAGACCAGCGACTCCAAGCACAGGCGCAGCAGCGGCTCGGTGTTCGATGAGCGCACGTTGAAATGCCAGTCGTCGTAGTCGATCGAGATGCCGTCCAGGGTTTCCTGGCGGGCATCGGAATAGCGCTGTGCGATCTCGTCCATCTTGGCCTGCTGGTCTGCCACCTGCGAGTTGATCTCGCCGGAGATGAAGTACTTGGAGTGGTAGGGCTCCAGCAGCTTGGACAGCGCCACGCCCTCGAGCGAGAGCTTCTCCAAGATCAGCAGCGCCGGCAGGGTGCCCGAGTCCGCGCAGTAGAAGTCGCGAAAGTAGTAGTGCCCGGACACCTCGCCGCCGAACAGCGAGCCCTCGTCGCGCATGCGTGTCTTGAAGAACGCGTGGCCCACGCGGTTGACGTACGGGATGCCGCCGGACTTGCGCACCGTGTCCGGCACAGCTCGCGACGCGCGCACGTCATACAGGATCGCCTCGGGGCGAGTCAGGTCCGCTCTTTTGGCCAGCAGAGCCTCGGCCAGCAGCGCGGTCATGAAGTCGCCGTCCACGAACGCTCCGGTGTCGTCGATGAAAAAGCAGCGATCCGCGTCGCCGTCCCAGGCGATCCCCAGGTCCGCACCCGTCTCGCGCACCTTGTCGATGATGAGCTGGCGGTTCTCCGGCAACAGCGGGTTGGGCTCGTGGTCGGGGAAGTTCCCATCCGGGGTCCAATAGGTCTCGATCACTTCCAACTCGAGGCTCTCCAGCAGCGGGCCGACCATCGGCCCGGCCATGCCGTTGCCGCCGTCCACCACGACCGTCAGAGGGCGTGGAGTCGAACGGACCGCGTCAGCGTCGATGAAGCCAAGGGCAGCCGCCTGGAACTGCTCATACAGGTCTACCTCCTCGACTGTGCCCCGTGGCGCGCTGCGCTCGGCACGACCAGCCGGCGCGTCAGCGTCCGGCTCGATCTCATCTTCGATCTCGCGACGTACGTCCTGGATGCCGCTGTCTCCCGACAGCGCGATCGCCCCCTCGCGCACCAGCTTCGCACCCGTGTACGCCTTGGGGTTATGCGACGCCGTGCACATCAGCCCGCCGTCCAGTTCGCGCGAGCCGACCAGGAAATACAGCATCTCGCTGCCTACCTGGCCCGCGTCGAGCACGTGCACGCCCGCCTCCAGCAGGCCCTCGCGATAGCGCCCCGACAGCTCCGGCGCGCTGATGCGCATGTCGCGCCCCAAGCCCACGCGCAGCTCTCCCACGGGCTTGTCGGCCAAGCGCGCCAGCACGCGCGCGA
>Ga0209420_1001694_pt1 | contig 10266 bp, 7 predicted proteins | sample BlaSpr_A8_OM1_O1_FD_187972 | JGI IMG/M metagenome (GOLD analysis project Ga0209420, IMG submission 187972) | Forest soil microbial communities from Thunder Bay, Ontario, Canada - Black Spruce, Ontario site 2_A8_OM1_O1 (SPAdes) (version 2) | ecosystem: Environmental > Terrestrial > Soil > Boreal...
GCGCGGTCGGATACATCAATTCCGGCGGAGTTCCGGGTCGCGAATGAGCCGGCGCGCCCGCTGTTTGTGCAAGTAGATTTTGGGGTGGTGCGGGATGCTGAAGGAGAATTGCAGCCCAAACTAGTCGAGTTACAGGCCTTCCCTTCCCTCTACGCGTATCAGGTGACACTCGCGCAGAGTTACATCGATGTCTATGGACTGGATCGACGCCTGAATTTTTTCCTCAGCGGACTCGATGAGAAGTCTTATCGCGAACTGTTGCGACGGGCGATTGTGGGAACGCATGATCCCGAGAATGTGATCCTCATGGAGATTCATCCGCAGGAGCAGAAAACGCTGCCGGATTTTCTGCTGACGGAGAAAATGCTGGGGATTAGAACGGTCGACATTCAAGCAGTCAAGAAGCAAGGTTCGCAGCTTTACTACGAACGCAACGGCGCTCAGGTTCCGATCCGGCGAATCTACAATCGGACGATTGTGGATGAGTTGCAGCGCAAGCAGGTGAAGCTGGGCTTCGATTGGCGCGACGATCTTGACGTGGAGTGGGCGGGACATCCCAACTGGTATTTCCGGATCAGCAAGTTTTCGATTCCCTATCTGCGGCACCAGTCCGTGCCGAAGACGTGGTTTCTAGACAAGTTGGAACGGATTCCTGACGACTTGCAGAACTACGCACTGAAGCCGTTGTATTCGTTCGCTGGGCTGGGCGTGGTGATTGCGCCGAAAAAAGAAGATATCGAAGCGATTCCGGCCGACAAGCGGGCGGAATACATTCTGCAGGAGCGGCTGCATTTCGAACCGGTAATCGAAACTCCATTGGGAGGAACCAAAGCGGAAGTGCGGGTAATGTACATATGGCAGGACGACTTGACGCCGGTGCTGACGATTATCCGCATGGGGCGTGGTTTGATGATGGGCGTGGATCACAACAAGAATATGGAGTGGGTTGGAGCATCGGCCGGGTTGTGGCCGGACGAGTAGTCGCTCAGCCGATTCTTTTGACTACCGTGGTTTGGAGTTCGCGGCCGTTGGGACGGCGCAGGAATAGTTTGTCGCCGGCAAGGCGAACGGGTATGGCGTCGCCTTGTTTCCATTCCCCGGGCAGGTAGCCATCGGCGGAAGTCGATTCGTATTCGCCGGTGTAAACCACGCCCCGGACGTTGACGACGACAGCGCGGCGAATCGCATGAGTGCATGATTCGCGGAGAACCTCGGCCTCGGCTTGATACCAGTTTTCGGCGTCCTTGCCCGCGACCGCTCCACCACGCTCGAAGAGTTCAGTGGCGCGACGACGGATCGCTTCTTGTAGTTGAGGAGAATTGTTTCCAGGCGCGCGCTCCATAACCATTACCGCCTCGATATTTCAGGGTTGCTGGCTTTATAGTAGTCGCCGTCAGGCAACTTAGAACCAATTCACCGACACAAAAGAGTAAGGTGGTTGTCAGTTCGGGAACGATGACAATCAAAACGGGCCTGTTGACCTAAGTCGCTGGTGGGCCTAACATTACCGCGTTCGGGGGCTGACTCCTCTCATGATTGGCCAGACTGTATCCCACTATCGCATCCTTGGGAAGCTGGGCGGGGGTGGCATGGGAGTGGTGTATGAAGCCGAGGACCTCAAGCTCGGGCGCCACGTTGCTCTGAAGTTCATTCCTGAAAATCTCGCCGGCGACTCCAAATCGCTGGAACGTTTCACCCGCGAGGCAAGGGCCGCGTCTCTTCTGAATCATCCCAACATCTGCACAATTCATGGCATTGAGGATAACAACGGGCATCCCTTCATCGTGATGGAGAAGCTCGAGGGCGAGAGCCTGAAGCAATGCATCTCGGGACATGCGCTGCCGACCGAGCAGGTGCTCGATATCAGCATCCAGGTTGCGGACGCCCTCGCGGCATCGCATGCCAAGGGAATCGTGCACCGGGACATCAAGCCGGCAAATATCTTCCTGACTCCGACCGGACAGGTGAAGGTACTGGATTTCGGGTTAGCCAAACTGGTGCACAACGTCGGCACCGACAGCGACGGAGCGGGATTGGACCAATCATTGACGGCCGTCGGCGTGATTCCTGGGACCGCGATCTACATGTCGCCGGAGCAGGCGCGGAGCGAAGAAATCGATTTCCGCAGCGACCTGTTTTCCTTCGGTGTGGTCATGTATGAGATGTCGACGGGGAAGAAGCCGTTCTCAGGCAAGAACTCTCTGATGACGCTGGATGCGGTATTGCATGACAAGCCGATCCCGCCGGGAGAGCTGAATCCCAAAGTGCCGGTGGAGTTGGAAGGCATCATCGGCAAGTCGATGGAGAAGGACCGCAAGCAGCGGTATCAAAGCGCCACGCAGATGAAGGCCGATCTGCAGCAACTGAAGCGCGAGAACGAATCCGGGCAAGTAAGAAGCGGATTTCAGCAAGCCAGGCTGCGGGTCACGAGCCAGACCTTCGGACATACTGGCAGCAAGTGGCAACTCTGGCTACTGCTCGGGATGGCGGCGCTGCTGGTGACGGTGTTGGCGGCAGTGGGAGCGTACTGGTGGAAACACCGGTCCGTAGCCAGTCTGGAGCAGAAGAACGCGATTGCCGTCTTACCCCTGCAGAACGTGAACGGGGATTTTGCCGTGGATTACCTGCGCTTCGCGCTGGCAGATGAGTTGACCAGCGTATTGACGTATTCGCGTTCGCTCGAAGTACGGCCTTCGTCGGTGACGCGGCGGTTCGTGGCGCTGGACCTGGAACCGCACAAGGTAGGTCAGGAACTGCACGTAGGCCGCTTGCTGACCGGGCATTTCATGCGTCAGGGCGAGCAGTTAAGCGTGACGCTGGAAGCGATTGACGTGCCTACGGACCGGCTGCTGTGGCAGGCGACGGTCACTGCGCCGGTGAATGATTTGATTTCCCTGCAAAACCAATTGACCACGCAGGTGCAGCAGGGCCTGTTGCCCGCGCTCGGCGTTGCCGGAGGCTCCTTGAGCGTTGCCTCACGTCCTAAGAGTCAGGAGGCGTACGACCTTTACCTCCACGCGCTTGCCTTGCCCCACGATCCTGGGCCGAACAAAGATGCAATCGCTGTGCTGGAACACGTGGTAGGAGAAGACCCAGGTTACGCGCCAGCCTGGGAAGCTCTGGGCCTAAGATGCTATTACGATTCGTATTTCGCCGATGGCGGCGAGCTGATGTTCGAGCGCTCGAATGCTGCGTTTGAGCGCGCCATCTCGCTCGATCCGAACCGTATGTTGGCGGCGAGCCATCTCATCACAAACCGCGTGGAACGGGGCGATTTAGGCCGGGCTTATGATGCAGCGACGGATCTGGCGCGGCGCAGGCCGCAGAGTGCCGATGCCCACTTCGCGCTCAGCTACGTGCTGCGTTACGCGGGCATGCTGGAACAGGCTGCACAGGAGTGCAACGCGGCCCGATCGCTGGATCCCGGAAACTTTGATTTCAGGTCGTGTGCGTGGGTATTTCTGGAACTGGGGAAGACCGACAAGGCAATGGATTTCGTACATCTGGACGCGGGCTCGGAGTGGGCGGCTTGGATAACTCCGTACGTTTACCTCGCTGCCGGCAATGTGGCGCAGGCTCGAGAAAGTGCAAAGAATGTGGCCAAGGCTTCGGCCTACCATCGGGACTTGGCGGTAGCGTGCACCCAGGCCCAACGGCCGGCGGATATGGACCGGATTGTGCGCGAGGCGGAGGCGTCGGTGCTGACGGAACCCGATCCGGAGGCGTGGTATCACGTGGGAGCGCTGATGGCTTATTGCGGGCAAAAGGATGCGGCGTTGCACTTACTGAAAGCCGCAGTGCAGCAGAATTATTGCGCCTATTCGGCTCTGTTGGAAGATCCCCTGTTGAAAGATTTGCGCAAGGAGACAGCGTTCAATGAAGTGCTGACGGCGGGGAGTAAATGTCAGGCGACGCTGAAGGAAGGACGCCAGTAAACGAGTTCTCAGCTGTTTGTCTTCGATCTCGGCTGGGCTTACTCTTTCTTCTGGCCGGAGTCTAATTTCAGCGAAGATGGGAAAGAATTTGCGTCGGAGCAGGGTTAGGCCCCATCCTTGTAGGGTGAACTTTCTGGGATGCAACCTCCTTGCGAGCCGTCTGAGGCGGATCGGCCAATATTTTGTTGAAACTTCGAGCGTCCGTTTCCCATTCGCAGCTTTGTTGCTCGCGATTCCAGTCCTGCTGATGGGCTCGCCACAGCGGACTGGAAAAAGCTCGGCGCGGTCGATTCCTGCTATCGCTGCCTCTGAAAATTCTCAACCCTCGGTAACGGACTTTCCTCCGCTTCCTTATCAAGGATCTCCTGTAGCACTTCCGCAAGATCAAGGCATTCTCGGGCTGCGGGACGAACTGCGGCGGCTGGGCACAACGGCGCGGTTGATGCAGACCGTGGCGCATCCGGACGATGAAGATGGCGGGATGCTCACGCTGGAATCGCGCGGGCACGGAGCCAGCGTGCTGCTGATGACGCTGAATCGCGGCGAGGGCGGACAGAACAAAGTCGGCAGTAATTTGTCGGACGTGCTGGGCGTGCTGCGCACGGAGGAACTGCTGGCTTCCGATGAGTATTACGGCGTTCAAGAACGGTTTTCGCGCGTGGCCGACTTTGGCTTCTCGAAAAGCGCGGATGAAACTTTTGCGAAATGGGGCGGGCACGATATCGCGCTGGCCGATATGGTGCGAGTGATTCGGACCTTCCGTCCAGATGTGTTAGTGGCGCGATTTTCGGGTACCGACCGCGATGGGCATGGGCATCACCAGGCTTCCGCCATTCTGACGAGAGAGGCCTACCGTGCGGCGGCCGACCCAAAACGGTTTCCCGAGCAGATCGCACAGGGACTTTTGCCGTGGCAGGCGAGAAAGCTGTACATCGGCAACGTATGCGGGTTTGGGGCAATGACCTGTCCGGATGCGAACTGGACGGTGAAGCTGAATACGGGCGAGAACAGTGCGGACCTGGGTGGGTCGTATGTGCAGTTCGCGATGCAGGGATTGCGGCATCAGCTCTCCCAAGGCGCGGCGAACTGGACTGTGGATCCCGGAGACCGGTTTACGTTTTATAAGCTGGTGGATTCGGTCGAGCCCGCGAAGCTCGATAAAGATGGACACGAGAAAGACTTCTTTGACGGGATCGATACGAGCTTGCCGGGACTGGCGGCGCGATTAGGGGCGGAGGAATCGAAGACTCCTCAGTTGCGGCCCGAGTTGGCCGGCATTGCACGCAAAGTTGCTGAAGCCAGCCGGGGCGCAAAGAAGAACGATGCATCCGCGGCGGCGGCGCCTCTAAAGGATGTTTTAGCGGGCCTGGAGAGAGCACGCGCGGAAGTCAGCAGCAGCACTTTAAGAGATGCAGCGAAGTCTGATCTGTTGGCGCGATTGGCGGAGAAGCGCGAGCAGGTTCAGACCGCGCTCAACGAGGCTTTGAGCGTGACCGTTGAAGCGACCGTGGCTTCGCATGAACCCCTGAGAAAAGAAGCGGATGCGATGACCACGGTTTCTCCCGGGCAGGAGTTTCCGGTAGCTGTCAATTTTCACAATGGCTCGAAAGACCAGCTATCGATTGACGGCCTGAAGCTTGAGACGTCCGAAGGATGGAAGACGACTTCCGACGAGACAAAGCGCGTGGTCAACCCCGGAGATAACGTTCACACAGTCTTTCGAGTGAGCGTACCGAAGAGTTCAGCGCACACGCGGCCCTACTGGCATCGCGACGATCCAGAGACGGAGAGCCTGAATCATATCGACGACGAAAAGTATGCCACGCTTCCCTTTCCGCCTCCGGTGCTGCGAGCCCGCGTCGAGTATTCCGTGGCAAACGCCGCTGGTGTAGCGGTAAAAAATAATATCGGCGCAATCGTGGTAACACGGTTTGTAGACGATGCCGGGACGCAACGCGCGCGTACCCTGGCCGTGGTTCCTGCATTTTCTGTGGCCTTGGAACCAGGGACGCAGGTGATTTCGACGCATAACGGCGCGAATTCAACGGTGGCCGTGGGCGTAACCAGCAATCTCATTCACGAGGCACGGGGCATGTTGCGTCTGGAACTGCCGGCGGGTTGGCGGTCGGAGCCGGCACAGCTTGCAGTGGAGTTCCCGCGGCGCGGAGAGAAGCGCGATTTCCAGTTCAAGGTCTTCCCTGCCGGATTGCAGGAAGGGAGAGCAAAGGTTCGCGCCATTCTCGACGCGGACAGCGACAAGTTCAGCGAAGGCTATACCCTGGTAACGCGCGAAGACTTGGGCAGCTTCTACTATTACCAACCCGCGGTGCAGCGCGTGAGTATTGTCGATGTGAAAGCGCCGCATGATCTTAAGGTTGGCTATGTCATGGGCGCGGGCGACGACATTCCCACCGTGCTAAGGCAGGTGGGCATGAATGTGACTTTGATCCCGCCGGAGAAGCTGGCGAGCGAAGATCTCACGCAATACGCAGCAATTGTGCTGGGGATTCGCGCCTACGATACGCAAAAAGATGTAGTCGCGAATAACAAGAAGCTGCTCGATTTCGTTGCTGCCGGTGGAACGCTGGTGGTGCAATACAACAGCGGCGTGGCAGATTTCAACAGCGGACACTTTACTCCGTATTCTGCGGAACTAAGCCGGGCGCGGGTTTCGGTGGAGGAAGCTCCAGTAGAACTTTTAGCGCCGCAAGATGGAGTGTTTCATTATCCGAATGAGATCACGGCTCACGATTTCGACGGCTGGGTGCAGGAGCGTGGGCTTTATTTCATGGATAAATGGGACGATCACTTCCAGCCGCTGCTGAGCTGCCACGATCCGGGAGAAGACCCGCAGAAGGGTGGACTGCTACGCGCGCAGTACGGCAAGGGAACTTATATTTACACGGGGTATGCCTTCTTCCGGCAATTGCCCGCGGGAGTTCCGGGCGCGGTGCGATTGTTTGTCAATCTTCTGAGCACCAAGGGTAATAACTAGCCGTAGAGACGTAGCGCGCTACGTCTTTCTTCTTCGCGGTGAGAAGACGCTGCAAGCAAACGTCTCCACGAAATGGGATCTTCGTCGCAACCCGCAGCAAGTTCTCCCAGCCTGATCCGCGGCATGGGCCTCGGGAGCGCCACCGCGCTCAACATGATTGACATGATCGGCGTGGGCCCGTTCATCACCATGCCGCTGGTCTTAGGTGCTATGGGCGGGCCGCAGGCCATGCTGGGATGGATAGCCGGCGCGCTATTGGCGGTGTGCGACGGGCTGGTATCTGCAGAATTGGGCGCGGCGTTCCCGGGGTCGGGCGGATCGTATCGCTACTTGAGCGAGATTTATGGACCGCGAAAGTGGGGACGGCTGATTTCGTTCCTCTTTATCTGGCAAATTTCCTTCAGCGCTCCACTTTCAATTGCCAGCGGGTGCATCGGGCTGGCAGGCTATGCTGCCTATTACTGGCCAGGCCTGGAGACCGTATATGCCGCACACACTGCCGCTCTCCCCATTCCAGGCGCAGGACCACTTCAGGTGAGCTGGATTGTGACGCCGGGAACTGCGCTGGCAATTGCCGTCTGCGGTTTCACGGTCTTGCTGCTCTACCGGCGCATCACGGTGATCTCGCGACTCTCGACAATATTGTGGGTGGGCGTGATGGCAACGATCGGATGGATCATCTTCGCCGGCCTTACCCACTTCAACGCCGCCCGCGCATTTGATTTCCCCCCCGGTGCCTTCACCCTCTCGCCCCAGTTCTTCACGGGCTTGGGCGGAGCACTCCTGGTAGCCACCTACGACTATTGGGGCTACTACAATGTTTGCTATCTTGGCGACGAAATAAAAGATCCCACGCGGAATATTCCCCGGGCTTTGCTGCTTTCCATTCTCTTCGTAGCCTGTCTATATCTAGTAATGAACCTGTGCATCCTGGGCGTGATTCCCTGGCGGGAAATGCTGCAGGCTGGGCATAACAACAACGGCTTGTACGTTGTTTCGTTGTTTATGCAGAGGATCTACGGGCCCTGGGCAGCACGGTTGGTAACGGGGCTCATAATTGTGGCCGCATTTGCGTCGGTCTTCTCTCTGATGCTCGGGTACTCGCGCGTTCCATACGCCGCGGCCCTGGACGGGAACTATTTCCGGGCATTTGCCAAGGTGCATCCGGTGTACCGCTTCCCGTATGTTTCGCTGCTGGCACTGGGAGCTGTAGCGGCGGCATTCTGTTTTCTGCGCCTGAGGGACGCGATCGCCGCTTTGGTAGTCATTCGCCTTGTCCTGCAATTTCTGGTGCAGGCGGTGGGATTGATTGTGCTGCGTGTGCGGCGGCCAGACCTGCCGCGACCATTTCGCATGTGGTTGTATCCGCTGCCAGCTCTGGTGGCGATCGCGGGATTTCTCTTCATCCTGTTCAATCGCGACAACTGGCAGAAAGAAGTGCGGTACGCTGCCGTGATATTGTTGGCGGGCCTGGCGATCTACATGATTCGGGCGTGGAGAGGCCGGGAATGGCCGTTTGGCGCAGCGAATCCCTGAGCAAGATTTTAATATGGAGGGCAGCATGAACACAGAAAGCTGTCTTTCAAGGGTCGATCTGAAATGGAGAAATAACAATGAGAAAAACGCTTAGCCGTCTTGCATTCTGCACGCTGGCTCTGACGGCGGTTGTTGCGGCACAGGATAACAAGGCCAAGGACGAACATCGGACCGTCGAGCAAGTGCTCGACCGCACCGTCATGAACGTCGAGCATGAGTTCGTTCCGGCGGCCGAGGCCATGCCCGAAGAAAAATTCGGATTTGCGCCGAGCAATGGCGAATTTAAAGGTGTGCGAACCTTCGGCGAGCAGGTGAAGCATGTCGCGGCGGTTAACTACATTTTTGGAGCGGCAATCCTGGGCGAAAAGGTTCCCGTGGATGTGGGCGACGAATCCGGGCCGGCGTCCATCAAGACTAAAACGCAGATCGTCGACTACCTGAAGGCATCATTCGCCTACGTGCATCAGGCTGTGCAAACCATCAACGAGAAAAATCTCGTGGAACCCATAAAAAGCCCTTTCGGAGAAGGAACGGTGACGCGGCTAGGATTGGCGACCAGCGTCTCTGCCCACGGTTTTGACCACTACGGACAGATGGTGGAGTATCTGCGCATGAATGGGATCGTTCCGCCAGCTAGCCGGTAGCTGGTGCTCGACTCGATCAATGCCGGCGGGGGCGGGAATCGCGTCGATCAGCTTCAGGCCTATCCTTGCCAGGCGCGAAAATGCTGCTGAGGTGTTGCTGAAAGGTGACGCCGGGTTCTTTCGCGACGCGCGAGGGATAGGAATTAACCGCGTGGAGAAAATTCTGGATTTCCTCCTCAACCTCCACTGGAATGATATGGCCGTCCGCACTTCGTGGTGGGGCGATTTCCCATGGTTGGACCTGCGGCTGCATTTTCGGCTTCATCCTTACCATTCCCAAACAAACTCCGCTTGATCTTCCACGAAGAGGCGACCCGTATGGTCGACATAAACACCTGGGGGATGGATAAGTTCCGGTTTTGGGGGGAAGGCCCAACATATCCTGAACTAACTATTTCGGTAAATGGCACTTTTGTGCCCGAAACGTTTAGCAGAACTGCAACGATCAACCGCGGGCGCCGCGCGGTGCGATGGAGGTGGGCAGCAACTCGGCGCGAAGTCCGCTATGGGCAATGTGGGCCGCGACAAACTTAAGTGTCTTGTGCGCGTCAGAACGGGGATCGATGAAAACGATGACCGACGGCCCTGCGCCACTGAGCGCTACCCCCAGCACGGCCGGTTTCCCGGTCAATTGCTTCATACACGGCAGCAGAGGACAGAGCGCGGCGCGGTAAGGCTGATGAATGCGATCCTCCAGTGCAATGGACAGTAAGTCGTGACGGCCTTGTGTAAAGGCGGCCAGTAGCAGCATCGAGTTTTGGATGTTGGCGACCACATCGGCGCGCGAATACTGCGCGGGCAGCACGCGGCGAGCCTCTTCTGTGGATAAGGCCTCGTCGGGGATGGCAAGCAGTAGCGGCCACTTCCCTTTCGGAGGGACGCTGACGACATGAGCGTTGCCTTCGTCTGACATCCGAGCAATAGTGAGACCGCCCATCCAGCAGGCGGCTGCATTATCAGGATGGTGCTCGCGGCGGGAGGCTTCTCCAATGATTTGCGCATCGGTCCATCGCAAACCGCCGAAGTGATTCGCCAGGGCGATGCCAGCAAGGCGGGCCGCAGCCGAAGAACCGCAGCCCTTGCCAATGGGGATGTCGTTCTTAATCCGAAGTGAAAGAGGAGTAACTTCCGCACCGTGCGCTTCGAGAATCTCGCT
>Ga0209420_1001695_pt1 | contig 10256 bp, 12 predicted proteins | sample BlaSpr_A8_OM1_O1_FD_187972 | JGI IMG/M metagenome (GOLD analysis project Ga0209420, IMG submission 187972) | Forest soil microbial communities from Thunder Bay, Ontario, Canada - Black Spruce, Ontario site 2_A8_OM1_O1 (SPAdes) (version 2) | ecosystem: Environmental > Terrestrial > Soil > Boreal...
TCAGGCCGTTGCTATGGTTCACACGCTCCCAGTAAAAGGAAAAAGTGCGATGCTCAATATCGCTGAGCAACTGGGAATCCGAAACGCGCGCCGTAATGGCCTTCGCCCATATCGGACTAGAAACAATTCCCGCGGCAGCAGCGCTGAGGAAACTGCGGCGGGTCAGTGTCGGAGGCTCGCTGGGCATGGTCCGGTCAGTATAACGGGGAGGAGACCAGAGCCGGGGGTTATGGTTGGCGCTATCAAGGCGATAACGCTCACCGAGAATTGCCCGATACCCGTTCGGGTCAAAATGCAAACGCGATGTATCGCCAAGTTATAACTTGATCGCGTTGAGATTCGCGCGATTCGCGCATCAGTCCTTGGGTGCATCGGTTCCGTCCGACCACTTGGACACCGAAATGATGAACTCGGTAATCGGTTGCGGAGAGTATTGATGCACGTACACGGGGGAGCCGGGGAGCCCTGCGCCCCAAAACCTGTCGTCTGTTTTCGGAAACCAAAACATCAGATGGGGATCCGCATTTCCGTACTTGCGGCCAAAGTACTGCTGCTTCGACATCATGTAGCACATGGCGCCGGGCTCCGGCAGTGGCAGTTCTTTCTTGTCGAATGCGGCTTTGATACCGTCGAAGATCTGAGTTTTCGATAGTCCAGCAAATGTCAGCTCTGTTGTCTTAAGAGTGAGCAGCAGGTGGGTTCGCACGGCGGGCGGATTCAGGCAAAGCGGAAGCCGCTGATCGGGGTTCAAAAACTCGGCGTCGTCGAAGGGAGCCATCCACGATCGTTCCACGATGCACACGAAACCGTTCCTCCCCTTCACCGCGGTTTCGTAGCCGTGCCGTCCGAGTACCATGACCTCAGCATCTCGTGAGATGGATTCAGGAGCAGCGCTACGTGCTAATGCTATCTCGGCGTTGCGATCTGCCATCAGGTATTGATCAAGCGGAGCCATACTCGCATACGTTTTGGCGTCCTCCGCTTGCGCTCGCCCCGCCACGCTCATCACGACAACCGATGCCAAGCATGTTGATGCAATTCTCTTGACTTTCTCTCGGTTCATTAACTTCCTCCATCAAGTGTTGATCTTTCGAGGGTGCTCGAATTTCCCGTAACGACATCCAACTTTTACTGCCCGCCTCGTTGATCTCCCAAGCAGCACTGCGGTGTGTTCTTGGCTTGGCGCTTTTTCTCAATGCGGTCCAGCAGCTTTTGAGCTTTGCGGTGTTCGCGACGCTACGGATAGTTCGGGCTGATTATACCCACACCACGACTCCCAGTTGCTGGCGCAGAAGACTCAAATGGCGTTCTCAACGGAGTGGATTGGCTAAGATTGCGCAGCCAAAATCACGAATGTTGCAATCAGGCGATAACGCTCACCGAGAATCGGCCCGAACTTTCGGTCAAGAGTCAAAACGCGTAATGGGGATTTATCGCCAACTTGCCGCACCGCGATCCGCCAACCGTCGAGAGCGGAGGTCACGCAGCGTGAGGTTCCTTGATTGAGATTCCTCGCCGTCGTAAGGCGCGCAGTCTTCTGACTAGCCATGCAACCACAATCACTGGCGGAGCGAAGAGGAACGAGAAAAAGATTCGACCCGGCCAAGCAAAAGCCACCGCTTTGCCCAAAATGCTTTCGGTGGGCACAAGCTGGAGTGAGATTCGATGGATGGCTGCGTCTGACCGGAGGGCATCGAGCGAGGGGTAATTTGTGAGCTTGAATGTTCTTGTATCGATCGTGAAGTAGCTATTAGCCGGCTTATCTGCTCCCCAATCTGTTTTGTCTCGGCCTTCGTGAGCCTCGACGAAGAGCAAATCCCCGGCGACCTGCACAGCGCGTACCTCGCCGACTACCTCCGTGCCGGACCGCCGCTCAATGGAAGCCATCTCTGGCATCTTGCCCATAATCACCAACTGATAACCATTGGCAAGAGGGCAATGGTAGACGTCGTCGACGAAGCTGTCTTTTCCTACTGCGTACTCAGCAATGCCGTAGCCAAGGATTCCCGTTTCTACGTAGAAGATCGTGACGAGCGGCAGAGCCAGAGCTGTCTTGGACGCCCTGCGTGCAACGTTCGGAACGTCTCGCATTGCACGTCGCACCACCAGCATGCATATTGATCCAACGCAAGCGCCGAGCAAGAGTAAGACGAGCTGCACGAAGGCAAAGCCGATGAACTCCATTTCACGGGTATTCTAGCAGCGAGATTGTTGAAACCAGGCGATATCACGTTTTGACCGCTGGTCATTGAGCGCTATAGCGATATTACGTCAAGCATATGTGGGCGCTTACTCATTGAGACAGCGCGGCAGCCAGCAAAATGTTTGCGACCTCGCCCGGTCGTTCGACATGGCAGTCGTGGCCAGTCTTCAGTTCACCGACCTCCCAGCCCGAAGCACGAGCCTTTGCTGCAAACGGAGCGAAGAACGGCCTCGCCGGATATTCTTCCGCAACGCTGGCAACGAAGGTGGCCGGAATGCCGGCTTTCCGATTGGCCGGAAGCCCAAGGGGCTCCTCAAAGCAATGAAGACTAAAATCGCACAATCTTGCGCGCACAAACTCACGTGCCTCGCCCGCCTTAAGTCCCCAGAGGTCAAGTTGTCCCTGCCCGCCTGGTAACCGCCAGCCACCTCCATGGTCTCGTGCGACGCCACGAAAGTAGGCGCCAATCTCGGGCGGGAGCAAGTCCAATACGCTTTGTCCATCTTCCGGGATGAACGCATCCAGGAAAACAGTCGCCGCACTTGCGCCGGGTTTGTTTCAACCACACCGCTGATGATCATGCCGGCGTAACTGTGGCCTACGAGGATCACTCGGTCCACTCGACCAAAATGTCCTCTACATGTTGCCGTAGCGTAATGTCGGGGGACAGACGGCTTTGGTCTGTGCCAAGGCCACTGAGGACCGGTGTTATCACACGATGGCCGCGCTCTACCAGCAAGGGAGCCAACAGGTCCCACGTACCGTTTGACTGCCATGCGCCGTGTACCAGGACAAACGTCGACATGGGGGAGAGTTTAGCAGGTTGTGGTGGGCCGAGTTCTGCTCCGCCGTCAACTGTTTTAACCAGGCGCTTCCGCTCATTTGACCACTCCACAGCCAGTAGGAGCATTTCCGGAATCGCTGTTTTCTTCGGTGTCTGAGCGATTCGCCCTCTTAAGGCCAAGCCGTTTGCGGAATCGCTTTCAGGGGGTCCGGCCTGTCCGGCCTCGTTTCACATTGGTCGGGGAGGGCGAATATGCTACTATCCGCCACGCGAGGACAGGGCTCATGAAAATCATCAGGACCAGATTGTTCCACACCGTGGTTGACTTCACTGTCGGATGTCTGCTGCTTGTCGCGTCTCCTCTCAGGGCCCAAGACGATTGCAAGCAGATGGAGAGGTTGGTCGCGGATGCTTTTAGCAAGGTCCACAACACCCCCACTCACGTTTACACCACTTCGAAGATTGGCAACCAGACCTTTAACTCAGAAATCATCTACGCCGCCGGCAACATGTATATGAAGATCAACGGCAAATGGACTCTGTCCGATTCGATCAAAGATATCGAACAGACGGAGCAGCAGGCCCGGCACAATGCCCACTCCAACGATACGTGCCGTTATGTTAAGGATGAGCCGGTAAACGGTGAAATGGCTTCGCTTTACAGCTCGCACTCTGAGACGCCCAAGGGCAAAATCGACATGCAGACATGGATTTCCAAGTCGAATGGGTTGTTGCTACGCCAGGAAACCGCAAGCAGCGGGGTCGTCAACTCCTCGCGCTACGAATACGCTAACGTAAAGCCGCCGCTGTGAGGCGTCCGCCCCGACATCCTCGACCTCACAAACCGACTCCCCAGCGAATGACTCGACAGCATGCCGCCTGGGGACCGGGCGGCTTTTCTGTTGCATCACGTCGAAGTGGTTGCGCCGGAAATTCTGTAATCACGCGATTACACGTTCTGAACGATGGTGATGGGATCACGGAATACAATCCAAACATTGAACCCGTTTATGGCGCTATACGGGCTATAGCCGTTGCAAATTTGGATTCTAAAATGCAATTCACAGACCACGGGTATTTATGACAATATTTTTTAAAGCAACTCTGGTGGGCTTAAGCCTTTTATTATCTTGCCAGGCTTTTGCTCAGCTTATCATAAACTCTCCACTTCGAAATCAGAGCACATGCGCTTCCGTCAATGTCGTAGCAACATCGAAATATCCAGGAACGAGCAATATTCAAGTATGGGAAGGACCCCATAAATGGGGCGTCCAAGATGGTACAAGCATAAATCAGACCTACACCTTCACTCCGGGATCTCACACGATTGTCATCGAAGCGGTAGATAGTTCAGACCAACCTCTCGGAGTGACTGCGACTTGGACATTTAATGTCGTGGACACCGGAGGTCTTGTCGTGGCCACACCAGGTGACGGAGTCAACGCCGATAATCCAGTTCAGGTCGTGGTCTGCTCGGAGTATCCTGGAACGGTCAATATTCAAGTTTGGGAAGGGAGTATCAAGTACGGAGTTTCAACCAAGAGCAATCCCAATAACCCCGATCAACTCAACGCAAGTTATCTCATGACTACTGGGTTGCACAATATTGTCATCGAAGCTGTCAATTCCAGTGATGAGGTTATCGGTAAAAGAACCATAGTTCCTTTTAACGTAAGCGGTGGAGGAGGGTACACGATGCCAACTCCGCCTCCGACCGCAGTCTACATCCACAACGTTCAAGACGAACCGGTTTCAGAATGGAAAACACCTTGCTCGGGGCCATGTTCGGGCTGTCCACCTGCAAATCAGAATTGCGGCGCGCCCTACGGCAACTACACTTGGGGCCCCATCTCAACTCCAAGTCTTAGTGGAACAGCCATGAGTTTCAATTTGGCCACAGGCCCACTTCTTGAAACCGGGCAAGGATGGCCCTCGGTTCTTTTTGCAAACAGTTTCGGAGCTCAGGATTCTACTTCCAATTTTCTCGAAGACTTTTATTTCTACCTGACGAATACAAATTCCGAAGCCCTGGAATGGGACTTCTGGCAGGTCATTGATGGTCACAAATATATGGCCGGCACACAGTGCATTTACGACACCGGTGAATATGACGGATGGAATGAAGTTCTAGGACAATGGCAGAATAGCGGCGCCACTTGTCCCACTCAGCTTGCCCCCAATACATGGCATCACTTGAGACGTTCGTGGGCTAGAGTGGGCTCAACGGTGGTTTATCAATATGTTCAGTTTGATGACGGCCCGGTACAGGCGATGAATCTCACGGAACCTTCGGTCGGATCGAACTGGAGTGACAGCGTGGGCATACAATTTCAGTTAGACTACAACTACGAATTGGGCAACCCGGCTCCCGGTTATTCCGAATACATCGATAAAGTCAATGCATGGATGTGGTAAGTGTTTTTTAGACCTACGAAAAAATGAAAAGTTCCATATTTGTGCGCGCATGATGTCCAAGAGCATACACCTGACGTTTGAATCCAAGGCCATGTGGCTATTGCGTCGCCTTCTAAGCCGTGTCGGTTGGCGAAGTAAGGCGTTTACAGGTTTTGACCGGTGGTCATTTGAGCGCTATGGCGATGTTACAACAGCCTACGCAGAAGGGATCGCTTTCGTCTCTGTCGCTCGTATGTGTGTTTCATTTCCTCAGGGCTAAATCCGACTCTTCGCCTCCAGGCCAAGCTTACATTGGTGGCTCGTTCGTAGGTCTGCACGCAGTCGGCCACGCGCATTTGTCCAACATGGTGGTCTTGGCGCTCTCTCCGAGCCGTGTAGAGCAACTGGTCCGGCGCGACTGAACCACAATGAATCCAGTTGTGGGTCTCAAGATGTTGTCGCCCGCACTCCTCTGTATTCTCGAAGCTCACAGTTGAACCATCGGTATACGAAACCATAAATTCAGTGTGGATTCCGTAGGATGGCGCATCTAGGATGGCGGCGAAGAGGCCGACTTCATGGGTGAGCCAAAATTCCACAACCCACTTCTGTGGAGAGGCCACGAAGACCGAGTTTCGTTCAAGGCCAAGCTTTTCAAGTGCTGTTCTGGCATCCGCGTATTCCGATGCCTTGCTCCAGACGTGGGATTCGATCTGAGTCAACGAGATTTTCTCCGGGATTTGCTTAACTGCGATCTCAGCCCACTTTCTGAGAATTGTTTCCCGCGACGACAGATCAGCAGTAGTGAACCCGAGTTTGCGTAACCGCCTTCTTCGAACCAAATCGTGAACTGCAAGTCCTGCTGCTGCCCCGAGTGATCCGCAAAGCGCAACTTTTGCGACGGTCCCTAGTTGGAAGCTGAACATGGCAAAAAGAATCTCATCGCGGCCCGCTTGTTGTAAACAGAAGGCGTTTACACTCTTGACCCTGGTCGCCCCTCAATGAGTTGAAATAGAAATTTTTCAACCCTTATCAGGACTCCGATGCACGGCGGGCACTAGATCCGCTATAGGTTTTCAAAACCAGTAATGGGCCAGGCGCTGCACTCCACAGAACCACCCGATAGTGGTCATCTCCATTGAGGCCATCGTCGCTGAGTGAATTGAGATTCCCGGAATAGATTCTCGCTCTGTATGAGCCCGGTGGCACGTTGATGCGTGCAGCATCCGGGAAATAGTCAGTGCAGCCAGCCACAACCAACCGACCGGATGCTACCTCGATGGAACATTCGGCGACTTGGTCCCAACCATTCATGTCATCGTCGGGCTTTCCATCCGTGATTTCGACAACGACAGGAACAGTCGCATTACGAACCGTCCCGATTCCTATCGTGCCCGGCGCAACCGCTAGGTCACGGACCACGGCATCCGGCGTCCAGCTATCGCCTAGGTTGCCCTCGACACCCTCATCTTGCAGATAGAATTGGTGGAAGTCGGCAAAGAGCTTGTACTCAAATGTTCGTGTCATCGGTTTCGCCCGGGAGGAACCGTCCAAATACCCGGACAGCGTAGCAGGCCTATTGAGGGCGCGAAAGTCAATTGACGAGTTAACGAAACCAAGACGATAACGCTCACCGAGAATGGGACCTTACGGTCAAGGGTCAAAATGCGTAATAGGCCAATTGATGAGACTCGCGTAATGTGGCTGGTTCAGAAATCTTCCGGCTTGCCGACTACTTGCCCCGAACCTCATCTTTACGCTTCCCAGAACCCCGTTTGCGCAGGTATCGTAGATCGAGTCGCGCTCCTCTCGCAAGGAGGATGAGATGCGTTCAAGAGACGCCATCTGCTTCGAACCCTGCCATTTGCTTTTGGGTCGAGACTCATGAGGCTACAGGTTTCAGTTTTCCTGCAAGTGTGAGTACAACAGATCAGTCTTGGGTTCCCGCTTTCGCCGGAATTGACAGTGGTGACATCGAAATTTAAGGAGACTTAGAATGGGACGTGTTCACTCGTATTTTATTCCGTTGTTGTTGAGCGCCGCGATGGTCGTACCCGCTTTGACGCTTGGCTGCAGCGGTAATCATGATTACCGTGCGTACGATGCTGATCACGGTGACTATCACACCTTCAACAATAACGAGACTGTTTATTACCAGCAGTGGGAGACGGAAAACCATTACGACCACAAAGATTTTAAGGTTCGAAGCAAGGACGAACAGAAACAATATTTCGACTGGAGACATAAGCAACCAGGACGATAAGGAAGGGCTGGAGGCTTCATTCGAAGCCGAGGTTCGTTGGTAACTATATCCCTCGGTCTCTTTTTGCGGCGTACATTACTGGAGTTGTTGAAACCAGCCGCCAGGGTCAGGTTCGCGTCCAGATGATTGGAGTCAGTGGTGTAAACGCCGTCCCCCGGAGCTGTGTAAATGCGCATAGACTCAATGCCTGCGGAACAATCGGGGCTACTGGCCGATGCAATCAAGTTCACAGGAGAGCTGTCCTGGGAGCCATTTGCGGGCGATGTAACCCTAAGGAATGAAATCGCGATTTCTTAGGGATCGACCCGATGGTTTGGTAAAAAGCCGCGTTGCATGGGCTCAGAAGGGGGGCCCCGCCCCCACGAGTCCATTTGGCGTTGTCGACGCATCAATCGGTCATATTCAAGCCCGGCCGCCCGGCCAACATACTCAGTTGGCGAAACCAAGGCGTTTACACTCATCATCCCGAGTGCAATCGCCAATTGACCGGGCTTCGTAGGGTTCAAAATGCACCGGTCGCCCCTGGTTCCCGATCCTACTCATGATTTAACGCTTGACGTCGGCATTAGACTGTGAGGATGAAAACGGTTCTCACTGTCGGCAGTGGACAGGTAAACCAATGTCAAAAGCCTAGAGGATGGCTGGGTCGATTCGTTTTATGGAACATGAATTATCGCCATTCTAAGGCGACAGATTGGGGCTTGGGGCACGTTTGCGTAGAGAAGGATTTCACCATCCTGGACGTAGGCTGCGGTGGTGGCAGGACGCTCGGCAAGCTAGCGACAGCGGCCACGCAGGGAAAGGTCTACGGTATTGATTATTCGAAAGAGAGCGTTGCCGTGACCAAGAGAACGAATGCGCGCTGGCTCGAAATGGGTCGCGTCGAGGTTCGACAAGCCTCTGTGTCTGAGCTTCCGTTTCAGGATGGAATGTTCGATCTCGTGACAGCCGTGGAGACGCACTTTTGGTGGCCCGACTTGGCGGCTGACATGCATGAAGTCTTCAGGGTCGTCAAGCCGGGTGGCAAGCTCGTAATTATCGCGGAAGTCTACAAAGGAGCGAACTCGACAGCGGCAAAGCTGGTCGAAAAATATGCTTCACAAACAGGCATGAAGCTCTTGGACGTCGCCGAACATCGCGCACTCTTTGCGAACGCAGACTATTCGGAGGTTCAGGTCCTTGAGGAACCCAGTAAAGGATGGATTTGCGGAATAGGGAGAAAACCTGTGACGAGCAAACCCAATTTCAAATAACGCTCCAGGCGTTTTCGCAAGCTTGCACCATCCGTTCGCCTTTTTTTGTTGTCGATGAGTGAAATGGCGATGTTTCAATAGTTAAGCCGGAAGATCAGCTACTGGTGTAGCAAAGTGACTAAATGCTGAGTGTGTCCAAACTGTCCGGTCTGCTAGGGGGGCTATCCTTATTCTATTTTTGCGGCTTCTCTGCGATGAAGCGTACGATATGACTCTTCTCGCCTGGTGCCCAATCTGCTTCGTCCCACACATCCTCATAGTGGACTATCTTCAGATTGGGGAAAGTGCGTAACAGCTCGTTGGTCTGGTATGCTCCTTTTTCGCCAGCATATCCCTCGATCACCAACATCCCACCGGGTTTCAATCCTGCGACAAGCAGACGCGGAACGTCACGTTTGGATTCGTGAAACCAAGCATGCATGTAAAACAGCGTGATCAGATCCCACTTCGCACGGCCTACTTCATAGGCATCAAGATCTTCGAGAACCGAATCAAGCGGTACTTTTTCAGCTGCAGCACGCGCCTTGGCCTGCTTAACAGCTTCCGCCGAAAAATCTACACCAGTCACTTGCCACCCCTTCGTAGCAAGAAAAACGGCATTGCGCCCTTCCCCCATACCGAGGTCGACGGCAGTGCCCGGTTTTCGGTCGATCACGGCGTATTGCAGCAGTTTGCTGGCATTCTTATTGAACGAGACATCGCCCTTTCGGAAGAGATCATCCCAAAACGTACGACGATCCGCAGGGGAGGAAGACTGGGCGACTAACGCGGTCGCCGACAACAAAAATGCAAGCAGTCGCCTCAGTGTCTTCAGCCCAACCATATTAATTTGTGTTTTCCTGATCAACTCTTGCTCTTTCGGAGGTCGTTGTCCGCCTGTGCCCCAGCATTTTACGCCAGACACAATGATCCATTGTCGTAATCAGGCCATAACACTCAAAACCCCCTCATGGGGTCGCTGGTTTTGAACAATCAAACTCCATCCTGACCATTACCCTAACTGCTCGACCATCCTTTAGCGCTGGTTGAAACTGCAATGCTCTAATTGCGGTGGCTGCTTCCTTTATCTTCTCTAGCCGGAGGCCCTTTGGAGAGTCTGTCGTGAATGACTCTACTTTGCCTCGGATATCCACCGTCATGGTCAACACGACCTCGTTAGTCCCCACTCGCGCAGCCTCGGTGCGGCGGCATTGCACATCGCTTGCGGTGGCATCACCTTTTTAACATCCGATTTTTCGCTGTGCTCTGCATGAGTCGCCCTTGATTTCGATACTCTAATTTGGCCCCCCAACGATCATCTAAATTGGCCCCCCTAGGAGAGAACCATATACCGTGGATCTCGTTCGGGCTTTCAAGCCC
>Ga0209420_1001696_pt1 | contig 10222 bp, 9 predicted proteins | sample BlaSpr_A8_OM1_O1_FD_187972 | JGI IMG/M metagenome (GOLD analysis project Ga0209420, IMG submission 187972) | Forest soil microbial communities from Thunder Bay, Ontario, Canada - Black Spruce, Ontario site 2_A8_OM1_O1 (SPAdes) (version 2) | ecosystem: Environmental > Terrestrial > Soil > Boreal...
ATGGGCGCTCGCTGGTCAGGCCTTCGCCACCTGCTGTAACGCGTCAGCTGTCCGCTCCGGCTCGGTGATCATGAGGTCGTGGCCGGTGTCGATGTCCCACAGGCGACCCTCGGCCCGGGCCTGGGCCATCAGCTCGGGGTCGCGAGTGCCGAGGGTGGACGTGCAGACAATGTGGTACTGCGGGATGTCCCACAGGGCGTCTTCGTTGGAGAGCGCCAGCGGTTGTTCGAAGCACTTCCAGGGGTGTGGGGTGAGGCGCTCGGCCATCCAGGCCAGGTCGTCCGGGTCGGCCACCCCGTAGAGGAGGCCGGCGTCGGGCGCCGGCAGGAGGACCAGCTCGATCCCGTCGACGGTCTGGCCCATGGGGCGCACCGCGTTGATCACAGGGCCGGCCACGTCGACCAGGGATTCACCGTTGCGCGGGTTGGCGGCGTCGAGGTAGACGAGACGACCCACACGGTCGGCGGCCCGGTCGGCCGCCCCGGTGATGACCATGCCCCCGTAGCTGTGGCCGACCAGAATCACGTCGCGCAAGTCCTCGAACCGGAGGACCGCTACCACATCCTCGATGTGCCGGTCGAGGTCGACCTTGTCGTCGAGCAAGTGGGACCGCTCGCCCAGGCCTGTCAGGGTGGGCGCGTACACCACGTGCCCGGCAACTTGGAGGAGCCGGGCCACTCGCTGGTAGCACCATCCGCCGTGACCGCCGCCATGGACCAATACGTAGGTCGCCATGCGTCCTCCCTCCCCTTTCGGTCGAGCCGCCCACGCTTGGTGGCCGGGCCGGTGAGGGTAGCCCGCGGCGTGGCAGGGTGCTCGGCCCGAGGGGCGTTCAGCAAGTCTGGTAGAACAGGGAGAACATGCAAAGCTTTGCAGTTACACCACGCGGAACCCGGTTTGGTGCGGAGAGGGGGCAAGGTGGCTGACGTCGAGTCGCTGCTGCGTGCCCTCACGCTGGAAGAGAAAGCCGAGCTCACGGCCGGAGGCGACATGTTCGCCACGGCCGCGATCGAGCGGGTAGGCATTCCGCGGGTCAACGTCACTGACGGTCCTAACGGCGCCCGTGGGCAGGCCTATCCCGGCATCGCCGGAGCCCCATCCACCTGTATCCCGTGCGGGTCGGCGCTCGGCGCCACCTGGGACCCCGAGCTGGTGGAGCGCCTGGGCGCGCTGCTCGGGAAGGAGGCACTCGACCGCGGCTGCCGCGGCCTGCTGGCGCCCACGGTGAATCTCCACCGCTCGCCCTTGGCCGGGCGCAACTTCGAGTGTTACTCCGAGGATCCGCTGTTGAGCGGCCGCCTCGCCGCGGCCTACGTGCGGGGGGTGCAGTCGGCCGGGGTCTTCGCCACCGTCAAGCACTTCGTCGGCAACGAGGCCGAGTACGAGCGCAACTCCATGAGCTCCGTCGTCGACGACCGCTCCTTGCGCGAGCTGTACCTGGTGCCGTTCGAGCTGGCCGTGCGCGAAGGTGGCGCCCTGGCGATCATGACGGGCTACAACCGTCTCAACGGGCACTGGTTGACCGAGCAGCCGCGCTATCTCCTCGAGATCCTGCGCGCCGAGTGGGGCTTCGAGGGTCTGGTGATGACGGACTGGTTCGCCGTGGCCGACAGCGCCACGTCCCTCGGTGCCGGTCTCGACCTCGAGATGCCGGGCCCGGGGCGCGCCCTGGGTACGGGGATGGCGGCGCTGGTGCGGGAGGGCACGGTGCCCGAAGCCGACCTGGATGCCGCGGTCCGGCGCCTGCTGGTGGGCTTCGACCGCTGCGGCATCCTCGACGCCCCGACGCCGCTGGCCGAGCCGAAAGACCCCAGCCCGGCGGACCGGAACCTGATCCGCCGGGCGGCGACGGAAGCGACGGTGCTGCTGCGCAACGACGGCCTGCTGCCGCTCGACGTGGGGTCGCTGCGGCGCGTGGCGGTGCTGGGGGATCACGCCGGCATGCCCCGGATCCAGGGCGGCGGCTCCGCCCGGGTGGTGCAGCGCGCGATCGTGAACCCGGTGGACGCCCTCGGTGCGGCCCTCGGGCCCGGCGTCGAGGTGGTCTTCGCCCGAGGGTGTGAGGTCGACCGCTCGGCGACGCCCCTCGGCCACTCGGCGCTGCCGGCACCGGCGGGGTTCGACGTTGAGGTGTACGAAGGCCTCGAACTCGACGGCGAGGTCGTGCACCGGGCCCACCTCGACGAACTGCGCCTGCTCGTGTTCAGCGCCCCGGCTCAGGGGTACCCCGACGGCGACTGGTCGATGCGGGCCCGCGGGACCGTGGTCCCGACCGAGAGCGGCCGCTTCGAGCTGGCGCTGGCCCAGAGCGGCCGGGCCCGCGTGCTGGTCGACGGCGCCATCGTGCTGGACGGGTTCGCCAGCCCGCCACCCCCCGGCGGCAGCGACTTCTTCGGCTTCGCCAGCCAGGAGCTGGTGGGGGAGATCGACTTCGTGGCCGGCCAGCCGGTCGAGGTCGTGGTCGAGTACGCCCGCATCGAGGCGATGCTGTCCGGGGTGCGGGTGGGGTTCCGCACGGTCGACACCGACGCGCTCCTGGAGCGCGCCGTGGAAACGGCGGCCGCAGCGGAAGTCGCCGTCGTGTTCGTCGGGACGACACACGAATGGGAGACCGAGGGCCGGGACCGGGCGACGCTGGCGCTGCCCGGTCGCCAGGACGACCTGGTGAGTCGTGTGGTGATCGCCAACCCGCGCACGGTGGTGGTGGTGAACGCGGGCGCACCACTCGAGCTCCCTTGGGCCGACGAGGTGGGGGCGCTGCTGCAGTGCTGGTTCGGCGGCGAGGAGATGGCACCGGCCGTCGCCGACATCCTGACCGGAGCGTCGGAACCGGGCGGCCGGCTGCCCACCACCATCCCGCGGCGGCTGGAGCACAGCCCCTCGCACGACAACTTTCCCGGCGAGAACGGAGAGCTCCGCTACGGCGAGGGGCTCTTCATGGGCTACCGGGGCTTCGAACACCGATGCATCACGCCGCGCTATCCGTTCGGGCACGGCCTCGGGTACACCACCTTCGAGCTGGGCGAGCCACGGCTGTCGGATGGCACGTTCACACCGGGTGGCAGCGTCACGGTGTCGGTCGAGGTGCGCAACGTCGGCCAGCGCGCCGGATCCGAGGTGGTGCAGTGCTACGTGGGGCCTGAGGCACCGCGACTGCCGCGGCCGCCGAAAGAATTGAAGGCCTTCGCCCGCGTCCACCTGGAGCCGGGTGCGTCGACCGTGGTCGAGCTCCAGCTCGACGACCGTTCGTTCGCCTATTGGGACCCGGGCCAGGGCGACTGGGAGCAGGTGGCGGCCCGGTTCACCCAGATCTCCCCGCAGATTGCGGCGCACGACCGCCGGCCGCCGGGCTGGCAGGTCGACCCGGGGGGCTACGAGGTGCTCATCGGTCGGTCCTCGGCCGACATTGTGGGTCGGGTCCGGGTCGAGGTGGCGCCCTGAGAGACCCTCTGCCATAATATTGACGTCGATGTTGAAAATCTGATCCTGCGAGGTCACGGAGGTTTCCGTCATGCCCAAGACCGTTGTCGACTTTCCTGTCTTTGACGCGGACAACCACATGTACGAGACGACGGACGCGTTCACGAAGTTCCTCCCCAAGGAGTACGACGGCCTGGTCAAGTACGTCCAGGTCAACGGGCGCACCAAGATCGCCGTCCGCAACGTCATCTCGGACTACATCCCGAACCCCACTTTCGAGGTGGTCGGCCGGCCCGGTGCACAAGAGGCCTACTTCAAGGAGGGCAACCCCGAGGGTAAGTCTCGCCGTGAGCTGATCGGCGAAGCGATGCGCTCACCCGAGGGCTTCTTCGCACCCGAGCCGCGCCTCAAGATCATGGACGAGCTCGGGATCGACCGCGCCCTCATGTGGCCGACGCTGGCCAGCCTGCTCGAGGAGCGCCTGGCCGACGACCCCAAGGCGACCCACGCCGTCGTGCACGCCTTGAACCAATGGATGCTCGAGCACTGGACCTTCAACTACGAGGGCCGCATCTTCCCGACTCCGATCATCACGCTCCCCGTCGTGAGCGAAGCCATCAAGGAGCTGGAGTGGGTCGTCGAGCGCGGGGCCAAGATCATCCTCGTCCGCCCGGCACCGGTGCCCGGCTACGAGGGACGCCGTTCGTTCGCGCTAGCCGAGTTCGACCCGTTCTGGGACAAGGTCGCCGAATTCGACGTCGCCGTCGGCATGCACGCGTCGGATGACGGGCTCACCCGTTACTACGACCAGTGGGAGGGACGGCGCGGCGGCGAGCTCCTCCCGTTCGCGGGTGGCAAGAGCGCCTTTTCGGACATCGCGCACACGCAGAGCCGCGGCATCTTCGACACCGTGGCCTCCCTTATCGGGCACGGCATGCTGACGCGGCACCCCACGCTACGGATCCTGCCCGTCGAGAACGGTTCCGCCTGGGTGCGCCCGATCGTCGACGCGCTCACCATCTCCTACGAGCGCGAGCCTGCCCTCTACGACGAGGACCCCCTGATGGTGCTCAAGCGGAACATCTGGGTCCACCCGTTCCACGAGGACGACCCCATCGGCCTGATCAATCTGATCGGGGCCGATCGCGTGGTGTTCGGGTCCGACTACCCGCACATCGAAGGCATGGCCGAGCCGCTCACGTACGTGAAGGAGCTCGACGGCCTGCCCCACGAGGACGTGGCCAAGGTCATGGGTGGCAACCTGGCCGAGGTCATGAAGGTTCCCTTCGCGGCCTGAGCGAGAACGCGCTGCATCCCGGTCCTGCCGGATGGGCCGATGGCGACGGCGGTCGCCTGTCCCAGTCCCCGTGCCGCCGCCGTGCCTGAGCGATCCCGCCACCTTGGGGGCGCGACCACCCGCGGCCTTCCGACGCGTAACGTGCTCCGGTTCGGCTCGCATCGTCCTGTGCCGACCTGGCCCGTCAGATCTGACCCGTCTGGGCGCTGGTCGTCCAGACCACCAACATGCTGCAAGCAGAAAGGGACCCATGCGTAAGGCAATTGCGGCTCTGACCGTCCTCTTGATCCCACTGACCCTGATGACGCAGGCGGTTGCGCTCGGCACGGCCGGCGCGGCCCAGTCCGGGCAAGGCGTCACCCCCTCGACGATCACCGTAGGCATCACCTACCCCGACGTCGCGGCAATCCGCAACTTGATCAACGTCGACCCGGGCGACTACGTGGCGGCCTACACCGCCCTCATCGATCAGATCAACGCCGCCGGCGGGATCAACGGCCGCAAGATCGTGCCCGAGTTCGCCGCCGTCGATCCTCTGGGGACGGCGGCCGCGGCCACCGCGTGCACCCAGCTGACCGAGGACGACCACGTGTTCCTCACCATGGGCTTCTTCCAGGCACCCGACATCGCCTGCTACGTGCAGACCCACGACACCCCGATCATCGGGGCCTCGCTGTCGGCGTCGCAGGCCGCCGCCGCCCAGGCGCCGTGGTTCAACCCCCAGATCTCCGACAGCGATCTCATCCCCAAGGAGATGGCCATCTTCAAGCAGGAGGGCGCGTTCACCGGCAAGAAGGTCGGCGTGGTCGGGACGTCGGCCGACTCTGTCGAGATGGCCCTGATCGGCCCCGCCCTCAAGAAGCTGGGGGTGGACGTCGTGCAGACGGCCGTCAACTCGGTGCCGGACACCGACACGACGGCTCAGGTGGCCGAGTACCAGAGCATCGCCGAGAAGTTCCAGTCGTCGGGTGTGAACCTGGTCGTGGCCGTGGGGAACTCGGGCAACGGGTGGCCCTCGGCACTGCAGGACAACCAGAGCACGTACATGCCACGGTTTATCGCCACCGACTACATCGACCTGGACGCCTACACCTCCAACAAGGCCGGTCACTCCAACGCCATCCTCAAGAACGTGCTGACGGCCGGCTACACCCCGCCGGCCAATGTGACGTGGGACGACCCGGCCATGAAGAAGTGCGTGACCACCATCCTGAAGGCCAACCCGACCGACAACATCAACAATCCCGTCACGGCCACGTCCACGACCCCGGTCACCTGGACCGCACCCGAGGTGGCCTGCCAGCAGTTGGCGCTGTTCGCCGACATCGTGAAGGCCGCCGGGAAGACGCTGAACAACAAGACCTTCCTGAAGGGCGGCCAGTCCCTGACCCACGTCACCATCCCCGGTGGCGGCGGGACCTACAACTTCTCGGGCGGTCACAACGACGGTGACGGACCGGTGTTCGTCTACAGCTGGAGCCCGTCCGCCAACAACCTCGTCCTGAAGCTGACCTCGGGCTAGGTCGAGACGATGGCGACGCCGGCCGTCCCCGGCGCCCCGTAGAGCTGGCTGTAGCCGACGCGGGGTGTGCCGGGGACTTGGCGATCGCCCGCCGTCCCGCGCAACTGGAGCACCAGCTCGTGCACCTGGCGCAGGCCGGAGGCACCGATGGGCTCCCCGTTGGCGATCAGCCCGCCGTCGGTGTTGATCGGGAGGCTGCCGCCGATCTCGGTGGCGCCACCCGCCAGGAGCGCCTCCTGCTCGCCGTCCTTGCAGAACCCGTTCTCGGCCATGTGGATCACCTCGGCCCCGGCGTCGGTGTCCTGCAGCTGCACCACGTCGACGTCCTCGGGCCCGAGGCCGGCCATGGCGTAGGCCGCCCGCGACGCGTCGACGGTCGGGGCGTCGGCGCGCTCGAGCGGCAGCCACGGGCTGTGCACCTCGAAGGCGCCCAGGCGCCGCGTCCGCACCACCGAGGCCTTCAGGTAGACGGGCGTGGACGTGAAGCGGTGGGCGATCTCGGCCCGGCACAGCACGACGGCCGCCGCGCCTTCGTCGGGCGAGCAGAACATGTACTGGGTCAACGGATCGTTCACCATCGGCGACTCGAGGATCTGCTCCTCGCTCAGCGTCTGGCGCCGGAAGGCGTCGGGATTCAGTGCGCCGTTGCGGTAGTTCTTGGCCGCCACCCGGGCCAGTGTGCGGGGGCTGATGTCGAAGTCGTGCATGTAGCGCTGGATCTTCATGGCGAAGAACTTCGGGGTGAGGAAGAGCCCGGTCTCGCCGTACCAGCTCGGGACGCCGTACTGGACGGGGTCGGCGGCGAAGGCACCCGGCAGGTGCTTGTCCATGCCGATGGCCATGCCGAGGTCGTACTCGCCGAGCCGGAGAGTGTTGGCCGCCTGGGTCAGCGCGCTGGCCGCGGTGGCGCAGCCGTTGTAGACGTCGGTGAAGGGGAGTCCGGTCAGCCCGAGGAAGTTCACCACGGCGTCGGGGTTGTCCACCTCGTAGCTGCCGCCGAACGCGAATTGCACGTCCTTCCAGGTGATCCCGGCGTCCTGCAGCGCCAGTCGGACCGCCTTGGCCGCCATCTCGATGGCGGACACGCCGGGGAACCGGCCGAACGGGTGGCGGCCCACCCCGATGATGGCGACGTTGTCCATGCTCTGCTCTCTCCTCAGCTCTCGGCGACCGGGCGGAAGGCGTAGGTCAGGACCTCGGTCCCGTCCTCGTCGCTGGCGAAAGGCACAACCGTCAGCTCCATCGGCATGCCGATGCGCAGCTCCTGGTCGACGTCGCCGGCGAGACGCGCCTCGATGCGGCCCTCCGGCAGCTCTATGAACCCCACCCCGTAGGGCACGAATTCGGCCGCCGGCTCCCGCCCGAGGTAGGGCGGGTTCTTGGGCTGGAAGCGCTGGCGGGTCCACGTCCACAGCGTCCCCGTCCGCGACAGGAGGGTGGGCGTCACGGCGTCGCCGCCGCAGCTCGGGCAGGCGTCCTGAGCCGGGAAGGTGATGAAGGCGCAGCGGTCACAGCGCGAGGCCTGCACCCGCGGCTCGGGGGACGGCCATTCGAACAAGCCTTCGGCCACGCAGCGTTGTGCGGTCATGCAGAGCTCCTCTCAGCCCATCATCTTTCGGAAGTCCCAGCTCACGATCTTGTCCGGGGTGACCCGGAGCCAGGCGTGCCGGCCGTCGTGGTGGACGCTCCCGCCGGCGTACTTGTCGGCGAAGATCCGTTCGGGCGTCTCGAGCTCGGAGACCGGTTCGCCCGTCCTCGGCACCTCGCCCACCACCTCGACCACGCCCCGGAGCTCCACCCCGCGCAGCTCGGTGAACTCCCGGCCGGTATCGACAATGACGCTGACCCGGTTGTCGCGCTGCAGGTCGGCCCAGCGCTGGCTGCGCACGATGGAGGTCAGCCACAGCGACGTGCCGTCCCAGGCGAACCACAATGGCGTCACGTGCGGTGAGCCGTCACCGCCGATGCTGGCCACGCGGCAGGTGCGCTCCTCGGCCAGGAAGGCGTCACGCTCTTCGCTCGACATCGCCACCTTGTGGCCGCGGCGCTGCTCTCTCATCTGGCCTCCAACCTACGGTCCGAACGTGCGGCACGTCGCCACGACGCATAGGCGATCCTCGTTGCCGGCATCGTGCACCTCGACCCGTCCGAGCCCGTCGCGCACGTCGGCCTGGGCCACGGCGGGGCCGACACGCACCGGTTGCAGGTAGCGCAGGTCGAGCGAGGCCAGCGTGGCGCCGGGGGCGAGGGACAGCGCCGCCTCCTCCGCCGCCAACGCGATCAGGCCGCCGTTCAGTGTGTTCGACGCGTTCAGGGACTCGTCCGAACGGGCCAGCACCGCCTCGCCGGGCGCCGTGCGCCTGCACCCGGCCCGTTCGGCGAACGGGACGGTCAGCCGCGTCCGCACCGGTGGTCCGGGCTGGTCCACGCTGAGCGGGGTCTCGAAGGTCAACCGCACGTCGGGGGCGGGCATGAAGGAGGCGGCGGCGAAGCCGATGGCCTCGCTGTCTTCGGTCGTGAAGTCGACGCTGGCGACGAACACCGAGCGGCCCGACTTCACGATTCTCGCCTGGCCCCGTACGACTCCGGCGCCGGGCGGTGGCACGTAGAGGTGGACGTCGAGCTCGAGTGTGACCGGGACGCGCGGGTGGATGGTGGACGCAGCCAGCGTGCCGGCCATGACGTCGGCCCAAATCGCCAAAATGGACAGGCGCAGGTGGCCTGTTCCGGGGACGAGCATCTCGGGCACGACCGTGGCCGAGCCGCGCAACGCATCCCCCGAACGGGTCATCGCCCACCCCAGGTCCTGGAGGACGTGTCGCCGCTCGCCCGCGCCGGGTTCGCCGTTCACCGTTGTGGTCATAGGGCTCTCATCCGCGTGCCGGCGCCGGTCGGCGCCGGTGCTTACATCCGGCCCAGCAGGAAGCCGGCCGCCGCAGCGGCCGGCGGGAACGACTCGGTGATCCCCGAGCTGACGTAGCCGACGTCGCTGATCAGCGTCTGGCCCGAGATGGCCGCTGCCGCGTCGCTGCAGAGGAAGACCAGCGGGTAGGCCTGCTCGAGCGGAGTCGAGGCCTCGATCCCCGTCTCTTCGCGGAAGTCGGCCCCGAAGCCCAGCCACATCTCGGCGTTGGCCTGGGCCAGGGGGGTGTCGGTCGGCCCGGGGCAGATCGCGTTGATGCGGATGCCCTGCTTGAGCAGCCCGAAGGCCTCCCGGGCCACGTAGCCGCACACGGCCTGCTTGGAGTGGAAGTAGTCGGCCCAGCCATGCTCGATGGCCCAGGCCGAGGCCGAGTCGAAGTCGGGCGTGTCCAGGTACTCCTTCACCTGGTCCCAGCTGGCCTCCCAGCCGAGGCCGGCCGCCGAGGAGATGAAGCCGATGGCCGAGCCCCGCGGCAACATGCCGCCCGCCAGCATGCGCTCAATCAGGTGGCGGTGCCCGGCGAAGTTGATCTTCTCGATGTTGGGCGTGCCGTCGGCCACCCCCGCGCAGGCCATCAGCGCGTGCACGGGACCACCGCACTCGTCGACCGCCTTGTCGATGGATTCCTTCTCGCCTAGGTTGACGTGGATGGCCTTGGCGCCGGGCAGTTTCACCTCGGCGTAGTCCATGACCACGACCTCGGCTCCGGCGTCCTGGGCCAGTTCCGCCGCGGCGGCGCCCATGCCGGTCGCACCCCCGACCACCAGTACGCGCTTGCCGTCGTAGCGAAATGCGTCGAACGTTCCCATCAGTTTCCTCCTGGCAAATAGACGATTGAAAAACGGGCGGAAGGCGTGCTCGTCACCCGACGACGGAACGGACCTTGAGGTCCACGATGGTATCCCAGTCGATTCCGAGCTCGGCCAGGATGTCGTCGCCGTGTTCGTTGAACTCGGGCGACCGGCCGACGGGCGCGGCCTCGCCGCCGAACTGCACCGGCGCCGCCACGAGCTGGAAGGGTGTCCCCGACGCCGTGGCGCAGTCCTGCATGTACCCGTTG
>Ga0209420_1001698_pt1 | contig 10222 bp, 9 predicted proteins | sample BlaSpr_A8_OM1_O1_FD_187972 | JGI IMG/M metagenome (GOLD analysis project Ga0209420, IMG submission 187972) | Forest soil microbial communities from Thunder Bay, Ontario, Canada - Black Spruce, Ontario site 2_A8_OM1_O1 (SPAdes) (version 2) | ecosystem: Environmental > Terrestrial > Soil > Boreal...
TTGGCGCTTGTAGAAGGACAAGGCTGAGAGGTTGTCCACAGCCGTTTCCAGCTCGACGGAGCTGCATCGGGCGGCGCGCAAACGATCTTCGGCGGCGCCGAGCAGCAACGATCCCACTCCGGAACGCCGGGCGGCGGCGATTACGTCAATGGTAATGATATGACCGTGGCCCCGGCCGTCCGCTCCGGCCACGATGAAGCCTGCGACGGAGAAACCTGTGACAAGGGCTTTGGCAGGGGCTGTTGCGGAAAAATGTTTCGCTCCTTTTCCCGAATCGGGAAGGCCCGTTGAAGTTGCCGCCGCCGTAGCCTCTTCCGCCACAAGAGTGAAGGATCCGCGCCGCCGCATGTAAGCCTTGAGTTCCGTTCGCGAGTACGAAATGCCGGGAGCAAAGCACTCCTGGTCGAGGCGCCAAAGCGTGTCGAAGTCGGCAGGCTGGAAGTCGCGAACCGTGAAGGGCACGAGGCCATTGTAGTGGGAGCAAAGGCGGCCGGCGATTTGACCGATGGTCGATAAGAGTGATTCTTTAGTGGATTGCCCCGAGTTTTCCACAGCTAATCCAAGTTCGGATGCCTGGGCGGCCGAATTCTGACCTCCGTCCCCTTGCTTCGCCTGCGTCCGCCGACGTACCATGGCATCAGAGGAAGCGTTGTGGGACGCCTTCTGCTGATCGACGTGGCCAGTTCGGTCGCCGTGCTAGGGCTATGGTACCTCGTGTTTTCAATCTACAATCAAAAAAAGGGTGCGTCGGCCTTGCGCTGGGTGCAAACGGCATGCGCCGGCAAGGGGAGGATTCTGGAGTCGCACTGGGTCGGACTCGGCAGCTCCCGCCTGGAAGCGCGCTTGCACTTCGCTTCCCGCTGGTTCGACAACGCGCGAGTCACCGTGAGGTTCCGCCCTCGATCGTCTCCTCTACACTGGCTGGTAAGCTGCTGGCGGCGCCAGAAGGAGACTCTGACCTTCGAGGCTGACTTAGGTGGTTCTCCCAGCTTTCATCTTGAAGTGGTGCGGCATCGTTGGTCCGCTCACAACCGCGGGATTACATCGCGCAAACGCGACGGGCGGGAATGGGACCTCTACGAACCTGGCCCCATTATCCTGACCACGCGGACGCATTGGAAACAGGATCCCACGGCGGAACTGAACGCGCTGATGTCGGCGCGGCGGCAAGACATTTTGGAGGTGCATTTCCGCCCAGAATCGCCACAGTTCTCGGCCAAGGTCCATCTGGAAGCGCTGGCCGACCCGGCCGCCGCTGCGAGCTTTGTCAGCGCTCTCCGCGAGATCGCTGCGGGAGTGTCGGCGCACAGGCAGTAGACGGTTGTGATTGCTTCTACCTCTGCAATTCCCTCTTCCTTGGCGCCGGATTGCCGTGCTATCGTTCCCGACCATCAGTAATAAGGCATGACTGACAGCTTAAACAATCCGGTACCGCAGTTCGGCACGGCTGAGTACTCCGAGAAGCCGGGAAGCGGTCGCTGCCAGTTCTGCCAGCAAATGGGTGGAAATTACTATCGAGTGAACGATGCGATGGCGTGTCCGGGCTGCGTCGAAAAGATGCGCTCCGAGAGGGCCGCGGACAAGCACGCCCCGTATGTGCGCGCTGTGACCTACGGCATCGCCGCGGCGGTCGCGGGACTCATTGGGTATGCCCTGATCGCCATCTTGCTGCAGGGTTGGGTGATCAGCTACATGTCGCTGGGCGTCGGCTGGCTTGTAGGCGTGGCCATGATGAAGGGATCCAACGGAGTTGGAGGCAGGCCCTACCAGATCACCGCGGCCTTGCTGACTTATGCGGCTGTATCAATGGCCGCGGTTCCGATCTCGATTTATTTTGCCAGCGAACGAGGCCGACAAAGGGAGACTCAACAGCAAAAAGCGGAGGAAGAGCAGCGCCAGTTGGAAAGAGAATTCGGGCAGCAGCCATCAGCGGCGCCCAAGCCCGCGCCTGAGATGAGCCTGGCAAAACTGGGGAGAATTGCAGGTCAACTCGCGCTCGTCGGGCTGACTTCTCCATTCATTGAGGTTGAAAACAGCCCGGGGTGGGGAGCAATGGGGCTGTTGATCCTCTTCGTGGGGATCAGGATCGCATGGAGGATCGCCGCCGGCCGGCCGTTTCAAGTCTACGGGCCATTCGCCGATTCTCCCTCAGCTTCTTAGAACTGTGCAGAAAGCATTTCTTCCATCGGTGTCTACGACGACTTCAGAATTGATTCGCAACTGCAGGCGCTGTTCGCAGGAACTGGCGCCCGGGGCGCTGGTGTGCCACAACTGCCACGCTCTCGTGCACTCCGAGGAACTGGAGCGCCTGTCGGCGGAAGCGAAGGGACTGGAGGCCAGGGGCGAACTGCAGCAGGCGCGCGAGAAATGGCTCAGCGCACTCCCGTTATTGCCGCCAACCTCCACGCAAGCCGAGTGGATCACGCAACACGCGGGAACCCTCGACGCGGGCCCGGCAGCAGCAGCGGGTGGGTCGAGTGACAATAAATGGGCGCAACAGCGGGAACTCGTAGGTCCGATCGCAGGGCACGCCGGAAAGAATAGATCTCCGGCGAATCAGAGGGTGAAGTTGACTTCCATCCTGAGCTTTCTAGCTTTCGTTGCGCTCTATTCGATCGGGTCTGGAGCGAAATTCGGAATCGGTTTTGCGGTACTGATTCTGATTCATGAGATGGGCCACTTCATCGATATCAAACGCCGCGGACTGCCCGCAGACATGCCGGTATTTCTGCCTGGCCTGGGAGCCTACGTCCGCTGGCAGGCGATGGGCGTATCGATCGAAACCCGGGCGGCCGTTAGCCTGGCTGGGCCGGTCGCCGGTTTTTTCGCTTCGGTCGCGTGTGCGGTTCTCTGGTATCAGACCGGGAACCCGCTCTGGGCCGCGCTGGCGCGTGTAGGCGCGATTCTGAATCTGTTGAATCTGATTCCCGTCTGGGTGTTGGATGGCGGGCAGGCGGCTCTGGCTCTCAGCAAGACGGAACGCATTGTCCTGATGACAGCGTGCGTCGTCCTCGGCTTGGCGCTGGAACAACGGTTGTTTTTCCTGGTGGCGTTAGGCGCGGGATATAGGGCTTTCTTCGCCCGAGACTTGCCTCCCCATCCCAGCCGCGCCACGACCATCTACTTTCTAGCGGTCCTGACCGCGCTGGGCGCGATTATCAAACTTATGCCGGGACACGGTTTGGGCCTGCAGTAGGAGAACTCACGAGTTTGCTGCGAATAAATCTCTTTTATACCTTCGATCAGCTTTTTCGATTGTCCGGGTACCCGCACTCGCGTTATTCTTCCCGGTTGAAGCCCAGCCGTTCAACACCTGTATCCGTAGCGTTGCTGCCGACATCATTCTTTGCTGACCATGAATAGGAGACTGGAGGATATCCATGCCTACCGAACTGCGTAATTTCCTGGCGCTCACCTACGACGAACTCGAAGACCTGAATCTGGAGGCGAAGGAGCAGCGCAGGAACCGTGTCCCCATCGGCAAGATCCAGGAGAAGCGGCTGAAGTACCTGACCGACGAAAAGCGGATCAAAGCCGTGACCGTGCTCTTCAGTGATCTCGAAGGCCGGCTGCACATGCTCGATTACGACAAGAAGTTCCTGATCAAGAGCTGGGACAATCTCACCTTCGACGGTTCCTCCATTCGTGGGTTTACCGCGCAGCGGGAGAGCGATCTGCGGCTGGGAATTGACTGGGCGGCGTTCTACTGGGCGCCCTCAGACGTCTTCGGCTCCGGCAAAGTGCTGGTGTTCGGCGAGGTCATCGATAAAGGCGGGACGTCGTACTCGGCGGACATTCGCGGTGTGCTGAAAAGCTACGCCGAGAATTTGCACAAGAAGAAAGGCTACACGCTCAACGCGGCCAACGAAATTGAGGGCTTTCTATTCAAGGGCGCAGACGCCGAGCGCCGCTATCACGAAACCGGCAAGTTCGAGTATGTCAACACCGGCGGCTATTATCACTCGCTGCCCGGCGATCCGCTGCGCACTTTCATCGACACCACTGCCGAGGTGCAGCGCGCCATGGGCTTCCAGAATGAAAAGGACCATCCTGAAGTTGCGCCTTCGCAATTCGAAATCAATTACGGTTACGGCGAAGTAGTCGCAGCCGCCGATCAGATTCAACTCTACAAGCTGATCTGCCGGCAGGTCGCGACCAACTTGGGATTCACCGCATCGTTTCTGCCCAAGCCTGTGGTGGGCGTCAACGGAAGCGGCATGCATACAAACGTTTCGATCAGCGAGAAAGGCAAGAATCTGTTCTGGGACGCCAAAGGCGAAGAGAAGCTCAGCAGGATGGGATGGGCTTTCTTGGATCGCATCCTCACGCACGGCAACGACATTTGCCTGTTGTTGAATCCTAGCGTGAACGCCTACCGCCGTCTCGATCCCCATTTTGAGGCGCCGAACCAGATCAAAGCTTCCGCAGTGGATCGCGGATCGATGATCCGCATCCCGATCGGCAACGAAAAGAGCATGCGCGTAGAGGTACGCTCGGTTGCCCCGGACGCAAATCCCTACCTGGTGATGCTGGCGATCTTCAAGAGCGGCATTGATGGCGAGACTTCGAAGATCAAGAACCTGCGCCAGGCCGAACGCTACCTGCCGGATAATATCTACGACGCTCTCGCCGACTTCCGCAAAGCGGCGTGGACTACAAAGCTTCTCGGGGAAGATGTGAAAGGCCGCTACGCTGACCTTAAGCAAGCTGGCGCGGACCGCTGCCCGCGTCTGCTCGGAACGTTCGTGAAGGCGCCCGAGGTGCAATATCACCACGATGTTTATAACCAGTTCCTTTGGAACTTGTTCTAGAACGCCGCAGTTCTGCCAGGTTAAAACGCCCGGGCCGCTCACCCGGGCGTTTTTGTGCCCGCCCGAGTTGAATTGGCTTAATCAAGGAAAGCGCTAGGCGTTTCTCGGCTCGATGCTCGGACCCTGGGGTAAGTTCGGTGGTCTGTAATCTGGATCAACATTCAGTTTCTCGATCACTGTCTCATGCAACACGGAGCCTCCAGGAATCAGCCGCCTCGCTCCAAGCGGAATACGCCACTTCTTCTTTTTCGCGATGGGGTCGTAGTAAGAGTGCGGAAGGAATTCCAGAATCCACCATGCCCTGGTCAGAGAATTGTGAATCTTCTGCGCCGGGCTGGTTGGGACTGGTGGGGGATGTGGAATGGTTGTAAGAGGAGCCCTGCCAAGAACCTGATCGGCTTTCCCCTGGTCGACCAGCAATCCAAGCGGAACCGCTTCACAAAGCGTCCACTCAAGAGCAATCTGTGAAAGCCCGCTCTCGGCGGGAGCATACGAGCCACATCGGAACGAACACCTGCGAACCAGACCTGCTTGATACTTTGGCCGGGAAGCTGATCTCCCCACAAGCTGTTTCGAAAATAACAACGCCGTTCGTCAATCGAAACTGCGTGCCGGCCGTTACCTATTTCTGGATTCTGCCCCGTATACGGCAACTTTAGGGGATCCCAAACCCAGCCTGCCGAGCTGACCGTGTCCCAGACTCCGACGAAATGCAGAGAGCAATCGCGGCAGAACGTAAACTTGAAACCGTCGGCCACTTCGAAGGTGTTCTTCATCCCCGCGGCATTTCGCGTTCGTTTCGCGTAAAGCCGGATTATGTAAGGGATGAGCCCATCATTGCCGGGGCACAACAATCCGAACATGTGAATAACGCCGGCAAGCGCTCGTACCGTGTATGCGCCGCGGCTGAAACCGAACAAATAGACATGGTCTCCATCCTCATAAACATTCATCAGTTATCGGTAGGCATCTCCGACGTTGGCCAGCAGCCCAGCTCCGAACGCCAGGCCCATCACCACGGACCAGGTTTCGCTGATCTTGTTATGTGCGCTCGGCGCTCCCATGGTGCCCACGCCCGGATGGTAGTACCCCACCTGCCGCCTGCCATCGATGATCAGGGTGCTGTAAAGCTTGACAACGTTCGAGTTGTGATCCCCAAATTCGTTTCCCGTCCCGTCGCAGCTGATCACGATATTCTTGGCCATACGGCCTCCTTAACAGAGAGACCAAAATGCCGGGAAATTAAGAGCGGCAGTCCATCACGCACCAAAGGAAAGATGTTCTCTCTGTCGGTTCCGTTCGGGTTTCGGAAAATCACGATGAGACCCATGAAAACCGACCGCGCCGAGGGGCGTCCGTTTGTGCTAGATTCGGAAGTTTCATGGACTCCGCTCCCACCATCTCAACTCAAGGCCTGACCCGGCGCTTCGGAGAACTCCTGGCCGTCGACGGCATCGATCTTCGTGTGGCTCCCGGACAGTTCTTCGGCTTCCTCGGCCCTAACGGCGCAGGCAAATCCACAACCATCAAGATGCTCACCGGTCTGCTTGCACCCAGTTCCGGACGCATCGAAATCCTCGGAGTGGATCTCATCGCACATCCCGTCGAAGTGAAGCGCCAAATCGGCGTCGTGCCCGAGGGCATGGCGCTGTTCGGACGCTTGACAGGATCGGAGTTCCTGAACTTCGCAGGACGAATGTACGGGCTCGACCGCGAAACTGCAGCCAAGCGCACCGCGGAACTGCTCGACTTTTTGCAGCTCGCCGATCAACCGAAAAAGCTCGTCACTGATTACTCGCACGGCATGCAGAAAAAGCTGGCCATGGCCGCGGCCGTGATTCACGGGCCGAAGGTGCTTTTCCTGGACGAGCCCTTCGAGGGCGTCGATGCCATCGCCGCCGGAACGCTGAAGGCGATGCTGCAAGGAATGATTGCGCGCGGAGCCACGATTTTTCTCACATCCCATGTGCTCGAAATCGTCGAACGGTTATGCAGCCACGTCGCCATCATTCACCGGGGACGGCTTGTAGCCCAGGGGTCTCTCGAGGAATTGCGCGCGGGCGTTGAGGCGCAGGCGCTTGCCGTATCGCGAACTGACTCGAGCGGCGGCTCAGGTGAAGGCGCACCACCATCCGGCGAAAAGATGACGCTCGAACAAATCTTCCTGCGCACCGTCGGCGGCTCGCAGCGCTCGGGGCAGGAGCTTTCGTGGCTGGGGTGAGACCGCATGAGTGAGGCCATGCTGAACACGCGTGCCCAACTGTCAACCATCGCATGGTTGCGCTGGCGACTCTTCCGCAATGGCCTGCGCTCAAACCGCAGTCAGCTGGAGCTGGTCTCGCACATCTTCGTGTCGCTCGCATTCGCTATCGGCGGATTCGGTGGCGCCCTGGGCATGGCGTTTGCGGCAGCGTTGATGATCTCAGCCGGCAAGCCAGAATTGATCGCGCTCCTGCTTTGGTTCGTGTTCATTTTCTGGCAAGTCTTCCCCATCATGGCGACTGCCTTCACCGACAATCCGGATTCCTCCGACCTGCTGCGCTTCCCGCTCAGCTACCGCTCCTATTTCCTGGTGAGATTGGCCTACGGCGCATTCGACCCGGCGACCGCCCTGGGCAGCCTGTGGTCATTCGGAATCCTGGTGGGCGTGGGGTTTGCGAAACCGGCCTTGCTGCCCTGGACGCTGCTCGTGCTGCTGGCGTTTGCCGTATTCAATTTCGTGTTCCTGCAAATGATCTTCGCCTGGGTGGACCGCTGGCTGGCCCAGCGCCGCACCCGGGAACTCATGGGAATTTTGTTTGTTCTGCTGATGCTGAGCTTTCAGCTGATTGGGCCGCTGACACGGCATTTCCAGAAGGGGACATCGGCCGGTGCGCAGTTGTACACGCAACGATACGTCGAACCGTTGGCTCGCGTGCAGGGCATCCTCCCGCCGGGGCTGGCTGCCGATGCCATCTCGCAAGCAGTATTTTCGCGATTCATGTCGGGACTCAGTTCTCTGGCCCTGTTGTGCGCCTTTGTAATGCTCATCGGCTATTGCCTGCATGTGCGGCTATTGGCCCAGTATCGCGGAGAAAACTTGAGCGAAGTCGCCGCGCCTTCGGCTATGCCACGAGACCGGTCGCTTCGGCTAGGCTGGAATCTCCCCGGATTCTCAGCCCCGGTGGCTGCCGTTTTCGAGAAGGAAATCCACTATCTTCTCCGCAGCGGCCCCATGCTGCTCACTCTGATCATGCCGCTCTTCGTGCTGGTGGTCTTCCGCTTCGGAGCCATGAACCAGGCACGCCATTCCGGAGCGTTCCTGGCTCGCACCCCCGACATGGCATTTCCGGCGGCGGCCGCCTACACACTGCTGGTGCTGACCAATCTCGCTTACAACAACTTCGGCGGCGACGCCGGTGGCATCCAGTTCTTCTACGCATCTCCCGTGAGTTTCCAGGAAATTGTGCTGGCCAAGAACTTCGCCCACGCCAGCATCCTGGCGATAGAGGTTATTCTGGCGCGGATTGCAGTCGGGTTTCTCTATGGCCGTCCTACACTCGATGTCACGGTCGCATCGCTCGCCGGTCTGCTATTTGCCGCGCCGGTGAACTTCTCCGTCGGCAACCTGCTGTCTATCTATGCCCCAAAGAAATTGGACTATTCCTCCTTCGGCCGTCAGCGTGCTTCTCAGACCACGGTTTTGATCAGCCTTGGAGTCCAACTTTTCGTCGTAGGCGTGGGAGTGTTAGCGTTCTGGATCGCGCGCAAGTACGGGAATCTCTGGATCGCGACGTTCATCCTGCTCGCGCTGGCTGGAGTTTCGCTCTCCGTTTACCGGATGATTCTTAACCGCATGGATGGCTTGGCCCAGGAGCGCCGGGAAACTCTGGTGGCTGAGTTGTGCCGGGCCTAGTCATTCTCTATTCCCAATCCTGAAAGCACTCGGTCAGTTGCACAAACGGTCGCACAGACCTAGAATGCAGTGCTCGCTCGCGAGCCAACCGTTTCTCACCCTGGAGGCAACCTGAAAAGAGGCAACATGAAAACAGGAACGATAGGATTGACGCTCGGGATGCTGTTTGTGGGCTTGGCGATGTGCTCCGCTCAAGCCCAACCTTGGGATCCTGGAAGCTGAACGAAGCCAAGTCGAAGATACCTGCCGGATCTTCCAAGAATCTTACGGTAAGGTACGAGGGCGCCGGCACGAACGTCAAGAGCGTCGCCGTCTACGACAAGCAGTAAGTCGTTCGCTGAGGAAACAGAAGTGGCCAGTGCCCAAGTGACCGACGAACGGTTGAATTTCGCTGCCCACTGATCACTGATCACTGGCCACTGGCCACTGGTCACTTCTTCCCAGGATTCGCCAGGAACCGGTAGCCCACCCCCCGAACTGTGAGCAAATGCCGAGGCTGTGCGGGGTCGTCTTCGATGTAACGGCGCAGCCGAACGATAAAGTTGTCGATGGCGCGGGTGTCGGTATCTTCGTGCAGACCCCAAACTTCTTCCAGAATCTGCTTGCGGGAAACCACGCGCCCGTCGTTGCGCACCAGGTGGCGCAGCAGTTCCGATTCCATCAGCGTCAGGTGAATGACGTTGTCGGTCGTGCGCAGTTCGAGCTTGCCAAAGTCGATGGTCCTGCCGCTGAAAGAAAATGTTCCGAAGTCGCTGACGCCGCCCGAATCAGATGTAGGCGGAGCGGCCTCCGGATTCTCCTTGTCGGCTCGCATCCATTGGCTGCGCCGCAGTAACCCCTGCAAGCGCGCCAGAAGAATAGACAGATCGAAAGGCTTGGGCAGATAATCGTCCGCTCCCGCTGCAAAGCCCTTCAGCACGTCTTCGGGCTGGCCGCGAGCGGTGAGCATGAGAACGGGCACGTAATTCCGCGCCGCGCGCAGTTCTGAAACCACGCTGAACCCATCCTTGCCCGGCAGCATAATGTCGAGAACGATGGCATCGAAGTTCTCTTTCTTGTCGAGCAACCGATCGGTAGCCGCCTCTCCATCGCCCACAACCTCGGCGGAGTAGCCTTCGGCCTCCAGGTTGAAGCGCAACCCCTGCGCCAGATGGGCTTCATCTTCCACCACCAGAACCCGGCTCATGCTCTCGCCCTCATGACCTCGACCTCATGACAAGGACCTCGGCAGTTCCATCGTAATCGTGGTGCCGTGGCCTTCGCCCGCGCTTTCCGCGAACACGCGTCCGCCATGCTTTTCCGCAATCGACTTCACAATGAAGAGGCCCAGCCCCGTCCCTTTTACATGCGCCAGCGAGCGGTGGCTGACCCGGTAGAAGCGTTTAAAAATACTCTTCATATCGTCGGAAGGAATGCCGACCCCGCGATCCTGCACGCTGAGCACTACACGCTTCACGTCAGGCGCAGCCAGGCGCACGCGGACATCCACATGGTCGCCGGAATACTTAATAGCATT
>Ga0209420_1001699_pt1 | contig 10222 bp, 6 predicted proteins | sample BlaSpr_A8_OM1_O1_FD_187972 | JGI IMG/M metagenome (GOLD analysis project Ga0209420, IMG submission 187972) | Forest soil microbial communities from Thunder Bay, Ontario, Canada - Black Spruce, Ontario site 2_A8_OM1_O1 (SPAdes) (version 2) | ecosystem: Environmental > Terrestrial > Soil > Boreal...
GAGCCGCCACACGGCGATCACAACTACGGCGATGACCGCCGGCTTCACGCCGGCCAGCAGCGATTGGGCAAGCAGCAACGTGCCGAAACGAACATAGGCCCACGCCACTGCCCCCGTGATCAGCGCCGCCGGGATAATAAAGCTCGCGCCCGCAACTACCAGGCCCGCCCAACCCGCATGCGCGAAACCGACGGTGATCGCCATCTCGGTGGAGTTCGGTCCGGGGATGAGGTTGGTCAGGCCCAGCATGTCGAGGAACTGCTGGCGCGTCAGCCACTGCCGCCGGCGTACGACTTCATCTTGCATCAGCGCGATAGCCGCAGCGGGACCGCCAAAACTGATCGCTCCTAACTTTAGGAACAGCATGGCTAAGTCGCGCAGGCGGGCGCGGAGCGGACTTTGAATGCTAGTGTAAACAGCGGTCGGGTTCGGCTCGGTCAAGCAAAGATTGTAGCGCGGTTGCCGGGCGCGGTTTATCTCTGGCGCAGAAGCCTCGGGGAATTCTGGGTTTTGGCGTTTGCCTCGGGAAGTTGGAATCCAATCCGAGGGCCGCGTTTTTTCTTGGGCGTCATCATACCTTTGATGGTCGTGAACAGAAGTACAATTGCGGAATCGTTGCTGTCTAAACGATTTTCCAGTTCGTCGATTTTTCCGGAGAGAAGGCGGTTCGTGGCCAGCATTTCGCGCAAGCGCACAAAGGCGCGCACCACGAAGACGCTCATCTGGACGGCGCGCTTGGAATTTAGTACTGTCGCGGCCATGATCGCGCCGTGCTCAGTGAAGGCGTATGGCGTATATCGGCGCCCACCGCGGCGTTTGTTTGAGGTCGCAAATTGCGACCTCAAAGAGTCGTGCTCGTTGGCGGCGAGTTGAAACATGAAATCAGAAGGGAATCGTTCGCGGTTGCGTTTCACTTGCTCGTTGAGACGCTTCACCGACACACCATAAAGTTCTGCAAGGTCGGCGTCGAGGATCACGCGCTGTTGACGAAGAAATAGGATGCGCGATTCTACAGCGATTGGGGAGGCTGGATACCGTTTAGGCATCCGGAGCAGCGTTGTGTTTTTTCGTGTTTTCATTTTGAGGTCACAATTTCTGACCTCAATCATAGTCCGAGGATGGTGCATCATTCGCGCCGACAGCTGCACAAATTATTCGCCCTTCCCGTATCGGAACGAATCGCTTGCGTCAATCTGCGCGCTTACGTGATGCTAACTTCCGTATATGTTCCGTACACCTCGCGCAGCGCTTCACAGATCTCGCCTACCGTTGCGTAGGCGCGGACTGCGTCGACGATGTAGGGCATGGTGTTTGCTGGAGAGATATTTCCGTTCGTGCCAACCTTCGGTTCTTGGGCCGCAGCCTTCTTCAGGGCATCGAGCGTGCGCCGCACTTCGTCGTTCGAACGGCGCGCTCGCAATGTTTTCAGTTTGGTAGATTGCTGCCGGGCGACGCTTTCGTCAATGTAGAGGATGTGGGGCGACTCTTCCTCGATGACGAACTCGTTCACGCCCACGACGACCTTCTCTTTGGCTTCTGCGGCGCGCTGGAACTGGTAGGATGCTTCTGCAATTTCTTTCTGAGGATAGCCGCGCTCAATACCCTTGACCATGCCTCCCATTGCATCGAGCTTGCTGAAGTAATCGAATGCGCCTTTTTCCATTTGAAGGGTTAAGGCTTCCAGGAAATAGGAACCGCCCAGCGGATCGACCGTCTGCGTCACCCCGGATTCATAAGCGATGATCTGCTGCGTGCGCAGCGCAATGCGGGCAGCTTCTTCTGTAGGCAGGGCGAGAGCTTCGTCGTAAGAGTCGCAGTGCAGCGACTGGGTGCCACCGAGTACCGCGGCCAGAGCCTGTAGAGCGACGCGCGCTATGTTGTTCATGGGCTGTTGCGCGGGCAGCGAGACTCCGGCTGTCTGGGTGTGAAATCGCATCAGCCAGGTGCGCTGATTTTTTGCGCCGAAGCGCTCTTGCATGACCTGGCCCCAAATCTTACGGGCGGCGCGGTATTTGGCGATCTCTTCGAAGAAGTCGTTGTGGGCGTTGAAGAAGAAGCTGAGGCGCGGACCGAATTCATCTACATCGAGTCCGCGGCGGCGCGCCCACTCGACATACTCGATGCCGTCGTACAAAGTGAATGCAAGTTCCTGGAGGGCGGTCGAACCGGCTTCACGAATGTGGTATCCGCTGATGGAAATGGTGTTGAAGCGCGGGGTAAATTTTGATCCGAACTCGAAGGTGTCGATGACCAGCCGCATCGACGGCGCTGGGGGATAGATATATTCCTTCTGTGCGATGTATTCCTTGAGAATGTCGTTTTGGATGGTGCCGGAAATTTTGTTCCAGTCCGCGCCCTGCTTCCCGGCTACCACCAGATACATCGCCCATAGCACGGATGCGGGCGAGTTGATGGTCATCGAGACGGTGGTCTTTTCGAGGTCGATGCCGCCAAAGAGAATTTCCATATCTTCGAGCGAATCGATGGCCACGCCGCATTTGCCAACTTCGCCTTCACTTGCCGGGTGATCGGAGTCGTAGCCCATGAGCGTGGGCAAGTCGAATGCGACGGAGAGGCCGCCGCCGCCGTGCTCGAGCAAATATTTATAGCGCTGGTTGGTTTCTTCCGGCGAGGCGAAGCCGGAAAATTGCCGCATGGTGTAGAGTTTGCCGCGATATCCGGTGGCGTGAATGCCGCGGGTGAACGGAGGAGCGCCGGGGTAGCCAAGATATTTTTCTTCGCTCCAGTCCTCAGGGAGATCGGCTTGCGTGTAGAGGCGGCGAATGGGAACTCCGGAAATGGTGGTGAAGCGGGCATTGCCGTGCTCGTCGAGATTCACGCCGGTGGGCGATCCGATCGGCCGCTCGGGAGATTTTTCGAGCGTTGGCGCAAGGGTTTTCTCTGCCCATCCATTCTCGGCTGCGGCGGGATGGCGGCTTTCAAAAACGTCGGCGACGGGACTTTCGGCAACTTGCGGCTTGGATAGCTTCTTTTCCGGCATAGGACCCCAGTGTTCTATTGTGATGATAGGGAACAGAGCGCTGGCGGGCAAGTTAAGAGCGTTCGGGTAGAACGGCCGGTCGGTATGGCAGTTGCGCCGCTATCGTGGCGGCTTGCGCGAGAGTTCCCACGCCTTGGAGTATTTCCACGATACATAGCCCGCGTGGTAGAGATGCAGCAGCAGGCCTTCGCGGCCGTCGAGGAATCCGAGACGGATGAAGTAGTTGTAGACGAATGTAGCCATGGGGCGCAGGACGATGTTGGTGAAGCTGAAGCTGCGATGGCCTTTGGCAACAGCCAACTGCGCGCCCAGCGACGAATAGCGATTCATGTGGCCGAGGTAGAGCGTGAGGTTCGGATAAGTGTAGTGCACGAGCGCGTTCTTGAATTGGCGTGTGGTTTGCGGCGCTTGTCCCGGTAACGCTGGTTTTAGTTCGCAGCGGTCGTGCGGGTCGTGGCCGGTTACGAAGCCTTGATCGCGGCGGAACAAGCGCAGTTTGGGATCGGGGTAAAAACCGCCGTGGCGCATCCAGCGGCCGAGAAAAAGATTCTTGCGCGGGAGTCGATATCCGCTCACTGGGTCCGGGTCGGCGATGGCAGCGCGAATTTCTTCTGCTAGTCCGGGACTGACTTCTTCGTCGGCGTCGAGCAGCAGCACCCAGTCTTTTGTGCAAAGCTCGATGGCGTATTGCTTTTGGGCAACATAGCCGCGCCAGGGTTCCACGACTACTCGCGCTCCGTGTTCGCGCGCGATCTCGCACGTGCGATCCTTCGAGCCGGAGTCGACGAGTACGATCTCATCCGCCCAGGCGACGCTGGCCAGAGTGCGGCCGATGTTCGCTTCTTCATCCATCGCCACGATGGCTACGGAAATTGTCATAGTGAAATTGTTGATTGATGATTGCTGATTGCCAATTGATGATTGCAACCCAAAACCCATATCAGCTTTTTTCAGTCATCCATCAACAGTCAACAATCAACCATCGTCAATCATCCATCAACAATCATCCATCAACCATTAAGAATCAGCAATGCCTGGCGTGGTGCGACTGCCCGACTCGCACAGCAAGAACACCGCCAGAATAATCAACTCAGGTTCGATGGGATGGCGATAGCGGGCATGCGGGAATACGAAGTAATAAGCCGCGGGGTAAGCCGCGATGAGTCCAGCGAAAAGCCATGCCCCGGGCCGCTTCTGCCTTAACGCACGAATCAATCCCCAGATCGCCAGCACAGACGATGCTAGAAACAGGGAACTGCGAAAGTCCCAAGGAGCAGTGCTGTCGGTGGGTCTGGGCACGCCGTTCCAGTAATAGAAAAAACGCTTCATGCTGATGATGGCGAATCGGCCTGGGTTGGCGCGGATCCATTCGACGGCCAGGCGCCGGCACTCGGCCTCGTAGCCAATTTCGCCGAGGCGCTCGAACTTTTCAAACTCGAGTTTGTTGAGATTGGGTTGAAGCGTGGCAATCAACATACCGTCGGCAAGCTTGTTGTTGCCGATACGGAACTGCAATCCGAAATCGTCGCGAATAAAAACCACTCGGCCGAATACTTCATAGTTGCGCACGAGCCAAGGTGAGAGAACAAGAAAGAATAGCAACGAGGAAAGCACCACGCCGGCGAGCGATGGCAGGCCTTGCCGGAATCTTTGCCTCCATATCCACAGTCCGCAGAACGGCAGAAAAGCAAGCATTGTGGGATTGGCCAGCGCTCCAACCCCCCATAACACACCGAAGGAAATCCATCCCTGCCAACCCGGCCACGGGTCTTTCTCTGGCGCGGCCTGGGGCGCGGCCAATTCGAACGAAACCAGAAAGATCAACGCCAGCATGAGCGGAGTGAAGGTCGTGTCCCAAATCCAATGAATCGACCAGTACCAGACGTAGGGATTCAGTGCCCAGGCTCGCGCCGACCAAATTGCTGCGCGCGCGCCGAAAGTCTTGTACGCGATCAGATAAACGGGAATCGTAGTGAGCGCGGCGAAGACGCAGTTGATCGTCAGCAGAACCCACGCTGAAGCGTAGGTGTAGACGCCGAAAATCTTGAAGACTCCGCCGATCAAGAAAGGATAAAGCGGAGGTTCCCAGGCGCTGGGGCCGGTATTGCCTCCATAGGGATTGCTGAAGCCCTGACCGAGGGCGATCGAACGGCCTACGCGGCCCATCTCAAAGCCGAAGCCGAAGTTATCTTCGCCGGGGCGGGTGTGGTATTGGCGGAAGACTCCGATCGCCGCCACCTGAATAGCAAACGACAGCAGAGCCATCCACAATACGGAGCGCGGGATGGCAAGGAGGTTCGACCGTGGCATCACGGGGAGTTTATCAGGTATTGCTGAGAGGTTAGCTCGCGTTGGCGTCGTCGGAGATTCGGATGGAGAAGTTTACCGTGATCCTGGCTTTGGTCTCGACCGCCTGGCCATTTTGAAGGACCGGCTTGAACCGCCATTGCCGTACGGCTTGCTGTGCCGCCGTGGCTAGGACGGCAGGCCCACTGAGAACGCGGAGGTTTTCAATGTTGCCGTCCGTACCGACAATAGCTTGTAATACTACCGAACCTTGAACCCTCGAGTTCTTTCCCAGCAGCGGATAGGTGGTCTCGGCCGTTTGCCGGAGTTCAGGAACGGCAGAGGAAATCCGTTCATGCCCGGCCGCGTTCGCCGGCAGAGTCATCGTCGCCGTGACCGCCGGGGTATGCTTCGAGTCGCGGGGAATCTCCACTTTCGCGACGTTGCTTCCGGAATGAACTATGCGGTGCGTGTCGCCGGCAACCACTTCAACATCCAGCGGAGGAAGTACGACCCGATTCGTTGCGACTACCGGTGACGCTGCGGTAGCGGAGGCTGGGTTAGAAGAGGATGGGGTAGCGGAGGCAGCGTCCTTGTGGGATGCATCTGTCACCGCCTGCGTGGCAGTCTTTGGAGCGGGGTGCTTTGCGGTCGCAGCCTTGGCCACGGGAGCCTGAGCGGCCTTAGCGGGCGCGACTGCCGGATTCGAGTTCGAGATGCTCTCTGAGTCCGTGGCAGTCGATTCAGCAGCCTCGAATGAGCCAAACCAGAATTCGCGGTCTTTCACGAGGACCACAACGAGAGCAACCAGCAGGAGAGTGAGCGCGATCAGCAGCCGGCTGTTTTGGTGATTGGCAAATTCGCCCTGCGGCGTGGCCAGCTGCGTTCTTGAATTCATCTCCAGCATTTTGTTTCTCGTGAAATAGAACTCAATTCAGAGTGTCGATCATCAAGCACCAACATACTCAGGCCGCGAGCGCAGGATGGCAATGGCACAATAAGGCAGCACGTGGCACGTGAGTGCTACGTAAGTGATTTTGAAAAACATGAGTGATTTTGAAAAAAGGAAAGACAGCCGCTTCGGCGCCGATCAGGGCGTGCGAGGCGGCTGTCTCTTCAAGAGAGAGGGATCTTTAGATGTCAGGTGTTGGTCTTAGGATTTGCCCAAGGCCTGACGCCTATGACCTAAGACCTGAATCTTGGCCGTGAGTTCTACGGTTGGCCGCCCGCAGGCGGCGCAGACGATGAAGGCTGTGCCTCCGGAGCGGTGTCTTGCCGCGGAACCACGTAAGGAACTTTGGGCAGATGCGTGACCTGGCCGCGCGTGGCATCGGCGATGTCAATGCCGGAGTGGTCGAGCAGCAATCCCGTAGCGCGATCGAGTTCGACGCGAGACTTCTCATAGGCCGCTTTGGCTGAAACCAGATTCGATTCGGAGGTGGTTAAGACGGAAGCATCCTGCAGGATCGCTGTGGTTGTGGTGAGTCCGACTTTCAGCTTCTGCTGGTCGGCGTCGAGCGTCTGGCGGGAGAAGTTGACCGCATACTGGGCTGCCTGAACGGAGGCGCGGTTCTGCTTCACGTCAAATTGTGCGTTGCGCACTTCGATGCGCACCTGATTCTCAAGTTGGTGCAGCCGCACCTGCGCTTGGCGGTATTCCAGTTCAGCGCGGACCTGATTCGCTTGGGCTTCGCGATTGCGCAGCGGGATGTTGAGAGTGAGGCCAACGCCTTTGTCGGGAGCGGTGGAGTTGACGAGCGAGTTTAGAGTTCCGCCGTAGCCCACTGTTGTGTTGTTGGAGGTGAACGGCGGCGGGCACACGCTGGTGCTGGTGCAACCCGCGGCCACTAGATTGCCACCTACTCCCGACCCTCCGTAATAAGCGAAGGCATCGAGCGTGGGCAGCAGGGCGTTGCGGACGGCTTTGCTGCTGAGGTCGCGGGAATTGAGATCGATCCGCGACTCGGCCAGTTCCGCGCGATGACCGAGAGCTTGATTGATCAGGTCTTGCGCGGGAACGACGGCTTCCTCCTGCGGAATCTGCATGGTCGAGGTGGGAATTATATCGGCCTCCGCCAGCACGGGATCTTCAATGCTGCGGCTGAGCGCGTTCTTCACCAGCAGCTTTTCGAGTTCCAGGTTGTTCTGCGCCAGGATCAGGTTCTGCTCGTTGGTTGAGACCGTGCTCTGCGCGCTTGCTACCTGAATGGGCGGCACGGTGCCGACCTGCGCCTGCTGTTTGGTATCAGTCAGCGCCTTCTGTGCATAAGTGAGAGCTTCCTGCTGAACTTTTACGTTTTCGTAGGCATACACCAGATCCCAATACATATCCTCGATCTGGTCGACGGTGGTGATGATTTGCAGGCGGAAAGCAACGTCAGAGATTTCACGATTGTTCTTGGCGATGCGAATAAAGCGCATGTTGGGAAGCGAACCGAAACCTTGCAGCAGATTTTGAGTGATCCGCAATTGGAAATTCGAACTCACCTCCGGCGTCAGCAGAGTTTCACCGCTGTTGCTTGCGATGTGGCTGTTGTTGAATCCCACGGACAAAGCGGTGCCCCACTGGAAACCTTGCGTGTAGGCGAAGTTTGCAGTGTAAGTATTCTGCCCCACGACTGGAATGAGACTATCGATGGTGGTGGATTCAATGTCGTTCTTGTCGAGTTGTAGCGTGCTGGTGACGACTGGATCGAAGCTGGTGATGGGCGAGCCAATGCCGAGCGTGGAACTGACCAGGCCGTTGGTACCGGTGCCTACGCCGCTGGGGGCGACGGTGGTTCCTCCGGTGCCGGAGCCAACGGTTCCGCCCAGGCCGCCTACGCCGCCGCCGGGAGTGTTCTGCACGATGCCGGCATTGACGCCGAGAATGTTGGCGCCCGACTTGGCCCGCAAGTAGTCGGTGTCGGCGATATTCAGGTTGTAGCGGGCGATGTCGATATCGAGATTGTTCTCGAGCGCCAGCGCGACGGCGTCGTCAATGGAGAGATAAATCTTGCCGTTGCGCATCAGCGAGTCGATGCGCGGTGAATTGCCCAGATTCGGTTCCGCGACCTGTTGCGCTTTGTAGGGCTGCAGGAAATGAGGAAAGGCCGCGCGCGGCCTGGAATAATCCTGCAAATGAACCGTCTGCGGCTGGGCGAGAACGGGCGCGGTTTGCGGCATCGGGGCCGTGGGGACATCCTGCGCGTGCAAGAGCGGTAACACCTGCGCACCGGCAAGCATGGTAACCGCCATCATCGTCACGCGTATAGTGAGGCGCCGGTGGGCCGCGATCAGCCGGGGCAAAGGCAAAAACGGCAAAGGCAAAAACAAAGACAAAGACATGATTCGTCTCCTTGAGTTCGTCTCCATAAATGAGAACAGTGCTGCTTCATTTCGAAGTTACAGGATTTGACGGTGCAAGATCGATTTTGAAAGTCGGATGCGGCAAACTTGGATGCGGCAAACATGGAGCCGTCACTTCATCTTAGCGGGATGGAGGGCGGGAAACGGGCGGAGATTGTAAAGAATTGTTGAAGAAGAACTAACGGAAAGGCGAGGCGCAGGCAGCGCCGCCATCAGGAACGATGGCGGCGCTACGCATGCTTAGGCGATTACTGCTGCTGCGGCGCTGGAGGCGGTGGGGGCGCCACAGTCGGTAGTTCTTTGCGCGGCGCGATATTGGGCACGCTGGGCATGCGGTTGACCTGGCCCCTGGCAGCGTCGTCGATGCTGATGCCGGCATGGTCAAGCGTGACCCCGATGGCGCGGTCGAGTTCGATGCGCGACTTTTCATAGGCCGCCATGGCTGACATCAAGGTGGATTCTGACGTGGCCAGCCCGCTCTGGGTCTGCAGGACCAGCGTTGTGGTTGAGGTGCCGAACTGATACTTCTTTTGTTCGGCATCGAGCGATTGCCTGGCGTAATCGACTGCCGCTTTCGCGGAGTCCACACTGGCACGGTTCTGTTCTACTCCGAACTGGGCGTTGCGGACTTCAATGCTGATCTGGTTTTCGATCTGTTGCAAGCGCATCAGGGCCTGCTGGTATTCCAGTTCCGAGCGGATCTGCGTGGCCTGCGCGGCGCGATTGCGCAACGGAATATTGAGTTGCAGGCCGACGCCTTTGTCGGAGCCGGTGGAGTTGACGAGTTGGTTGAGCGTGCCAGCGTAGCTTGTGGTCGGAGCGATGGGGATAAAGGTCTGGCCGGGAGGGGTTGTGGCTTCATTCGGTCCAGCGCAAAACCCTTCCGCTTGCTCGCCGATCGGCTGACTCGCGCAAAGATTCGTTGGATTCTGCACACCACCCAATCCCGTGCCGCCGTAATAGGCGAAAAGGTCGAGAGTTGGAAGCAGCGCATTGCGTACGGCCTTGTTGCTGATCTCAGTTGTATTGAGTTGGATACGAGACTCCACCAGGTCGGCGCGATGACGAAGAGCGTCGGCGATCAGATCCTGTGTGGGCTGGATGGCTTCGTTCGCCGGAACTTCCATGGTCGATGTCGGAATTACTTCCGCGCCCGCGAGATTTTGATCACGCAGAGTGCGGCTGAGCGCGTTCTTCATCAGCAACTGTTCTAACTGCAAATTGGTCAGGGCGATGGTCAACGCTTGCTGGTCTTGAGCAACCGTACTCTGGGCACGCACAGTTTCGATGGGCGCCAGACTGCCAATCTCAACCTGCTTCTTCGTATCGGAGAGTGTCTTCTGGGCGAAGGCCAGCGATTCTTTCTGCACCCGGGCATTTTCATAGGCGTAAACCAGATCCCAATACATCGTCTGGATCTGATCGACCGTGGTGATGACTTGCAGACGGAAAGCGACATCGGAAAGCTCGCGATTGTTCTTGCCGATCCGAATGAAGCGATCGTTGGTGGCGAAGCCGAAGCCTTGCAGCAGATGCTGTGTGAGTTGGAACTTGAAGCTGGAGTTAAGCTGCGGACTGAGCGTGGTG
>Ga0209420_1001701_pt1 | contig 10208 bp, 7 predicted proteins | sample BlaSpr_A8_OM1_O1_FD_187972 | JGI IMG/M metagenome (GOLD analysis project Ga0209420, IMG submission 187972) | Forest soil microbial communities from Thunder Bay, Ontario, Canada - Black Spruce, Ontario site 2_A8_OM1_O1 (SPAdes) (version 2) | ecosystem: Environmental > Terrestrial > Soil > Boreal...
CAATTGCTCGAGCTTCGCCGCATTGAGAACAACCGAGAGATGATCGATAAGTGGAACGGGCAACTGCCCACCGTACAATCGGGAGCGGGTGGCGCATTGATGCTGCAGCTGCCTCGGCCGCAGTAGGCGCTAGGCTGACCCAAGGAAGCAAACTGTCATTGTTCGGGCATCGGGGCGAGCACGCGCGAACAGTCTCAAACGCCCGGGCACTGCACTAGCCGCCGAGGAAGGTCTTTGCGCCCTCTGCTCAGCGTACCGGCCTGGGTGAGGCCGGCGCTAACAGGCTGTCGATGCGCGGAGCCAGTGCTTCGCACACCGTGACGACCCATAGCGCCGCCACAAGTCCGGTGAACACGTCCATCGTATAGTGCGCCCGCAAAGCGAGGACTGTCACGATTTCGAATACGACCACCGAGGCCGCCAGCACGGTCAGCCAGTTTTTCCGGAACCGCGCCAGCTCGATCGCGCCAAACACGGCGATCCCCGTGTGCCCTGAGAAAAAATAATCATTCGCTACGTGATAGGTAACAAACAAAGACGGAAATCCGGGATAGTGCCAAATCATGTTGGGTGGCGCGGGAAGCGCGCAAAGCGCCTGCATGAGCTGGCGCAGTCCGAGGAGCAGGAGCAGCCCGAGAAAAGGGCGGACGCTGCCAGCAAAGATCCATGTTCCCAGCAGAAACAAACCAATCGCGTCGATCAGCGCCGAACTGACGACTAACAGGGCGTTGGCGGCGGATGGCGAGTGCTGCAAGTAGGCATTGAGGCCGGCGGTCAGGTTCTGCAACCCATCGCCGATGCCGGCGTCAGGCAACTGGCGGCCACCGATCAGAGATTGCGTCCAGAACCAGACAGCGACAGCGATTCCGGTGACAACCACGCGCAACAGAAGGCCACGGCCGACGCCCGTCGTCGGCCCGATTCTAGAGGTGTGTAGGTCGCGGGGTGTGCAAGGAGTTTCAGGCACGACTTACCGTCTCCATGGCCAACTCGCGCGCTTTCCGCAAGTCCAGCTTGCCGGTGCCGAGATAGGGCAGCTTCTCGATGCGCAAGAACTGATCGGGCCGCGGCCGCCAAAGCGGAGGCAAATCACATTTCGCGAATTTCCCGAGACACTCCTCCAGCGGTTGGTCGGCCAGCGTGTGCAACACAATCAGTCGCTCGCCCTTCTTCTCGTCGGGTACCGCGGTGACCACGAAAATCTGTTCGGCCGCGTCGGCGAGTTCCTGAAGTTTTTCTTCCACCTTGATGTGCGGCACCATTTCGCCGCCGATTTTGCTGAAGCGGCTCAAGCGATCGGTGATGCGGAGGAAACCATCTTCATCCACCACGGCGATGTCACCGGTGTTATACCAGCCGTCGCGGAGTACCTCCGCGGTCTTCTCCGGCCGGCCTAGGTAACCCAGCATGACGTTGGGCCCGCGCACCAGCAGCAGGCCCGGCTCATCCACGCCCAGTATCCGTTGCGTTTCCGGATCCACGATTTTCACGGTGATTCCAGGCAACGGGTGCCCGATGCTGCCGCGCTTGGCACCCACCTGGCGAAACGACGCCGCGCGAAAGTCGATCGTATTCACGGCAACCACTGGCGAACATTCGGTGCAGCCGTACCCTTCCAGCGGTCGGATGCCGAAGTGGTCTTCGAAAGCCACGGAAATGCGCTCCGGCAGTTTTTCCGCGCCGGCCATGACAAAGCGCAGGCTGCCAAACTCTTCCGGAGTGCAGCGCCGGGCGTAGGCGTTCAAGAATGTCGGAGTAGCCACCAGCATGGTCACGCTGTATTTGCTAACCAGCGCCCCGATCACGCGGGAATCCAGCGGATTGGGGTGGAAAACGACACCAACACCCGCAGCCGCCGGCAGGCACAACGTAGCCGTAAAGCCGAAAGAATGGAAAAAGGGAAGGATGCCCATGATGCGATCGTCGGCGCGCAGGAAGAACACCTGGCTCAGTTGCTCGACGTTGGCCATCACGTTGTAGTGCGTCAGCATCACGCCTTTTGGTTCACCGGTCGAGCCACTCGAGAAAATGATGGTGGCGAGATCGTCGAGGCTCGCGCTTCGCTCGTTGCCTGCGAATTTCTCAATGTTTCGCGCCGGCAGCAAAGCTGCGGCCAACGCGGCGCCAAGCCGTTCACTGAATTTCGGCTTTTGTGCCAGGTCTTCCATGTAAATTGTGGTTACCGGCGGCTGCACGTGCGGAACACGCTCAAGAAAGGCGCGCGCCGAAATAATGGTCTTCAGGTTGCATTGCTTCGCGCACGACGCGAGAGTCTCGTTCGAGGCGGTGTAGTTCAGGTTCACCGGCACTTTCCCCATCAACGTCGCCGCCAGATTCACCAGCGCGCCGGCAATCGATGGCGGCAGCAGGATCCCGACCATCTCCTGGCCGCGCCAGTGCTCCTTCAAACGACGCGCGAGAAACAGCGAGCGCGCCAGCACCTCGAAGAAGTTGACTCGGGGAGTCTGTCCGTCCGCCATGGCGAATCGAAACGGGTGCCGGCGCACGGTGCGAACGAAAGTCTTCGGCAGCGTCTCCATGCGGCTTTTGCGCCGGGCGAACGCTTCGGCGCTCAGGTCCTGCACGGCGCGGCGGGCCTCGGTCGCCGTCGCTGTTGGCGCCAGCGGTGCTCCAAACGTTATACGCACTGGATACGGCAAGTGCCGCGGCAGCTTCCACAGAAATCGCCCGCCCGCGAAACTGAAAACCGATCCCCACACGCCGTCGAGGTTCACCGGAATAATGGGAGCTTCGACGCCTTTCATGATGCGTTCCATGCCGCGGCGAAACGGCAGCATCTGGCCGATTCGGGTCATCTGTCCTTCCGGAAAAATGCAAACGACCTCGCCGTTTTGCAGCGCCTGCGTGGCTTCGCGCAGCGAATGAATCATTTCGCGCGGCCCTTGGTCCGATGCGATCGGAATCACGCCCATGATTTTCGCGAAGGGCTTCACCAGCGGATGCTCGTACGAGCCTTTGAACATCAGAAAACGAATCGGCCGGTCCAGAGAGGCGATCAGGAACACCGCGTCGGCCATCGAGACGTGATTGGGAACCAGCAGCGCTCCGCCTTTCGCGGGCACCACCTCGCGCCCGGTGATGTCCAGCCGGTACAGCGTGTGCGTGGCGATCCACAGCAGCAACCGCAGCATTGCGTCCGGCAACAGGTACAGGACGTATGCGGTGGCTCCCAGCGTGGCCGCTGAAGTCCACAGGAATATTGCCGCTGATCCGATCTGAAGATAATGGGTCAGCACGAAATACGCGCCCGACGCCGCTCCCACACCCACGAACGACAACAAATTCGCGGCGGCAATCACACCGCCCCTTTGGCCTTCTTCGGGGCGATGCTGGATCAGCGCATTGATGGGGACGATGAAAAAGCCGCCGGCAAATCCCAGCCCAGCCAGAAGAATCAGGACACCCTGGAAAGACAAACCGTGCCGCGACAGCAGCATCCCCAGAGCGGTCATGCCCAGCGAACCTAGGGGAATCAATCCGTATTCGATTTTTCCTGCCGACAGTAATCCCGCGGCCAAGCTTCCCAGGCCGATTCCGATGGCAATCGAGGCCTGGAGGATTCCGTTATGCGTCGAGCTGATCTTCAATACGTCCTGGCCGTAAATGATGATGTTGAATTGCAGCAGCGCGCCCAGGAACCAGAAGTACGTGTTGCCCACGACGGCGAGCCACAAGACCCGGTCTGCTCGAATCAGCTTTCCTTGGCTCCACAGATCGGCAAGAAAATTCGCGCGAAACCTTTTTGTAGGATCGGCCGCCGGAACGCGAGAAATACCCAGGCTGCACACCAAGCCCACCGCGGAAAGGGAAAGAAAGATCGCTCCGGAAAACACCTGCCGCCCGCGGAACGCGTCGGTCATGAAAGCGCCCGCCACGCTTCCGGCAATCAGCGCCAGAAAGCTCCCGAGTTCCAGAACCCCGTTCCCCCAGGACAAGAGTGTCTGCGGCAGAAGTTCCGGCAACAGACCGTACTTGGTTGGCCCGAACAGCGCGGCTTGCGTGCTGGCCAGGAACACCGCCGCCAAGGCCAGATGCAGGTCCTGCCGCAGCAACGCAACCGCGGCAAACGCGAACACACCGACTTCGAATGCCTTCGTCCCGATCGCAACACTGCGTTTGCTAAACCGGTCCGCCAGGTAACCGCCGGCCATCGAAAACAGGATGAACGGGCCGGCAAACAGCGCTCCGACCAGAAGAACCAACCGGTCGCGATCCTCTTTTCCGAAATTCATCGCCAGAATCAGGAAGATGACGAGATTTTTCAGACCGTTTTCGTTGAATGCGCCCTGAAATTGGGCCGCGATCAGGGTCCAAAAGCCGCGTTGCCATTTCTGGCCAGACACGGACTTGGCGAGATTTTCGTCATCCGGCATGCAGGCGCACCAAGTTTTACGGCGGATCGGAGGATATAAGTTAAGTCTAGCAATACCGACAGTGACCATTTCTTCGCCGTGACGTTCTGTGCCGAAAGCGGGACGTGAGCTTTGCGCGACAACGCCCACCGGCCATTCCGCGCTACCATAGCGACGATTCAAGGAGGGCCGAATGAGCGGCGAACGCGGTGCCGGAAGCGTTTTGATCACCGGGGCGACCGACGGGTTGGGCAAGGCCGCCGCCGTACTGCTGGCGGAACGCGGCTACCGTGTCTTTGCCGCTGGGCGATCTCCGGAAAAGCGCGCTCAACTGGATGCTCTGGCCCGCGAGAAAACGCTGCCTCTCGAATCTGTGGAACTCGACGTTTGCGACGATGCTTCAGTGCACGCCGCAGTGCACCACGTGCTGGCGAGGGCCGGCGCGATCGACGTGCTCATCAACAACGCCGGCATCGGCTACATGGGAACGATCGAGGACTTGCAACTCGCCGACTGGCGACGCCAGTTCGAAACCAATGTATTTGGTGTCTTGCGCGTGACCCAGGCTGCTTTGCCGTCCATGCGCGAACGCAAGCGCGGTCGCATCGTGATGATGAGCTCCGTGGCTGGTTTGGTGACGGCACCGGCGCAAGGTGCCTACAGTTCCAGCAAGCACGCGCTGGAGGGGCTGACCAATGCTCTGCGGCTGGAGATGTTTCCCTTTGGCATCGACGTCATTCTGATCGAGCCCGGATACATCGCCACCGGCATGCAGCAGGCCGCGGCGGACCTGACCAGCGGCTACGAGGAAAAATTTAGAACCAGTCCCTACCGGGCGCTGTACGAGCTTTTCGAAGCCAGTGCAAAATCCGCACGCGCAACATCAAAAACCACGCCGGAAGACTGCGCGCGCGTGATCCTGCGAGCGATCGAAGCGCCCCGGCCGAAACCCCGGTACGGTGTCACGCCGCTCGCAACTTTCGTGAAATGGGGAAAGCGTCTGCTGTCGGATGGCGCTGCCGATAATCTGATTCGCCGTAGGCTCGGAATCGTCCGCGAGCCGCAATAAGCAAGCCGCAAGGCCGCTACTTCAAGCAAGCCCGGGATCGCCCCAAGCCAACGCCATTCAAGCTGGCAAGCGTGCAGATTTGGCGCTACTGCCGCTCACGGATTCGTCGCCTGAAACGACAAGCTGTTCTCTCGAAGTTCTTCCCAGCGTTTCCGCCAGTCCTCGTGTTTCGGGCTTTCCGCGTAGTCCGCCGCCGCTTCCGGGCTGGCGAACTCGATGGCGTACACGCCGTCGAACTCGCGAATTTGGTTTCGCCCTGTCTTGAGCCAGATATTCTTGATGCCGGGAATTTTCGCGGCCATGGTCTTGATCCCGTTCAGCGCCTGGTCCTTGTCATCCTGCGAAGCAGTGTTTTTCCACTTATAGACCACCACGTGAATGACCGTTTTCGGCTGCCCGAACCTGTTTTGCGCCTCCACGCTGCGGGCATGCCAGGTTCCGGCGGCGACTCCCGCTAGAAACAGACCCGCACCTACGGCGATCTTGGCCAGCCAATGATTCGCGAACGACGTCATGATCTTCCTCCGGCATGCAATTGTAGGGGCGGGGCTTGCTCCGCCCGGCCATCGCGTCTTGTCGTGAAGCCCACCGCGCGCTGGTGAGTCTACTTTGTGGACGCTAAGTCTCTACCGCAATCTTGGCACGCACTGACAGTCTAAGTAAGACATCACTCATCCGGCAACCAACCTTACCGTTTGACGCGCGCTCCTCGGGAACGTTACGCTCGAACCGTCGATTTTTCGCCGCAAAATGAATTCTTCCGACACAGAAATGCCTCAATCCGGGAATCCCGCTGCGGCATTGCCCAAGCTCCCCATGGTCTGGATTGGCTACCTGCTGGGGTTTGCCACCATTGCCGCGGAGTTTATTGCTCTCGATCTTCATCCGGAGCTCGCAAAACAAGGCGGCATTCCTCCGCTCTATCTCTTTCTGGTCAATTTCGTCGGTGGAGTCTACTGGTTTGTCTGCATTCACCGCTATCACGTCATTCTTGCGCATGTGCCCGGGTGGAAGCATCCCATTTCCCCGGCGCGAGCTGTTGGGTTCCACTTCATTCCGTTCTACAACTTGTACTGGATCTTTGTATGGCCAAAGGAAATCGCTAAGTTTGTGAACGAACGTCTGCGCGCTCCGGTCATGAAGCCGGTGGCAATCGGCGTTGCCATTCTCGCCGCCCTCGTCCTGCGGGTCCTCGACCCCGGCTTCGGCTTGATCCTGCTGTTTCTTCCTATGTCCTACATATCGGAATGTCTGCGCCGCGCCTTCGCGGCAGCGCCGCTTGCTCCGTCGAGTGCGTCATCGGCGTCGCACGAATGAATCCAAGGTAGGAGCCGAGAGATGCCAGGAGTAAGGTTCTGCTCCACGATGTTTGCCGCAATGCTTGCTTTGCCGCTGCTTGGTGGTGCGCAAGACCATGCGGCAGCTGACTCGACCGCGCATGAAATCTTCAAGCAGCTGATCGAGATCAACACAACCGATTCCGCGGGCAACGTCACAACCGCAGCGGAAGCCATGGCCGCGCGTCTTCGCGACGCGGGCTTCGCCGACAAAGACGTAATCGTCGCCGGGCCCACCGAGCGCAAGAAAAATCTCGTCGCTCGCGTCCACGGCACCGGGAAGCGCAAACCCATCCTCTTCATCGGCCACCTGGATGTCGTCGAGGCCCGGCGAGAAGACTGGACCACCGATCCGTTTCAATTCATCGAAAAAGACGGCTATTTCTATGGTCGCGGCACCGAGGACATGAAAGACGGCGACGCCATCCTGGTCACCAATTTCATCCGCTTGAAAAAAGAAGAGTTCGTCCCCGACCGTGATCTGATCCTGGCTCTCACCGCCGACGAAGAAGGCGGCAACTACAACGGTGTCGACTGGCTGCTGAAGGAACACCGCGACTGGATCGACGCCGAGTACTGCATCAATCTCGACGCCGGCGAATTCGAAAGGCAGGGCGGCCACCGCTTGCTCACCGCCATTCAAGCCAGCGAAAAACTCTACGCCGATTTCCAGCTCGAATCCCTGAACGCCGGCGGCCACAGCTCGGTGCCCTCCAGCGATAACGCGATCTATCATCTGGCCGCTGCGTTGATACGCCTCCAGAGCTATTCTTTCCCCACCGAGATCAATGAAATCACACGCAACTACTTCCAGAAAACCGCCGAGCTCACCGCCGGTCCGGTCGCAGCCGATCTGCGAGCCGCGGCCAAGGAGCCGCCGAATGCCGCCGCGGTCGCGCGCCTTTCCGCCATTCCTTACTACAACGCGCTGCTCCGCACGACTTGCGTCGCCACCATGCTCACCGGCGGCCACGCGCAGAACGCGCTTCCACAAATGGCCCGAGCCAACGTGAATTGCCGCATCTTCCCTAGCGAAGATCCCGATGCCATCCGCAAGACCATCGAACGGGTTATCGCCGATCCCAACGTGACCGTCAGCGAGGTCCCCATTCACGCTGCCGATGGCTCCGTGGTCAAACTCGTCACCGTCCCGCCGTCTCCGCTGCTCCCGGAAGTCACCCGCGCCATGGACGAAACCGTCGGTCGAATGTGGGGCAACGTCCCGGTCGTAGCTTCCATGTCTACCGGCGCCACCGACGGCCGCATCACCCGCACCGCGGGCATACCCACTTTCGGAATTTCCTGCATGTTTTTTGAAATGAACGACAATCGCGCTCACGGCAAAGACGAGCGGGTCGGCATCCAGGATTTTTACGACGGAGTCGAATTCAACTACAGGTTCATCCAGCAACTCGCGGCTGCACGCTAACCACCCCGCCAAAGCGTATTCGGCGACACCTGTAGCACGGACGCGAATCGCTGTTTTAAAAAAAGACGGCCCGGAGAACTGAGTTCCCCGGGCCGGCAATCCGATTAGGTTTAGTTATCCGCTAAGCCCACGCGTTTTAGGGTTTAGCCGCGGGCGTAGGATCTGTCGGGTTGGCACTGGCCGCTTCCGGCGCCTTGGAATCCGCAGGTCCAACGTTGCGCGTCAGATAGGGCATGAACGGAGTCACTTCAAACGGCATCTTCTCGCGTTCCGCCACGGCGCCCACTGGTTTGCTCTTCAGTAGGTCCAGGCGATCCACCCAGGGATCCAGCTTCACGCGGCCGCCGATAGGCAGCGCCGCGACCAGCTGCGGATTCGGTTTTTTATCCGCCGCCTGCACCACCGCGCTGGCCTTCACGTCCGCCAAGACCGGAACTCGGTTTCCCAGGTGTGGGCTGATCAGGTTAGGAATTTCCTTCTGCCGGGCGTCCAGTGCCGCCAGGAACGTTGCCGCATTGCCCAACTGGTTTTTATACGGTGAGTTGTTCAAAAACTTGGTCGCTTCGTCGCTCGCTGCCTTTTCCTCTTCGGGCGTGCGCGCGAATCCGAAATGGCGGAATGAATCCTTGTCGTCGATCAAGAGTTGGTCGAAAAACGCAAAGTTCGAGTCCATGCGATGTCCCAGCACCACGTGGCCCAACTCATGCGCGATCACCGTCGCCAGGCTGGCTTCGTCCGGCAGCACGTCGATCAGTCCGCGGCTCAACACAATCGTGTGGCCCAGAGTGAACGATTCCAGCGTCGTGGTCATCATCACGCGGCACTGCACTTCCGGCTCGATGTCCAGGTTGTTGGTCACTTCCAGGTTGTTGACCACCGTCTCGAGGACTTTGTCCACTTCGCCCTTCGGCGACATCAACCCCATCCGTTGCAAACGGTCGCTGACGTTGTCTTCGGCCTCGCGATCCCAGGAGCGTTGCGCCTGGATCGGCGACAGGTCGTTCGCCGTCTTGGTATCGTCCTGCACCGGCGTTTCCACCAGGATCTTGCTCAGTTCCTGCTCCTGCGCGGCGTGGCCGATGTTGTAGCCCCAGAGGCGCGTCTGCGCCCGGAAGTCCAGCTTCTTGGTCATCGCGTAGTGCAGTTCTTTTTCTTCGCTGTACACAAACGACGGCATCCACATTCCCGGCTGCACGTTCGTTCGCCAGCTGTCAAAATGGAAGTAGTAGCTGGTGTGCCCTCCGCCGCCGTATCCGCCGTTAAATCGGACCACGTTGTAGCCCTGATCTTCCACCCAGATGCGTCCCAGAAATCGGCCCTTGCCCGACTTCGGCAGCGGGGTCACGTCGAACACCAAGCACCGTACCTCGCCCAGAAATTCGCGCTTCACGTAGTCGAACTTGTAGTGCTGCTTGTCGAATCCATTCGTGTCGATGAAGATCATCTGCAGAAAGCCGTCCGGCAGGTACTGCATCGCGAACGAAAAGAAATTCCCGACGCCGGTAAAGATCTTCTTGCCCTTGGTCTCCGTGTCCGACAAAGACGCCAGGTTCACGCCCTTGGCGAAATCCGCTTTGCCCAGGAAATACTTGTCGCCGGCGGGCACGAATCCGAGTTCCTTGTCCGGCTTAAGATTTTGAATGTACGTTTCGACCAGCGGCGAATACTTGCGGATATCCTGATTCAGCTTGTTTTCGCTGGCCACCACGCGGTCAACGACTTCCTCCATCGTCCGCGCCTGCTCGGCTGGCTGGGGGACCGCCGCCGCGGCCATATTCCCCACAACGCTCGACACCAGCGTGAGAATCCCTGTCACTACGTACTTACGCATTGTTGCTCTCCCTTTTAGTAGGCCAGTCGGAATTCAATTCGCACGCGAGCCGGAAAGTCCACTGCCTCGCCATCTCGCTTAGCCGGTTTAAACTTGATTTGTTGCGCTGCTTGAATCGCAGCCTCGTCCAGGCCATGGCCCAGCCCGCTGACGACGTGACTCACCTCGA